>ERZ1026866.110-NODE-110-length-55464-cov-12.235377_pt1 | contig 55464 bp, 42 predicted proteins | sample MGYA00380163_ERZ1026866 | MGnify/ENA primary metagenome ERZ1026866 (study PRJEB33269, sample SAMEA4719799) | human gut metagenome | biome: human-associated habitat; feature: organic feature; material: feces | place: Cameroon | collected 2013-10 ...
GTCTTAAAGAGAAGCAGCATAAATATCTGGTAATGCGATATGTAGATGGAATAAGTGCAAGGGATATTGCCAAAGCGGAAGGTGTTGCACATCAGGTTGTCGACAGACATATTCTTGCGGCAAAGAGGAAAGTTGAAAAAATATTCGGAGACTTTTTCAGAAAATAGGGTGTCAAAAGCACTTTTAATTCCAAATAAGTGAAGGGGTTATTTCATTCCGGATGAAAATGACAAATTAGACGATAAGAAAAGTGAGGTTTTACATATGAAAGAAAGAATGATCAGTCGTGGAGATTTATTCTATTACGACTTTGGAGACAGAGTAGGTTCTGTGCAGAGTGGAGAACGTCCGGTGCTTGTGGTACAGGCAGATGACTATAACAAAAATGCACCGACTGTGATCGTGGCTGCGGTTACAAGTGTGATTAAAAAGAGATACCTGCCATCACATATTATACTGGGCGATAAGTTTGGTTTGAAGAAGCCATCCATGGTTTTATTAGAGCAGGTCCAGACAGTAAATAAAGATGAGCTGAGCGATTATATTGGTACGATTGAGGACGAACATCTTTTAAGACAGATCAATGCGACGCTGAAAAAGACGTTTGGGTTATGGGTGTACAAGCCGGAAAACGAGAAGAATATCCGTTGTTTATGCCAAAAATGTCTGAAAGATTATATTCATAATCCAGATTATATCGTCCGACGCCTTGATCCTTTTGCAAAAGAAAAAGATCGCTGTGATAAATGTAATCAATCTGGTTGGGATTATGTTGTTACGAAAAGAAGTTATAAAAAATAAATAATATTGTCAACGATGCAGTGTTAGATTTCAGCTTAAATCGCATAATTGTTCTTTTGAAAAAGTGTCTATAAAATAAAGGCACATAAGGAGAAAATAATCGATTTGAGCTGAAATCGGAAAGGATAAAAAAATGGAACAGAGAAGAAAAATGTTAAGTGCAAAAGAAGTTTCAGAACTTCTTGATATATCAAATTCTTATGCATATAAGGTTATCAATCAGCTCAATCAAGAGTTGGAAAAGGCAGGATACTTAACCATACATGGAAAAGTAGACTCTCTTTATCTTAACAAGCGTTATTTCCCTTGTGAGGACAAAATTCAAAGTGATTAGGAGGAGATGAAAATGCCACAGTATAAATACCCCGTAAAAAATGGAGTTAAGTGGATGGCGAAATTCAATTATACTGATCCCAAAAGCGGAAAGGCAAAAACAGAGTACAAGAGAGGATTTGCCAGTAAGCGTGAAGCAAAAAAATATGAAGAAGATTTTATAGAAAATCTTATTACTCTTGAAGAAAAGGAAATAGAACCAATAAGAACATTTGGAGAAGTATTTCAGGAATATTTAATGTCTCATAAGAGAGCTGATATTAAAGAGTCAACATTAGAGACAAAATTTAATATTTTCAATAAGCATATTTTTCCTACGTTTGAAGATAAGCAGGTTGATACAATAACAGATGATGATATTGCTAATTGGCAAAATGAAATAAAATCTGTGGTACAGTCGAACGGTAAACACTTTTCAGAGTCATATTTAAGAACCATTCAAAGTCAGTTTAATTCCATCATAAACTATGCTTTAAATAAAGGATACATGAAATCGAATCCTCTTGTGGATATAAAAAATATGGGAATAAAAGACAAACGTGTTGAGTTTTGGACGCCGGAAGAATACGAGAAATTTGCTTATTATGCAATGGAATATCCGCAATATTACTATGCATATGAGGTACTTTACTGGTGTGGATTACGAATAGGAGAACTACTTGCTTTGACATTGAGCGATATAGATTTTGAAGATGGAATTATAAGTGTTTCAAAAACATATAACCATCTCAATGGACGGGAAATAATTAGTAAACCAAAGACTCCAAGTTCTGTGAGGAAGGTAAGTATGCCAGCTTTTTTGATAGATGAGTTAAAGGAATATATAGGACTATTATATGAACCGAAAGAAGATCAAAGAATATTTCAGATATCTAAGTCGAAGATAAGTAGCAATTTCCATAAACTTTCTGATCAGGCAGGACTAAAGAGGATAACGATACATGGATTGCGACATTCGCATGTATCATTGCTTATAAGTAAAAAATATGACATTTTTGAAGTTTCAAAACGAATTGGACACAAATCCGTGAAGACGACACAGGATATATATGGTCATCTTTTTGATGACGTACAAAAGAGCATAGCGAATGATTTGAATATGATTAGAAGGGGAGGCGCATAAACATGTCAGCTAGAAATAATGATAACCACAATCGGTTCCGTTCTAGAACCATAGCATTTAGAGTATCTCCAGAAGAAGATGAGCAGATAAACATTGCGGTTTCTTTGTCGGGAATGACAAAGCAAGATTACATTACATACAAGTTGCTTGACAGAACCATTAACGTTAAAGCAAGCTGTAAGGTTCATCGGGCGGTATATGACAGATTGACAGAAGTTTTGGAACAACTGAAAAGATTAAATAATGGCAATGAGATTGATGATGAGCTGCTGGAGAATATAAAACTTATAACAAATTTAATAGAAGGACTGTATCAGACAAATTGATACTGTGAAAGCTCAACATTATTGTTGGGCTTTTGTTTGGTAAAAAAGACGTAAGCCACCGGGAACTATTACTTTGCAGTAATTGCAACGGATTTTGCAACACAAACGAAGATAATTAAAATATATCATGAAAAAACACTTTGAAAAGGCGCGAAAAAGGCTTATTATGTTGGTAAAATAAGAGAAAAGATACTCTTAAAAATGAGTTTGAATAGTTGGAGCGAGACTATGAAGAAAAGTCTGTAAATATGATTCTTCTATGATAATAATTGAGCTGGAAGTATTAAATTGGAGCTTCCAGCTCTTGTTTTATATATACGACATGATTTCGGGCATGTCAAGAGCGGACGTCAAAAACGTCCTTCTCATCATGCATACAGATTCTGCTATTCCGGGAGTCTTCCCTCGTACATAATGCTGAGTTCACCGTAGACCCGTCCCCAGTTTCTAATGCTCATAGTCCATTTTTTTGTGGCTTCAAAAGTTGCCAGATACAGGGCTTTCAGGAGTGCTGTATCACTTGGAAATACGCTTCTCTGACGGTTGAGCTTACGGTAGGTAGAATTCAGACTTTCAATTGCATTGGTCGTGTAAATAACCTTTCTGACATCCGGTGAGAACTTGAAAATCGGCGTTATTGCATCCCAGTTATCATACCAGCGTTTCATAGAATTCGGGTATTTTGCGGTCCATTTTTCAGTAACACGATCTAGTACTTTTTAAGATAAAGTAGAAATAGTGCAATTTTCACAGGATATTATACAAGAATTACATAGAAATATATCGTATTATTGATATAGTATTCTTGAATTGTATGTGAGGAGAAAACTATGGCAGCTGAAAGAAAAACATTAACACAGTTATCTGTGCCAATATGCTTAGAAACTTTATTTTATATGCTTTCAGGTATGGTCGATACGCTTATGCTATCATCTGTAAGCGACCAGGCTGTAGGAGCAGTGGGAACAGCAAATACATATATAGGTGTTTTTATTATCATGTTCGGGGTAATATCATCCGGTATGGTAGCAGTTATGTCACAAAATATTGGAGCTGGAAAACCTGGAATTGCATATCAGGCCAGGCAGCTTGGACTTGTATTTAATGCACTGACAGGTATCCTGATGTCTTTTATTCTTGCTGCTTTTTCTGGGTGGATACTTAAGATAGTGAGTATTGCCCCTGCTTTATTTGAGCCGGCTGAAACATACCTTAAAATTGTTGGAGGTGCAAGTTTTTTAAATGCGCTTATTCCAATTTTTTCGAGTTATTTAAGAGTGTTTGGTTATACAAAACATTCCTTAATAGGGACAGTTGTTGGTAATGTAATTAATATTATATTGAATTCGGTATTCTTGTTTGTGTTTAACTGGGGAGTAATGGGAGTTGCTGCTGCAACAGTTTTTTCAAAGGTTGTGAATCTTATTATTGTAGCAGCAATGGGAGCTGTACTTATAAAAGCAAAGCAAAGTCCTGAGCGCGCACAACCACGAAAGATACTTGCACAGATTGTTAAAATCGGTTTTCCTTCGGCATTCGAAACAGCACTTTATAATGTGGCAATGACATTTATAGTATGTTTTATGAACCATATGGATACGGATGGAATGAATGTTACAGCTCGTTCGTATGCTATGCAGATAGCCAATTTCTCATATTGTGTGGGGGCAGCACTTGCACAGGCAAATGCTATTATGACTGGCTGGAGAATCGGGGCAAAGAAGTATGAGGAATGTGACAGGGGTACACGGAAAGCTGTGATATATGGTCTTGTAACAGCAACGTGCTTTTCTGTGACATTTGCAATTACCGGACGTTTTATCGTTCATATATTTACGAATGATATACAGATGATTGAGCTTGTAGTAAAACTGTTGGTAGTAGATATATTTCTTGAATTTGGAAGAGTGACAAATCTTGTATATGGCCAGGCATTAAAAACAAGTGGAGATGCTATTTTCCCTGTTATAATGGGCGCAATATTTATGTATCTGTTTGCAGTTGGTGGAACATATTTTCTTGGAATACATATGGGGCTGCTTGCGGTAGGGGCATATATTGCCATGGCAGGTGACGAGTGTGCGAGAGCAGTTGGAATGGTGCTTAGATGGAAAAGTGGAAAATGGAAAAGTAAGAGTCTTGTAGAATAGAAGAGAATATGTCTTTTCGTGTGGAGAGGCAGTTAGAGGATAAATTGGAATTTACTGTTGAAAGGATTAAACAATGCCAGGTTACATAATGGATTTAAGAAAGCTTGTAGGACACAGGACACTGATGCAGTGCGCCGCAAGCATAATAATAGTGAATGAAAAGAACCAGATTCTTTTAGGAAAGCGTACAGATAATCACAAATGGGGATATGCCGGGGGTTCTATTGAACTTGACGAGAAAGTGGAGGATTGTGCAAGAAGAGAGCTGTTTGAGGAGACAGGTCTTATTGCAGATGAGATAGAATTTTTTATGGTGAATTCCGGTCCGGAGGTGCATTATGTGTATCCTAATGGTGATGAAGTGTCTAATATTGAGATTATATATGTGTGCAGAAAATACCATGGAGAATTAAAGAGACAGGAAGAAGAAATTGAAGAACTGAAGTTTTTTAATATTGCCGAGGTTGAACTGGATAACATTTCACCACCGATAAGACCAGTGGTGAAACGGTTTATAGAACAGAATTCTTAGCAAATGCTGTGCAGATGAAATGCATTTTTTCTGAATTCAATAAGCCCTTCATCACGCATTTTTCCAAGTTCCTTGGAAAGTGCTGAACGGTCAACGTTAAGATAATCGGCAAGCTGCTGGCGGTCGAATGGAATTACGAATTCCTGACTGCCAGCTTTTCTTGACTCATTGGACAGATATATAAGAAGCCTTTCTCGGATTGTCTTAGGTGATGTGCAGAATATCCGGTTAGACAGGGTGAGATTCTTCTGAATGGAAATGTGCAGCAGATTGTTAAGGATTGTATCTTTGCAGTGTGTATTTTCAAATTGTGAATTCATCAATTTATCCATATCAAGAAAAAGAATCACACTTGTTTCAGATGCAACCGCATCTACCATGAGCGGTTCGCCAGTCAGAGCATATGTTTCAGCAAATACATGTCCCGGAGTAATATTGCTCATAATAGCTTTGTTGCCCCACAAATCTATATATTCAATAGTTACCTGACCAGATGCAACAATTCCAATTTCGTGAACGCTGTCTGTTACATGATATATAAACGAATTTTTGCGGAATTTTCTGGCACGCAGAAATCCGGCTGCGGTCATTTCTGATATTTCAGATTCGGTGATATCTTTAAATATTGGTGATTTGATAATTGCCATAAGTTCTCCTTATACTGCCCCGGTAAAATCCAATTTTCTGACTTAAAATACATTTTTAATAAATTATCAAAAATGTGGTTAAAACAACATATTTATTATGCTCATTATATTATTCTTTAATCACGAAATCAATGAGAACACAGGAGGGTTAAGTGATGATAAGAAGAGTTATTCATATTGATGAGGATAAATGTAATGGCTGCGGAGCTTGCGTGACAGCATGTCATGAGGGGGCAATCGGCTTAGTTGACGGAAAGGCAAGGCTTATGAGAGATGATTACTGTGACGGACTTGGAGACTGCCTTCCACAGTGTCCTACAGGGGCAATTTCATTTGTAGAAAGAGAAGCGGCAGCATATGATGAAGCTGCGGTTCTTGCCAATAAAGCTGCAAAGGAGCAGGCAGTAGCACATAAACCACATTTTTCAGGATGCCCTGGAAGCATGATGAGACAGTTTAACAGAAATTCACAGGTAAATGCGGAGACAGAAGATTCAGCAGCAGGACACACGGCATCCCCGGTTGCACCAGAATCCCAGCTTGCACAATGGCCATGCCAGATTAAGCTTGTGCCGGTTAATGCACCATACTTTGACGGAGCAAAGCTTTTGATTGCAGCAGATTGTACAGCATATGCATATGCCAATATGCATCAGGAATTCATGAAGGGAAAGATTACTATTATCGGTTGTCCGAAGCTTGATGATGTTGATTACAGCGAAAAGCTTACACAGATAATAAGTAACAATAATATTCAGAGTGTTACTATTGTTCGAATGGAAGTTCCATGCTGCGGAGGACTTGAATATGCTGCAAGGACAGCATTACAGAACAGTGGAAAATTCATTCCATGGCAGGTTGTGACGATTTCAACTGATGGGAAAATCTTAGATTAAAAAATATTAGAAATAACACTAAAATATTGCCAACACATGAATTTTGAATTATAGTATTAGTGCTTTATAAAATTCTTATAAATATTTGGAGGACTTATGAAAAAAATAAAAGCGCTTATGCCGGAAGCATATGATTTTAATGGAAAGCTTCCGCTAAAACAGGCAATACCGCTTGGACTTCAGCATGTAATGGCAATGTTTGTAGGTAATCTTACACCTCTGCTTATTATTACAGGTGCATGTGGAATTGGGGCAGGAAGTGAATATGCATCTATCCAGGTTGCACTTTTACAGAACGCAATGATTATTGCAGGTATTGTAACACTTATTCAGTTGTTTTCAATCGGACCTGTTGGTGGCAAGGTGCCTATTATTATGGGTACAAGCTCTGGATTTATCGGAGTATTCAGCAGTGTTACCAAGATTATGGGTGGCGGAATATTAGCTTATGGTGCAATTATGGGTGCATCTATTATAGGAGGTCTTTTTGAGACTGTACTTGGAGCATTTATTAAACCATTAAGAAAATTCTTCCCATCAGTAGTAACAGGAACAGTAGTTCTTTCCATAGGATTGTCTCTTATCTCAGTAGGTATCAATTCATTTGGTGGTGGAAGCTCTGCTAAGGATTTTGGTTCATTGGAAAATCTTTTCCTGGCATTTGTTGTGCTTGTAGTTATATTATTTGTTAAGCACTGGACTAAGGGATATCTTAGTTCATCTGCAATTCTTGTTGGAATTATTGTGGGTTATATTGTAGCAATTATTATGGGACTGGTTCTTCCACATACAGCAGTTACAGCTGATGGAGTTGAGTATACTAAATCATGGGTACTTAACTGGAACAAGGTAGCAGAGGCTAAATGGATTGCAATTCCAAAGTTTATGCCAGTTAAGCCTGTGTTTGATTTAAGAGCAATACTTCCTGTACTTGTAATGTTTGTTGTAACAGCAGTAGAGACTGTTGGTGATATTTCAGGCGTTATGGAAGGTGGAATGGGAAGAGAGGCAACAGATAAGGAGCTTTCTGGAGGCGTAATGTGTGATGGTCTTGGTTCAACACTTGCAGCAATGTTCGGTGTGCTTCCTAATACATCATTCAGCCAGAATGTAGGACTTGTTGCAATGACTAAGGTTGTTAACAGAGTTGCACTTGCATCAGGTGCGGTATTCCTTATATTATGCGGACTTATACCTAAGCTTGGAGCACTTATATCAATCATGCCACAGTCAGTACTTGGTGGTGCAGCAGTTATGATGTTCTCATCAATCATAGTAAGTGGTATCCAGCTTATTACTAAAGAGCCGCTTGATGCAAGAAGACTTTCAATTGTTTCAGTTGCACTTGGTGTAGGTTACGGAATGGGTGTAAGCCCTGCAATTCTTGAACATACACCACAGGCAGTACAGCTTATGTTTGGTGAGTCAGGTATTGTACCTGCAGCATTTGTGGCAATATTACTTAATGTGATACTTCCTAAGAGCAAACCGGCTAATGAAGAAACTTCAAAAGACGAGTAATATCGTCTGGAGTATCGATATCATATAGTTCATATTCATCCCGTACAGGAACTAATACAACCTGTGCGGGATATTTTTTTGTTAAGAACCCGCCGCCTTTTTTCTCAGGAAGGTTTAGAAGCTCATCGTAATATTTTGCAGGAAATATACATGGAGAACCAGCATTTTCCTTGTAGGAAAGTCTGCATATCTTATCATCATAATAAAGAAATGTAAGACACAGAAGCTGCAGGCTTGTCCTTGTAATAAGCGGCTGGTCTGATGGCAGGAAAAGGATTCCCTGAGGCTGCAGATTACCTGAAGAAGCGTTATCTGATAGAATTCTGGTAACTCCAAGCCGGACCATTTCATTTCTGTATGGCATGTCGTGTCGGAGAAAATGTATATTTTTATCTTCACATATATGGACAACTTCATCATGCCGTGTTACTGCAAGTGTCTCACCAAAGCCGGCAAAATGGCTTATAGATACTGCATTTTCAAAAAGAGAGCGTCCATTAAAGTCTGTAATCAGCTTATTAGAGCCAAAACGTTTTGACATACCGGAAGCCATAATAATGCAAGAAAGCGTTTCAAATGTGCTGTCAATATCAATAACAAGAACATCTTTCCTGTTACAGATTCTGTTTAGAAATTCTGTGGATTGTTTTCTGATTACAGCTAAAACATGTGAATTATCAAGCAGTTTTTCAACAGCCTTCTGAAATGGGATGCAAGAGCTTTCAAGATAACCAAGCTCATCAATAACAAATAACCTTTCAGGAGTTGTATCAAGATGTGTATCAATGGCAGGAATTGCGCAATTAATAAATCCATCTTCAATAATTGTCATATTATTGCCTTTAGATGCAGGATTAATTCCAGATGTCCGGGGTACACCAATTACGAATTCTTTATTGTCAGCAACCAGATTAGATTTAATGACAACCTGTGGCGTATCCATTCTATGACTCTGTAACAGATTGAAAGAATCGGACATATGTTTTAACATATTATTAACAAGATCAGATTTTCCACTGCCGCGGCTGCCTGTTATAAAAATGTGTTTTCTGCCGGTCATCCTGAAAAATGTAATTACGGCTTCTGCGTCCAAATAACAATTATTCATAAATCCCCCTATTACAAAGCAAGAACTATTCTGTGTACATTTCCCTTGGTATCAGTACATTCAGTAACATTGATATTATCATATATAAGAGACATTTTCTCATTGATTTCTGAAAGACTGGCTGCATGTACATCAATATCTGAAACAATTTTTCCATCTTTCATAAGAAGAATCCTGTCGCAGTACTCAAGTGCCAGTTCCGGACTGTGTATACACATGAGAGCACATTTGTTATCAGAAATGATATTCCGGATATGTTTCATAAGCATATGGCGGTTAGAAAAATCAAGCGCACTGTCAGGCTCATCAAGAAGCAGAAGCGCCGAAGCTTCTATAAGTGTGCGTGCAAGTATGCATAACTGCTTCTGGCCTTCACTTAATGTGAGAAAGTCTGTATCATATAATCCGGCAAGGCCAACAGAATCGATAGCCTTATCAGCACGATGTCTCATGTTGGAATTGTATGATTCAAGCATGTGAAGCTGTGGATTAAATCCGAGCAGACACACTTCTCTTACAGTCATACTTATGCTTATTCCGGTTCTCTGTGGAATGTAGCTTATCATGCCGGCTCTTTTTCTGACAGACATACTTTCAAGCTGGAGTTCACCAAGCATGCATTTTCCACTATGTTTAACAAGATTCATGACAGCTCTTATAAGTGAGGTTTTACCACAGCCGTTATTGCCGATAATTGCTGTAAGCTGTCCAGGCTGAATGTCAAAGCTTACATTCTGTACAGCACATTTGCTTCCATAATATACTGATACATCTGAAACATATAATTCAGGATTGAATAAATCGGACATTATGCAACCTCCTTTTTGTTAGCTTTGATAAGCAGGATTATAAGCAGCGGTGCACCAAGGAGTGATGTAAATATGCTTACAGGAAGTTCCGATGAGGATACACTTCTTGCAAATATATCAGCAATTGTCATGATGATGGCACCAGCCAGTCCGCTTGATATGTATGTGAATCTGTCATTGCGTCTTGTGAGTAATCTGGCAATGTGAGGTGCAATAAGTCCAATAAAACTGATAAGTCCGGTTACACATATAATTGATGATACGATTAACGTTGCAATCATTAATATGATAAAACGGAGAACTGTGACATTGACACCGAGAGCGGCAGCTTCATCCTCATTTATCGAGAGAATGAGAATCTGTCTGTATAATAAAGTCATGATTATAAAGCCAGCACATGTTACAAAGAAAGGAATAGCAAGGCTGTCCTTTGAAACACCGTTAAGGCTTCCCATGATCCAGTATTCAATAGAAGCAAGCTGTTTTTCAGGATCTGCAGCAAGTTTGAGAAACATAAGAATTGTCTGTGCTACAGAATGAATGGCAATACCAGCAAGTACAATTGTGTAACTGTTTCTGCCGGGAACAAGATAAGCCACAAGTAATGTGATTATAAGGGCAATTATTCCTCCGGCAAATGCGGATATTGATACAACAGGGGTTAAAGACGAAACCGCAACTATAGCAAAAGCTGCGCCGGCACTAGCACCGGAAGAAACACCGACAACATCAGGTGATGCCAGTGGATTTTTAAATATCATCTGATATACATAACCAGATATTGAAAGGCCAAAGCCTCCAATAATGCCCATAATGGCGCGTGGAAGTCTTAGTCTTTTAAAGACCATAATTGACATAGTGTCCCCTGACAGCAGTCCTTTTAATGTGAGTGGATACTGTCCGGTAAGAACTGACCATGTAAACACTGCTATAAGAAGCAGTGCCCACATGACAGATAATAGTATAATTTTGTTCCGGTAATTATTAATATTCTTGAACATAAATCATCCTTAATTATTTTGCAGGTGTAAATCCATAAAAGCTTTCATAGAATTTAGTTACACAAGTTTCATAGAAATCTTTAGTTACCTTTTCTGGGTGAAGAACAGAAGCAATGTATATACTTCCAAGGAAGCTTCCAGGAACTGGAGAATCCCATGCTTCGATATCGTTAGGAAGCTTTACTACATTTTTGTTCTTAACAGCATTGCAGCCGGCAAGATTAGCATCGTTTAAGATGTCATCAACTGAGTAAGTTGCATCAGCAGCGATAACGATGTAATCAGGGTTCCATGCAAGAATCTGCTCGTAAGAAACATTTGCCCAGTAAGTATCTGTAAGTTCAGAAGCAACATTTTTACCACCTGCGTTAGTAAGCAGAGTATTCTGATACATCTTGCTTCCGGCAGTTGAGAGAACAGAGCTGTTACCTGCAAGGTATACAGATGGTGTATTTTCGCCAGAAACATTAGTCTTGTTATCAGCTAAAAATGTCTTAATTGAATTATTAAGTGCTTCAGCACGACCGACATTGTTAGTAATCTTTCCAACAAGAGTTATACATTCCTCTAAAAGTGACTGGTCTTCTGGATTCACAACAACAGCCTTGATTCCAAGACTTTCAAGAGTATCAGCTGTTTTCTTTAATTTCATTGGAAGAAATACAACATCAGGTGTAGCAGCTACACATGCTTCTGTATTAAATTCCTTGGCTGTTCCCATGTTAGGAAGGCTTACGATTGCAGGAGCTGCAAGCTTGTAAATATTTCTTGTGTTAGCCTTGGCTTCAATTCCAACGAGTTTATCCTGTAATCCAAGTGCAAGAAGAAGGCTTGTTGAAATGTAGTAAGATGATGCAATCTTTTCTGGAGCCTTTTCAAATGTTACGGTTCTACCAGCCTGGTCAGTAACAGTAAGAGGATAGCTTACGCCAATCTCATTAAACTGAGACATTACGTCAAATGCTGAAGTAGTAGCTTCTTCTGTGCCCTTATCAGAAGTTGTAGAATTGCCGCATGCTGCTAATGAAAAAAGCATGAGCATTGCTAAAAAGAGGGTGGTAAATCTTTTAAAATTCTTCATGTTAAAATCCTTTCTGCGAATTGGTTTGTGGAGATTTGTTAGAACGGACGCCTTGAAAAATTGTTGAGTCCAACGCAGGACACGCTTTCGCTGCTATACGAATCGTAAGATTCGTATTTCGCTTGCAACGGTACTAGGTTCGCGGGAATTTGTTGTCACTTCGTGTCAACTATTCCCGCTTACCAAGTACCGGCGGCTCCAAAGCATCCTGCGTTTGACTCAACAATTTTTCGTGGCTGACTTCCTAACAATTATCCAACAAATTAATTTACATAAATAGTAGCGAATGAATTTTATCAGATTGACAAGGGTTTTACAAGCCGTTATATTTATATAAGGAAAGAGAATGAGATTTTTTATCGATTTCTTGGTGAGTAAAGAATTTAGTAGTGAAGGATGAAAGACAGGTTGTGGCGGGCACAGGTCCGATGCCAGCAGGCGAGTGCTCGATTTGCAGCGTGCTGTGTGGGAGTTATGCCGCCATATGCTTAAAGGTGTGTGCAGAAAATCTCGTTCAAGCGTAGCGCGTTTGATTTTCTGCACACTAATAGGCTTTGCAGATGGCGGCATCTACTCCCACTAAGCTAAGCTGCCATGAGAGCCATCACCTGCAGGTAACGGGTCTGCGCCCGCCACAACCGTCCGTTGTTCATATCACTAATAAATAGATTGGAGTTTTTATGCTTACTATACAGAATTATAAGAAAGTAGAAAGCCTTGAAGAAGCCTATGAGCTTAATCAGAAAAAAGCTAACCGTATTGTCGGCGGCATGATGTGGATGCGTATGGGCGACAACAGAATGAATACAGCTATTGATATGTCAGGGCTTGGACTTGATAAGATTGAAGAATCAGATGAAGAATTTAAGATTGGCTGTATGACTACTTTAAGACAGTTAGAAGTTCATGAGAGTTTTAATGAATATACAGATGGCTGTGCTAAGGAGGCTTTAAGGCATATTGTGGGTGTGCAGTTCAGAAATCTTGCAACAGTTGGTGGAAGTATATATGGAAGATATGGATTTTCTGATGTGCTTACGCTTTTAATCGGACTGGATTCTTATGTAGAACTATACAAGGGAGGCATTGTTCCATTAACTGAGTATGCTGACCGTGATTATGACAGGGACATTGTTGTTAATATTATTGTTAAGAAAAGACCGGTGAATATGTTTTATGAAGCAGTGAGAATAACAGAAACAGATCTGCCGGTGCTTACATGTGCAGGAGTAAAGTTTAAAGATACTGGAGTCTGCAATATCTGCATAGGTGCAAGGCCGGGAAGAGCAATTGTTGTTAAAGATACAGAAGGAATACTTGCAGGCGGTATTAACGAGAAGTCGGTAGAAGAATTCAGTACATTTGTTAAGAAAAATGTGCCTACAGCGGGCAATATGAGAGGAAGTGCTGAGTATAGAAGTCATCTTTCAGGCGTTCTTGCAGGCAGGGCACTTCAGAATATTAACAGAGATTAATTGGTGATTACGGATTGGAGAATATATGTTAGTTGATATTAAGTTGAATGGAAAATCTGTTAAAGCAGATATTACGGCAGACATGACACTCTATGAATTCGTGAGAGAGCATGGCTGTTACAGCGTAAAATGTGGCTGTGAAACATCTAACTGTGGCTTATGTACAGTATTTCTTAATGATAAGCCTGTCCTTTCATGTTCAGTTCTTGCAGCAAGAGCAGACAAATGCAGTGTTACAACACTCGAAGGATTACAGGAGGAGGCGTCTGAATTTGTCACATTTATAGCAGACCAGGGAGCAGAGCAGTGCGGATTCTGTAATCCGGGATTTGTTATGAATGCATTGGCACTTTTCAGAGAAAATCCTTATCCTGACGAAGAGGAGATAAAGGAGTTCCTTTCAGGGAATCTGTGCAGATGTTCAGGTTATGAGGGACAGTTAAGAGGAATTATGAATTTCCTTGAGGCAAAGAAAGCAAAGGAGGCTGAATAGATGAAGTCGGTTAATAAAGCTATCAGAAAGAAAGATGCGATGGAACTGCTTCTTGGAAAGCCGGTGTATACAGATGATATTGCACCTAAGGACTGCCTTGTTGTAAAGCTTCTGCGCTCACCATATGCCAACGCATTTGTAAAGAATATTAATACTGATATTGCGATGAAGGTGCCGGGAATAGAAGCAATATTTACATATAAAGATGTTGACCAGAATATGAAAAGATTCACATGTGCAGGTCAGACATATCCTGAGCCAAGTCCTTATGACAGGCTTATTCTTGATAAGCATGTAAGATTCATAGGCGATCCGGTTGCCATTGTTGCAGGTGCTGATGAACGCTGTGTTGATAAGGCAATGAAGCTTATTAAGACAGAATATGAAGTGCTTGAACCATTGCTTGATTTCACTAAGGCAAAGGATAATGAGATTCTTGTACATCCAGAGGATAACTGGGAGGCATTATGTCCGGTTGGAGCTGATAATAAAAGAAATCTGTGCGCGCATGATGAGAGCGGCAACGGAGATATCGATAAAGTGTTAGATGAGTGTGATATTGTGATTGACAGGACATATCATACTAAGGCATGCCAGCAGAGCATGATGGAGACTTTCAGAACTTTCTGTACAATAGATACTTATGGAAGACTTCATGTCGTAAGTTCTACACAGATAGTATTCCATTGCAGGAGAATTATCTCACATGCACTTGGAATATCGCCATCTAAGATAAGAGTTACCAAGCCAAGAATCGGAGGTGGATTTGGAGCAAAGCAGACATCTGTGTCAGAGATATATCCTGCATTTGTTACATGGAAGACAAAGAAACCGTCTAAGATTATATTTTCAAGGGAAGAAACACAGTCAGCTTCATCACCAAGACATGAGATGCAGATGCATGTAAGACTTGGTGCAACTAAGGATGGTATTGTAAAAGGAATTGATTTATACACATTATCTAATACAGGCGCATATGGCGAGCATGGTCCTACAACAGTAGGACTTTCTGGACACAAGTCAATTCCATTATATGGAAAGGCAGAGGCGTTCCGTTTTGTAAGTGATGTTGTATATACTAATATAATGTCAGCGGGTGCTTACAGAGGTTATGGTGCGACACAGGGGCTTTTTGCAGTTGAGTCGGCTGTAAATGAACTGGCAGACAGACTTCATATGGACCCGTTTGAAATCAGATTTAAGAACATAGTAAAAGAGGGCGATGTAATGCCTGCTTACTATGGACAGGTTAATACAAGCTGTGCACTTGACAGATGTCTTGCAAAGGTCAAAGAGATGATTAAATGGGATGAGAAATATCCTATGAGAAAGATTTCTGATACTAAGGCACGTTTTGTCGGAATGGGCATGGCAATGCAGGGCTCAGGTATATCAGGGGTTGATGTCGGCAGTGCGACACTAAAGCTTAATGATGAAGGTGTATATACTATGAACATCGGAGCTGCTGATATGGGAACAGGCTGTGATACAATACTTGCACAGATTGCAGCAGAGGTTCTTGAATGCAGCACAGACGATATAAGTGTATTTGGTGCAGATACTGACATATCACCTTATGATTCAGGTTCATACGCATCAAGTACAACATATGTAACTGGTAAGGCTGTTGAAAAATGTGCATTAGAGCTTAGAGACAGAATCGAAAAGCTTGGTGCTAAGATGTTAGGCTGCGAGAAATGTGATGTCACATTTGACGGAAAGAAAGTAATATGCGAATCAGGTGAGAACAAGGATAAATGTGTAACCCTGGCCGATATATCAACAGCATCCATGTGTGGTAATGATATAGCACTTTCAGTTACCAATACACATACATCACCTATTTCACCACCACCATTCATGGTTGGAGCAGCGGAGGTCGAGGTTGACCTTCTCACAGGTGAGAGCCGTGTTGTTGAGTATGACGCATGTGTTGATTGTGGAACACCTGTTAATCCTAACCTTGCAAGAGTACAGGCAGAGGGTGGTATCTTACAGGGAATTGGAATGACAATGTCAGAGAATATCACATATTCAGATAAAGGCAAGCTGTATGAGAACTCATTTTTACAGTACAAGATTCCATCAAGAATGGATATTGGACATATTAATGTTGAGTTTGAGAGCAGTTACGAGAATGCAGGTCCTTTTGGTGCTAAATCAATCGGAGAGGTTGTAATTAATACACCGCTTCCTGCAATTACAGATGCATTAAGCCATGCGGCAGGAAAGAGATTTTACGAGCTTCCTATAACTCCTGACCAGATTGCAATGGCAAGACAGAAGTGATTATTTTGAGGAAATGAATGAAAGAAGAGATTAAATTATCAGATCATTTTGGATATAGGAAACTCATGAGATTCACAATGCCATCAATTGTTATGCTGATATTTACATCTATATATGGCGTTGTTGATGGCTTGTTTGTTTCTAACTTTGTAGGTAAAACTTCATTTGCAGCAGTTAATCTGATTATGCCGGTGCTTATGATTCTTGGCTGCGTCGGATTTATGTTTGGAACAGGTGGTGGCGCACTTATTGCAATGTCACTTGGAGAGGGAAAGAAAGAGAAGGCAAGCCACATATTCTCGTTTATAGTGGCATTTTCAGCAATATGCGGTATTGTATTAGGACTTCTTGGTATTATATTGATAAGACCTGTTGCCATGATGCTTGGTGCAGAAGGAAAGCTTCTTAGTGACTGTGTATTATATGGAAGAATTATTCTTGCGGCATTACCTTTTTATATATTGCAGTTTGAGTTTCAGTGTCTGTTTGCAACAGCGGGAAAGCCTAAGCTTGGTCTGTATGTGACTGTGGCAGCAGGTGTTACCAATATGGCGCTTGATGCACTTTTTGTTGCAGGATTCAGATGGGGGCTTGTCGGTGCGGCACTTGCAACTTCGATGAGTGAGCTTGTTGGAGGTGCAATTCCGGTTGTGTATTTTATGAAAAAGAACACAAGCCTTTTAAGATTAACAAAGTTCAGATTTGATATCAGAATACTTGGTAAAGCAGCATCTAACGGTGCGTCTGAATTCATGAATAATGTGTCAGCGTCTTTAGTAAGTATGCTTTACAATATGCAGTTGATGAAATATGCCGGAGAAAATGGAATTGCAGCTTATGGTGTTGTTATGTATGTCAATTTCATATTTCAGGCAATATTCATGGGATACTCAGTAGGAAGTGCACCTATTGTCGGATTTAATTATGGCTCTGGTAATAAAAAAGAATTAAAGAGTATTCTTGGAAAAGGTATAAGAATTATCGTTGTTGGAGCATTTACAATGTTTGTGCTGGGACAGGTTCTTGCAAGACCGCTTGCGCAGGTGTTTGTCGGGTATGATAAGGAATTATTCGACATAACTGTTGCAGGTTTCATGATTTTTTCATGTTCGTTTCTGTTTTCAGGCTTCCCGATATTAGGTTCGTCATTCTTCACAGCACTTAGTGATGGCCTTACATCAGCATTGATATCGTTTCTTAGGACCCTTGTATTTCAGGTGACAGCAGTGCTTATTCTGCCTGTGTTTTTCAAGCTTATAGGTGTGTGGATGTCAGTAGTTGTGGCAGAATTTCTTGCTATGATTGCAACCATAATTTTCCTTGTTGCGAAGAAGAAAAAATATGGGTATTAAGTACTAAAAGCGATTGACCGCAATGCTTAGTGATGATAGAATTATTTCTTATAATATGACAGATAATTTACTTACGAAAGGAATCATTACTATGAATTTTCTTGAAGAAAGAATTATGAAGGACGGAGTTGTCAAGGAAGGCAACATCTTGAAAGTTGACAGTTTTCTTAATCATCAGATGGATGTTAAACTTTTCAAGCAGATGGGCGAAGAATTTAAGAGAAGATTTGCCGGAAAGAATATTAATAAGATTATAACAATTGAGGCTTCAGGAATCGGTATTGCATGTATAGTTGCAGAATGCTTTGATGTACCGGTTGTATTTGCAAAGAAGTCACAGAGCGTCAATATTGACGGTGATGTGTACTCTGCCGAAGTTGAATCATTTACACATAAGTGCAAGAATCAGGTGCTTATATCTAAGAAGTTTGTAGGTCCGGAGGATCATGTGCTTATTATTGACGATTTCCTTGCTAATGGTTGTGCACTTCAGGGACTTATCTCTATTGTCAATCAGGCAGGTGGAACTGTTGAAGGTATTGGTATCGCAGTTGAGAAGGGATTTCAGCAGGGCGGACAGATTATCCGTAATCTTGGATACCAGCTGGAATCTCTGGCTATTGTTGATGGAATGAATGCTGCAGATGGCAGTATTAATTTCAGAGAGGAGTAATCATGAATGAATATCAGTTTTTTTCACCAGTAGATGTCGTATTTGGATGCGGAAGTCTTTCTAAGCTTCATACTCTTAAGATGCCAGGAAAGAAAGCACTTCTTGTTATAAGCAATGGAAAGTCTGCAAGGATGAATGGTTCACTTGACAGAACAATAGATGAACTTAAACAGGCTGATGTTTCATATGTGCTTTATAACGGAATAGGAGCTAATCCGCTGAAGTCAGCAGTTGAAGAAGGCGCAAGAATTGGTCGCGAGAACGGAGTTGACTTTGTTATTGCTTTAGGTGGCGGTTCAGTTATGGACGCGGCTAAGAATATGGCAATGTTCATTCCACAGCCATCAGATAATCTGTGGGATTATGCTAACAGCCCATCAGGTGGAAAGATGACACCTCCTAATGAGATGCTTCCATGGATTGCAATTACTACATCAGCAGGAACAGGCTCAGAGGTTGATACTATCGGAGTAATTTCTAATCCTGATACTAATGAAAAGATTGGTATTGGTGGAATGGCGGGGATGTTTGCAAAGTATGCAATTGTTGACCCTGAGCTTATGAAAACAGTTCCACCGAAATTCACTGCATATCAGGGATTTGATGCACTTTTCCATTCATTGGAAGGGTATATAAGCAATAAACATAATATTATGGGAGATATGATTCAGCGTGCCGCGATTGAAAATATCGGACATTATCTTGCAAGAGCAGTTAAAGATGGTAACGATATTGAGGCAAGAGAACATGTTGCATACGCTAATACAATGTCAGGCTATTCAATGGTTGTAACATCATGTATATCAGAACATTCTATGGAGCATGCAATGAGTGCATATCACCCTGAGCTTCCTCATGGAGCAGGTCTTATCATGCTTTCTAAGGAGTACTTCACATTCTGGATTAATAAGCATGTATGTGATGAACGCTTCATTGATATGGCACATTTTCTTGGAATGGAAAATGCATCTAAACCGGAAGATTTCATCACAGCACTTCTTGAATTACAGAAGGCATGTGGAGTTGATGACCTTAAAATGTCTGATTACGGAATAAAGAAGGAAGAAGCAATGACACTTGCCAAGAACGCAAGGGCAACAATGATGAGATTGTTCGTAAGAGACCCTCAGGAAACTACTGATGAAGAGATTGCGGGTATATACGAGAGAGCATATAGATAATATTTATTAATTATAGGTATAATATTCACATGATGAATGTTGTACCTTTTTTAATAAAAATGATATATTTCTAATGTTTAGATAATATATATTGACATATATAATTATATATGATATTAATATATTTAAAGAATAAAATCTTTTCTAAAGTAACTTGGTGTTGATTGCTTCAATAATCAACACCAGTTGCTTATCAAAGCTGGATATTCATAGATTAACATACATCTATGAAAGTTCGTTTATGAAGGTTTATTTTTCTAAAAACATTTATAGACATTCATTCAGCAAAATCCACATAACACATAATTGAATAATGCAGGCTTGTTTTAGATATCCGTAAATGCTAATATATTTATATAGATAAAGATAATATTAGTATATGTGCGTGGATATCTGCCTGCGAAAGAGACGAGGAGGATATCTATGGCAGAGAAGAAAGACAATGTAACATCTGTCGGATGTGTTCAGAGAGTTGTTCAGCAATTCCATGCTTCACAGAAGAAGCATGATTAAGATTCCTGTTCCGCATTTTGTGACATTTTACAATGGCCTGGAAAAATGGGTTGAAGATGAGGACGAAATCAGGCTGTCGGACATGTATGAGATATCGGCTGACAACCCGGAGCTGGAGCTTAAGGTGCGTGTTATCAACATTAACGAAGATGTACATATCCTTAATAAGTGCAAAACGCTGCGTGATTACATGACATTTGTTAATAAAGTAAGATTCAAGATGGGAGTTGAAGGGGACGATGTCAGGATTGCAGTAACAGAGGCAATTGACGAATGTATAGATGAGGATATACTTGTCGATTTTTTTGAACAGCACAGGGAGGAGGTCGTCGAAGTGAGTATATATGATTATGATGAGGAGGATGTCAGAAGGACATTATTTGAAGAAGCAAAGGAAATGGCTAAAGAAGAATTAAAAGAAACAGTTATAGAAGAATTAAAACGAGAAGCAAAAGAAGAATTGACCCAAGAAGTATTTGCAGAGGGTGAACAGAGCGGAGAACAATTAAAGATAGTTAATCAGGTCATAAAGAAAGTAAAGAAGTCAAAAACTCTGGAGACAATAGCCTCAGAACTAGAGGAAGAAGAGGCAGATATAAAGCCAATATACGAAGCAGTAGTTTCATCTGCCCCAGATTATGATATTAATGTAATTAAAGATAGATTAGACAATATGTGAGGAAGTTATTTCTTCATAAATGAAACAAAATCAAATTTCTTATCAAGCCATCTGCCGACAAGGCCGATGGCTTTTCCCATTGTAAATGCAGCAACAACAGTACCGATGCCAAGACCTTTAACATGACCTAATATCAGGCCGGTAAGACATGCAGTTACGGCAAGGCATATAACATCGAAAGAAATCTTGATGCGTGAATATGCAACGCCAGTGATGTCAGCAAGTTCACGGGGGAACAGGTCAGTAGGAATAATTGGAAGCTTACATCTGTTAGAAAGAGCTATGCCGAGACTTATCAGGCAGTAGCTTATAATAAAGTACATAACTCTGAATCCGATTGCAGTTGGGAGCATTGGAACCCACATATTGTGCATGTCGATGCACTCACCAAATATGAATCCGACAACGAATGAAAACAGATATGATGGTACGAACTTCTTTCGCAGAATCATAAGGCTGAGTACAAGAAGTCCCTGGAACATATATGTAAATGTACCAAGAGTAATCTTAGGGAAGACTTCGGAAAAAGCATATGGAACGCTTGAGATTGCAGATATTCCAGTTCCTGAGTAAAGCATAAGCACAACTCCAAGGCTGTTGATTATAACAGCAAAGGCAAGAACAAGCTCACCTCTAAGCGTAGTCTTAACATTTTCAGAAACAGAACCAGCATTTAAATCTATTGCACTATCAATTGAACTCATAATGAATCCCCTTTCCTTTTTAATAAAGAACATAATCACAGTCTCTAAGTGTAGTTTCATTATTAATTAATAACAAATGAATAATTTTAATGAAATTATAGATTTTGTCTATAGAACTGTTTATAATTAAGATAATAAATGTGCTTAGGAGGCTGTCTATGAATATATATAATCTGAGATATTTCGTTACACTTGCAAGAATACGCCAGTACACGAAGGCGGCAGAGGAATTATGCATTACACAGCCGAGTCTTAGTCATGCAATTTCACAGATGGAAAAGGAACTTGGTGTTAAACTCTTTGAAAAAAACGGACATAAGATAACTCTGACTCAATTCGGAGAGGAGTTTCTTTCTTATGCAGAAAAGACTCTTGATGTGTTAGATGATGGAATCGCTTCTATTAAAAGAAGTGCAATGGGAAATGGAACGATAAGATTAGGACTTGTAAGACCATTGGGAATAAGCTATGTCCCTCGGATGGCGGCAGCATTTATAAAGAAGAATCCGAAGCTTGATATAGATTTTACGTTTCACACAGATGTTACGGGCAGGCTGCTTGACGATATGCAGCTTGGGAAGTATGATTTGTTGTTCTGTTCCAAGCCATCAGAAGAATATCATTTTACGGCTGAGCCCGTTATGAAGCAGAGACTGGTGCTTATTACTCCCAAAGGACATCCGCTGGCTAAGAAAAGGAAAAGGAGCATTAATCTTGCAGAGACAGCCGGGTATTCATATGTATGTTTTGACAAGAACTCTGGAATAAGAAGCATATTTGATGAAATGTTGAAAAGATCGGACATAACAGTAAAGGTTGCATATGAAACTGAGGAAGATCAGGTTATTGCCGGGCTGGTTGCTAATGGATTCGGAATAGCGGTAGTTCCATATATGGATATATTGGAAAAGATGTCTGTAGAAATATTTGAAATCGAGTCACCTGAATATGAGAGAAGCTTTTATATGGTTAATGATAATAGTACATACATGTCTCCTGCTGTAGAGACGTTCAGGAACTTTGTTATAGAGAATACAAGTGTTTTAACGGCTTTGTAGAGATTAATATAATTAATGAATAACCGGTTATATCTTAATTAAATGACAAATTTGTAGAAAAATTAACAGATTTTATTGATACATTTTTGACAAATTTTAATGAAATTATTAAATAAAAATAAAGTTTGCCATAATTCAATGTAAAAAATAACAAAAATGAACGCTGGTCATAAATAATTTTTTGTTAAAAATGTACGATTATTAAAGGAGAAAATAGTGTCAAACCTAGGCAGAATCTAGGCTTGACATTATTTTTTTTGTGGAATAAAATCCGTGAACAGAAAAGAAATATGTTTCATATTTAGAAAGGAGGTCGTGCAGATGGATGCTTTGGTAGAAGGGCTTATGGAAGAACTTAATTGCGAGACAGTGTTCACTATACCTTTGTTTGGTGGAATCCCAGTATATGAATCCGTTGTTGTTACATGGATTATCATGGCTGTTGTGTTTCTGTTGTGTATTCTGCTAAGCCGAAATCTAAGTGTGGAAAACCCCAGTCGCAGACAGGTAGTTGTAGAAACAGCAATAAAGGGGCTCAATGATTTCTTCACTGAGACGGTAGGAGAAAAAGGAAAGGCATACATTCCATATCTGTCAGCAATTGCTATTTACATAGGAATTGCGAACCTGATAGGACTGCTTGGTTTCAAGCCGCCAACTAAGGATATGAATGTTACAGCAACACTGGCATTGATGAGTATTGTGCTTATTGAGGTCGCAGGAATCAGAGCCAGAGGAACTAAAGGCTGGCTTAAGAGTTTTGCAGAACCAATGCCTATAATACTTCCTATTAATATTCTGGAAGTATTTATCAAGCCCTTATCACTTTGCATGCGATTATTCGGTAATGTTTTAGGTTCATTTGTAATCATGGAATTATTAAAGATGGTAGTTCCGGCAGTTTTACCGGCAGTATTCAGTTGTTACTTCGATATATTCGATGGACTGATACAGGCGTATGTTTTCGTATTCTTAACTGGTCTTTTTATAAAAGAGGCTGCAGAGTAAGAGTATATGTAACAAGAATAAATGTTTTAAAAAGGAGATTATTATTATGTCAACAATTTTAGTAGCAATCGGAGCAGGTATAGCAGTATTAACAGGTATCGGTGCTGGTCTTGGTATCGGTAAGGCAACAAGCAGTGCAGTAGACGCTATCGCAAGACAGCCAGAGGCAGAAAGCAAGATTAGTAAGTCACTTCTTTTAGGTTGTGCCCTTGCAGAGGCAACAGCTATTTATGGTTTCGTTATCGCCCTTCTTATAATCCTTTTCTTAGGCTAATAACATTTATGGGAAAGATAACTAAGACAAGATAGAAAGGAAGGCGAAGCTAGTGTTAAGTATAGATCCATGGAATATATTATGGACAGTAGTCAATCTGCTCGTCTTATATCTGGTGTTTAAGAAGTTCCTGTTTAAGCCTGTTATGAAAGTAATCAATGCAAGAGAAGATATGATTAAGCAGCAGTTTGATGATGCTAAGAAGAGTCAGGAAGAAGCAGATGCATTAAAGGCTTCATATGACGAAAAGCTTGAAAGTGCGAAGACTGAAGCTGATGAGATTATTGTAAATGCTAGAAACAGAGCACAGGAAGAGCATGAGGCAGCTTTGGAAAAGACCAGAAAAGAAACAGAAGTAATGCTTGAAAAGGCAAAGGCTGATATAGCTACAGAGAAAGAGAAAGCAACGGAAGCTGCACAGGCAGATATTGCAAGACTCGCTCTCATAGCTGCAAGAAAAATCGTAAAGACAGGTGATGCTCATGACGCAGGCAGCAGTAAATAATGCAATAGTTTTACACCGGTTGTCTGTGAGCAGAGAAGATGTAAGAAGGGCTGATGAGTTATACAGCAAAACTTCAGAACTTCAGAGAATTCTCACGAATCCTGAAATACCTCTTGCAAAGAAATACGACATCATTGATAAAGTATTTGCACTTGATGATACCAAGGAACTTATGAAGAATTTCATTAAAGAAATGTGCAAGCTTGGTTATTGTGATGAGATGAGAGACATATTTGATTCATATTACAGAATTGATGATGAAGCAAACCACATTTTAAAAGCAGAGCTTATAAGTGCAGACAGCAGTGATGAAGATGATAATGCAAAGCAGGCACAGGATTTCTTAAAGAGCAGATATCCGGATTATACAATTGAACTGACAAAGACAGTAGATGCGGATCTCTTAGGCGGATATGTTATAAGAGCGCATCACAAGGAATACGACAGAAGTTTTGAAGGACGTTTTTGTCAGCTTGAAAGAAAATTAACTGGGAGGTGACCCCTGTGGGCGCAATTAGTGCAACAGATATTATCTCCATTATCCAGAGTGAGATTGAGAATTTCAATTGGGATGAAGCAAGCCGTGAGACCGGTAATGTAATATGGGTCGGTGATGGAATTGCTACAGTATACGGTATTGACCATGCAATGTATGGTGAAATCGTAGTATTTGATAATGGAGTAAAAGGAATGGTTCAGGATATCCGTGAGAATGAGATAGGCGTTATCTTGTTTGGCAGGGATACAGGAATCAAAGAAGGAACTAAGGTTGTAAGAACCAAGAAAAAAGCCGGAATTCCGGTAGGCAGCGCATTTGTAGGAAGAGTAATCAATGCACTTGGCGAGCCTATTGATGGAAAAGGCGATATTAAAGAAGAAGATTACAGACCAATCGAGGAAGATGCTCCTGGTATCGTAGACCGTAAGTCTGTAAGCACACCAATGGAAACAGGAATACTTTCAATTGATTCAATGTTCCCAATTGGCCGTGGACAGCGAGAGCTTATCATTGGCGACCGTCAGACTGGTAAGACATCAATTGCCACAGATACAATTATTAACCAGAAAGGTAAAGGTGTTATCTGTGTGTATGTTGCAATCGGACAGAAGGCATCTACAGTTGCCAAGGTTGTATCAACACTTACTAAGCATGGTGCAATGGATTATTCAATTGTTGTATCTTCAACAGCAAGTGATCCTGCATCACTTCAGTATATAGCTCCATATGCAGGTACTGCAATGGCAGAGCATTTCATGCATCAGGGAAAAGATGTTCTTATTGTATATGATGATTTGAGCAAACATGCGGTAGCGTATAGAGCACTTTCCCTTCTGCTTGAAAGATCACCTGGACGAGAGGCTTATCCTGGAGATGTATTCTATCTTCATTCAAGACTTCTTGAAAGATCAAGCCGTTTAAGTGATGCGTTAGGTGGAGGCTCAATAACAGCACTTCCTATAATAGAGACACAGGCTGGTGATGTATCAGCATATATTCCAACAAATGTTATCTCTATCACAGATGGTCAGATATTCCTTGAAACTAACTTGTTTAATTCAGGTATGAGACCAGCCGTTAATGTAGGTCTTTCGGTTTCACGAGTTGGTGGTGCAGCCCAGACTAAGGCAATGAAGAAGGCATCAGGAAGCATAAGAATTGACCTTGCACAGTACAGAGAGATGGAAGTATTTACACAGTTTGCATCAGATCTTGATGATGCAACTAAGGCACAGTTACAGCACGGAAAAGCCCTTATGGAGCTTTTAAAGCAGCCACTCTGCCATCCACTTTCAATGCATGAGCAGGTTATGACACTTGTTATGGCTAACAACGGCGTATTTGATGAGATACCTACTAAGGAAGTTAAGAAACACCAGACAGAATTACTTGAATTCATAGATCTCAAGCATCCTGAAATAGGAAAGCAGATTGAAGATAAGAAAGAGATTAATGATGAGCTGGTTAAGAATATTCTGGAAGCAGTAAAAGAATTTGCATAATGCATGTGTGCTAAAAGAAAGGTAAGCGTATAGATATGGCAAACACAAAGGAAATTCAGGATCGAATAAAAAGTATCAATGATACATTAAAGATTACTAATGCCATGTATATGATTTCTTCTTCCAAGCTTAAGAAATCTAAGAAAATGCTTTCAGACACGGAACCATACTTTTTCACTCTGCAGTCAGAAATGAGCCGAATCTTAAGACATATACCTGATATAAGCAGTATATATTTTAAGACAAATGAGGATAAAGACGCAGCGGATAAAAAGGTAGGCTACATAGTTATTACTGCTGATAAGGGACTTGCAGGTTCATATAACCATAATGTTTTAAAGATTGCGCAGGAGCAGCTTGAAAAGAATCCTAATCATTCATTATTCGTATTAGGAGAACTTGGACGACATTATTTTGAACAGCGCGGTATTGAGATTGAGAAGCAGTTCCACTATACAGTTCAGAATCCTACTCTTAACAGAGCAAGAAATATTTCAGAAGAAATAATAGAACTGTACAGAAAAGGTGAACTTGATGAGGTGTATATCATATACACAAGTATGATTAATGCTATTCAGGAGGAAACACAGATTGAACAGCTTCTTCCTCTTAAGAAGGCAGATTTCAATATCCAGATACCGGTTGATTTCAAAAGAGAGGAACTTGCATTAAAACCTTCCCCAGAAGTAGTTATGGACAGAATTGTTCCTGATTATATAGTTGGTTTCGTATACGGAGCTTTGGTAGAGTCATTCTCCTGCGAACAGAATGCCCGTATGATGGCGATGGAGGCTGCATCAAAGAGTGCAAAGGATATGCTGCACGATCTTGATATACAGTATAACAGAGCCAGACAGGCTTCAATCACACAGGAAATAACTGAGGTTATCGCTGGTGCGAAGTCGCAGAAGAAGAAACGAAAGAAATAATGCGACGGATAGGAGATAATATGAGTAATAAAGGAAAGATTATACAGGTAATGGGACCTGTTGTCGATGTAGCGTTCGAAGATGAGAACCTTCCGGCAATCAGGGACGCACTTGAAGTTAATAATGGTGATAAAAAATGTGTAATGGAAGTTGCACAGCATATCGGTAACGATACAGTCCGCTGTATTATGCTTGCTTCCAGTGAAGGTCTTTGCAGAGACATGGAAGTAACAGCTACAGGCAGCGGCATTAAGACTCCTGTTGGAGAGAAAACTCTTGGCCGTCTCTTTAATGTATTAGGAGAGGCTATTGATGGTGGAGAGCAGCCAGACACAGAGGAGAAGTGGGAAATCCACAGAGAACCTCCAACATTTGAAGAACAGAATCCTGCAGAAGAGATTCTTGAGACAGGTATCAAGGTAATTGACCTTTTGGCACCTTATGCAAAGGGTGGTAAGATTGGTCTGTTTGGTGGTGCCGGAGTTGGTAAGACAGTTCTTATTCAGGAACTTATCAGCAATATTGCAACAGAGCATGGTGGATATTCAATATTCACAGGTGTAGGAGAAAGATCAAGAGAAGGTAACGACCTCTGGACAGAAATGAAAGAGTCGGGCGTTCTTGAAAAAACTGCCCTGGTGTTTGGTCAGATGAATGAACCACCTGGAGCACGTATGCGTGTTGCTGAGACAGGACTTACAATGGCTGAATATTTCCGTGATGAGAAGCATCAGAATGTGCTTTTATTCATTGATAATATATTCCGTTTCACACAGGCTGGTTCAGAGGTTTCAGCACTTCTTGGACGTATGCCTTCAGCCGTAGGTTATCAGCCAACACTTGCAACTGAGATGGGTGAATTACAGGAGAGAATTGCTTCTACAAAGAATGGTTCTGTAACATCAGTACAGGCAGTATATGTACCTGCCGATGACCTTACTGACCCTGCACCTGCAACAACATTTGCACATCTTGATGCAACTACAGTTCTTTCAAGAAAGATAGTTGAACAGGGTATCTACCCAGCCGTAGACCCTCTTGATTCTACATCAAGAATTCTTGAGCCGGACATTGTAGGTGAGGAGCATTATGAGGTAGCAAGAAAGGTTCAGGAAATCCTCCAGAAGTACAAGGAATTACAGGATATCATTGCTATTCTTGGTATGGAAGAGCTTGCAGATGAAGATAAGGTTACAGTATTCAGAGCAAGAAAGATTCAGAAATTCTTATCACAGCCATTCCATGTTGCTGAGAACTTCACAGGTATTCCTGGTGTATATGTTCCATTAAAGGAGACTATAAGAGGTTTCAAGGCAATTATTGATGGTGAGATGGACGAATATCCTGAGAACGCATTTTTCAATGTAGGAACTATAGATGATGTTATTAAAAAGGCTGAGAAGATGCAGTAACATCCTGCCAGAAAGGAAAAACTAATGGCTACAAGTTCATTTTATTTAAAAGTAATATCAGCTAACCGGGTGTTTTTCGCTGGCAAATGCCGTTCTCTGATTGTGCCTGAGTTCGATGGACAGAAGGAAATTCTTGCCCATCATGAAGACATGGTTATTGCAATTGATGAAGGTCAGATGAAGTTCCAGCCAGAGGGCAGCGACGAGTGGATTCATGCTGTTGTTGGAATGGGATTTGTTGAAATCGTCAACAACCGTGTAACTCTTCTTGTTGAGACAGCAGAAAAGCCTGAGGAAATCGATGTAAGAAGAGCAGAGGAAGCTAAGCAGAGGGCTGAGGAGAGACTTCGCCAGAAGCAGAGTATCCATGAGTATTATCACTCAAGAGCAGCACTTGCAAGAGCTATGGCAAGACTTAAGGCAACATCTGGAAAGTAGAATTTATGATACATATGTGGGTTTGCACCTGCCAGAATGCTTGTGAATAGCATTCTGGCAGGTGCTTTTTGTCGTGCAGGGATAATGGTTAGCCATGGCGTGGTGGATTGGACGTTAAAGTAGTGAGAAAGCGCGCTGAAGTCCAAAAGAGAAGCCAAAGCGCGGCGAATTGGACGTTGAAGCGGTGGGAAGGCGTGTTGAAGTCCAAAAGGGAAGCCGAGCCGCGGCAGATCGGACGTTGAAGCGGCGGGAAGGCGTGTTAAAGTCCAAAAGGGAAGAGTCAGTCTGACGATTTGGACCTTAGAGAGGTGTGATGAACAGAGAAAGTCCAAAAGGGGTGCCGAAGCATGTAGAATTGTTCTTTATAAGATACTTGTAAATAAATATTCAGCTTGCTATAATATGCAAGATGTATTTTGTATACACAAATAAAGTGATTGGAATTAACAAAATACACAATCAGGGAGGAACTAAAGATGTTATCTATGAAAGAAGCGATAGAGAATTATGTGGAAGGTTGTGTTGGGAAGGTTGACTGTCCAGCATACAAGCTTTTTATGAAAGCCATACTTGCAGGAATGATGATTGCATTTGGCGCAGCAGGAAGCAGTGTGGCAGCACATGATATCGCCAATGTAGGAATTGCACGTCTGGTTGCAGGAGTTGTATTCCCAATGGGACTTATGATGGTTGTTATGACAGGTGCTGAGCTTTTCACGGGAGACTGTCTGGCAATTATGGCAACTGTACAGAAGAAACATACAGCACTTAAGCTTATACGAATGCTTATTGTAGTATATCTGGGAAATCTTCTTGGCTCGTTAATGCTTACATGTATTGATTATGTAAGTGGGCAGTATAATTATTCATCGGGAATACTTGGTGCATATACAATTAAAGTAGCGCTTGGTAAATGTAATCTTGATTTTACAACAGCGCTTGCATCGGGAATATTATGTAACATACTTGTGTGTGCAGCAGTTATGCTTGCGGCACGTGCAAAGGATGTGACCGGAAAACTGTTATGTTGTTTTTTTATAATACTGCTTTTTGTTGTAAGCGGTTATGAGCATTGTGTTGCTAATATGTATTATGTACCTGCAGGAATGATAGCAAAACTTAATCCGTTATATGTGAAAGATGCTATGGAGCAATATGGTTATACAGCACAGCAGCTTAGTACATTGAATATACCGAATTTTATATTTAATAATCTTATTCCTGTTACAATAGGTAATATTGTTGGAGGAATGGCATTCTTCGGAATACCGTTGATGTATATTAATGGTGTTGGTGGAAAGAAGGCGTGATACATATCTTAAAGTATATGGATACGGATTGATGATTTAGAAGAAAATATATTATTACCTATGATTATTCCTTTAGAAACCATTAAAGCATAGGAAGATGTGCAGTAGAAGAATCACAGACGAACACAGACTTACGTATAATATGGACATGAATCAAAATCTGATAATATATTCCTGCAAGTTCCATTATGAAGATTAGCACCTGAAACATGGTGCTTTTTTCTTTACACAAAAATTACATGGTTTAGGAGAATATTATATCGGTGGATAAAAATGTTATTATCTACTAGGAAAAATATGAACATAAATGATGGGGCAAAATAGTGTATCGTCCAACCAGGTGATACATTTGCATCTGACAGCAAGATGGTCGCAGAATATAGAGCAGAACCTATAAGAAGATATTATTTCTATTGCTTATAGGCAGAAATATTAGGATTTCTGCTCATAAAGCGCAGATTTCATTGTAAATACCTATAAATGATGGAAAACCACATTATCTATAGGCAATCTTTAGCTTTCTGGCAAGAATAATGTCTGATTAGAGAGAAGAATGTATAGAAAATACCTATAAGCTGTCAGAATATACGACTACCTATAGGTATCATGACAAAAAAATCAGACAAGACACGTCTTCATCAATAATAATATGCCTATAAATCTTGAAATATAGATATTCTTATAGGAAATGTTTAACAACATTATAGTGAATTTATCCAATATATGCTACTAAATCAGAGTCTTGAACGTTATTCAGTAACAGATTTCTTGGCTGAACAGCAAGTCTTAACCCGACATATGTCAATACGGATTTAATATCTTATGTTTCAGTTGGCATTGCGTGCGCAATAATATTGCAACTCATATATATAAAGCTGAAGCGTAGAGCATAAGAAAACACCTCTTAATCAGCAATATACATTCTGATTAAGAGGTGTTTTTCTTCGTCCATTATTAGTAAGTATACTCATGGCGAGGGCAATAATAAAATGCCTGAAGCTGACTGTTACGGTTATAGGTAACTGTATAACAATCGGCTGGTGCATCAGCATAAGTCTCAGGATTAACTCTGATAGTTATTGTCTGTCTGTGAGACTGTCCACTGTTACCGTGTTCTGCACTGGTATTATCCTGTCCTACCCCTTTGAGATTACTGATAGTCTGGACTGGGTACACTTTTGAATTGCGAATAACTCCATTTGCTGCAATAATCCCTCCTTGGACCTTATTTCAAAATGTTACTTCTACATTATATATCGGTCAAATGCGTTATATTATTACATTGAATTTCTTTATAAAAATGTATGATAGAGGAAGATAATGCGTAAGATAAGCCCCATTCCGGACTAATCCAGAGTGGGGCTTATCTTTACGCATAAGCAGTTAATGCTTAATTAATCAATTTCTTTTTTCTTAATTCTGTCAAGATAATCTTTAGTTTCCTTAGCAACCACACCGTTTAAAGCAACGAGTGCAATAAGGTTAGGAATAGCCATCAGACCATTAAATATATCTGCAATTGTCCATACCGCAGATACTGTCATATAAGGACCGATGAATACGCAGAGGATATATACCCATCTGTATGCCTTAATACATTTCTTCTTACCATTAGTAAGGTATTCAAGGCAGCGCTCAGAATAGTAGTCCCAGCCAAGAATAGTTGTAAATGCAAAGAATACGAGGCATAACATAAGAATAAATGAAGCAACTCCATCAGGGAATGGAAGTCCTAACTGGAATGCTTTAGTTGTTACTGCAACACCTTCAAGTCCCATATCGTAAGCTCCTGTAAGAACAATTGCAATACCTGTAATTGAACAGATGATAATAGTATCAATAAAAGTACCTGTCATAGATACAAGACCCTGACGTACAGGTTCATTGGTACGGGCGGCAGCAGCGGCAATAGGTGCACTACCAAGACCGGCCTCATTAGAGAAGATACCTCTTGCAATACCCTTCTGCATAGCTACAACCATGGCACCAAGGGCACCACCAGCAGCGGCCTTAAGACCAAATGCACTCTGCACAATTGTAAGGATGGCAGCAGGAACATCTGTAATATTAAATAAAATAATAAGAATACCTGCTAAAAAATATGTTGCAGCCATGAAAGGAACAATAACCTGAGCAACCTTAGAAATTCTCTGGATTCCACCAATAAGAACAAGAGCAACACAGAATGTAAGGATAAGACAGCTTATAACTACAGTCCATGAATATGTTCTTCCAAATAATGAAACAGTCCATGCGTTGCTAGGATCAAAGAAATTATTAACAGCAGAAGAGATTCCGTTTACCTGTGTAAATGTACCAATTCCTAAAAGACCAACGCCTATACCAAAGAAAGCAAATATCTTGGCAAGCCATTTCCACTTAGGTCCCATACCATGTTCAATATAGTTAAAAGGACCACCAACAACATGACCATCTTCGTCAACCTGTCTGAACTTAACTGCTAAAAGACATTCTGCGTACTTGGTAGCAGTACCAACTAAGGCAGCAAGCCACATCCAGAATAATGCACCAGGACCGCCTGAGACAATGGCAGTAGCAACACCTACGATATTACCAGTACCAATTGTCGCTGAAAGTGCTGTACATAGTGCTGCGAAACTGCTCACTTCACCGTGCTTTCCATCAGTTTCGTCTTTGAAAATGTACTTAAAAGCACGACCAAGATTAGTAAACTGAACACCCTTAAGTCTGATAGTAAGAAACAGACCAACTGAAAGTATAAGGACAATGAGTGGGATTCCCCAGACATATGCGTCAATAGTGTCGAGAATAGTATTGATTTTACTAAACATATTATGTATTCTCCCTTTTTATAAAAAATTAAGACAAATTTTAACATAAAACAACATTTTTTTCAATTGAATACTGTTATTTCCTAATATAATAAATAATTTTGTTAAATGTTGCTTATTGACAAACTCTGTCAATTTATATATTATTGTTGAAAACAAAGGCGTTTTGCAGATAAAGCAAGACGCTTTTTCCATATTATTAAGGTATTATCCGGAAGATATAATCGGGAGAGACTGTTTAAAAATGCAGCGCCGAAGGTGACAGCGAAAACTCTCAGGCAAAAGGACCGGTTATGGACGGAACTCTGGAGAGCTGTGTAGATACAGCACCGAAGAAGCAATTTCTAAGCAGAGGGATGAGGAATATTGAGGCTGATTTGCTTGGGGAGAATCTTTCAGGTTTTTAACAGAGGCATAGGTGTATTAAAGTGCGCCTGTAGCCTCTTGTTTTTATGTAAAGATATATTAGGAAGGGAATCTTCTTAGGAATCTTGATAAGGCGGGATTGCAAGGCACGAAAAGGCTAAAGCAAAGGAGAGAAACATTATGAAGACAGACATTGAAATTGCACAGGAAGCAGTAATGGAGCCAATTAAGAATGTTGCAGCCAGATGCGGCATAAGCGAGGATGATCTTGAATTATACGGAAAGTATAAGGCTAAGATATCAGATGAGTACATTAACAGTGTCAAAGACAATGAAGATGGAAAGTTAATTCTTGTAACAGCCATTAATCCAACTCCGGCAGGAGAGGGAAAGACAACAATTACTGTAGGGCTTGGAGAAGCATTTGGAAAGCTTGGCAAGAAGGCTGTTATAGCACTTCGTGAGCCATCACTTGGCCCATGTTTCGGTATCAAAGGTGGAGCAGCAGGTGGCGGATATGCACAGGTTGTTCCTATGGAAGAACTGAATCTGCATTTTACAGGCGATTTCCATGCGATTACATCAGCTAACAACTTATGTGCAGCACTTCTTGATAATCATATACAGCAGGGCAACGAACTTGGAATTGACCCAAGATGCGTAACATGGAAAAGATGTATGGATATGAATGACCGTGTTCTTAGAAATATCGTAGTAGGACTTGGCTCTAAGGTTGATGGAACTGTAAGAGAGGATCATTTTGTTATCACAGTTGCGTCAGAGATTATGGCAGTATTATGTCTTGCAACAGATATGAAGGATTTAAAGGAAAGACTTGGCAGGATGGTAGTTGCCTACAATTATCAGGGACAGCCTGTTACAGCATCAGATATCAAGGCTGTAGGTTCAATGGCGGCATTATTAAAGGATGCATTAAAGCCTAACCTTATCCAGACACTTGAACATACTCCGGCATTAGTACATGGTGGACCATTTGCTAATATTGCACATGGCTGTAATTCAGTAAGAGCAACTAAGACGGCACTTAAGATGGCAGATTATGTAATCACAGAGGCAGGATTTGGCGCAGATTTAGGAGCAGAGAAATTCTTCGACATCAAGTGCCGTAAGTCAGGCTTAAAGCCAGATGCCGTTGTATTAGTAGCAACAGTAAGAGCACTTAAGTACAACGGTGGAGTACCTAAGACAGAATTATCAGCAGAGAATCTTGACGCATTAAAGAAGGGAATCGTAAACCTTGAAAAGCACATCGAGAATCTGCAGAAATACGGAGTACCTGTAGTTGTTACACTTAATGCATTTGTATCAGATACACAGGCAGAATTAGATTATATACAGAAGTTCTGTGAAAATAAAGGCTGTGAATTCGCCCTTGCCAAGGTATGGGAAAAAGGTGGAGAAGGTGGAATTGAGCTTGCAGAAAAAGTTCTTAAGACACTTGAGACAAAGAAGAGCAATTTCCACTGCCTGTATGAAACAGACCAGCCGGTTAAAGCAAAGATTGAGACAATTGCTAAAGAAATATACGGCGCAGGAAGTGTTAATTATTCACCAGCAGCTAACAAGCAGATTGCACAGCTTGAACAGTTAGGATTTGGTAATCTTCCAATCTGTATGGCTAAGACACAGTATTCGCTTTCAGACGATCCGACATTACTTGGCCGTCCGGAAGGATTTGAGATGAATGTAAGAGAAGCATATGTATCAGCCGGTGCAGGTTTCATAGTAGTGCTTACAGGTTCAGTAATGACAATGCCAGGACTTTCAAAATCACCAGCGGCATATAATATAGATGTTAATGATGATGGGGTAATAACTGGGTTATTCTAGAAAAGTGACTCCCGGGAGTGGGAGGCAGGTGGTTGTGTAGTGTATTTTCAAACGCGCTCTCGCTCGGACGAAAACGCAACGGTACTAAGATTTTGGGAGGTTTGTCGCCTTTGGCGACTCCCTCGCAAAATCAAGTGCCGGCGTTTCCGTACGGTTTGAAATTACACTACACAAACCACCTGCCTCCAAACTTCCGGGAGTTTTTTGATTTACAGTGGAATGGACGTTAAAGAGGAGGGAAGGCACACCGAAGTCGAAAAAAGGACGCGCCAGCGGACCAGATTGGACTTCCTCCCGCCCCAACCTTGCCAAAGGCGGGGCGGAGCAGTTGTCCGGTAAAGAAAAGCCCAGCCGTGTATATTAGTAAAATCAAAACCGTATGAAGACGCCGGCACTTGGTAAGCTGGGAAAGCTGCCACAAAGTGGTAGCAAATCCCAGCGAACCTAGTACCGCTGCGTCGGAATCCGAGCGGAAGCGTGTTTTGATTTTACTAATATACACGGCTGGGCGTGCTTTAGGGGAGCAACTTCCTACAGCATAACCCCCGACTTCTCCTTACTTCTCTCAATCATATGATTCAGCTTCTCAAATGGTTTCTGTAAGAACAATCCGATAATCAGCGAAACAACTATATATATTGAAAGAAAAGCGAGATTCTTAATGTAATCATATCTGTACATTCCTGCTATACATTCTCTTAATGCATCCATTGAATATGGGAAGAGCAGGAATCGGTATATTATCTGGTAGGCGTTAGGAAGTACTTCTATAGGGAATGTACCGCCTGAGCCGGCAACCTGTATAACGAGCAGGACAATTCCAAGTGCTTCACCGATATTTCCAAATGCAACAGTAAGGCTGTACATAAAGAAGGTGAATACGAAGCTTGAGAATGCACATGCAACCCAGTAAAGGAATGGGTGGTAACACTGGATTCCTATGTAGAGAAGATTTCCAAGTGTTATAAGCAGTGCCTGAAGCTGTCCTACTGCAAAGAATATAAAATACCTTCCGAAGAATTTTTCATATCTCTTTGCATCTGCTGGAATGTCCGGAGCAGGATGCACAGGTGTGTGCATAATAGCAACAAGTATAAGTCCACCAAACCACAGTGCAAGTATTGTGTAGAATGGTGAAGCGCTTGTTCCATAGCTTTTAACAGCATATACCTGCTCTGTTGTTATATTTACAGGTGCAGAGAGAAAATCTCCCAAAGTATTGGCATCTGCATTTAACATCTCTGATAATAAACCATATGTATCCTGTTCAGTGATTGTGTTTAATGTATTAATTGCATTATCAAGCTTTGTCTTAAGGTCACTGAGAAGCTCTTTAGTCTGAGTGAGTGAGCCCGATGTAAGCTTAATTGCAGCAGACAGGTCTGCAACATCCATGTTCATGTCAGAATAAAGCTCTGTTAATGAACTCATAATGCTTTGAATCTGGGACATCTGGTTTGAAAGAGCAGATGATAATTCATTTAAAGATTCAGCGGAATTACCATTTACAAGTGCCTGTAAGGTTATTAACTGCTGCTGCTGTAACTGTAATTGTGTATAAACTTGCGGTGCAGCACTGTTTGAACTGCTGCTTATTGATGATGTAAGGTCAGTAATTGCAAGCATTGAGTTAAGAATTACATCGTATGTTGAAAGTGTAGTCCTTGCGGATGTAAGTCTGTTAATAACTGCATCCATAAGAGAACCGGTTTCTTTATCTGCATCTTTGATAACTGAGTCGCCAGTACCGGCAATTGTAGATACAATTGTATCTATAAATGTCTGGTTTACCTGCTGCTGAACTGCTGTTTTAGCCTTGTCTGTTATCTTAGGTGCAATAGCGTTTGCTTTCTGGTTACAGTAATATTTTAACTGAGGATGTTCCATGGAATCACTTAAGAAGCTTATAAGATTCTTGGAAAAATTCTCTGGAACAACGAGGGCTGCATAATACTGACCGCTGTATACGCCTTCGATTGCTTCATCAGACGAAGTGACAAACTGCCAACCGATAGTGTTATTAGTTTTAAGTGCATCAATTATGTTGTCACCGACATTAAGCTCCGTTCCTTCAAGAGAAGTACCTTTGTCAACAGATACAACGGCAACTTTAATCCTGCTTGTGGAAGCCTGTCCATATGGATCCCAGTTTGACAGGATATTAAACCATGAATACAATGCAGGAATAACGGTAAGACCGATAATTACGCATAGTGCAATTACATTTGTTTTTATGTGGCGAAGGTCAGCCCGTATAATCTTAAATATATTTTTCATAACTGTACCTCACTTAAAAATGCTTTGATACTGTCTGTAAGAGAAGTATCAGCCTGTTTTTCCTTAATCTCAATATTGAGCTCATTGAGCTTTCTTGCGAGCTTGTCATCAATATAATCAATAACTATAAGATAAGCACAGAATATAAAAAGTGAGATTACCCAAAGAAGCAGATAAACAACCTTAGCTGTATCCATGGTAAACATAAGCACCATGAATACTAAAGGAATTATCATCATACATCTTAAGCAGACCTTTTTCTTGTGCTGGTTCTTAGCGTGCATATTTTCTGCAAATGCTGTGATTTCCGCAATAACAACATCTATATTAAAATCATCATTTTGCATAAATTCATTTCTCCTTTACATAAAATGTGTTTCTTTCATACGGCGTTCGAAGAACTCGCGTACTTCAAGAAGTGACTTTCTGATTCCAAGTCCCAGAATAAGGGAAATAACAGCATAAGCGCATAATTTCACAAGAAATACAGCGTAATCACACTGATATAATCCGCTTATTGCCTCCCTCATGGCATTGATTGCATAAGGGAATGGGAAGTAAAGGTACACATTCTGGAAGAATTCAGGAAGAAGTTCTATTGGATAAGTTCCGCCTGAACCGGCAATCTGTAACACAATCATAACTACAGCAATAGCTTTTCCCAAATCACCAAATGTAAGAACAAGTGTATATATAAATAATGTAAATACAAAGCTTGTTATAGCGGCTGCAAGCCACAGCATGAATGGGTGGGTGCAGTCAATTTTTAAAATGTACAAATCACCAAGAACAACTACAAGAGCCTGAAGCTGTCCCATTGCAAGGAAGAGTAATGCACGGCCTATATATTTCTGATGTTCTGTGGCATCCTTGAATTCATCATCCTCATAGTCAACCTTTACTTTCATAAGGGCAACTAAAACAATTCCTCCAACCCAGAGAGCAAGTGTTGTATAGAAAGGTGTAACACTTGTTCCATAGTTAGTCTGCATATAGACGTAGATTTCTTCTACCTGTACAGGTTCTGACAGGAATGACGCTATTGACTGTGCGTCTGAGTTGATGAAATCCATTACCAGTTTATATGTAGAAGATGAACTTATATCTCCTACTGAACCAGATATGGTATCAAGCCTTTTATTGAGAGAATCAAGTAATGTTTTTGTGCTTTCTAGAGTTGTATTAATATTTACTGATATATCACTTACTCCAAGAAGCATCTGCGAGATTCCATTAATATTGTCTCCGGCACTGCTTATATTAGCTGCAAGGCTGCTTACGGCATTCTTAATGGAAGCCTTAAGAAGGTTAACATTAGTTCTTATTACAGTCTGCATAATTGTCTGGCTCTTCTGGAGCTCTGTGCGGCACTGTTCAACAACAGACTTGATTAACTGGTATTTTGCCTGAAGTGTTTCAGGTGAATCAGTAAGAATATCGGCACACTGCTGAACAAGGTTGTATGCGATATTCTCCATAGCGTTAACAGAAGCTAGAGCTGACTTTAGGGCGGTGATAACTGCTGGGTCAATGCCATCTACTTTGCTGAGGGAATCAATAGCATCTTCAAGAGCCTTATTCTGGTCTATAAGTTCCTTTAACTGTTTGTTGGCTTTACTAAGCTCAACGCCAGCCTGTCCGACATCAGTTATTGAAAGCTGTACAGCTTTATCAAGAGAATCAAGTGCGCTGTCAGTTAATTCATTCATAGCTTTAAGCTGCGCATCAATCTGGTTTGCAATATCATCTGTGACATTATCAAGAGATTTATTGGCAATATCAGCAACATCAGTTGTTCCGGTAAGAACATCTTTAATCTGTGGAAGAACCTCCTGAAGTTTTGCAAGATTATCTGCCAGGTCTGAATTACTCTTAATAAACATGTCAATCATGGTATCGTAAGAATTAATATTGGCAGATACACTCTGTAAATCCTTAACTGTCTTTTCAATAATTGAAGGATCATTTTCAGCTATTTCGTTAAGTCCCTGCATAATAGTCTTAACACACACATCAATGAATTCGGAATTGATAGTGTTCTGAAGAGTGCTTTTTCCTGTATCTGTAATCTTGGAAGCAACAGCATTTTTCTTGGAATTCTCATAGTATGTAACTGTTGGCGGATTAAGACCGTTATCAAGGAAATCATACAGGCTTCGTGAAAAGTCCTCACCGACTACGATAACTGCATAGTACTTTCCAGCATTCAGTTTATTCATGGCTTCATCTTTAGTTTCCGGAAAACGCCAGCCTAATTTATCATTCGAATGAAGCTGTTCAACAATCTGTGCTCCCATATTGATAGTGGAATCATCAGATTCAGAGTAGCCTTCATCTTCAGAAACAATAGCAATCTGGACGGACGCAGTGTTTGCGTAAGGATCCCAGTTGGAATATATGTTAAACCATGCGTAAAGCGATGGAATAAGGCACAGACCAAGCGCAATGGCTAAAGCCAGAATATTCCTGCTAAGACCTTTCAAATCTTTTTTGAAAATCTTAAATATCATAACATTCCTCAATTCTTTAATTATCGTTTAAAACTTATATGTATTTTACTTAAGAAACTGGGGAAAATCAATACAGAGAGGATAAATCAGACATATTTAATAAATTAAGAAAGGATATGTATTTATGAACATATTGTATTGTGGTGATAAACCAATGCAGAAGGGGATTCTTTTATCTTCAATGTCTCTTATTAAAAATGTGGATGAACCGTTAAATATATATATTCTCACGGTTGATTACAGGGAAAAAGGTATTAATTACAAGCCGGTTGATAAAGCATTTGCAAAATATCTGAAAGAAAAATTGAATAAATCGGACATTAAAGTAAATATCTTTCTTGTTGATGTTACAAGATATTTTGTTGAGGAGCTGCCAGAGGCAAATATGCAGAGCAGATTTACTGCGTGCTGTATGCTGCGCCTTTTTGCCGATAAGACAGATATTAAGGATAGAGTTCTTTATCTGGATACTGATGTGCTGTGCAGAAAAGATTTCAGGGATTTTTATTATCAGAATATGGATGGCATAGAGATTGCGGGAGTTTCTGATTATTATGGCAGATGGCTTTTCGGTGATGGTTACATTAATTCCGGAGTAATGCTTATGAATATGAGGATGATAAGACAGAACGGGCTTCTGGAGAAATGTCGTGAACAGTGCATAAGAAAGGAAATGTTTATGCCTGACCAGACGGCTGTTAATACATTTGCAACAAGAGTTAATCTGTGCGGACGAAAGTTTAATGACCAGAGGAGGCTGCATGACAACACTGTTTTTCAGCATTTTACAACTACATTCCGGGTGTTTCCGGTGATAAGGACTGTTTCAGTCAAGCCGTGGGAGATTGATAAAATGCATAATATACTTGGGCTTCATGAATATGATGAGCTTCTGGATTCTTATAACAGGGAGCATGAAGAGTACATGGCAGTTTCACGTATTCCTGTGTTTTTCTCTATTAATGAACAGTACGCACCATATCTGGCAGTGTGCCTTAAATCGTTGGCTGTACATGTGGCTTGTGATGAGCGTTACCGCATTATTGTTATGTGCGATAATGTGAAGAATATTACGATGATTCAGCTTCGTAATGTGATAAAGGATTATGAAAACATAGATATTGAATTCGTTGATATAAGAAAGAAAATGTACGAATATTCTGAAAGCTTTGGACAGACAGTTACTGACAGGCAGGAAAACAGGCTTTATTCAGGCGAGTTTACACTGACGATATATTTCAGGTTATTTATTGCAGAGCTTTTTCCAGAACTTAATAAAGCTGTGTATATTGACTCTGATACCGTAATAAATGATGACATTGCAAAGCTTTATTCAGTTGATATGGGAGATGCAATGTTTGGTGCAGTAAGAGATACATTTGCAGGAAAGAATACAATACTGGCTCATTACATTGAAAATGTAGTGGGAATAGAGCGGGATGAATATGTCAATTCAGGAGTGCTTCTTATGAACCTTGATAAGATAAGACAGGCTCATCTGGCAGACAGATTCTTAAAGCTTATGGCTGAATATCACTTTGACAGTGTTGCACCTGACCAGGATTATATTAATGCTATGTGTGCAAAAGAAATATATTTTCTTGATAAGGAATGGAATGTTATGCCTAACAAGGGCGGGGAGTATATAGCAAGACCGAAGCTGATACATTATAACCTGTTTGACAAGCCGTGGCATTACAGCGAGATTCCGTATGAGGAGTATTTCTGGCAGTATGCGGCGGAGTCGGGATTTTATCCGTTGCTGATTAAACAGCGCAAGCAGTATGGGGATAATGAAAGGAAAGCTGACCGTGAGAATTTAAAGAAGCTTCTTGCAAGGGCTGAGAATATTGCGGACGGTGATGGGGTTAAGTTTTCTGATGTTGTGGGAAGCAGAATTGTTGTGGATAGTGGTTTCGTGAAGGATAGCAGTGATGCTGCAAAATAAATTATGTCGGAGGAGATATGATTGGTGATAGGGAGCAGGTCTATGAAAATATTAGGACGGCTGTAAGCCTTAATCAGTTGAATTCAAAGGTTGAGCCGGGAGACCCTAAGCTGTTACGCGAAGATAAAGAAGCATTACTAAGACATTATATTGATTACCGCACAGCATATGGTTTTTGTGTGAAGAAATATATTGCAGAAGCTATATTTCATGCCGGGACTTCTGCGGTGGGGCTTATAACACAAGTTGACGGACTTGAGAATCTTTCTGGAATCAGAGGTCCTGCGATTGTAACATGCAATCATTTCAGCCCGTTAGACCCTGCAATTGTCAGGTTTGCAATGAGAAAAGCTGGATTCAGAAGAATAAGTATTGTTAATCAAGATTCTAACCTTGCAATGAAAGGTTTTGTCGGGTATATGCAAAAATATGCCGACACAATGCCCGTAAGCAGCCTGAAATGGTTTATGGAGACTGAGTTTCCTAATCAGATTAAGAATGCACTTGATGAAAACAAACTTGTGCTTATATATCCTGAGCAGGAAATGTGGTTTAATTATCGGAAGCCCCGCCCATGCAAAAGAGGTGCATATCTGTATGCGGTAAAGTTTAATGTGCCGGTGATTTCGCTGTTTGTTGAACAGCAGGTTAAAAGTACACATTTGCACACATTCAGGGTACATGTCCTGCCAGTAATATATCCGGACAGACAGCTTGATGAAAGAACAGCAAGTTTAAGAATGCAGCACACAGACTATGAGCAGAAATGTGCTGCATATGTCATGGCATATGGAAAGAAGCTGACTTACGATTTTGAAGAGGGCGATATTGTAGGAAGATAAAAGCATTTGACGCGGAAAGAATTGAAGTGTATATATATTTGAAGAAATTACAAAGAATGAGAGGAAAATGTATATGAAGATACATTCAGTGGCAGTACTTGGAGCAGGAGCAGTCGGCTCTTATGTTATATGGGGACTTTCAGAAAAGAAGGATATAAGTTTAAGCGTTATTGCAAAGGGCGAAAGAGCGGAAAGACTTAAGGCAGAAGGCTGTCTGATTAATGGAAAGACATACCACCCGGAGGTATTGACCCCAGAGGAAGCAAAAGGTGTTGACCTTCTTGTTGTATCATTAAAATACGGCGCACTTGCAGGTGCATTAGATGATATTAGGGAAGCCGTCGGTGAGAATACAATTGTCATGAGTCTTATGAATGGTGTTGACAGTGAAGAGATAATATCTACCAAGATAGATAAATCACATATCATTTATTCACTTATAAAGGTGGCGTCACACCGCGAAGGTAAGGAATATGTGTTCAATCCTCAGACTACAATAGGCATTATATATGGAGAGGAAACTGCACCATTTGAGAGTGAGAGAGTTGCGGCAATAAGAGATTTATTTTATGGAACAGGACTTAATTACAGAGTGACTGAATATATCAAAGAAGAGATATGGAGCAAGTATAGACTTAATATCTGTAACAATCTTCCACAGGCTATTATTGGAGCAGGTGTTGGCTGTTATACTGACAGTGAGCATATGAAAGCAATCAGCAAAGGATTACGTAAGGAGGTTGAAGCAGTAGCTCTTGCCAAAGGCATTGATATGAGCAGGTGTGCAGATAACTCAAGCCGAGGAAGCGCTGTTCCGCCAACAGCAAGATATTCAACACTGCAAGATATTGACGCTGGCAGACACACAGAGATAGATATGTTCTCTGGCGCAATGATGCGCATGGGGAAAGAACTTGGAATTGATACACCATATAATGAATATACATATCACATCATCAAGGCACTTGAAGAGAAGAATGATGGCATGTTTGATTATGATGAGAATAGTGAGGCTGTGACTTATTCTAAGTAGTGGCAGACGGATTTAGCAGGCATGTGGGGTACAAGACAGAAAATATAAGATATTAATCATGGCGCAGCCTTTTTAAGGGCTGCGCTTATTGCTTCTATAAAGACGGAATATGTATATCTGTTGGCTGAATCATAGGTTATGTTGGTTGTGCCGGCTTCCATGACTTTAGCAGCAACTTCATCAAATGAAGTTGTGAGCTTAGGGTACATAGTTGTGATTGATTCAGAAAGATTAACAAGCTCAATGCTGTTAATGTTAGAGGAATCAACTGTGACCTGGATATCAACGGGGTTGCCGTCTAACAGAATAGAGGCGGTATATACTCCGGGGCAGAATTTAGGAGCGTCGGCATTATCAAGGGGTGTCTCAATATTAGAAGAAGCAGAAGCATTTACAGTGCTGCTCTTAGGTTTAGTAGTATTCCTGGAATTATCAGAACTATTGCTGCCAAGACGGATAACAGCGAATATAATAAAAGCTATTATAATAGCAGCGATAACCGCTCCAATAAGGAGCTTTTTAAATGGAATAACAACAATTTTAGTCTGACTCATCACAAAGAAACCTGCCCTTCATATTCATTATTACAAAATATATGGTATGGAGTGGGAGATTATGATTAAAATGTGGTATATTAAATACAAATGTATTGGATAGTGTAAAATGGCACATTAAATTAATGCATAGCTTGAAAAACCTACTAAATTGTTAAATATGATGAAATGGTAGGTTTATGAAGAGGTGAATGATTATGAACAGTAAATTTATCAAAACATTTGCAGTAATAGTGATTATAGCGGCAGGCATGACAGCATGTGGACAAAAGAAAAATGTTACAACAGATGATGTATCAGGAAAAGAGATGGCGAACATACAGGAGACTGCAGCACAGGAAGTGACAGCACAGGAAATTATAACACAGGAGATTACAACCGAAAAAGAACCGGAAGATGACGAATATGTTCTTGTAAATAAATACATACCGGATATATATGTCGAATTGATGTATGCGACAGACAATAACTTTACAGGTGTCAGAATATATGATTTCACAGACGCATACCTTCGATACGGAACAGTTAAGAAGCTTGCAAATGTGCAGAAAGAACTGAAAGAACAGGGGTACAGCTTAAAGATTTGGGATGCATACAGACCGTTTGAGGCACAGCAGAAATTGTGGGAAGTATATCCGGACCCTAATTATGTGGCAAATCCGGCTAACGGAATGAAAAAGCATAATCTTGGAGGAACAGTGGATATTACAATGGTTGCTGCTGATGGAAGTGTTATATCAATGCCGACAGAATTTGATGATTTTTCTTTGAAAGCAGATAGAGATTATTCTGATATAGAAGATGAAGAGGCTGTGAAAAATGTGATGATTCTACAGAATGCTATGGAAAATAACGGATTTACAGGCTATCAGGGAGAATGGTGGGACTATTCAGATACGGTGGAATATGAAGCGGTTGATTTCGAACCATGATGAGACATGATATGAAAAAGTGCATTATGGTAAAGTAAATGATGGTAAAGTCTATTATAGAAAGATTAGGGGAGTAACACATGTCATTACAATTAATTCTGGGAAGCTCAGGTGCGGGTAAATCGCACTATCTGTATACGCATATAATTGAAGAGTCAATGAAGAATCCTGACAGGAATTATATAGTTGTTGTGCCGGAGCAGTACACTATGGCAATTCAGAAAAGACTGGTGTCCATGCATCCAAGAAAAGGAATACTTAATATAGATGTTGTGAGCTTTGAAAGGCTTGCGTATAAAGTATTTGAGGAAGTGGGTGAGGATAATCTTGAAGTCCTTGATGATACAGGAAAGAATCTGATTATTAAAAGAGTTTTAGAGCAGAACAAGGACAGATTAAAATATTTTGGAAGTAATCTGTCTAATACAGGATTTGTGTCAGAGATGAAGTCTGTTATATCGGAGATGCTTCAGTATGATATCAAGCCGGATGTTATGCAGGATGCGGCAGGTGCAGCATACAGTGATTCAAAGGGAAGTGTAGCACTTCAGTATAAGCTTGATGATATAGTACTTGTATATAACGCATTTGCAGAGTACATAGACAAGAATTATATAACTAAAGAAGAAATACTGGATAAATTATGCAGCAAGGTTACAGAGTCAGAGAGAATAAAGAATTGCGAGATAGTATTTGACGGGTTCACAGGCTTTACTCCGATTCAGTACAATTTAATGACAATTCTTTTATCAATGTGTCCGAAGATATATGTTTCTCTGACAATTGATGCATCTGAGCGTGAAAATTCAGTAAGAGGCAGGGAAGAACTTTTTTTCATGAGTAAGGACTGCGTATCAAAGCTTTATAAGATATGCGATGAAGAACATGTGAAAGTCCTTGAACCTGTGTATATTGCAGGAAAAGCAGTACCGGGAAAGAATGTAATTGTAAATGTTAATTCAAGATTTAAGAATTCAGAAGAACTGGATTTCCTGGAACAGAATCTTTTCAGAAACAATTCGGGAAGATTTAATAAGAAGACTGACAATATCGTTATATATGAGGGAGCTGTTGCCAAGGAAGAATTAACATTTGCAGCAGGAGAAATAATAAGACTTACAAGACTGTGTGGATACAGATATAACGAGATTGCGATAGTTACTGCGGACATGGATGGCTACGGCAAACTGGCGGCTAATATATTAAAGCAGAACGATATACCATATTTCTTAGATTACAAGCGCCATGTGACGGACAATCCATTTATTGCGGCAATTAACGGTGCACTTGGAATAATAGAGAATAATTACAGCTATGACAGCATATTAGGATTCCTAAGAACCGGAATGAGCGGAATGGAGCGCGAAGATATTGATCTGTTAGACAATTACTGTGTTGCAGTTGGAATCAGAGGCAGGGGAAAATGGCATGAACCATGGATAAGAAAGTTCAGGGGAACAGTCAATAATACTGACCTTGAGAAGCTTAATTCACTAAGAACAATGATAACGGATATGTTGGATCCATTGGAAGAAGTGCTTAAGTCAAAGGAATCTGATGTTGCAGATATGGTAAAGGCTCTTTACGAATTCCTTGTGCGTGAAGATATGGAGCAGAAGGTAAGTGTGCTTAATGACAGCGAGTACACTGGTGATGAATATGCGCAGTTATATAAGAAAGTTATAGAAGTATTAGATAAAATGTATGCCCTTCTTGGAAGCGAGAAGGTTGGTATTAAAGAATTTAACAAGATACTTGCGTCAGGATTTCAGGAGATCAAGATAGGACTTATTCCGCAGACCAACGACTGCGTTGTTATCGGAGATATAGAAAGAACCCGTCTTGACAATATCAAGGTCATGTTCTTTGTCGGAATCAATGACGGCAATGTACCTAAGAAGTCTGATTCAAGAAGCGTTCTGTCAGAAAGCGACAGGGAGTATCTTGAGGATAAGGGAATAGTTATGTCAGCTTCCGTGAGGGAGAAAGCATTTACACAGAGATTCTATCTGTATCTTATTATGACAAAGAGTGCGGAGAAGCTTTACATGTCATATGCGGTAAAAAACAGCGAGGGTGCGGCGCTGATGCCTTCATATATTATAAGAAGCATGAGAAAAATGTTTTCACATTGCCTTAAGTTATCTTACAAAGACACGGCACAGCAGAATTCATATGTGACAATACCGCGGGCGGCTAACAGCTTTGATAATACTGAAATTGCTGCAAATGTAGATGAGGATATTATTGATTCACTTACTGGCGGCAGGCTTGTCGGAAGCGTCACATCTTTTGAGAACTTTGCAGAGTGTCCATTGAGATATTACTTAAGGTATGGAGTTGATTTGAAGGAAAGGGAAGAATTCACATTTTCACCGGTAAACTTCGGCGTCGTACTGCATGCGGTTATCCGTGAGGTGTGCGACGAAATCAAGAAAAACGGTGAGTCGTACTATCTGATATCAGAGGAGAAACGCCGCGAGATGGTAAAAAGAAGTGTCGCTGCAATTACTGACATATACCAGAACAGTATCCTTAAGGATTCAAGCCGTAATTCATTCATGATTAAGCGGATGGAAGACCTTGCAGACCGCACTGTATGGGCGATGGGTGAACAGTTAAAATGTGGTGATTTCGTGCCATTTGTATTCGAGCATAAGTTCAATATGGAAGTCGGGGACGGAGACAGAAAGCAGCTTATGAGCGGAACAATTGACCGCGTTGACATATGCGAAAACGGCACAGATGTATATGTAAGAATTATCGATTACAAGACAGGAAAGAAGGATTTCAACATAGTAAAGACCTACTACGGAATTGATATCCAGCTTATGGTTTACATGGAAGCGGCAATGAAGCTTGTAGCGAAGATGCGTCCGGGGAAAAATGTGATTCCTGCCGGAGTGTTCTACTACAACATAAGTGACCCGATTGTATCTGCGACAACAGAGAGTGCAGAAGAGATAGAGGATAAGATTAAGGGTGAACTGCGTCTTAAAGGAATGGTTAATTCTGATAAGGATATTGCCGAGAAGATGGACAATAACGAGGGTACATCACTTAATATTCCAGTTAGCAGAAAGGCTGACGGCGGATTTGACTCACGAAGAAGCAAGGTGATGAATACAGAGCAGTTTAATATGCTTGGAAGATTCGTTGATGTAAGGGCGGTTGATACCGCGGACAGAATTGCAGGTGGTGATATCAGGAGAAGTCCTTATAAAGACGGACAGTTTTCAAGCTGTGACAGATGTCCTTATGGGGCGGTGTGCGGATTTTCTGTGGATTTGCCAGGCTGCAATTACAGAAAATTAAAGAAATTCGATGATGAAGTATTATGGAATAATATAAAGGAAGGGGTTGATGAGAATGGAAAGAAAATGGACACCGGCGCAGAAGAGCGCGATTGATACAAGAGGCTGTAATGTGCTGGTTTCGGCGGCTGCCGGTTCAGGAAAGACTGCTGTTTTAGTTGAGCGAATCATTTCCATGATTACAGACCCTGATAAGAATATAGATATAGACAGGCTGGTTGTTGTTACATTTACAAAGGCGGCAGCAGCCCAGATGAAAGACAAGATAAGAAAAGCACTTGATTCAATGCTTGACGAGAATCCGGGGGATGTGAACCTTTTAAGACAGATAACACTGCTTAACAACGCACAGATAACAACGATAGACAGTTTCTGTCTATGGATAATCAGAAATCATTTTCCAGAGGTTAATCTGGACCCGGGGTTCAGGATAATGGACGAGGGTGAGAAGAAGCTTATTGAAAATGATGTGTTAGAAGATGTGCTTGAGGAATTCTATGCCGAAGCAGATGAAGAATTCTTTAATCTTGTTGATGCATTTGGCATGGGACGGGACGATTCAGGGCTTGTGAGCATTATAGATAAAATATACCGTTTTTCAAGAAGCAATCCGTGGATTGATGAGTGGTTTGACGAGTGCATGTTAGTTTATGATGATGAGACTTACGATAATCCTGCAATTAAGGAGCTGTATGATTCAATTAAAAATGCACTTTTCGATTACCGTGATAAATACAACAGATTAGTAGATATCTGTTCTGAGCCGGCAGGACCTGCAGCATATACAGGTGCTTTGCAGTCTGACCTGCTTGGAATTAATGAGATGATTAATTCACAGGATTTTGGAGAGCTTGGCAGAAGGATAAGAATATTTTCATTTGAAGCCCTGTCAAGAAAGAAGGATGCAGGAGCAGACCCGGATATTAAAGAATATGTCAAGGGGCAGCGAAAGTTGTTTAAAGATTACATAGGACGGCTTAATGATAAGATATTCTTGAAAGATGATGAGGGAATATTTGCAGACATGCAGGGGGCAAGCATCCAGATACGGACTTTACTTAAAGTGGCAAAGGTGTATGCCAAGCGTGTTTCAGAGGTGAAGCGAGAGAAGGGCATAATTGATTTTAATGACATGGAACATCTTGCACTTTCAATACTTGTAAAGAAAGAAGACGGAAAACTTGTATACACAGAGACTGCCGACAAGCTTGCGAACAGATTTGAAGAGATACTGATAGACGAGTATCAGGATTCCAATCAGTTGCAGGAGGTTATTCTTAATGCGGTGTCAAAGACGAGACTGACAGGTGAGAATAACAATATATACATGGTTGGTGATGTAAAGCAGAGCATATACAAGTTCCGTCTTGCCTGCCCGGAGCTTTTCATAGAGAAGTACGATACATACGGCGAGACTGGCGATAATGTTAGAATTGAATTACAGAAGAATTTCCGAAGCCGGGAAAATGTACTTGAGTGTGCCAATGATGTGTTCAGTCATATCATGAATAAGAATTTTTCAGGAATCGGGTATGACGAATCTGTAAGGCTTAATGCTGGGTTTCCATATCCTGAATACAGTGACAGTAATTATGGTGATGAAGCCAACAAGAGTACAGATGTAATTCTTATATCTTCAGAGAATGAAGAAGAAGCTACGACAAGAGAGCTTGAGGCAGACAGGCTTGCAAAACTGATTGAGGAAATAGTTGCTTCTGGTGTAAATGTGTATGATTCAGATGAGAATATATACAGACCGGCAGAATACAGGGATATTGTAATTCTTACAAGGTCAGTTACAGGTTGGGCAGATACATTTGCAGATGCCCTGATGGACAGGGGGATACCGGCGTATACAGATTCGTCAACAGGATATTTCAGCGTGCGTGAGATACAGGTAATCTTAAGCATGCTTACAATAGTAGATAATCCGGTTCAGGAGATAAGCCTTGCGGCGGCAATGATGTCTTATTTTGGAGGATTTACGGCAGCAGAGCTTGGAATGGTGAGAAAGCTTGGCAGGGAGCATGCAGATAAGAATACACATAACAACCTGTATGAACATTTGAAAGCAGTTGCAGTGCTTGGCGGAGCAGATAAGATACAGGAGACGGATGTTAAGCAGCTGTCCGGCAAATGTGCATTATTCCTTGCAAAGCTCACAGAATACCGAGACAAGAGCAGTGTTGAGTCACTATATGATCTGTGCTGGGAGATGATATATGATTCAGGCTACTACGATTATGTGGGAACAATGCCTGCCGGAGCACAGAGACAGGCTAACTTAAATGTCTTGCTGGAAAGAGCAGCGGGATATGGAAAGTCAAGTTATTCAGGTCTGTTTAATTTCTTAAGATATATTGAAAGACTTAAGAAGTTTGACGAAGATTTTGCAGAGGGGGCTGCCAGCCTTGACAATGAGAATCTTGTAAGAATTATGAGTATCCATAAGAGTAAAGGTCTGGAATTTCCGATTGTAATACTTGCTGGGGCGCATAAGAGCATTAACTTTATGGACGCAACTGCGCCTGTGCTTGTAGACCAGAACTTAGGAATTGCAGTTGATTATGTTGACCTTGAAAGAAGAACGAAGACACCTACTATTATTAAAGGTGCTATGGCAAGAAGAATTGTAAGAGAGTCGATAGCTGAGGAAGAGAGACTTCTCTATGTTGCAATGACAAGAGCAAGAGAAAAACTCATAATTACCGGAGTTGTAAAAGATGCAGACAAGACACTTGATAAATACAGGGGAAGTGCAAAGCAACTTGCAGCAGATGGAATGTTGTCTTTCGCGGACAGTGAGAATATAAAGAACTATCTTGATATGATAATGCCAGTGTGTCTTATGGATTCAGATAAATTGAAAGGCAGCTTTAAAGTGATGGTTGATGCCGGAGAGGATTCTTGGGCTGATGTGGATGAATCCGGGGAGATGGCTGGTGAAGCGAATGCTGTTAGAATCGGGGGACTGGCTGATGAAATTATGGAAGCTGTGTCTTATCCTTTATTAGAGGAGCTTCCGGAGTATGTTCCTGATGATAACGCAGCCGGAAGGATGAAGCTGACGGTTTCGCAGCTTAAGGCTATGCAGGCGGATGATGATTCAGAGGAAAATGCTTACATGGATGAATCTGTGAAGACAGCACTTAAAAAGGAAGAATGTGATGAGACAAACAGCATAATTCCAAAGTTCATAAGCGGTGAGGAAGTTAAGCTTGCTGCTAATGAGCGTGGTAGCGCATATCACAGGGTTATGGAATGTCTTGACTATTCAGTGAGTGTGAACCTTGATGGAGTTAAAGCAGATATTAACAGAATGTTAGAAACAGGCAAGATGAATGAATTACAGGTGAAAAGTGTCAATCCGTGGGATATATATACATTTGTACAATCAGATACAGGCAGGAGAGTTGCAAATGCGGTGAACTGTGGCAGTGTCAGAAGAGAACAGCCTTTTGTATTTGAGTACGAAGGACAGCTTATACAGGGTATAATTGACTTGTGTTTTGAAGAGGACGGAGAACTTGTGATTGTTGATTATAAGACTGACAGGGTTATGAAGGGCAAAGCGGGGGAAAAAGAGCTTGTCAAAAGATACGCAATCCAGCTTGATTACTATGCAAAAGCGCTGGAACAGCTTACCGGAAAAACTGTAAAAGAAAAAATTGTATATTCATTTACTTTAGGAAAAGAAATAATGTGTTAAAATTACGAAAAATTTTCTCTAACATGTAAAATGCGGTTGAAAATATTGTACAATAATGGTAATATAAACATGATTTATGAATAAAACATATCAAATTTGCACAAAAATGTGCATAAAATGGAAAAGGAGAGGAAAAATGAAAAAGCAAGTAAAAAAATTTATGAGTGCATTACTTGCATGTGTAATGGTGGCAGTGTCAGTTATAGTATTTGACATGAATCCAGTACATGCAGCTTCTGGCGCAATAACAGAAGCATCAGGCTGGCTTGAGACAGCATATGTTAAATGGACACCTGTAACAGGAGCTACAGGTTACAATGTATATGTTAAGTCTGCAAGTGCCTCAGATTCAGCTTATGTCCAGTTGGACGATGAGCTTATCAGAAAGTATCCATCTTACATGAGAGCGGATGCTGTAGGATTAAAAGCAGGCGATTATGTTATGAAGATTGTTCCGCTGAACAATGGCAAGGAGAATACATCAGCTGCTATCGTTTCAGATAAGCTTACTGTAAATGCACATGACAGAAGCGGATTTACATTTTCAAGTAATTCACCGGTAAAGAATGGCGTTGGTGCATATAACAACGATGGTACATTAAAGTCTAATGCATCTGTTCTTTATGTTACAGAAGCTAATAAGAATACAGTTAAGATGAAGATTGGTAACACAGAATATACAGGTGTAGCAGCTATTACACAGGCAATTAAGGCTAAGAATAACTGCCAGCCAGTTGCTATCCGTATTATAGGTCAGGTTACATTAAGCGGACTTGCCTGCAAAGATGTATCATCAGCATATGCAATTGGTGTTAAGGGAGCAGCTAACGTAACATTTGAGGGTATTGGTGATGATGCTACTTTATATGAAGCAGGTGTGGCTGTATTCCAGTCAACAGGCATAGAAGTAAGAAACCTTGGTCTTATGAACTGGGGCGGTGGAGGCGACGGAGATGGTATATCTCTTAAGCAGTCACGTGGTGTATGGGTACATAACAACGATGTGTTCTATGGTAATGCTGGTTCAGATGGTGACCAGGCTAAGGGCGATGGCTCTATGGATTTAAAGGATAATTCTCAGTATGTGACAGTATCTTACAATCATTTCTGGGATTCAGGAAAGATGTCACTTTGTGGCATGAAGTCAGAGTCAGGTGAGAACTGGATTACATATCACCATAACTGGTTTGACCATTCTGATTCAAGACATCCTCGTATCAGAACAATGTCAGTTCATGTATATAATAACTACTATGATGGTAATTCTAAATATGGTGTAGGCGCTGCAAAGGATAGTGAGGCATTCGTAGAGGCTAACTATTTCAGACATTGTAATTATCCAATGCTCAGTTCAATGCAGGGAAGTGATGTTCTGGCAGGTGGAATATTCTCAGGAGAGAATGGTGGTGTCATCAAGGCATACAACAACTATATGGAAGGTCAGAAGTCTGTTATATATGCTAATTCGGATGCTGGTACAACAACTGCAAGTGCAACTGATTTCGATGCATATCTTGCAACATCAAGAAGTGAAACAGTACCTTCAACTTATAAGGCAAAGCAGGGTGGAAAGACATATTCTAATTTTGATACTAAGGTTGATTTAGGTGTTGATACTGCTGATATTGATGCACCTGCAGATGTTCCTTCAATTGTAACTAAGTATGCAGGACGTATTATGGGCGGAGATTTCAAGTGGACATTTGATAACAGTGTTGATGATACAAGCTATTCACTCAACAGGCCATTAAAGGATAAGCTTAATGCATACAAGACATCTCTTGTATCAGTAGGTGGTGGAAGCGTATCTGGCACTTCACATACACATACATATGGTGAGTGGGTAGTTGTTACACCTGCAACAGAGACAGAAGAAGGTCTTAAGAGCCGCACATGTACAGGATGTGGTTATAATGAAACAGCAGTTATTCCAGCTATTGGAAAAGATACACCTGTTACACCTGACACACCGGTATCAGGAGATGCAAAGGTACATAACTTTACAGAATCAGGAACAACAAGTGACTTCTATAGTATTACAGGAAGCATAGCAACAAATAAAGGTACAGCAACATACAACGGTCTTACACTTACAAAATGCCTTAAGATGGAGTCATCAACAAGTATTAAGTTCACAGCACCATCCGCTGGAAAGCTTACACTTGTATTTGGCGGAACAACGGCAGCTTCTGGTAAGGGCGTAAAAGTTAATGGAACAAGCAAAAAAGTTGGTTCTGATGGTACATTAACAGTAGATGTTGCTAAGGGTGCTGTAACTGTAACAAAGGGAGATTCAATCAATCTTTTCTATATGATATATACACCATCTGGAACATCAGAGACAACACATACACATAAGTATGAGTCAAAGATAACAAAGCAGGCAACATGTACAGAGGCAGGAGTGCTTACATATACATGTACATCTACAACAGGAACATGTGACAAGAAGACATACACAGAAACAATCCCAGCAAAGGGACACAGCTTCAGTACAGAGTGGACAGTAGATGTTGAAGCAACAGAGACAACACCAGGAAGCAAGAGCCACCATTGTACAGTATGTGATGCGAAGACAGATGTAACAGAGATACCTGCAACAGGAGTTGTTGAAAAGAAGAATGGTCTTAGTAAGGCAGAAGATGGAAATTACTATTATTATGCAGATGATGTGGTAGATACAAGCTTTACAG
>ERZ1026866.112-NODE-112-length-54942-cov-18.579737_pt1 | contig 54942 bp, 100 predicted proteins | sample MGYA00380163_ERZ1026866 | MGnify/ENA primary metagenome ERZ1026866 (study PRJEB33269, sample SAMEA4719799) | human gut metagenome | biome: human-associated habitat; feature: organic feature; material: feces | place: Cameroon | collected 2013-10 ...
CTTTTCAAGGTTCAAAAGCCTAAAAAAATGAAAATCATATAAAACTATCAAAAATTATATAAAATAAATAAAAGGTGTGATGATATGACAGAAGAACAGTTAAAAAGTATATTTAATAACTTAGATGATGGAAAGAAAGAAGTTTTATCAAGTATGATACCCGATTTTCTTTTTGAACAGGAACAAATAGAGAAAATCAAAGAAGCATTATTAAAAATAGGTATTCCAACTAACAAAACAAAGGCAGAACAAAAGAAATATCTTTCTAAAGAGTATTCAGACCTTTCACAAAGGCATGATAGCAAGATCAAGATTATACTATCTACTTTAGGGAAGTTTGATGTTAAAGAAGATAGTCCGTTGATGGAGATGTTAAAACAGTTTGAATAAACCTTTATATCACAAAACAAAAGAAACATGGTTGGAAACCTATCAAGATTGTATAAATAAAGGCTATATTGATTTATACAATGAAGAGAAAGATGAATATATCAAAACACCTTTAATTGTTGGCATGGAAATGAGAACAGAAATAAATAAACTTGTTGAAGACCTTTCAAATTCTAAATACATATATGATACAAAAGAAAGTGAAAAGAGAATACAATTCAAAGAAACGTGTTGCTTGCAAGGAAAAAAGCCTTTCTTTATGAAGGCTATGAGTCTAATGCTACAACAAAAAGCGTTTTGGGAAGTTGTATATAGTTTCAAGATGGCAGATACAGGAATAAGGAGATTCAATGAGGTTCTTGAACTTGTAGGAAGAAAGAATGGTAAATCAACAGACCTTGCGAGTGATGGAAATTATGATTTATTTCTTGGTAGTGGTGGAGAGGATATTGTATGTGCTTCAAATGACGATAAGCAAGCCTCTCTCATATGGAAAGAGATTGGAGGTATGAGAGGTAGGCTTGACACTAAAAGCGAACTCACAAGGCAAAATTTAGCGGAAATAAGAAACGATATAAAGAACATCACAATATTCAAAATGAGTGAAAAGACACAGAATAAAGATGGACGAAATATTGACAAGTGCTATTATGATGAAATGCATGATAGCAAGACGAACGAAATATTTATGGCATGTTGGGAAAGTATGTCTATCAAAGAAAACCCATTGTTAATAACGTGTACAACAGAAGGCTTTATTAATGATGGGCTTCTTGATGAAAAACTAGAATATGCTAGAGGTGTTTTGAATGGTGAAATAGAGGACGAGCATTTCTTACCTTGGCTATTCACACAGGATTCTACACAAGAAATATTTCAAGATAAATGGAGTTGGTGCAAATCTAATCCATCATTGATTTATGGAGTAAAGAAATGGTCATTCATTGAAAAGAATATGATTAAGGCTAAACTATCAAAGTCTTCAAAAGTACATATGTTATGTAAGGATTTCAACATCAAACAGAATAGTGCAGAAGCATGGCTACAAGATGATTGCTTTTACCCTCAAAATATCTATTCACTTGAAGACTTTAGAAATTGTGTAGCGATAGCAGGAGCAGACTTATCGCAAACATCAGATTTAACGTGTGTAACAATGATGTTCATGAAGCCTAATGATGAACATAAATATTTCTATAACAAGTATTTCATTCCCGAAAGCAAATTAGACAGTGATAAGAACGGTGGAGCAAGATATAGAGAATGGGCGCAAAGAGGATTCATTGAGGTTCATGAAGGTAATAGAGTTTCACTTTCAAAAGTTGCTGAATGGTATCTAAGAGTATTTGAACAATACAACATTAGAATATTCAAATTAGGATACGATCAACGTTTTGCAAATGATTTCTTAAATGCTATGAAGGAAATAGGATACGGATATAGAAAAGGTGAAACGTGTGAAATGATAAATCAGAATAAATATGTAATGAGTACACCAATGAAACATCTTGAAGCAGATTTAAAATCTCAATATGTTCAAGGGCTTAATGAAGTTGATTTATGGTGTTTCAAAAATACAACATTTGAAATGGATAACAATGAATTAATCTTACCTGCTAAGATGAAGACAGAGATGCGAATTGATGGAACTAGTGCATGCATAGACACGTATGCAATATTATATAGATATGAGAATGAATACATGAAACATGTAAATGAATATAATGGAGGTGTTGAATAGTGGGATTGATTGATAAGTTAGCAAAACAAGCAATAAATAAATCTTTTATGTGGGCGAGCAGTACGAGCGGAACACCGTCATTCTCTCAATTTGGAGATAACATAATGAATGATGAAACTGTCTTCACAATCACAAATAGAATCCTAGATGAATATTCTAAATTGAAGCCTAGACATATTAGAATTGTGAATGGCAAGGAAGTAAAAGTAACAGACAATAACATCAATGAGATTCTACAGAACCCAAACAATCTAATGACACAAAGCGATTTCTTGAGAAAATGTGCATGGTTAAGAGAGACTTATAAGAACTGTTTTATTTATCCTACATACGATCTTTATTACAATCCTACAAACGGCAGAACAAAGAAGGTATATAAAGCCTTATATCCTTTAAATCCTGTTAGAGTTGATTTCTTTGAAGATGATTTAGGTATCATATATGTTGACTTCACTTTTAAGAATGGGAAACATAGTGGAAAATTAAGATACGATGAAATCATTCATTGGAGAAAAGAATACGGTGAGAATGAATATATGGGTGGGGATAAAAATGGAAGTGCGAACAACACAACACTTCTTAGACATCTAGAAACTAATGATAAAATGATTCAAGCAACATTCAAATCAATAGAAGGCTCATTAAAAGTAACGGGCATATTTAAAATGTCGGGCTTGATTGGTAAAGATAAACTTGAAAAAGAAAGACAAGAGTTTGAAAAGAAACTAAATGACGATAAGAGTGGCTTTGTTATCTTAGACCAAGGAACTGAATACAATCCTATTCCTTTCTATGGTAGAACTGTAAGCAAGGATTTATTGAAATTCTTTGATGATAAGATTAGAAGACATTATGGAGTCAGTGAAGAAATACTAGATGGTAAATATACAAGTGAAGATAAAGAAGCATTCTATGAAACAGTTATTGAAAGTGGTGCTATCAGTTTAGGACAGGCTATTGAAAGAGTAATGTTAACACCATTTGCAAGAAAGAACGGAAACAGCATTATTTGTTATACAAGCGAAATACAAATGATGAGTGCAGACAAGAAACTAAAACTTGCAGAACTTCTATTACCAACAGGTGGTGTAACCAATAACCAAGTATTGGGATGGTTTGGTGAACAGCCTTATGAAGGTGGAGACGAGCGCTTTATGTCATTGAACTACATCAAAACGAAAGATGCTTCAAAATATCAAGTTGGTGAACAGAATAATCAAAATGATAGTGTTTCAAATAGTGAATAAAAGTTGTTAAAAGTATACAAAAAACATGATATAATTAAGGTGTAAATGAGGTTATTATATGATAATTAACGGTTGGTATTGTTGCCCTAAATGCAATCAGAAACTTTTTAAAGTGAATAATGATTTTGTTGTAAAGGGCATACAGTTAAAATGTAAGAAATGTAAGACTATTATTAATATAAACGAGCCTATGAGCCTATCACATTAAGTTGATAGGCTTATTTTTTATATAAAGGTGGTGATAATATGAGCAAATTAAAGACGGATTATAGAAGTCTTAAAGAAAATAAAGAAATGCGAATAAAAGAGATTAGAGCAGATGAAGCAACCAGTGAAGATGGAACAAAGAAAATGATTGTTGAAGGATATGCAAGTGTATTTGATGAAGAAACTTTAATTGAAGATTGGGGTCTTACTTATATAGAAGTGATTAGAAAAGGTGCATTTGATGATGCAGATTTTACAGACTGTTGTCTTAAATACAACCATGGAGATGCAAAAGGAATCCTAGCAAGAACGAGAAACGGAAGCCTTAAATGTACTATTGATGATAAAGGATTATTCATCAGAGCAGAATTAATAGATACTACAGACAATGTAGATATTTATAAATGTATCAAGGCAGGACTATTAGACAAGATGTCTTTCTGCTTCACTGTTGAGGAGCACGAATTAGACCAAAACACAAAGCCTATTAAAAGATACATCACAAAGATTAAGAAAGTTTGGGATTGTGCAGTTGTAGATGTACCTGCATATGACGGAACTTCTATATATGCACGTAGTAAGGAATTGGTGGAGACCGAACTGAACCGTAGCAAGTCATTGGAGAATGACAAGAAAACATTGGAGAATGTTGAATTAGAAAGATTAAAAGCAAAAATCAAAGGAGGATTTATGTAATGAATATCAAAGAATATTTAGAGAAATTTATTCGTTCTAAAAAAGATGAACGAGATAAGTTATATGAAAGAATTGATAAAAGTGAAGATGTAAAAGAGATTCGTGGAATTGGTGAAACCCTAAAGACGATTGCACAGGAAATTGCAGATGCAGAAGCACAGTTACAGGCAGTTGAAAGCGAACCCGAAGAAGCACCAACAAGCGAGCCTACAGAAGAAAATAAAAGAGCAGAAGACGACAAAAAAGAAGAACCTACAGAAGAGCCTAAGAAAGATGAAGAAGAACCAACATCAGACGATGTAAAGCGTTCAAATGATTGGGTTAAGATTGATGAAACAAACATCAGAAAATTATCAAGTACAGAATTAGAAGGAGGTAACAAGATGGATAAGAATAAACGTGAATTATCTATCAAGGATAGAGAAGAAAGAGGTAAAGCCTTAAAAGAAGGTAGATCAATCACAATTGCAAGTGATGACATTTTATTACCACAGCATCAGTCAAGCGACTTAGCAACAGTACCATTCAGACAGGTTTCTTCATTCGTTGATTTAACAAAGGTTAGAAACCTACAGGGTGGAGAATCTTATGAAGCACCATTTACTAAGTCTTATGGTGAAGGTGGATTAACCGAAGAAGGTGGAGCATATACAGATGCAGAAACAGAATTTGGACATGCGAAAATCAACAAAGTAAAGATTACTGCATATGCAGAATATAGTGAAGAATTAGAAAAACTACCAAATGCAGATTATGAATCAGAAATTAGAAAAGGTATTGAAGTTGCATTAAAGAAAAAGATGGCAGAACAGCAGATTGCAGGAGCAGGAACTTCAAATACTTTCATTGGTATCACTTCAAAAATTGCTGATAACACTGCCGTATTAGAAACTGACGATTTAGCAATTTCTAAGATTGACCAAGATACATTAAATAAAATCATTTTCTCATATGGTGGAGATGAAGAAGTTGAACAGAAAGGTGTATTAATTCTCAATAAAGCAGATTTATTAGCATTCTCATTAGTTAAAAATGAAATTGGTGAACATGCATATAAGATTGATTTAGCAAATCAGACAATCAATACAGTACCTTATATTATCAACTCTAACTTAAAATCATTAGAAAAGGCTGTTAAAGATGATTACTGCATGATTTATGGTATTCCAATGTATTATGAAACTGCTATCTTCTCACCTGTTGAAATCAAGAAATCTTATGACTATAAATTCAAAAATGGCATGATTGCCTATAAGGGTGTTGTATTTGCAGGTGGTAATACAACTTCATATCGTGGATTCATGAGAATTAAAAAGGCTGAACCAACAATTTAGTTAATAGAAAGTAGGTGATAATGATGATAGACGAAAGAAACGAAGAACTATTAATAAAAGTTAAGAACGGCTTAGGAATCACAGGGGACTATCAAGATGATACATTATCAATCTATATTGATGAAGTGAAAGACTTCATGCATGGCGCAGGTGTTTCTGATGCAATTATTAATAGTAATAAATCTATCGGAGTTATCACACGTGGAGTAAGTGACTTGTGGGATTATGGGAGTGGTTCCACAGGTCTATCTCCTTATTTTAAGGAGCGAGTTGTGCAACTAAGAGCAGGTGAAGAAGATGTATAGACCTACAGAAGCGAGAGACATGAGAGTACCTTTTAAACTATTAGTAGTGAGTGAATATGAGAAGGTTAAAGGAGTAACACAACCTAAATCATATATAGAAAAAGACTTAATCTATTGTAGTTTTAAAACGTACGGAGGAACTGAAAAAGATATTAATGGAAGATATGTTATATATGACACTGCAAACGTTGTTACATGGTTCAGACCCGACATTCAAAGTGATTGCAGACTAAAAAGAATGAGTGATGGAGCGTTATTTGAAATCCTAAACGAACCCGAAAACATAGAGATGAAGAATCAATATGTTAAATTCAAGGTTCAGAGAATCAAAGGAAAAATGTAATGTCTAGTCATAAATTCAGTATAGACTTTGAAGAGATCAATAACATGTTAGACGATTTGAAAAAGGTTGATGGAAATGTTGAAGAAGCAACAGAAGAAGCCTTAAGTAAATCACATGAATATATAACACCATTAATTGAAAAGAAACTTGATAAATCAAATTTGCCTGCACATGGTAAATACTCAACAAAAGATAGAGAGCATTCAATAAAGCAGATTATCAGAGAACCTAATATACAATGGACAGGAAAGACATGTACTGTTGATGTTGGGTTTAATCTAGATAATTCACCTGTTCCAATTTTTCTCATTAGAGGGGGAAAAGGTGGAGCAGTAAAAGGACTTAAAACACTTTTAGAAGGAAATAAGACAAAAGAGAAAGTTGCAGAGATTCAACAAGATGTTATCCTTGAAGCAATATCAAAAGCAATGCGAGGTGATTGAATGGACGATTTATTAATAGAAACACTTGAAAAAGTTGGATATGAGGTTATCAAGCAAGAAACAATAGAAGCAGATGAAGAATGTCCAAGGGCATATTTTACTTATTGGAATTGGGATAGTCCAAGAGATGAATATTATGACAATAAACATCATTCAGTCATTTATTATTATCAGATACAATTCTTTAGTGATGATATAAAAATTGTTGATGTAGCAATGAATAAGGCAGTCGAACTATTAGAAAATAACGGCTTTAATATTGATGAAGAGCCTACAGATACTTATAGTGATATTCCTAACTACACAGGAAAATATCTAGAAGCAAATATAGAAAAAAGGAGGAATTAAATATGGCAAAAGCAGAAGTTGCAGAATATAGAGGTTGTGAGAATCTAGTTTATGCAAAGATTACAAAAGATGATTCTGAAACTTACACAACAGGAGAAGTCAAAGAGTTAGCAGGACTTGCAGAAGTTGGAGTAACAGTAGAACAGTCTAGTGAAACTAAATACTATGACAATAACCCTGCTTTGGTATTAAAAGGACAGGGAGCAGAAACAAGAACGTTTACAATTGACCATTTACCATTAGCATTGTTAGCAGAACTAACAGGACAAGATGTTGATGCAACAACAGGAGCAATTTTGGGTGGTGGAGATGTAAAAAATCCATACTTTGCAGTTGGTTACGTGACAGAAGTAACAAGTGGAATCAAGACATACAAATGGTCTTTAAAAGGCACATTTGCTATTCCCGATGAAACTAACACTACTAAGAATGGTGGTACAGACTCTAACAACCTTTCATTAGTCTATACAGGTATTGCAACAACTCATAAATTTAAAAATGGTGGAAAGAAAACATATGTTGCATTAGAAGATGTTCAACCCGATGGAAGCACAATTGATTTATCAACATGGTTTGATACAGTGCAGACACCCGACACATTATCTACATTCACTAAGAAAACACCAAGCGTTTAAACTGAAATATTCAAATAGTAAATAGATGGGGAAAGTGGAATTACAATTCCTCTTATAGTCTCCATCTATTTTTTAGTAAAGGAGAAAAATATGGAACTAGTATTAAATATTTATGGAAAAGAAAGAGATAAGGAAACAGGAAAAAGAGAAATTGTTAAGACATATAAGACAGATGAATATGATTTGATGTATGGAACAGTTGAAGATATTCTAACAATCTTTGATGTTGAAAATATGAATGATACAAACGAGATTTTAAAAATGGTCATGAAAACAATGAATCAATTAAAGCCATTATTGAAAGATGTGTTCTATGGCTTGAGTGATGAAGAATTGAAATGTATCAAAGTAAAGGAATTGATTCCCGTTGTTGTTGGTATCTTAAAAATTGCAATGGAACAGTTTAGTGATGGATCAAAAAACGTGATGAGGGGATAGATGATAATATCCCCGTACCACAAACATTATATAAACTAACTAATAGTATTTGTGAAATGTATCCTTCTTTAAATCCGTTTATCGTAAGGCAACAAAGAGCAACAGAAGTATTTAGACTTATTCGATTAATCAAGGATAGCAATAAATACAGCAATGAGACTGTTGAAAGTGATGGAACAAGACACATAAGAAGAAATGTAACAGGAAAACGAGGAACAGGAGGATGGATTTAACGTAGAAAGGGGGGTTATAAATGGCAAAAGGTAAGGCTAAAGAGGTAACAACAAAGTTTAAAGTTGACATATCCGATTTTAAAAAGGGCATTACAGAAGCAAATAAACAGATAAAACTTGCAAACGCTCAATTTAAAGAAGCAAGTTCAAAGATGGACGATTGGTCAAAGTCTACAGATGGGCTTCAAGCAAAAATCAAACAACTTAATTCTATAATTGAACAGCAAGAAAAGAAGTTGAACGCTTTAAAAGGTGAACAGGCAGAATATTCAAAGGCTCAAGAAGAAGCAGAGAAACATGCAGAAAACCTAAAAAAGCAGATTGTAGAATTAACAAGACAGTATGATGAAAGCGTGAAAGCAACAGGAGAAAATTCCGAAGCATCAAAAGCGTTAAAAGGTAACCTTGATGACCTTCAAAAAGAATTGAATCAGACTGTAAAGGAACAGGAAAGAAATAAAAAAGCATCTGAAAATCTTAATATAACAATCTTGAATCAACAGGCTTCAATCAATAAGACAAAGAAAGAATTAAGCAATTATGAAAATGCCTTAAATGATATTGAAAAAGAAAGCGTTGATACAAGAACATCTCTTGAAAAACTTGAAGATACAATAAACGATCAAGAAAAAGAGATTAAGGAATTAAAGACTGCCTACATGAACGCTTGCCTTGAATTTGGTGAAACATCAAGCGAAGCGCAAAGCCTTGCATCAAAGATTACTAGTTTAAATGGAGACCTTGACAAGAACAAGGAAACCATGAACGACTTAAAAGGCAGTGCAAACAAATTAGGTGGTTCATTAGAAGAGACAGGAAAAGAAGCAGAAAATTCTAGTGATGGTTATACAGTATTAAAAGATGTCGTTGCAGATTTAGCAAGTAAGGTTATTCAAGAAGCCATACAAGCCTTCAAGGATTTAGCGACAGAAGGAGGAAAAGCACTAGACCAATTACAAGCATCAACAGGCTCAACCAATGGCGAAATGAAAGATTTTAAAGATGTGATGGATGACCTTTATAAAAATAACTATGGTGAGAGTTGGGAAGATTTAGCAGAAAAGATTTCACTAGTAAAACAGCAGACTTCTAATATGGATTTAGGTTCAGAGGAAATCAAGAACATGACAAAGAATCTTATTGTTTTGCAAGATACATTTGGAATGGATTTCAATGAAACGCTTAGAGGTGTGCAAGGCTTAATGGAAAACATGGGTGTAAGTGCTGATGAAGCCTTTAACCTAATCGCTAAAGGCGCTCAAAATGGTTTGAATAAGTCTGATGAATTAGGCGATAACATTGCAGAATACTCACAGTTATGGGGACAAGCAGGATTTAGCGCAGAAGAAATGTTTACTATCTTACAAAACGGTGTTGATAGTGGAGCGTATAACCTTGATAAGGTGAATGACTTAGTTAAGGAAATCGGTATTTCTATGGTTGATGGACGTTTTGAGGATCAGATGGATAACTTCTCAACTAAGACACAGGATTTATTTAAATCATGGAAAGATGGAAAAGCAACACAAGCAGATGTATTTAAATCAATCATTAATGATTTAGCGACAGCAGGAAATAAGCAAGAGTTATTGACGGTTGCAAGTGACACATGGAGCGCACTTGGTGAAGATAACGCAATGAAGGTTATTTCTTCATTGAATGATGTTAATGATACATACAGCAACGTTGAGGGAACTATGAAGAAAGTTGATGATGTTAAGTACGATAACTTAGCAAGCCAATGGACAGAATTAGGTAAAACACTTGAGGTCAATCTAATTCAACCTATCGTAAACACATTAGAACCTATCTTGACCGATTTGTTGAAGTTTGTCATTAACAACATGACTGTTATAGCCCCAATTGTAGCAGGAGTTGCAACGGCTTTTGGAGTACTAGCAGGAGCATTAGCAATTCAAGGACTTATAAGTGGAGTTCAAAAAGCGTTTGCATTATTGAATGGAACAATAGCAATGAATCCATATGTATTAATTGCTAGTGCAATAGCAGGATTAGTTGTTGCATTCATTTACTTGTGGAACAATGTAGAAGGATTCAGAAAGTTTTGGATAGGTGTATGGGATACGATAGTAGGAGCGTGTAAAACAGCAATTGATTGGATTGCTTCATTCTTTAGTGACGCTTGGGATTTAATAACAAGCGTATGGAGTGGATTAGTTGATTTCTTTAGTACATTATTAAGTGGTGTCATGGGTGTATTTTCTTCTATAGGTTCATTCTTTAGTGATTTATTCAGTTCGATTGTTTCAACGATTGAAGGAATTTGGAATGGATTAGTTGCGATATTCACAAATGTTTATACAAGCATTGTTACAGTATTCTCACCTGCTATAGAGTTATTCAGTAGCATATTTGGCACTATATTCAGCAACATAAAAATAACGTTCGATAATATGGTTATAATATTTCAATTTGTTTGGTCAAAGATAGTTGAAATATTCACACCTGTTATTGATTATCTTACAGATATATTTGAAAGTGCCTATGATGGAATACAAAGTGTGTGGAATGGTGTTGTTGGTTACTTCACAGGAATATGGAACGGAATAGTCAGCGTTTATAATGTTGTCGCTTCATGGTTTACAAGTGCTTTTAATGGAGCGGTTAAAGGAATACAAGGAGCATGGAATGGTGTTGTATCATTCTTTAGTGGTGTATGGAGTGGTATCCAAGGTGTATTCAACACTGTAAGCAGTTGGTTTGGCAGTGCTTTCCAAAGTGCATGGAGTGCAGTCAAGAGCGCTTTCAGTGGGGTTGGCAGTTTCTTTAGTGGAATATGGAACACTATTAAATCAGTATTTACAAATATAGGGCAGAAAGTAGGACAAGCAGTTAGTGGAGCATTTAAGAGTGCTGTAAATGCAGTACTTAGAACAGCAGAAAATGTTTTAAATTCTCCTATCAATGCTATCAATAGTTTGATTGGAAAAATAAACGATGTTCCAGGAATCAACTTAAAGAGATTGAATACATTCAGTTTGCCAAGACTTGCTCAAGGTGGACTTGCTAAAAAGAACAATCCGTTCTTGGCTATGGTTGGTGATAACCCTACACAAGACGAAATCATTTCACCTGTTAATACAATCAGAAAGATTGTTAATGAAGAATTACAAGATGTCAAGAAAGGCTTAAGAGTTATTAATGGGGCTTCAAATGTAAATAATGTTTCAAATAGTAAAACAGTCAACAACACATTCAACCAATACATAACATCACCTAAGACATTAAGCACATTAGATATTTACAGACAGAGCAGAAACTTATTAAAAGGAGGGGTTAAGTCATGATAAAGATAACGGTTGAAAATTCAAAAGGAAAACAGTTATGTTTGACAGATGATGAAAATAAATATCAACTTGAATCAGTTCTAGGGCTTAACCCACCCTCTGCTGATATTGCAATGAGTGACAATATAGAAGATGGTGCAGACTTTGTACATTCTAGAATAGGCACAAGAAACATTGTGATTAATCTAGTTATAAAAGGATATGTTGAAGAAAACAGACTAGCATTATATAAATACTTTCCTAACAAGGAAAATGTAAAATTGTATTTTGAGACAAACACCAAGAAAGTTTGGATTGATGGATATGTTGAAAGCAATGAACCCGATCAATTCAGCATGCTTACTACATGTCAGATTTCTATATTATGTCCAAATCCATTTTTTAAGGACTTAGAAGAGACTTTAATAAACATGAATATAATTGCACCTAAATTCTATTTTCCTTTCTATACAGTTACACCAAGACCATTCAGCATATATTCACAGATAAGCATTCTAAATCTAATTAATGAAGGTAACATTTCAAGTGGTATGACTATTGAAATATCTGCAAGAGGAGAAGTTATAAATCCCACTATATACAATCGTGATACAAAGGAATATATAGGGGTTGGAACTGCTGAAAGACCTTTCATAATGATGAAAGGAGATACGATTTTAATTACAACTCATATCAATAACAAGAGAGTCAAACTAATAAGGAATGCAGTTGAAACAAATATATTCAACTACTTGAAAAAAGGTAGCAAATTCTTGCAATTAGAAACAGGAGATAATGTATTTACATATTCTGCTGAAAGTGGGAATGAATATATTGATATTGATTTCAAATATTATTCAAACTATGAGGGTATATAATTATGGATGTAATCATAGAGAATGAGAATTTTGAAAGATTAGGATTGATTGAAAACGCTGAATTGATATGGGCTACTAGATATTATAAGAGTGGTGATTTTGAACTACATACAACAGTTACAGATTATTATCTATCATTAATCAAGAGTGGCTTGTATGTTGTAAGAGATGATGATGAAGATAATGTTGGAATGATTGAGGATTATGAGATAGTAAGCAATACAGAAGATGGAGACAAGATAAAAGTAACAGGAAAATTTGCAGAGGGTTATGTGTTGAATAGTAGGGTTGTATCTCAACAAACTATCTTGAGTGGTAACGCTCAATATCAATGTAGAAATCTAATTGAAATGAATATGATCAATGCAACAGATACCAATAGAAATATCAGTTTTGTAAAATTAGGCGCTATTGATAATTCAATAGATGAAAAGATAGAAATACAGATAACAGGAGCAAACCTTTTAGATAAGATAGAAGAAATATGTGAATCTAAAGGAATAGGCTTTAGAATGCCTTTAAGAGATGATGAATTATACTATGAAATGTATAAAGGTATTGATAGGTCATACGCACAGAATGAGAATCCATGGGTTATATTCAGTGATGAATATGACAATTTAAAAGAAGTAACTTATGTATATCAGACTTCAACATTAAAAAACATTGCTTATGTAGCAGGTGAAGGAGAAGGAATTGATAGAAGAATAGTGAAAGCCTATAATGGTATTGAGCCTAAAGGATTGAAACGCTTTGAGTTATGGGTTGACCAAAGAAACATGTCTACAAACAACGGTGAAATATCAGAAGCAGAAATAAAAGAACAGATGTTAGAGGAAGGATTAGAAAACCTTACAACAATAACAACGGCTTTTGATGGCAGTGTTTCATTGAGTGGATATACATATGGAAAAAATGGCGATATATACATTGGTGATATTGTGAGTATTATGAAAACTAAATGGAATAATATGTATATAAATGCTAGAATTATAGAAGTGATAGAGAGTTATGACAAGAACGGAAAACAGACAGTTTTAACTTTTGGATTATAGAAGGGGGTGCAATAGATGATTGAATTAAATAGTGGATTTTTCAATGCAATTATGGTTGATAATGAACCCGATAGAACATATACGGCAGAACAGATTAATGACTATTTCAAAGGCTTGATTTCCGATAATGGAATATTTGCAACGGTTTCAGATGCCTGTCAGATTGTTGAAAGTACAGGAATGAAGGTTATTGTTAAATCGGGTAGAGGCAAGGTAGGAAATAATTGGTTTGAGATTGATAAGGATTATACAATTGATATTCCTTCAAGTGATGTAATCTTGAATAGGATTGATAGAATTGTAATCTCAAGAGACAATAGCACACGTTTAACACACGTTAAATTGTTGGAAGGTGAGTTATCCTCAACACCTACACCACCATCATTAACAAGAGATGAAACAACATACGAGATATGTTTAGCAAATATCATTGTGAATAAGAATACAACATCAATCACAAATTCAATGATTGAAGATACACGATCAAATAATGATGTTTGTGGTTGGATTGTTGGACTAATTGAGCAGTTTGATACAACAACATTATTCAATCAATATAAAGATGCTCAAGATACATTTATCAATGAGACAAGCAAGAGTTTTACAAATTGGGAAACAACACAGAAAAGTGACTTTGATACATGGTTCGATACTATCAAGGATACTGTTAAATCAGCAAACCTTTATAGAGAATATAAAGCAATATACGCAACAGTTGCACAAGGTGAAAAGACTTTCACGATACCTAGCACAATCAACTTTGTAAACAATTCTCTTGATGTATTAGAAATTCGTGTAAATGGCTTTGTACTAGCAAAAGATGAATTTAGTATAAACGCTCAAGGAACACAAGTTATATTTACAAATGAATTGGATAGAATCGGTACAAGAATAGAGTTTGTAAACAAAAAATGTGTTGAGGGAACAGTTGCAGAAAGTACAGTAACTAGAGTTGATGCATTAGAAAAAAAAGTTAATGCGATTGGTGAATATGTATATGAAGCAACGGGAGATAATGACAATAAAACATTATCAACAATGGTCAAAAACTTCTTGAATGGGGTTGGAGATTATGCAAGTGCTCAAGATAATTCGCAGTTGTATATTTCAGTCAATGGAACGTTAGGTATTGCTTCTTCTATTGACAATCATGTATTTGATTTTAATAGTGATACAACATCAAAAAGAAGAGTAATAGTTGACTTTTCAAGAGCGACTATACCAAACATAACTTTAACTGATACAACACTAGCAATAATGAGTTGTACAGATAATGTAACTATCAAGAACGCTAATATAAAAGCAGTACAAAGTAGTTCACAAACTATATATAGTTTATATGGTGGCAACCATGAAAATATCAATGTATATATAAATGGTGCTTATGGTACATTATATGGTGCTTATGCTTGTCAGAGTGTTTCAAATAGTAAATTTAATATCGAGAATGCAACAGGTACATGTTATGGTTGCTATTCTTGCAAAAAGGTACTATATAACGAAATTAATATAAATAGTGGTACAAGCATTAAAGCAAGTGGAAAACAGTTGCTTATGGGTAACTTTGTAAATCAGCCTGTAGACGTAGATAATACGGTTACAAATATAGGAACTATCACATTGTAAAGGGGGTATTAAGCATGAGTTTAGATTTTTTAACTAATTATTTAGTATGTGTGATTGTTGGCATTTGTTTATGTGTTGGGTTTGTCATTAAAACAAGCATTCCTAAGATTGATAACAAATACATTCCGTTAATTATGGCAGTCCTAGGGATTGTATTAAATGTATGGATCAATATGAGTTTCACACCCGATATTCTATTAGGTGGCTTATTCAGTGGCTTAGCATCAACAGGATTACATCAAGCGTTTAAACAAGTAATCAACAAAGAATAGAGGTGTTCATATGAATGAAGCACAATTTGTTGGTAATGTTGTTCTAACATTGATTACATTAGGTTCTTTTGTTGCAATCATCAATAAGTTTACACAACCAATCAATGAATTAAAAATAGTCATTGAAAAGTTAAACAGTTGCATTGAGCACATTAAAGAAGATGAAGCAGTACAGAACAAAAGACTAGAAAAGCATGGTATAGAGATTGATGATTTAAAATCACGAGTTGGAAAAGTTGAAACAAAGTTAGAAATCACTAACGAAGAGTAGTTATAAAACTACTCTTTTTTATTTGTGATTGAAAATAACGTGGACGAAAATATTTGCGATTGAAATTATGCTCATTTTTAATCGCATTTATTAGGTTGTCACTATTACTATAATGTTATTAATTGAATGTGATTAAATAAAAAAAGAGTGATAAAACACTCTTTTTATTTTTGTCAAAAAATGCAAAAAAGGCTTGATTATATGTAATACATATAGTATAATATACTTGTAAAGAGAAGAGGTAAACAAATATGAACTTAGAAAAAATCGTGAAACAAGCACAAGAAAATATGAATGTAAAAGAACAGTTGGAACTTGGCTGGAGTCTTGATTATTTAAAAAGTAGTGAATACTTCGTTGAATGCGCTAAACGTGAAATTGGTCACATAACTTTCAGTTTAGAAATTGAATTGACTTACACATTATTAGACAAATTATTAGAAATGTTCTTTTCAAAAGAATATTAAAATTAGGAGGTAATACTTATGAAAATTGTAAACGTATCAAAAATGTTTGGCTTGTGTGGTCCTCGTGGAGGAACAAAAAGTTATTTCGCTATCGTTAACGAGGAAGGAAACTTCCTCAGCCTTGACGGCGAAACCACTTATATTCCTTGTGGTGGCAGATACACATTAAAGATTATCATGAGTCAACTTGATGAATTAAAAGCCTCATGGCTTCCATTCAAATTAAGTAAATAAAAAAAGAGTGAAGCGATAACACTATAAACACCAATTTTTAAAAAATAAAGGAGAGCAAAAAAAATGAAGTATTTTAAAAGTGGGGAACAAGTAAAATTTATGGAAGATGATGATCATGTTTTTGATGTAAGGATTATTCATCTTTGTTGTAATTATTATGGAGATGGTAAAATGTACTATGCTATTGAACCTATTGAATTTCCAGGATTCCGCAAAGAAGTTTTATGCGAACGTTGTTATAAAAAAGGAGAATAAAGTATGAAAAAATTAAGATTCAAGAAGTGGGTAACAAACCTACTTCTTACGATCAATCTAATAATATTTATTATGATGGCGTGCATTCAAGATTTTGATATTTGTCTCACATCATTATTATTCATGATTGGTTTACCAATAGCGTTTTTGGTTAACTCATATCTTTTAATTGAATACGGAGGATTATAATATGGAATACAACGATAAAGAATTGAATGCTATCGTTACTACAGAAAAGTATAAGTATTATAAAGAGTATGTAGAACGATTAGAAAAAGATTATGATGGTCTTTTAGATGAAATAGGAGATCTAGAAAAGGAAATTAAAAGGCTCAAATATGAAAATAAGAACCTAAAAAAAAGAAATAAGGAATATAAGAAAAGTGGCATTTTAAATGATGCAGATGCTCAAAGATATAGAGAAATGTGTATCAGTCAAAAAAAGAAGATCAACGAATTAAAATTGCTATTAAGAGCAGAAAGAGCAAAGCACTAATAAGTGCTTTTTTTATTGAAAAAAATCATAAAAATTTGCTATATGCGCTTGATTATATATGTGATACAAGTATAATTAGTATGTAGAAAAGAGAGGTAAACGAAAATGAAAAAGATTGGATTTGCAAATATCGGTGCTATTAGATTAGAAGATAGAATGGACATCGGTGTATATGAAATTGGTGGTGTTGATTATGTTATCCTAGGTGGTGAATTTAGCACTGAGGGTGTAAGAAATTACCTTAGACCTTATGACAAGGTTGTGGAAAATCTTAGTGACCTACAGCATTACTCAAGAACTAGAAAGGATGTTGAATTCTATATGGATAACAAAAGCGTCCTAAAATGTAACGAGGTTGTAAAAGACCTTCGTTATGACATGGAACGTCAAAAGTGGTAATACTTTTCAAAAAAGTGTTGACATTTATATGTAATACATATATAATATACTTGTAAAGAGAAGAGGGCAAACCCCTAAAGGAGATTAATTATGACAGACGAAGAACTATTACATAGAATGACATTCAAAGAAGTAAATGAAATTAGAAAAGACTTGCAAGACAAGTTAGAAATGGCATTGTTTAAAAATAACCTTGGAATTAGAATCGCAAAGGTGCAGTTTGAAGATGAAAAATTAAATATCAATCAAATATACCCTGTAGAGTTTAAATTAACAATTATGAGTTTTGTAGGACTAGATACCTACGCTATGAGAAGACTTACAAATGCATTAAATGAAATTCGTGCTGAAATAGAAGTAGTAAATAAAGAGTATGAAGGATATACTTTTGTATTTTAAGGAGTGATGATCACTCCTTTTATTTTTGGTAAAAAAGTTTAAAAAAGGCTTGATTATATGTATTACATAGAGTATAATGTACTTGTAGAAAGAAAAGGGTAACCCCCTAAGGAGAAAAGAATATGAATACTTATAGAGTTAATAATGATTATATTATGATAGTAGGAGAAGGAAGAAAAGAAAATGCAGACATTTATTGTTGCTTATTTGATTTGAGCATTGGTAAGAAGCCAACACTCAATACATTAGATTATCTAAATCTTATTCCAAGTTTTGAAATCATTAATTTTGATGAAATCAAAAATAATGATTTTGATGGGAGATTATGTTGGATCATTCAAAGTGGTATTTGCTTTATTGCTGATACTCATAAATATATTGAAATACTTAAAAATGAAGACTTGAAAGAAATTAAGCCTTTCAAGGTAGTAAAAACATATAGTGATGTTGGTAGCGTAAAAATTGGAAATGATAGTTTTCAATTTAATATTTCCAATGGCTATGGTGATGGAGATACGGACGTATTAATCTCTGATGCACCAACAGAAGCACCAAAAAATGCTGAATATGTAATGCATATTGATGGAGATTTCAATATTTATTCATATGACTGTAGTACAAGTGATGTAGCACACACGTTACATGGTGCATATTATGTATATTCTCAAAGAGATTTGAGAGCAGACCATGGAAAAGTGTGGTTTATAAAAGAGTGCTAGGCACTCTTTTTTTATTGTGTAAATCATTTATATAATGAATATACGTAAGAGTACACACATTTTATATATAGGTGATAAACCCCAACAAAAAAACCCTTTAAAATCAAGGGTTTCTTTTTTTGCTTTATTCGTTTGTTAGGATTTTTAAGTAAGGTGTAAGCGTGAATTTATCAATTGCTTCTTTGTTCCATCTCCCACCCTCATTTTTTTCATATTCAACCTTTATGAAAATATCCTTTAACAATTCGTTCTTTTCCTGTATACTTAGCGTGTCATATTTTTTTAGGGTATCCGCTAATATTGGGATGCCTTTTTTATATCTCATTATTTTATCTTGGTTAGTGTCTTTTAATATTTCTTCTTTTGTTTGTTCAATCTCTTTCAATTCGTTTTCTATATCTGTTTTATCCTCAACATATTCGTCATATGTAAATTCTTCTCTATTGTATGATCTTCTTAGGTTTTTCAATTCCTTCTTTAATTCTTCAATCTGTTTTTCTATCTTGTTTAATGTTTTAGCATTGTCTTTTGCTTCTTTTATTATTTCTTGCTCATAATTATCAACATAATATTTAAAGTCGTTTAATTGTATTTCTAAGGCTTGTAAGAGCCTTTTTTCAACTAGTTGTAATTCACTAGATACATTATCACAAAATGGTGTGATGCATATTAAACTATCATTCTGTTTTACTTTCTTCTTATAAGTGGTTATTATCTTATCCCATTTTGTTTCTTGAATGTTTAGCACTTCTTTCAGTTTAAACCAATTATCACTCAAATTCTTACCATCATAGAATCTTTCTATTTTGGTAGGAAACCAACCCTTTACAGTATCTGTTGATACGTTCATTTTCTTAGCAATTTGAGTTAATGAAAGTTTGCTATCCTCTTTTGATTTTCTCATAAAGTCTAATAGTTCCTGTTTATCATATTTATATTTTCTATATCCATGTTTTAAATGCTTTTCGGTGTATGGTCTTCTTACCATGTGCCTACCACATTTCTTACATATCATGATTCCTGCAAGAGGATTTGAAGGCTTTTTATTTAAACTGCATTTAGAAGAAGGGTGTGAGTTCAATATCTCTTGAACGTGCTTAAATTCTTCTTCACTTATCAATGCTTTATGCTTGCCTTTGTATATATAATAATCCTCATTTAATTTCCTTTTCTTTACTATCTCACCATTAATAATTTCTTCAACAGTCTTGAATTTTTCCCATGTGTTATAGCCACAATAGACTTCTGATGTTACTATATTCCTAACCATTGCAGGAGTCCAATATTCATTCTTGCGTGCTTTATATTTGTACTTGTTTAAATGATTGGCTAAATTAGATGTTCCAACACCTTCAAGAAGCATTTCAAACATCAATTTGACTGTTATTGATTCATCTTCATGAGGTTCTAGTATAAATCTATTCTTTTCTTGTGGTAGTTGCTTTCTTTTATATCCAAAAGGTGCAGAACTACCAATATAATAGCCATCTCTAACAGATTTATGCCTACCTCTATTCATTACATCTTTTGAATAGTTTCTATACTCTGCTGATTGAATCATACGCATTTCTAAGTATTTCTTATCCATTGGATTCTTTAAGTCATAAATCTGCTCAATGGTTGCAATCAATGTATTAGTAATATCAAATATCTTTAAAACATCACCTGCACCATATATTCCACTTCTACTTAAACGTTCGGGATCCATGCACCAAACACGCTTTATATTTCCACTTTCAAGCCGTCTTAATAATCTCAAGAAATCGGGTCTATCTTTTATATTCTCCCCACCCGATACAATCTCCCTATATATATTTTCTTCTTTTATTGGCTTTCCTGTTGTCTTTATAGAGAGTTCTTGTAATTGTTCCTCATGTCTTTTCAATGTTATTTCTATTGGTTCTTTTGTATCGTCCGTTCTTGATTTCCTTAGTAGCATTAAATCTATTTCTTCAAAAATTGGTGTAATTGTCATATTTTTTATATTCATTCCTTATTGTAATAAAGTATTCAAATAGTTAATATTTAATTATAAAGTATTCATACATAAATGATTGATACACAACATACATATCTTTGAGGTGGTAAAAGTGCAGATAGGCAATACAACAATAAACTTCATAAACCCATCAATACAAACAAAAGAGAACCTAAAAAATCTATATGATACTTGTAACAAAATATTCAAAGATGAAGCATTATTTTATTCAAAAGATGAAATCAAGAAATTAAAAAAAAATAAGAAAAACATATGGTTATGAGAAGCGTATACAATGCTTCTCATTTTTTTGCTTGTTCTTTTGCTTCAAGATACAGTTTCATCACACTTTCATACAGTTCTTGTTTTTCTTCTAGTGGTATGACCTCATTCTCAAATATCATTCTTGCACGTTCCAATAAATCAACGGTTTCAATCTCATTTGTAACAAGTCCTAATGTTTCTAAGGATACATTAAAATAATCTGCAAGAGTCTTAATCTGATGAATGTTTAAATTCCTTCTTCCTGTCTCTAGATTAGATATTTGCCCCCTAGACAAACCACCTAAGACAACACCTAATTCATCTTGTGTCATTGATCGCATTTTTCTTAAATGTTTAATCTTTGCGCCTATATCCTTTGTATTGATACTTTTTTGAATCTTCAACAAATAGCACTCCTTTTTTATTTTATAACTTAAATATAGCATAGTGTATTCAAATAGTAAAATTATTAATCTATTGGTTAATTTAATTATTTACAAACATTTAAAATTATTGTAAAATAATATTGTCTTAAGAAGTTAGAAATTGCTTCAAATAGTAGAAAGGAGATAATAATAATTACAATTTAAGAAAATTGAGTCAATTATCCAATTTGATATTAAATAGATAGAGGCGATTATATGAAAAAAATACATAAAACTATTGATGAATTAGAAAACCTTTTAATAAAAGAAAATATCATAATCGAAAAGCGACATATAAAAGAATTACAAGAATTGATTTTAAAAATCGAAAATCGCAAAAAGGATAATTGAAAAGCATGAGTAAATCATGCTTTATAGCAAACGCTTCAAATAGTAGACAAGAAAAGGGGTGAAAGAATATGAAAAGACTTAAATTAAAAGCATGGCGAGCGAGAAGAGGACTAACTCAAACAGATGTAGCCAAAAGACTAGGAGTTGCAACAAGTTTCTTTTGTTTGATTGAGACAGGAAAGAAAAACCCATCTCAACAATTTTTGAATAATTTTGAAAGAACGTTCAAAACAGAAAATACATTAAGATTATTTGATTTAGTAGAAAGCGAGAATGAATATGAAGATTACAAATAAAATGAATTTACCTAAACCTCTTGTTGAAGCGGTGACAAGAGAATACACGTACAAGCCTAAACAGTATAGCGTTACGGCTTTATTAAAAGGAGCATGTCAAAATATTCTTGAAAGAAGATATGCAGATTATATTGAACAAGATGTATCTGATATGATTTGGGCGCTTTTTGGTAGCGCAGTCCATAGCATTTTAGAGAATGCTCAAGAAGAGGATTCACAATTAAAAGAGAATTATCTAGTTGTTGATATCAATGGCTATAAATTAAGTGGAATCTTTGATTTATATGATGAAGCAACTAAAACCGTAACAGATTATAAAACGGCTTCATGTTGGAAGGTCATTTATAACGATTGGGAAGATTACAAGAAGCAGTTGTTAATGTATGCTTGGATGCTTAGAAAAATTGGCTTTGAATGTGATAAGGGTGAAATAGTTGCATTCTTAAAGGATCATTCTAAAACCAAAGCGAAATTAGATGGCAGTTACCCACAATTTCCTGTTCATAGAGTACAGTTTAAATTTACTGAAAAGGACTTTGAGGATATTGAAAAATTCATTATTGAAAGATTCATTGATATTTCAGTAGCAGAAAATACAGACACTGAAAAATTAGAGCCATGCAGTGAAGAACAAAGATGGTTCACAGGCAATAAATATGCAGTAATGAAGAAAGGTAATAAAAGAGCCTTGAGAGTAGTTGACAGCGAAGAAGAAGCAAAAAACTACATGGAGTGGAAAGGTGTAAATGATGATAAGCATTACATTGAAAAACGTGACGGAGAAAATAAGAAATGTGAAGAATACTGCAACGTTGCTCAATATTGCCCATTTTATAGAAAATTAAAAGGATTAGATGATGAAGGAGAAAAAGAAAATGCTTAAAAGACAGGATTTAATTAATGATATTTTAGATGTATATGATTACATTGATGTTTTAGAAATGGAAAACGAAAAGTTGCAGAATGCCGTTCCTAAAATTAGAAGTGCAGAAAAAAATGTATCTTTTATTGATAAAATTATGATTGATAGAGGTAAGAAAGAAATTTTCAGATATTCAACACTTTCATGGAATAAAGTTAACTGCAGTTATGATGAAGAAGCAAATACATATAATTGCACATCATTTGATAAATGGTTAGAAAAAAAGGTTGCTTGTGATAGAATCCCTAGTGCAATGTCATTTGAGGATTTTGCGACATATTTCAAAACTGAATTATTAGAACTTTATAAAGAAGAAAAAGAAGAAGCATTAAAAGAAGCAAAGGAGAATAATGAGTAATGGATATTAAATATTTAATCGGTGGGCTATTAGATTTTAATGAAGCCTATAACATGGTATGTGCAGACAATAAAGAATTAGATGCAGAAAATAAAGCGTTGAAAGAAAAAATTGCATTTATTGCAAAAAATTCAAAGAGATCACCATTTGATAACGTTGAAAAAGTTGCATTAAAAAATGGTGAAAATGATTTATTTAATGACTGCACTTATGGCATTCATGAGTGGAATAAATTAAAAATTAAATATAATGAATCAGAAAATGCTTTTGAATGTGCATCATATCAAACATGGCTGAAAAATATAGTATTTAAGGATAGTCTACCCGAAACAATTAGTTACAATGACTTTGTTACTCATTTTAACAAAAGATTGTATAAAATGTATGAGGAAGAAAAAGCAAAAGGAATTGAAGAATTAAAAAAGAACATGAAAAAAGTTGAAGAAGCGAAGGAGAATGAATAATGGAGGAGAAAATCAGTATTTTTTCTAAATTGTTATCAATTCAAAATGAGTTAAAAGCACCAAAAAATCAATATAACAAATTTGGAAAATACAACTATAGAAGTTGTGAGGATATTTTGGAAGCAATCAAGCCGTTATGCTTAAAATATGGCGCTGTATTATTAGTTGATGATTATGTGGAGCAAGTAGGAGAACGCTTTTATATTAAGGCAAAAGCAAGCCTTATTGATATTGAGACAGAACAAGAAATATATGCTTGTGCATATGCACGAGAAAGCGAAAATAAAAAGGGTATGGATAGCGCTCAAGTTACAGGTGCAACGAGTTCATACGCTAGAAAATACGCATTAAATGGATTATTCTGTATTGACGATACAAAAGACGTTGACACTCAAGAATATCAAGAAAAAAAGCAGATGAATAATCAGCCAAAAAATGTTGATAATTTTGAAAGAGTAAAAAATGCTAATTCCTATGAGCAAGTAGGAATTGAGCAAGCAACATTATTAGGAGAAATTGATAAAAGAGTGGAGGAGTTGCTTAAATTAGGAGTAGATGTCAAAAGTGAAGGCGCATTGCATTTTATCAATAAATTCAACAATGGAAAGAATGATATTAATACAATGACACAAGCAGAAAGATTTAATTATAAGAATGTGTTGGATAAGATGATTGAAATTAAAATGAAGGAGGATAAGAAATGAGCATAAACAGAGTAGTTCTTTTAGGGAATATGACTAGAGATCCCGAACTAAGAAGAACAGGGAACGGAAAAGCCGTAACTAATTTCACTTTAGCATTGAATAGATATAACAATGATGAAGCAGACTTTGTTGATTGTGTTTGTTGGGAAAGAATTGCTGAAAATACTGCACAATATTGTAGCAAAGGCTCAAAAGTTGCAGTTGAAGGAAGCATACAAACAGGATCATATGTAGATAAAGACGGACACAATAGAAAAACTGTTAATGTATTATGTAATAGAGTTGAGTTCATTAACACAAATAATTCAAGCAATAATCTACAACCACAAATTAATAACAACTACAATAATTTAAATGACCCTCTCGCCTCTTATGAACTTCAAGAAGATGATATGCAATTCTAATGCTTCAAAAAGTTAATTATTTAATGAAAAATATACTAAAATTAATAATCTTTCATGTTGTAATTGGAATATTTATGTTCACTTGTTATTACATAGAATATTCCATTATCAACATGGTTTATAAATATGCTAGTGGTTTGTTGAATCTTGCATATAGCAGAACAACAAGCATTATATTATTTGTTATTTTTTTAAGGGTTGTTGAAACATATGATAAAAGTTAATGGTAATTACATAAGAAAAGAATATGATGAAATGGGAAATGTTGAGATAACTTTCTCATTTCAACATTTCTATGATAAGAAGAAAGTTGATGAACTTAAAGAAGGACTTTATTCCTTAGAAATCAAAAGACCAAAGTCTAAGCGCTCATTGAACCAAAACGCTTATATGTGGGCTATTATCCATGAGATAGCACAAGAATTACAACAAGATGATATGGAAATATATATATCAGCATTGGAACAAGCAAACGCTAAATATGAGTATGTCATGGGATTAGAAACCATTGAAAACGAATTAAAAAAATCATTTAGAGCCGTTAAGGTTGTAAGACCCGAAATATACAAAGGTAAGAAGATGATTGTTTATAAGTGCTTTGAAGGCTCAAGTAAATTCAATGTTGAAGAATGCAATAAACTAATAGACGTGCTTTTGAGTTGGTGCAGTGAGTTAGATATTAAGATGGAGAGTAATATATATGAGTATTAAAAAGAACATGATAACTTACGCTTTATATATTGATGATGAATTAAAAGCAGAAGGAAATGCATATATTATAGGTAATTATCTAGGAATTAAACCAATAAGCGTATACGGCTTATATAAAAGATACAAGAAAAAAATAACTCCTAGAAAATACGAAAATTTAAAAATAGTAAGGACGGATATATTTGAAGATGAATAAAGATAATGAAATAGTATTTGATGATGATATTTTAAAAAAAGTTATTGAACATTATGGCAATGATTACATGATGGTTGTTGCAATGGAAGAAGCAAGCGAATTAGCACAAGCAATTTCAAAAATCTATAGATATGGAGTAACACTTGAAGCAGTAAACCATCTAAATGAGGAAATTGCAGATGTCTTGATCGTGATTGAGGAATTGAAGAAAATGGGCTTTGCATATGAACCATCAATTAAAGAATGGATTGATAGCAAGCAGAAAAGAAGCATAGAAAGGATAGAAAAATGATTTTCACGGGCATTACAATAATGATTATATTATGGCTTATTATACTATCGAATTAGGAGGTAGAAAAATGATTGATTATATTTTGATTATATTATTGATATTTGTTTGGATTGCATCTCTTGTTAACTCTTATCTATATCAGAAAACAAAAAGAGAATATCATGAAATGTTGATGAAGGAATATTTGAAAAAAAATGAAAAAAAGATATAGTTTATTAACCGATAACATGAAGAAATGCTACATAACAGGAAGCACACAAGATATACATATTCATGAAGTATACTATGGCAGTGCAGATAGAAAGAAATCTATTGAATATGGTTGTTGTGTTCCGTTGAGAGCAGATTATCATAACATGAGCAATTATGGAGTGCATTTCAATAAAGCATTAGATTTAAGGCTAAAGAGAGAGATGCAAGAAGCGTTTGAAAAGAAATACAGTCATGAAAAATTCATGGAAGTGTTTCACAAGAATTATTTATAAATCGCTCATATTTTCGTTTTTAAGAGATTTTTATATAAACATGAGTATTTCATCATGAATATAAAAAACTCTTTTTATTCAAGAAAAAAGCATAGAAAGAAGTGATGTTATGCAAAGGTTTATCATAGACGGAAGATTAAGTGGCTTGAATGAGTATACAAACAAGAACAGAAGAAACCCTTATGCAGGGGCTAAGATGAAGAAAGATAATGAATCTATTGTTATTTATTACATTAGACATTTTAAAATCAAGAAAGTTGATAAACACCCTATCAAAATAAAGATTGATTGGTATGAGAAGAATAGAAGAAGAGACATAGACAATATCACGTTTGCCACAAAGTTTATTCTAGATGGCATTGTTAAAACAGAAATCCTAGAAGATGATAGCCAAAAATACATAAATGAAATTGAACATCATGTTTACATAGACAAGGATAACCCAAGAATAGAAGTGTCATTAATTTATTAATGCTTCAAATAGTGAATTTAGTATTGAATAAGAATAATATTGCGCTATAATTAAAGTAGAAAAATATAGAAAAGAAGGTGAAAAAATGGAAGGATATTCAGTCATTAGAATCAAAGAAAGCACCAAAGAATTAATTGACAAGGAAAAACGTAAAAGTGGTAAATTACTATGGTTTATCGTTGATGAAGCAATTAAAGAATACGTTTCAAACAATGAAAAGGAGAAATAAATGAGTGAAAAGAGATTTTATTGGATAAAATTGAAAACTAATTTCTTTAGTTTAGATGAAATTGATTTCCTATTATCCCAAAAGAACGGTTGTGAATATGTAGTGTTGTATCAGATGTTATGTTTAAACACTGCAAACACAAACGGCACTTTAGAAAAAAGAATAGGTGAAATGATCGTACCCTATGACATTGATAAGATTGTAAGAGATACAAAGTATTTTGATTATGACACTGTTGTTGTAGCGCTAGAGTTGTATAAGAAACTAGGGTTAATCTATGAAGATAAAAATTCATGCTTAACAATCGCTAACTTTAGTGAAATGGTAGGCAGTGAAACAACAAGTGCCAAGAGAGTAAGAGAATGGAGAAAGAAGAAAGAAGAACAAAAAGCGTTACAATGTAACACTGATGTAAATCACAAAGTAACACAAGAGTATAGAGATAAGAGTATAGAGTATAGAGATATAGAGAATAAAGAAAAGAATAAAGAAAAAGATATTATTGTTCAAAACGATTTAGAAAATCGTATTGAACCATCAATTATTCAATTAACTTTGAATGATAAAACTTTATATGATGTTACTCAAAGTGATTTTAAAGAATATGAAGAATTATATCCCAATGTTGATGTCATGCAAGAATTAAGGAAAATGAAAGGGTGGTTAAATGCAAATCCTACAAAAAGAAAAACTAAAAGAGGTATTAAACGATTTATAAACAATTGGTTATCAAGAGAACAGGATAAGCCAAAACCTAACAATGTTAAAAAAGAACCAACTCCAAAATGGCTTGATAAAGAAAAAAATGAAGATGAAAGTAAACCCGAATTTTCAGCACAGGAACTTATTAAAATCTATGATGTACAAGTTAAGTGTGGTCAGACAGATTTAGCAGAACAAACTTCAAACAAATATAAAGATTTGACGGGTAAGAGCATTGAGGAATACAAAAAAGATAAAGAAGAACTTATACAATTGATGGAACAATTAGACTATTAGAAAGGAATATACATATATGGAACTAGAAAGAACAGAAGATATTGTTTTAAAAGTCTTACAAAAATATGAACAAACAAGAAGTGATGATTTTGTTTTGGTTTATGCAGTATATAGAGAAATTAACTTTAATGTTGCAACAATTGATAGATTTAGTGAGGTGATGTTAAATCATAAGAAATATGGCTTTCCTTCATTTGGTTCAGTAACACGAGCAAGAAGAAAGATTTTTGAAACGCACCCCAAATTAAAACCAACAGAAACAACCAAAAGGAGAAAGAAAGCAGAAGAAGAATATAAGGAGTATTCTAAATCATGATAGCCATATCAATAAGCGATCCTAATAGAATAATAGAGGTTGAATTAGCGGATAGATATGTTAAGAAATCTCAAAAGAACGCTAAATATATGATGATAAAATCATATGGAACATGTGCATTTTATGAAACATTAGATTTTATAGAAGAACACAAGGGCTTTATATACACAATAAACAATAAATTATACGATACTATTTGGCTTAATAAGTATGATGAACTTATAGCGCTATATGTAAATGATTTAAATAAACCAAATGATATTGAAAAATCACAAACAAAAATGAAGCAAATGAGTATATTTGATTTTTAGTATTCAAATAGTAAATTATATGTTATAAAATTAACATGAGGTGACATTATGAAAGGAATAGACAACCTAAAAACGATTGATGATTATTATGAAGAAATAAGAGAAGTTGAAAAGCAATTAAAAGAAACAAAGTCAAGTTATAGAAAGAACGATTTAATGAAATACATGTTTCAACTAAGAACAGAGGTACATGATTATTTGAAATTCATGAACAAAAAATAAATAATAGGAGTGTTTTTATTGGAAATAGAAGTATTGAATATTGATGATTTAATACCATATGAAAATAACGCAAAGGAACACCCAAAAGAACAGATTGAGCAGATTAAGAAATCTATAATTGAATTTAATAACAACGATCCAATAGCAATTGATGAAAACAATGTAATCATTGAAGGGCATGGAAGACATGAAGCATTGAAACAATTAGGGTATGAACAGGTTGAATGTATTAGGCTATCTCATTTGAATGAGGAGCAGAAGAAAGCCTATAGGCTCATACATAATAAGTTAACAATGAACAGTGATTATGATTTTAATCTATTGGAGCAAGAATTAATGAACATACAAGATATTGACATGTTGGAATTTGATTTTGACATGTCATTTTTAAATGAAGATGAAGAAGAAATTAAGGAAGAAGCAAGCAAGAAGTTAACAGATGAATTTCTAATACCACCAATAAGCGTATTTGATACAAGACAAGGGTATTGGCAAGACAGAAAGAGAGCGTGGAAAAGTCTTGGTATTTCTAGTGATGTTGGACGAGATGAAGCGTTATTAGGTCAAGGCTTGAAGCAACTAGCAGAAAAGCAAGGTTCAAAGACTTTAACAGGAACAAGCATATTTGACCCTGTTTTATGTGAAGTCATGTATAAATGGTTTAATGTGCATGAAGGCAGTATATTTGATTGCTTTGCAGGTGGTAGCGTAAGAGGTATAGTTGCAGAAAAACTAGGATATAAATACACAGGAATAGACTTGAGAAAAGAACAAATTGAAGCGAATATATTAAATGCTCAAGAGATGGGATTGAATCCAACATGGATATGTGACGATAGTTTAAACGCTGATTTATACGTTGAAGATGATAGTGTTGATTTGCTATTCAGTTGTCCACCTTACGCAGATTTAGAAGTATATAGCGATGATGAAAGAGACATATCAAACATGGATTATGAGCAGTTTAAAGAAGTGTATAGAAAGATAATTGATATTTCTTGCAGAAAAGTAAAGAATGATCGTTTCGCAATTTTTGTTGTTGGTGATGTAAGAGACAAGAAAGGATATTACAGAAACTTTATTGATTACACTAAAGAATGCTTCAATAAAAATGGATTCATGACATATAATGAAATCATATTACTAGAACAGTTAGGAACAATACCATTAAGAGCAAGATATGTATTCAAAAAAAGGAAAGTAGCAAAGGCACATCAAAATATACTGATATTCTATAAAGGTGATATAAACAACATTCCTTGCAACTATAGCAACATAGAAGTAGGAGAATTAGACACTCAATAGAGTGTCTTTTTTTATTTAACAAATGGCAAAAAATGTAAATAAACCCTTGAATATAAGTGATACATATATTATAATGTACTTGTATTAAGAAAGGGAGTTCAAAGGAACTCATAAGGAAAAGAAAAATGAAATATTCAAGAAATGAAGTCCAAAGAATGGCAACAGAAGAAGCCATTAAAATTTTAATGGCTGATAAAGATATGATGTTAAATGATACATCATACGGATGGAGCTTTGGGGAATGTTTAATTGGATTGGTAGACGATAGTTCCTATAGAAAAACCAAAACAATATATATTGTTTTAGACTATGAGGGTTCATGGGTAGAAGACAAAGTTAATCTATCAATCTATAGAGAGAATGATGAAGGAAAACAATTATTAAAAATCATTAAAAAATTCGTCCGTACTATGACAAGAGACGGAGAATATTTTGAAGAAGTATAAGGAGGAAAATAAAAATGAAAATAATTAATGATAAGGTCGCTAAAGATATGATTGATATTATGGACGATCTAAATATCTTATATGATGTTGAGGTTAGAAAAATGCTTGCGTTGATAACAGTACAGGCATACAAAAGAAAGTTAGAAGGTGCTAAAACGTTGAAAAGATACAATAATATCCTTTCAGATTTTAGAAATATGTTAGTTGAGGTTATCGAAAATGAAATGGAAAAGCGTAAACCTATGTGAAAACCAAATAAAAGCAAGGGCTGTTAAATCAGTCCTTGTTAAAATGCCTTTGAGTTCAAAATATAAAGGATTTCTTTTTTGGCATCCAAAGAAGTTAGTCAAAGAATCGTACTATAGAGGTAGTAGTTATGAACTATTATATACAGATGATTTCACTTTCAACATCTTCAAGAATGGAAGTGGAAAGACAAACAAATATGAAAAGATTGCTGAGAAAAGTATAAGCGTTGAGGACTTTGAAGAAGCGTTTAAAGTTGTTGAAGATGATTTTGACGACTATACAAATTTTATAAAATCTTCTTATTATGAGGTTGAAGAACCAAAGAGAATAGAAATAGAAGATATTGAAATACCAAAGGAGTTAATGAAATGATTACAGTAAATCAAAAACTAGCATTTGATAAGTTTTCTAAAATGCGTGTTGGTGCTTTGTTTATGAAAATGGGAAGTGGTAAAACAAGAGTCGCTTTAGAACTAGTGAATAATACAGATACTGACTTTATGCTTTATCTTTGCCCATTTTCAACAAAAGGGAACATAGAGAAGGAAATAAAAAAATGGGGTATTCGTTGCGATTATGAAATAGTAGGATATGAGACTATTTCAAGTAGTGATGTTAAATACTTAGAATTATTGAAAAATATGAAAACAAAAAAGAACGCTTTCATTATTGCAGATGAAAGCATTTTTATTAAGAACGGAAACGCAAAAAGAACAAAGAGAACAATGGAATTAAGAAACCTTTGTTCTTATGCTTTAGTGTTGAATGGTACACCAATAGTAAAAGATGAATTTGATCTATACAATCAGATGGAATTTTTAAGTCATAAAATTATCGGAATGAATGAGAATGAGTTTAGATACAAATTCTTTAACAAAATAAGATATAAGAAGAAATACGAAAGTAGAGAACACACCTTTTATAAATTCAGCGAAGTAAACGCTGATGTGCTAAACAAGATGGTTAGTCCTTATATCTATCAATGTGATTTGGAATTTAGCAAGAATGAAGATGAATCTTATAAATGGGTTTCTTATATTGATGATGATGAATATTACAGAATCAAAGAAGAAAGTCTAGACAAGGTTCTTGAATATGGCTCAAGTGAAGCGATTATAAATATGTTGCAATCATTGAACGTTATAGCATCAACATACGAAAGAAAGAATGATGAAGTTATAAAGTACATAGAAAATAAACAAGTGATTGTATTCTGTAATTATTTAAAAGAGATTGAATACTATCAAAGCAAGATAGATTGTTATGTGATAACAGGAAATACAAATAATCGTAATAAAGTTATAGAAGCATTCAAGAACGATCAAAAGCCTTTATTAATGACATATGGTTGTGGTGCTTTCTCTTTAAACCTTCAATTTTGCAATGAAATAGTATATTCAAGTATCAATTTTGAGTATTCAAAACTAGAACAATCAAAATATAGAATCAAGAGACTAGGACAAGAAAGAGACATCAAATATACATATATTCTCACTGATTTAGGTATTACAGATTTAGTACTAGAAAACATAAGAAAGAAAAGCACGCTTGATAATTTGATTAAACAGAAGTTGCAGAAAGAAGGAACTAAATGGATAAAAGACATTTAGATAAATAATAGCAAAAATTCTATTTTCTTCTTGTATATATGTATCACATATGTTACAATAGATATATAGAAAGAGAGGAAAAAGAACATGACAAACTTAGAAATCATTGCTAATGAGGTAATCACTAGAGAATTATTAACAAAAGAACAGGTAAATGAAATGCTTGAAAAATTCGGTATGCTACCATATATGACATATCAAGAATGGAAGTATAAAGGATATCAAGTAAAGAAAGGTTCCAAAGCAATCATTAAAACTAAACTTTGGAAAAAGGTTAGAAATAGAAAGAAAGATGAAGATAATGAAGAAGAAAGCAAGTTCATTATGGTTAGCGCTTCATTATTTGATTCATCACAAGTTGAAAAAATTGAAAAAGTAGCACAAGCATAGCGCTTGTGCTTCAAATAGTAAACATAAATGAAAAGGGGAAAAGAAGATGTTGAAATTAAAGAAAGTTTGGATTGCTGATAATGGAGATATATTTTTAGAAAGAGAGGTTGATTATAGAGAAGCAACCTCAAAAGAAATTGAAGAATTAAAAAATCAAGCGTTAGAAGCGCTTGATCGTGGTGAGTTTGAATGTTGCCACTATGAAGAAGGAAAAACCAAATATGGCGAGTATTATAGCCAAGACGGTGAATTCTTGGGTAATGAACAAATTCATGTATTAACAGGATATAGCGCTTTTCAAGAAAGCATGTATCTAAACTACAAAGGGACATTAAACCCATTGTGGAAAGATGTAAAAAAGGTAATGTAAAATATTGACATTTATAAGTAATACATATATAATAGTGGTTGTAAGGAGGATACACAAATGAAAAGAAAAAAGAGAATTGGTTGGTGGTACTTCATTGTGAAGCATCCACTTCAAAAGCGTAGTTATCGCTATGCTTATAGTAGATTATTTAAGTAATCTACTAAAAATAAGAAATGGGCTTATTTAGTCCGTTTCTTATTTGTGTTGAAAGGAAAGGAGAAAAGGAATTTAAAGAAATTCTATAATAAGAGAAATGCCAAAGAAATATATAGATAAAAACGTGTATGAAAGTGCGTTAGAAAGAATTGAATACATATTTAGTGAATTTGATAATGTGATGGTAGCGTTCAGTGGAGGGAAAGACAGTGGTGTATGTCTTAACTTATGCTATGACTATGCAAAAGAGCATAATTTGCTTAATAAATTAGCAATGTATCATCTTGATTATGAGGCACAATATCAAATGACAACTGATTATGTGACGGAAACATTCGAGGCGCTGAGCGATATAAAAAGGTATTGGCTATGTTTACCTGTTGGTGCCAATTGTGGTTGTAGAATGGACGCAGGAACGTGGATTCCTTGGGAGAAATCAAAAAAAGATATATGGGTTCGTGATATGCCTAAATATGATTATGTAATCAATGAAGAAAATTGTCCCTTTGAAATGTATTCGGGGCAACAAGACTATGAAGTGCAAGATAATTTTGGAAAGTGGTATGCTTCTCAATTTGGAAAAACTGCTGTAATTATAGGAATCAGAACGGATGAAAGCCTAAACAGATTTAGAGCGATTGCAAGCGATAAAAAAGTAAAACCTTATAAAAATACAAATTACATAAATGGCTATCTTGATGATGAACTTACATACAAAGCATATCCAATATATGATTGGAATGTACAAGATGATTGGATTTATAACGGTAAATTCAATAAAACATACAACAAACTATATGACTTGTATTATAAAGCAGGATTGAATATCGATCAAATGAGAGTTGCTAACCCATTTCATTCTTGTGGAAGTGAAACATTGAAATTATATAAAGTAATTGACCCTAACAATTGGGGAAAAATGATAGGAAGAGTGAATGGAGTTAATTTTGCGGGTTTATATGGTGGTACAACTGCAATGGGTTGGAAATCAATAACAAAGCCAAAACACTTTACATGGAAAGAATATTGTTACTTCTTACTTGATACATTGGACGAAAAGACAAAGCAACACTACTTAGAAAAACTGAATACATCCATTAAAGTATGGAGAGAAAAAGGATGTGTAGTGAGTGATGAAACATTAGATTATTTAGAAAATAATAATGTCAAATTTGAAAGAAAAGGAAGAATAAAACCACATACAAATAAAGAGGTTGTGGCATTTGATGAATACTTAGATGATACAAATTGTCCAAACTTTACAGAATTACCAACTTACAAAAGAATGTGCGTATGCATTATGAAAAATGATTATTTCTGCAAATATATGGGATTTGCACAAACAAAGGATGAAATATCAAAAAGAAAGAGAGCGATGGAAAAATATGCAAACTTATAAGTCACCTGTTTATGATGTAAAAAGAATACCTATTGAAAAGGTGCAAGCAAACACCTATAACCCAAATCATGTAGCACCTCCCGAAATGAAGTTGCTTTATGATTCAATTAAAGAAGATGGTTATACAATGCCTATTGTATGCTATTACTTAGAAAATGAAGATAAATATGAAATTGTTGATGGGTATCATAGATATACAGTTATGTTAACACATAAAGATATTTATGATCGTGAAGGTGGATGTTTGCCAGTAGTTGTTATTGATAAAGATATTAGTAATAGAATGGCATCAACAGTAAGACATAACAGAGCAAGAGGAAGTCATGATATTGATTTGATGGTTAACATTGTAAAAGAATTACATGAATCGGGAATGAGTGATGCATGGATTCTTAAACATCTTGGTATGGATTCAGAAGAATTACTTAGATTGAAACAAATTAGTGGCTTGGCTAGTTTATTCAAAGATAAAGATTTCTCTAATAGTTGGGAGTGATAAGTAATAATGAAAGGAAAGATAGATGGAATTATTGATTCTTTAAAACAAATGGATATTGACAAAAGAATAGAATCAATAAATTACATAAAAGAAAGATTGAAGGAAGTTAGTCCATTTAATTATGAACCCGTGGAATGTGTTAAATGGGTTAAGCAAGAACTTGTACAACAAAATGACTATAACCCAAATGTAGTTGCTCCACCCGAAATGGAGTTATTACATACATCAATACAAGAAGATGGATACACACAACCAATAGTGGTTTGGGAGAACAATGGAAAATATGAAGTAGTAGACGGATTTCATAGAAACAGAGTTGGAAAAGAATATGAAGATATTAGAACAAGGGTTAAAGGTTATTTGCCTGTTGTTGTCATAAACGAAAATAGAAATGATAAAGGTGATAGAATTGCTTCAACCATTAGGCACAATAGAGCAAGGGGAAAACATACAATAGATGGAATGAGCCAAATAGTAGTTGATTTGAAAAGAAGAAATTGGACAGATAAAAGGATTTCTAAGGAATTGGGATTAGATCAAGATGAAATATTAAGATTATCTCAAGTGTATGGATTGGCAGAAATGTTTCAAGATGAAGAATTTAGTGAAGCATGGGAAGTTAATGAAAGTGATGTGATTGAATAATGAAAAGAATATTTCATCAATATAAAGAAATGGAAGATTTTCAAAATGGTATGTATGGAGAAAATAAGGATGGAAGAAGCGAAAGAGTAAAGAAAGCATGTGAAATATTAGGAGATAAAGAAACATGCCGTAAAGCAATGGAAACAGTAGTAAGCAGATGGAAAAATGCAACAGAATATAATCTATCAAACGATAAAATAAATAAAAAAGCGTGGTTAGGTCAAGCATGTTGCAGTATATACGCAAATATTCATGAAGATGAAACAAGAGAAGGTTGGGGATTGCTTACAGACAATCAAAGAGAAGAAGCGAACAAGATAGCAAATGAAATTATTGCAAATTGGATAAGAAGGCAACAAGGACAAATATCTTTGTTTGATTTAGGTGAAATGGTATGAAAAAAGGAATAGGAATAAATGTTTATGAAGCAACCAAACAAAGAATATCATGGACATTTGATAATTTTGAAAGAATATATGTTAGTTTTAGCGGTGGAAAAGATAGCACTGTAATGTTGCACATGGTTATGCAAGAAGCAATTAAAAGAAATAAGGTTGTAGGTGTTATTTTGATAGATTTAGAAGGTCAATATGATATAACTATAAATCACGTTTTAACAATGAAAGAAATGTATAAAGAAAATTCAAAATGGTTTTGGATATGCTTACCTATACATTTAAGAAACGCAGTAAGTGTATATGAACCTTTTTGGAAATGTTGGGATAGCGATCAAAAAGATATATGGATTAGACAAATGCCAAAAGATTGTATAAATGATGTGAACTATTTTCCATTTTTTAAAGATGGTATGGAATTTGAGGAGTTCGTTCCTTTGTTTGGTGAATGGTATTCACAAGGAAAGACAACAGCAAACTTTGTTGGTATAAGAAGCGATGAAAGTTTAAATAGATATAGGACTATTGCAAATTCAAGAAAGCAAACTAAAGATGGAAAAATGTATACAACAAAAGCAAGTGAAAACGTTTATAATGTATACCCTATTTATGATTGGAAAGTAAATGATATTTGGATTTTTCATGGAAAGCATAAGGATAAACCATACAATAAATTATATGATTATATGTATGAAGCAGGACTTAAATTAAGCCAAATGAGAATATGTCAACCATATGGAGATGACCAAAAAAGAGGGTTGTGGCTATTTCATTTGATTGAACCTAATACATGGGGCAAGGTAGTCAATCGTGTTAATGGTGCAAATAGTGGAGCGTTGTATATTAATGAGACAGGAAACATAAATGGATATAACAAAATTTCAAAACCCAAAGGGCATACATGGAAAAGTTATTATGAATTATTAATAAATTCAATGCCACCAAAAACAAAAAAGCACTATCAATATCAAATAGATAAATACATAAAATATTGGGAAGATAATTGTTACCATGATGGTATACCCGATGAAGCAGATTATTACATAGAAAAGAAAAAAGATATTCCAAGTTATCGCAAGATATGCAAATCAATATTAAGAAATGATTATTGGCTAAGAGGATTGGGTTTTTCTCCTAAAAGTTCAGAAGCGTATATGCAATACAAAAGAGAAACAAATGGGAGTGATCCTAGAATGAAGTTGTTTTAACCACAACGCTTCAAATAGTAAATGGAGAAATAACAATGATTCAACATAAAGCACTATACGCATATTATGAATGTGATGAATTAATAGCCGTTGGAACGGCTAGAGAGTTATCAAATATGTTACATATAACAATTAACACTATACGCAGAAGAGCAAGAAAAGAAAAGGATATTATAAAGGTTGGATATATAGAAGATGATGAATAGACTAACAAAGAAACTCATAAAGAGACCATTTAAAAAGGATTTTAGAGAAATGGGTAGTTTTATGGGATTGGCATTTTATACAACAAAACTAGAAATATATGCAAATAGATTAGAGGTAGAAAATGCAAACTTGAAAATTGAAAATTCAAAGTTAAAGGAGGTTAGTAAAAGTGGAAGTTGATGAAAATAGATTAGATAAAGTTTTAAATGCATTTGGTCATAATTGTGACTACTTATATGAAGAAGCCTATGGCAAGTATTGCTGTCATGGGGTATTAATCAATGAACCGCAGAAATGTGGAAATTGCCAATTTAAAAATAGTAAGTCAATAAAAGATTGGCTTAGAAAGGAAAATTAATATTTGTGATTATTTTTGGGAATATATATTTAACGCTCATATTATTCTTAGTTGGTGGAGTTATTTTGCAATATGTACTAGCAGGAATATTATTTGTGATTAGTTGTATTGTTTATTTAATAGGCTCAATGATTAAGTTGCTTATAGAGGAACTGATAAATTGGATAAAAGAAAAGATAAGAGATATTTTTAATGATAATGAGTAAAAAGGGAGCAAAGATATAATGGATCAAAAAGAATTAAAAGAGGTAACATATTCAAGCGAATATGTTGATAGATTAGAAACAAAATTAGCACTAGCAAGAAAGGAAAATGCAATGTTGAAACACCAAAAAATGGTGTTTGAATGTACTTCATCATTTTATCTTGAGGTATATAAACAGGCTTTAAAACAAGCAATCGGAGATGCAATGCCTTATGTAAGTGATTGGTCTTTAATGATTGCAGAAGGATATGAAGAATATGCAGATTTATTTAGAGAATGTATAAACGATAAATCTAGCATTGAAGGTATTGCAACATTTTATTTTATGTTAGTTGCAAAGAATAAAGATAAAGAAGAATGGAGTAAAAGAAAATGAAAAATATAGTTATTAGAATGGTGAATGGTGATGAATATCATTTACATAATACAAAAACAACAATTTTAAGGATAAGAAATTTTGATGATATGAATTTTATTGAAATTGATAATACTATTGCGAAGGAAATTATATACGTAAGATATTATTATAATTTCCACAAATCACCACCATTATCTTCAAAAGAAAAAGTATTATCAAGTGTTTCAATTAACTCTAATAATATTGCATCAATTAATTATTTGGAGGAGGAATGAAAAATGATGAATATTGAAAAGTACATAGATGATATATTAAAAATCAAGAATTGCGATTTTGGATTTACTGAACGTGATAGAAAAATCGTAGAATGTGGTGCAAGGTTTTGTGATGAATGTTTATTTGATCAAAAAAATAGAAAAGTAGATGAACCATCATGTAATGTTGCAAAAATGAAATGGTTGGGTTATGAATATAAACAATCACCTATTAAATTAACAAGATTAGAATATGGCATTTTGAATCATATTCTAAATAATACAGATTATTCATATATAGCAAGAGATGGAGATGGAAGGCTTTTTATCTATGAAGATAAGCCATGCAAAACAGCAAATTATTGGAATTGTTCTGATGTTAGTATTTTTAATTATTTTGATGATTTATTTCAATTTATCAAATGGGAAGATGCAAAACCAACATCAATAGAAGAATTATTAAAAAACTGCGAGGTGATTGAAAATGCTTAAAACAGATGATATGGCTCAATTTGTCGCAATTAGTGGATTATTGAATTATTGTAAATCTCATGATGATTGCAAAAGATGCGATATGTATAGCCTTTGCAATGTCTTAACAGGAGAAAAAAAACTAACATGGGTTATTGATAAAATTATATTTGAACATTCAGATAATGAGGAGGAAAAAGAAGATGATGACTAATGGAGAAAAATACAAAGATGATATTATTGATGAATATCAAAATTTACTAAAAGAAAAAGTTATTGATGGTGATGGCAATAGAATGAATAGAGCAATTAAGGAAATTGCATATAAATATTGTGGAATGAGATTATTGGGCACATCTAGTACATTTAAATGGCTATTTGAAGAATATAAAGAACCACCTGTTAAATTAACTAGATTAGAATATTTATTGCTAAAGTTATTTTACGAAAAAGATTTTAGGTATTTAACAAGAGGAGTTGGAGGATATTTATATATGCACAAAGGGAATAATCCTCCTCAAAAAAAAGGTGGCATGTGGTTTAATTGCGAAACTTATATAACTTTTGATGTAATTAATGACTTATTTCAATTTGTGCAGTGGGAAGATGAAGAACCTAAGTCAATAAAAAAATTACTCAATAACTGCGAGGTAGTTGATAATGAAAATGACTAAATTAATTATTCTTATGAAGAATGGCGATAGATATGAATTAAATAGCAATAAAGATTTTGATTCAAGAAATAATTTAACAATTAAAGAAATGATTAGTTATATTTCAAGAGAAATTGCAGATGGTAGCAAAATAGTAACATTTTATAAAGAAGGATATGACATTAAGTATGTATCATATGTATCACGTTTTACAATGTACATTGTTGATCAATTAACTATATCTGTTGATGATATTTCATCATTACAATTATTGGAAGGTTTTTCAAAATAATTATTGATTTTATATGTATTACATAGTATAATATACACGTAAAGTAAAAAAAGGAGGAATAATAATATGCCAAATTGGTGTGTTGGAACTTTAAGAGTTCGTGGAAAAAGTAAAAATTTAAAGAACTTCGTTCTAAAAGGTTTAAAACCTGTTGATTTTTTAGGAAACGAATGTTCTGAATTAGAGGAAGATGAATTTGGATATGTCTCATGTGATGAATCATGTTGGATTGAAGGCACAAGAAGAGGATTTGTTAATGATTTATATGTATATTTTGAAAACTATGAAGATGATTCTATTCATACTATTGCATTAGATGTAAAATTCGCATGGGGAATTTTAGCAGATGATCTTCTTGAAATATGTAAAAAATATAATATTGATATGAAAATCTATGGTTTTGAACAAGGAATGGAATTCAATCAGATGATTGAAATTATTGATGGAAAAATTTTGAAAGATGCAGAACTTCATTTTGAGGATTATTGTTGGGACTGCATATGTCCAAATATGGGAGGATAAATATGAAAACAAAAATTAGAAGACAGTACGTACTTGAAGGATTAGAAGATAGGTTTGAAGTACTGCAGAAAAAATTAAAGAGTAATTTTGGAATTGCTCAATCAAATGATGAAATAGCCGTATTATGTGGTGTTATGAACTGTAATAAGTGTGAATATTTTAATGAGGATTATCCTTGTAAAACGCAAGAGGTTTTAGAATTAGCACATTTAATTACAATGTTAAGAGATTCAAAAGAAGAATATATAGAAATTGAAATTAAAGAAAGGAGTTATTGAAAATGAGATTAAACCAATTATTACCAAAATTCGCAAGCACAACTAAGATTATTTTAAGAATAAATGATGTTGATATTATAACTTTTAGAGGTACTGCATTTAATATTGCTTGTCAAGAGGAGTACATAAAAAAGAGAAATAAATATGAAGATACAACTGTAACTAGAATAGATATTGTAAAAGAAGAATCAGAAACTTATATTCTTGTAGAATCAGCAACAGGCGCAGGATTATATAGTCAAACGGAATGGGTGAGATAATATGAACGTTATTTCTATGGAATTGCATGAGGAACAGATTACAGAGTTACAATATCAGATTGAAAAACTAGAAAGTGAAAAGCATTGTTTAGAAGAAGAATTGGAAGATTTAAAAGTTGAAAATGAAGATTTAGAAGATAGATATAAAAGTTATAAAGAAACAGGTCAAACTGTATTGAATATTTATAATGAGAATTTAAAAAAGATAGATGATATGCAAAAATTAAATAGTAAATTAGTTAAAAATAATAAAGCATCAAATAGAGACTTTTTTATTCTTGCAATAGCCTATGCTATTACATTAATTATAATGATTTACTTATTTATTATATAGGAGGAAAATGTTATGAAAGATTATAGACCATGTGAATGTGACAATGAAAATTATATATTCCACTGTTTTGAGCAGTGGTCAAGTGTTATAGGAGAATCGTTTGCTGTTGGTGGACATTCAGCAGGACAGATTAGTCATGTATTTGCTTTGATTGAAGATAAAAAAGGCAATATCTATCGTGTTGATCCTACAAGAGTTAAATTTACTGATAATAAATATATTGATTATTTTTGGGGCTTAGACGAGGAGTGATATATATGTTTTTATTACATATATTAGAAAATGTATTTTCTATATTTGCTATTATCATGCTGATTCTTGGTATTCTTATTGCAATATTAGTGATTGCTATTGCAATATTCGTTATAATGTCGGTGATTGTGAATGGAATTGCAGAAGATAAGGAGAATAATAATTTATGACAATAGAAGAATTAAGAAATAAAATAATTGATACATTGAACGATCAAAAAGTTCGTATTGAAGGTGACGAAAGAGATGAATATTTTAATTATGGTGTTAACACTTGTATAGGTTATATTGAAGATATTTTTGAAGAATATGAGGTATCAAAAAATGATTGTTAATGATAAAAAAATGCACTCATTACTTGAAATGATAGATTGTCAAGCATATTGCAATGATGTGTATTTTAATTGGTTTGGAAAAAATTGTAAGGATAGCAAAAATAATGAAGTAGTAGAATGCAATGAAGAATGTCCGTTCTACAACATTGAAAATATGATGAAATGGGTAAAAGAAGGAGAATAAGTATGGTTAATTTAAAAGTAACTATTGAAATGATTAACGGAGATGAATATTTAATTAAAAAAGAATGTATGAACCCTAATGAGTACATTAAAAGCATGAAAGAAAATCTTAAAACAAACGAAGTGATTGAAATAGATGGAGATTATGAATATTCTTCTTCTTATAATGGTTTAACAAACACAATCAATGCAACAAAAGAAGAGCCTTTATTAATCAACACTTCAAATGTTTTGACTATTGAATTTGAACAAGAACAAATCAAAAAAAAGATTAAGTTGACAAAGTTTGAACGTGATATTTTAAAACATTGTTTATATAAAAATCGTAACTATATTGCAAGAGATTATAACGATAACTTATATGTATATGAGTATGCACCAAAGAAAGACGGAAAAACTTGGGAAAATTTAATTAATTCCGATAATTTAAATTTATGCGAGGATATGTTTTTATGCGTATCATGGAATGACAAAGAACCAAGATCAATTGCAGAGTTATTAAAAAATTGCGAAAAAGATTGTGGAGTTGAAGAACATGAGAGTTAATGAAGTATTAAAAACAATGAGTAATGAAGCAACTGTTGTAGTAATGACTATAAGAGAAGATGGCTATTTTATTTGTGCGTATAAAAAAGATTTAATAAATGATAAGTGTTTTATAGATAAAAAAGTAGGAGATAGAACAGTAACGCATTTAGGAGTTACAAGAACCTCAAGAGGGTTTGGAATAGTAATTCAATGCATTATAAATAAGGAGGGCAATAAAAATGATAACTAGACCAAAAATGGAAGATTATGCGTTTCCTAAATCTGAAAATGATTATGAACAACTTGGATTTTATACAGATTATTTAGAAGACTATTGCGACATATTAGAATGTGCATTAAAGCAATTAATATATGATGCAAGTTCTCATGATATTAGTTTTGTGCAAATTGCAGAAAGTAACAATGAAAGCGAGTTATTTTTTAATTGTATGAGAAATAAAGAAAGAAAAACTCTTTTTAGTAAAGATTGGATAAATGGCATTTATAATTATTATTTAATTAAAGGAGATAAATTAATTCATAATTTTGAGGACTAGATGATGTGTAATATTAAGAAACCAAATAGAATAGATTATTTTTATTTTAGTAGAGGTAAACTTGAGTTTGATAAAAATAAATATGTAAATAATTTAGAAAGATATTGTAATGAGTTAGAAAAAGCACTTGATAAGGCTTGCGAATACACTCATGATTGTGGATCAAATGGATGCCCTTTTAACTATGATGTTTTATCAATCACAAACGAAAAAATGAATGAATGTAATATGTGTGATTATCAATGTATTAGTTTAGATGATGAACTAAATAGTAGTGAACAACAACAATATGAATATTTAAAAAAATCCATGAAATGTTGGAAAGAGTATTTTTTAAGAGGAGATGCAGAAAATGACGAAAATTGATACTATTGTATGCAATGTTATTGATATGGCAATAGATAATAAATTAATGCTTGATGGAAATGAACCAAATCCAAATAAAAAAGAAGCATTAAAAAAAAGAATAAACTATCTAAAATATCTATTAGAAAATTCAAAAGATGAACTAGAGGAGATTGAAGGTCTTGAAGAAATAGAAAAATATCTATAGAATATAAGTATATCCCTATGTTGATGTAAATATTTTAAAAAACATTAGTTACTTGATCTAATCAAAACAAGACTCATAAGAAAATTCTATTAAATACCTATTTAGATTCTTTTCATTAATCTCATTTTCAACATAGGGATTCAACAACGCATTGATATTTATTATTTATTTATATTATTAGTTACCTGCACTAATCAAAACAGGACTTTATGCATTTTACCTTTAAAATCTCATTTTCAATGCGTTAAAAAGTGATGAAAACATAAATACAGAAGAAGAAAGAAGGAAATCACCTCACAAACTAGATTTCCTATGCTAGTAATCACTACATAGAAGGTTGATAAAAACACTCTTCAAAAATCAACCTTCTTAAATTTTAAAATTATAAGTATCACATATTACTTATTTATGATATAATGAAATAGAGGTGATAGCATTGAATGAAAAAACAAGCAAGGCACAACTTAGAGCAAGTGCCAAGTACAATAAATCGAACACAAAGAACTTTCCTATTAAAGTAAATAAGAAGACAGAAAAAGACATTTACGATCATTTAGAAAAGTGTGCGAATGTGAATGGATACATTAAGGCTTTAATAAAAGCAGATATTGAACGCTAAAAAGCGTTCTTTTTTTACGTTGTAAAAAATGTAAAAATATGTATAATGTTCGTTGTAAAAAATGTAAAAACATGTATAATGTTATTTGAGGTGAATAGGACACCTCACTTTGGTTGTCATTAGTTTGTCGTTTTGGTTTACTTGTTTTCATTTTGGTTGTGTGTCCTCCAAAACACATAAAAAGGGTTATTCCTTTTAAAGGGGCTATATATAATATAGTTCCTTTTTTTGTTGCAAAAACAAGTAAAACTACTTGACTATATGTAATACATATAGTATAATAAGTATATAAAGAAAGAGAGAGAGGACATAAAAATGAGAACAAGAATTTATTTAAATGGAAAGAGAATTTCAAAAAAGAAAGCAAGAGAATTATTTGGAAAGGAAAAAGTAGAAAGAAGAATTGAAGAAGCAAAAGAAAGTTTCATAAATGATCCATATGAAGAAATTTCATGGATGGACGGAATGGAAATAAGATTTGAATAAGGTGAGAAATCACCTTTTTTTATTTAAAAAATATTGAAAACATTATGAAAATGAGTATAATAATACTTGCAACGAATAGTTGTAAGTATGCATGTTCTTTAACTCAATTTCTTAAATCATTTTTATATAAGCACTTTAAAACGGTGCTTATAACTGTTGGATATGGTTCAAAGGTAGAATATCTAGTCGTGGAGACTAGAGGACAGGGGTTCGAATCCTCAGTTCAACACCGTATACACCTATAACTCAATAGTAGAGTGGTCTCCTTATAAGGGATAAACGGAGGGGCAGAACCTTCTAGGTGTACCAATTTCATTGGTTTTTTTCACGAATTTCTACAGATTATTAAAGGCACTAAAAAAGACAGTGAATATTTCATTGTCTTTTTTAGTTGTCAAAAAATTTGAATTATATATGTATTCAAATAGTGAAATATGATAAAATAATGATGTAAATATGAATAAAAAAGGAGATGTGAAAGTATGATGTTGAATGTCTAAAAGAGGAAGAAAAAGCGTTTATGACACTGTCATATTTCCAAATATAAATAAAATAGAAGAATGGGTTAAAAGTGGTGCTACTGAAAAACAGATATGTGAAGCGTTAGGAATTTCAGTTAGTGCTTTCAATGTTCATAAGGAAAAAATGGAATTAAAAGAAGCCTTAAAAAAAGGGCGATCAAGTTTAGTTTTAGATTTAAGAAGTGAAATGATAAAGAAAGCATTTAAACATACTCTAGAAACCAAGAAAACATATGTTACTCAAGATGAAAATGGTTCTACTAGAAAGCATACTGAAATAACAACAAAAGAAGTTGACGGAGATACAGGAGCATTACATTTATTACTCAAGAACTATGATAAAGATAATTGGAAAAATGATTGGGATAGTTATGAACTAAAGCAAGCAGAATTAGAGTTAAAGAAGAAACTTGCAAATGATAAAGATTGGAATATTTAAAAGGAGGTAAAATAATGGCACATGAAAAAGTATATGGAATATGTGATAACAAATGTTTGATTGAAACATATGACAAAGAAACTATTGATATTAAATCAAGTATGCCTATTTCAAGTAGAGGTTATATTTTTATCGGTGATTCATACGGAGACGGATATACACCCGATGGAAGCGGAGGTGGAATAGGTTGGTGCGATAGATTAAAATCAAAAATGGTTAATTGTCATGCAAATGCTAATAATATTTTCGTTAATCATAAAGGTGGAGCATGTTTTAGTAATCCATCAAATGATTATTTAACACTTTTGAAAGGTGTAGAAAATCAGATTTCTGACAAGAGCATTATTACAGATGTATTAGTTGGTGGTGGCTATAATGAACTACCTTATGGCGATCAAAAAGAAAAAGTAGTAGGTTGTATTAATACATTAATTGATTATGTACAGAATACCTATCCTAACGCAATTGTTCATTTTGCACCTTTTGGAGTTGCATTTAAAGATAGAAATAATCAATTTGCATTGAAATATAAACTAATGCCATTTTATAAAACAATACCAGCGTATATAAATAAGCCTTATATGCTAGTTGATGGAGCAGAAAATATTCTTTCTTTAAGAGATATGATGAGTTCTGATGGCATACACCCCAATTCGTGGGGATTAGATTGTATAGCAGAATATTTGAAAGGTTATCTCATGGGAACGGGAAGTAATATGCAAGAAAGACGTCAGTTATCTGTTAGAATGAATGGCGGAACATTTAATGGAACTATATACGGACAATCATTTGGAGATATAAATATTTATAGATTAATGTTTGATACAGGGGTTAATAATCTTAATTCTTACAAAGCTAATGGATTCAAATTATATAGCCCACATGATGGTGATGCGTTTCCATGGAGAGCGCCTAATATGGGATATACAAGCAATCATGCAATTATATATGGAAATGGAGGATGGTATACCATTCCTGTTAGGTTCAACGTGACAAATAACAATGAATTATATATGCAGATACATCAAACTAATTCAAATCACACTGATTATGAAAGTTATTCAAATATTACTAACATTCAGTTAGATGCGTGGATTGTTGCTGAAAATATGTAAGGAAATAAAAAAATGAGAAATATATGCGATCTTGATTGTCTAGAAGGAACTTGCACAGGTTCTACTTCAATGGGTTGTGGTGATAATTCAATAGAAATCAAGGTAAGGCTTCAACTAAAAGAGGTTGAATATTTACAAATCGAAACAAATAGTAAAACTTATCAAATAACGAATTATACAAAAGATGATAAATTTCTATATTATACACTTCCATTTTTTCTATACAAAGAGATTGGTATGATGTATATCAAAGTCAAGTATGTAGATGGTTATGGAACACAATTTACATTCAAGACTGAAAAACTGCTATTAGATGATAGTGAAATAATGGTTAATTACCTTGATGGAATATTCTTGGTTAGAAGGCTTCTAGATACTTCAGATAGTCCTTATGATATACCTATCACAAGCCATGAAAATTTAGGTGTTGTTCAGATTGGTAATACAATTTCCGTATCTTCAAAAGGTGTTATTGAAATGACTAAAGGAGATTCGGTTGAAGCAATAACAAACATTGATATAGATTCTATTTGCAAATAAAAAAATAAAGGAGTGATGAAATAATGTCAAAATTTTTAGATGAAAATGGGTTAACCTATTTATGGAGTAAGATAAAAGGAACGTTTGTGGCACAACAGAGTGGTAAAGGTCTAAGCACAAACGATTACACAACAGCAGAAAAGAATAAACTAGCAGGATTAAGCAATTACACGCACCCAACATATACTGCTAAAACAAATGGGCTTTATAAAATCACTGTTGACGGAACAGGTCATGTTTCAAGTACTACAAATGTTTCTAAGAGTGATATCACTGCTTTAGGAATTCCGTCACAAGACACAACATATTCAGACATGACAGGGGCAACAGCAGACACAAACGGAACAAGTGGACTAGTTCCTGCACCACAGAAAGGTCAGCAATGGAAATTCTTATGTGGAAATGGAACATGGGCTACTCCAAATGATACAACATATAACCCTGTAACAACTACAACAAACGGGTTGATGATCGCAAGCGATAAAGTAAAATTAGATGGAATTGAGACAGGAGCGAATAAATATGTACACCCTACATACGCTTCTCACGATAGTGGATTATATAAGATTACTGTTGATACTAAAGGGCATGTAAGTGCAACTACTGCTGTATCAAAAGCAGATATCACTGCTTTAGGAATCCCAAGCACAAACACAACGTATTCAACAGCAACACAAACAGTAAATGGTTTGATGTCTTCAACAGATAAAAAGAAGTTAGATGGCTTTCTATCTGCAAGTTCCTATGCATTGAAAACAGATTTAGCAGGTTTATACAAATACAAAGGTTCTATCACAAGCGCTTCATTGCCAACATCAAAGCAGATTGTAGGTGATACGTATAATTTAACAGATGCAAGTGAATACGGACCAGCAGGAACAAACGTTGCATGGACAGGAGAAGCATGGGATGCATTAGGAGGATTATTTGTTATCAATTCGTTATCAAATGATGATATTGATACCATTTGTAAGTAGGTGAATATAAATGTCAAACTACCTTGATAAATCGGGATTAAAACATTTGTGGAGTGTATTAAAAAATACATTTGCATTAAAAAATCATACGCATGATTATGCTATTAAGTTGGTTCAATATAAATCAACTTATACTGCAACAAGAGATGTAAGTACTATTCCTATTAATATTTCTCAATACAGGTATGGTGCGGATATTCTTGAAGTCTATATAAATGGTATGAGATTAGACAATACAGAATATACAAATACAAATAGCACAAGCATAACATTGACTAAAGCAATTGAAAAAGGTTGTAAAGTCCATTTTATTGTAAATAAGGCTACTAATTTATAAGGAGATGAAACAATGAAAGTAAAAGCAAATTTAAGATACAAAGATTTATTACTAAACAGAACAGTTGAAAAAGATGAAATTATTGAAGTTGATGAAGAAAGAGCAAAAGTACTAACATCAACAACATATAATGGAAAACCATTTTGTTATTTTGTAGAAGAAGAAAAACCAAACATTGAAGAAGAAAAACCAAACATTGAAGAAGAAAAACCAAACATTGAAGAAGAAAAACCAAATGTTGAAGAGTCAAAGCCAAAACGTGGCAGACCTAAGAAGGCTTAATTATGGTTATAACATTATCAATTAGTGATGATAGGATCGTATCAAGTGACCAACATATTATTGGTAAAACAAATGAGAATAAATCAACAATCCTATCAATAAATGTTGATTCGTTGTTAGGTGATAAGGATTTATATTTAGAGTTTGAAAAGTCTAACGGTGAGAAGTATGTAAGCAAGCCATTAAAATTAAATAAAAAAGAAGATGGAACATATAATGCAACGTTTGAAATGGTTAACAGCCTTCTAGATTCTAAAGGTGAATTGAAATGTGAAGTTGTGTTAAGAAATGATGATAATTATGTATTTAAGTCATATACATACAAGTTCTATGTGATGGATAGCATTAATGCAAGTGAAACGCTTCAAAAAGAAAATCCCGACTTCATAAGTGAAGCGAAAAAGACACTTGACGAGATGAAAAACATTGTAGATACAAGTGGAGACGGAACAAAGTACCTTGCAAATGATGGACAGTATAAGACGGTAACAGGTGGAACAAGTGATTACAATGTACTTGAAAACAAGCCTATAGAAGTAATAGAAAGCATGGACAGAAATAATCCTGTTATATTGAAAAGCCTTCAAAGTGGTGCTTATATGCTACATGGATATTTCAAAGCATATGAGGGAGCGCCTAAAAGCATTATTGCACAAATTCCATTGGTTGCTTATGTAGCGACAACATCAACAACATCTTACATTCAATTGTTTTTCGCTTATAACAATCAAATTCAATATTATGCTATAACTGAAAATGATTATGATTCACAAAGTGTTTCAATAAGTGATTTAGTAAGTAGAATAGAAGCGCTAGAAAGCAAGGTGGTATGATGATTGAGGTTTATGATGAATTAACAAGTCATGATAAAAATAATGCTTTATCTGCAAACATGGGAAGAGTATTAAATGAAGCAATTCAAGCATTAGAATTAAGAGTTGTTCAATTAGAAAACAATATTATTGATGTAAGTAATTACAAAACTATTATTTGGTAGGAGGATTAAAAAATGGGAACAGATGAATTTTTAAAGTTCGCAAAAGATGCAGTACGTGATTATGTAGGTAATGAGTATGATTATGATGTCTACGTGGTTTGGAATTGTAAGACACTACAGAATAACAAGGCTCTATTATCTACAGACAGAGCAGATGGCTTATATTTCGAAGCAACTTATAACGGAGATAAAAAAGAGTTATATTTAGATGCATATAAAAAAGAAAAGAATGTGTGTATCAAAATTTAAGAAGAAAGAAGGTATAAGATATGAGAATTAATGTACATGGTGGACATTCCTTAAAATGTCGTGGTGCTAGTGGCTATCTTGATGAAGTTAATGAAGATAGAAAAGTAAAGAATAGAGTAATAGAATTATTACGTGCGAATGGTCATACTGTCTATGACTGCACAGATGATAACGGCAAGTCACAAAAAGCAAATCTAAGAGCAATCGTTAATAAATGTAATTCACATTCTGTTGACTTAGATGTATCTATCCATCTAAACGCAGGAGGTGGAACAGGAACAGAAGTTTATATCTACAACAATAAATCAAAAGCAAAAGATGAAGCAACTAGAATTGCAGAAAAGATTTCTAATGCATTAGGTATCAGAAATAGAGGAGTTAAGGAAAGAACTAATCTATATGTATTGAGAAAGACCAAGTCACCTGCGCTTTTAGTTGAATGTTGTTTTGTTGATAATTCAAAAGATAAAGCACATTGGAATGCTGAAAGTTGTGCTAAAGCAATCGTTGAAGGAATCTTAAATAGAGGTATTGAAGCAAACAATACAACTAATACATCTAATAATGTTAATTACATTGTAGAAATAACTGCAGATGCATTACACGTAAGAAAAGAGCCAACAACTAATTCAAGCATTGTTACAACTGTAAAGAAACCATACAGATATACAATTGTTGAGGAAAGAAATGGTTGGGGAAGACTTAAGTCAAATGTGGGTTGGATTAAATTGAGTTATACAAAAAGAGTGTAAAAGGAGGTAATTATTATGTCACAGGAATTAAATCAAGTAAGAATTAATAAGATCACAAAAGCGTTGTATGATACAAATGTTGCAAATGGCACAATCACACCGACAATGCAAGAACAGGAAATATGGATTTTTACAGATGATAATGTTTATACAAGCGATGAAAAGACTAAATTAAATGGCATTGAAACAGGAGCACAAAAGAATCCTACTAAACTAAGTGAATTATCAAATGATGTTAACTTTGTTACAAAAGCCGTAAATGATTTAACAAACTATTATCTAAAGACAAATACATATTCTAAAACAGAAGTAAATGAATTAATTAATGGCATTACAACGTTGAATGTATCGGTAGTTACTGCATTACCAACATCAAACATTAGTAATAAGACTATTTATTTAGTACCAAAGTCAAAGACAGAAACAAACAATATCTATGATGAATATCTGTATGTGAATAACAAATGGGAAAAGATTGGCGATACATCAATTGATTTAACTAATTATGCATTGAAGAGTGAAATCCCAACAGTTACAAATGACTTAACAGACACATTAAAAAGCCATTATGATACTGCATACACTCATTCACAACAGGCACATGCACCATCAAACGCACAGGCAAACAAACTAGAATCTATTAAAGTAAATGGAGTTGCTCAAACAATCACAAATAAAGAAGTAAATATTACAGTGCCTACAGTTAAAACAATCATTTGGTAATATGGCTCAAACATTAAATGGCGCTACAATAAACAAACTAACCTTGGCACAATATAAAAGTGCTAAGGCTAGTAATTTATTGAAAGCAAATGAATTATATGTAATTAGTGATATTGATGAACAACTAGATAGTTTACTTACTTATAAAGAAAGCCTAAATGTAAATAGTCCAATCATATTAAGGAATTTAAACAGTGGATTATATAAGATTAAAGGGTATTTCAAATGTAACTCTAATCAAAGTGGTATTAGTGGAGTTGATCCATTCGCTTATGTGATGATTGATAAATCAAGTTCAATAACATATGCAACAGTAATTGATAGTTCAAGAACATTAAGATATTCAATCACAAATACAACATATCAAGATTTAGATGATACAGGTTGGATTGATGCAACATTAACAAACGATTTCATACCATATGCAAACAATAGCGATAACAAGCCAAGATACAGAAAAAAGAACGGTGTTGTTTATATTCGTGGGTGTGTATCTCCAAGTACTGAACTAGAAGCAAGTGCAACAGGCAAGGTAATATTTACATTGCCAACAGGATATAGAACAACTTATGGAATAGTTAAAATATGTCAAGGTTCGGGTAAAAATGTTTGGTGTTTGGCAGTAAATACAAATGGAACTGTAACCATTGCTAGATACGGAACAACAGCAAATGCAAAAGTTCCAACTACTGCATGGCTACCGTTTGAAATATCGTTTGCAATTTAAAAGGTGATATATGAGATACTTTACAAACTTAAATCAATTCTATTCTAGCAAGGAATGGAGCGACTTAAAGAAATACATAATATCACAACGAATAAATGAGAACGGTGATATTATTGACGAGTACACAGGAAACCCGATTTATAGAAAATATGACATGGTCTTTCATCACAAGATAGAATTGAATCTAACAAACGTGAATGATCCTAACATTTCATTAAATCCCGATAACATTATGATTGTGTCTCATAAGTCACATAACGAGATACATGAAAGGTTTGGATACTATCAAAGCAAAGTTATACTAGTACACGGCAATTCATGCAGTGGAAAGACAACATTTGTAAGAGAAAATAAAAGAGTAGATGATATAGTATGTGATATAGATTCAATATGGCAGATGATTTCCTTGAATGAAAGATACATCAAGCCTAATAGATTGAAAGAACCTGTATTTGATATAAAACGTGCTATATATGAAATAATCAAAACTAGAAGAGGTTCATGGTTTAATGCATGGGTTATCACTACATGTCCTTATGTGATGGAAAGAAAAAGAATCATTGATAAATTGGGAGTAGATGAAGTTATTCATATTGATACTCCTAAAGAAACATGCTTAGAAAGATTATATGAAAATCCACAAGGCAGAGACATAGAAGAGTGGACAAAGTATATAAATGATTATGCTAAGAAGTATCAACCTTAGTATTCAAATAGTGGGCGTTATTAAACGTGTTGTGAATATTCTCCTTTCTTATAATTTCTACGTTTAATATGTAAGTCCTATTTGTATTTAGTATGGAACTATTAAGGCTATTCCTTTCACTTGATAGTTCCTTAGTGCATACAAGAATATAAATATAAAAGGAGGTATGTATATGGAAAGTAGAGCAATTATAAACGTTATTGATAATTTGAATAGCACATCAGTAACAGATGCATTGAGTGCCAATCAAGGCAGAGTATTAAAAGGAATGATAAATAATGTAGGAAGCAATTTACCTTTGTTAAAAGGAACTGACAATAATGTTATTGTCTTTGACAACTTAACCAATGGACTTTATAAGGTGACGGGTAAATATAGGTATACTACTCAAACAGATATAGGAACAACAAGCGAATACTTTTTAGTTAATGTATATCATAGCAATAGTGAATTACACTTTACCTTTTTAACTCCAACGGGAGTAATGAGAAGAGTTATAGCAAAAGATGGAGTTGTAACAACAAACAACTATTTACAGATAAAAGAAAATAAGATCACATTTAATGGTAAATGTATTCCAATACTAGATAGTGGATATAGTAGTATCTCATTAAAGAGTGGGATTACAGTACATAACTCAACTACTTATCCTGTTAGATGCAAGAAACAAGGAAACATAGTATTCATTGAAGGAGCAGTAAAAGGAGTTACAACCAAAACAAAAGAGATTGGAGTATTACCCGAAGGATATAGACCAAGCAAAGCATTATACTTCACGCAGGCTAGAACGGGTGGAAAGATTGATACTTATCAAATAACTACAAATGGATTGATAGAGATAATGAATTCAACGGCTACATCTTTTAATGCAAGTGATTATCATTTCATAAGTACATCATTCATCATATAGAGGTAATAGCAATGAGCAATAGAATACCTATGAAGAATAAGAAGAGTAGAAAGAAAGAAGAGTATAAAGACTATAGAGACATGAAAGAGAAGAAACACAAGAAAGAATATGCAATAAAGAAAAGAGTGAATGTTGAAGAAAGATAATTGTATGAGTGTTTGAAAAAATATAGAT
>ERZ1026866.114-NODE-114-length-54456-cov-31.704160_pt1 | contig 54456 bp, 47 predicted proteins | sample MGYA00380163_ERZ1026866 | MGnify/ENA primary metagenome ERZ1026866 (study PRJEB33269, sample SAMEA4719799) | human gut metagenome | biome: human-associated habitat; feature: organic feature; material: feces | place: Cameroon | collected 2013-10 ...
ATTTTATTGATTATTGTTATTATTTTTACTAAAATATTAATTAGATAAAAAATAAATTAAGGATAAATCATTCTATGACTGATAATATTATTTTAAAAATGACAGGTATAGAAAAGAGATTTAAAGGTGTTTATGCTTTAAAAAACTTTAATTTTTCTTTAGTTAAGGGTGAAATACTCGCTTTAATAGGTGAAAATGGTGCTGGTAAATCTACTCTTATGAAAATTTTATCTGGTATATACAAAAAAGATTCTGGCACTATAGAATACTTTGGAAAACCTTTAGAAGTATCAGGACCTAAAGAAGCTGAGGAGATGGGGATATCAATAGTGCATCAAGAGTTAAATTTGATGAATCATTTAACTGTAGCACAAAATATATATATAGGTCATGAACCTTTAAATAAATTTGGACTTATAGATGATAAATTGATGATAAGACGTGCTGGTAAAATATTTAAAGGTATGAATGTGGATATAGACCCATCTGCCAAAATAGGTTCTTTAACTGTAGGAAAACAGCAATTAGTAGAAATAGCAAAAGCATTAACTCATAATTCAAAGATATTAATACTTGATGAACCAACAGCCGCTTTAACAGAGTCTGAAACAAAAGAGCTTTTTAGAATTATTAAAGATTTACAAATAGCAGGTGTATCAATAGTATATATTTCGCATAGATTAGATGAGTTATTTATATTATCAGACAGAATAACAGTTATTAGGGACGGAGAATATATAGACACAAAAATAACAAAAGAAACTAATAAAGATGAAATAGTTAACTTGATGGTTGGACGTGTTATATATGAAACACCTAAAACTGAAAGTAAAGTAGCAAAAGATGCTAAAGAGATATTAAGAGTAGAAAATCTAGTAGTACCTGGTGTTGTTAAAGATGTAAGCTTTTCTTTGAAACATGGAGAGATATTAGGATTTGCGGGACTTATGGGTGCTGGAAGAACAGAAACTGCAAGAGCTATTTTTGGTGCTGATAAATTTGAAAGCGGTAAAATATTTGTTGATGGAGAAGAGGTATCAATTAAATCGCCAGTTGATGCTATAAAAAGCGGTATTGGTTATCTTTCAGAAGACAGAAAAAGATATGGTTTAGCATTAGGTCTTCCTGTATTTGAAAACATGATGATGGGTAATTATGATAAGTTTTCAAATATGCTTATGGTTCAAAATCTTAAAGTAAAAAATACTGCAGAAGAAGAAGTAAAATCATTAAATATTAAAACGCCGTCTGTAGAACAGTTGGTTAAGAATCTATCTGGAGGAAATCAGCAGAAAGTTGTAATAGCGAATTGGCTTATAAAAGAATGTAAGGTATTAATATTTGATGAGCCTACTAGGGGAATAGATGTAGGAGCAAGAAGTGAGATTTATAATCTTATGGAAAAATTAGTATCTATGGGAAAATCTATAATAATGATTTCATCAGACTTAGTAGAAATACTTAGAATGAGTGACAGAATATTGGTTATGTCTGAAGGCAAAAAAACAGGCGAATTAGACATAAAAGGAACTACTCAAGATGATATTATGAAATATGCTACTATGAGATAATATCATTTACTATAAAAAAAATAATATTATGGAGTTTATATATGTACAATATTGAAACTAACACTTTTACTGGTAAGTTATGTTTTAAAGCTAGAATGAGGAGAAAAGTAAGAAATTCTCTAATATATCTAAAAAATAATGGACTTCAAAAATTTTTAACAATAGTTGCTCTTCTTATATTGTATGTCTTTTTTGTTATAGCAGGAAGAAATTTCTTTACATTTGATACATTTTCATTGATATTAAGAAACTCTTATTTTATTGGATTTTTAGCTATAGGTGTAACATTTGTTATAATAACAGGCGGTATTGATTTGTCCATTGGTTCTCTTTCTCTGTTTGCGGCAATGGTTGGCGGCGTAATGATAACAAATTTCAAAACACCTATGTGGGCAGTGCTTATTATAGTAATAGCAGTGGCAACTTTAGGCGGATTTATAAATGGCTGTTTAATTTCATATTTCCATTTGCCTCCATTTATTGCTACATTAGGTATGTTAATGGTTACAAAAGGTTTATCTGGTATTGTTTCAAAATCTCAAACTATATATTATCCAACTATAACAGACCCTGATTATGGTTGGTTTAGAGTATTATTTAACGCTACAGAATCTAATTTCCCATCTGGTTTTATAATGCTAGCCATATTTACAATAATATCTGTAATTGTGCTTACTAAAACAATAGTAGGAAGATATATATTTGCTTTAGGAAGCAATGAAGAGGCTGCAAGACTTTCTGGTATAAAAACTAATAAATGGAAAATAATTGCTTATACTATAGCAGGATTTTTTTGTGGTATAGGAGGTTTAACTTTTGCTGCTAGCTATTCAAGCATAAGTCCTGGAGCTGGACAGGGTTATGAGTTTGATGCGATTGCTGCAGTAGTTATAGGAGGAACTTCTCTTTCTGGCGGTGTTGGTTCTATAATAGGTACTATAATTGGTGTATATATAATGTCTGTACTTAAAGTAGGACTTCCTTCTGTTGGTGTTGAGCAGTTCTTCCAATACTTTACTATAGGTATAGTAGTTATTATAGCTGTACTTATAGACGTTTATAGAATAAAAATGTCTAATAAAGTAAAAAAAGTAGATGTAAAAAAAGAAAAACGTGAACAGCTTGAAGAAGAAATTGAATCTTATAGAGTAAGAATAGATTATATGATATCTGATAATACTAAAGACTATTCTAAAGAGATATCAGAGGTACAAGCTAAAATTAATTCTTTATTAGAAGAAAAGAAAAAATTAAAATGATAATATCTTTAAATTAAAAATAAAAAAATATTTTTTAAGGAGAATAAAATGAAAAAGATTTTATTACTAGCTACTACTTTAATAGGATTAACAGTTATGTTGGCAAGCTGCGGAAATAAAGAGCCTTATATAGCTGTTGTATCTAAAGGATTCCAGCATAAGTTTTGGGTAACTGTTAGAAACGGTGCCGAAGATGCTGCTAAAGAAAATGGTGTGAAAATTAGTTTTGTTGGACCTGAAACAGAATCTGATTCAAAAATACAGCAAGACTTATTAGATAGTGAAATTAATAAAAACCCAGATGCTATAGCTTTTGCTGCTGTAACAGGTGATTTCACAGAACAAATTAAAAGAATAAAAGAAAAAAATATTCCTTTAATCGGTTTTGACTCTGGTATATTACCTGATCAGGCACAAGGTGCTGTACTTGCAACTGCTTCTACTGATAATAGAGCTGCTGCTGCTGTAGTTGCTGATAAAATGTTTGAAGCTTTAAAAACTAGAATAGCTACTTTCACTTCTGCTAATAAAGCTAAAATTGCTGTACTTCAATTAGACAACTCTGATACTGGTATAGGAAGAGCTGAAGGTTTTGTAAAAAGATTTACTGAATTAGCTGACGGTGATGCTACTACAGTTGGAAAATATACTTTACAAGTTATAGTTCCTACTACTCAAAACGAAGCTGATATAGCTAATGAAGTTAATGCTTTAAGAGGTAAAAGCTGCTTAGGAATATATTTATCTAATGAAGCTATGGCTAGAGGTTTCTTAGTAGTATACAAAAGTGCTGAAGCTGGTGCTGCTAATACTATAGTTGGCGATGCTCAAGACGGCGGTGATTTGGTTGTTATGGGATTTGACTCTGGTAAACCTCAATTAGATGCTATAAGAAGCGGTATAATACAAGGTTCTGTTACTCAAGACCCTTATAGTATCGGTTATCAAGCTGTAACTTTAGCTTATAAAGCTTCTAAAGGCGAACCTGTTGCTAACGTTGATACTGGTGCTAAATGGTATGACAAAACAAATATTGATGATCCAGAAATAGCTAAATTATTATATGAATAATTTTATTTATTCAATTAACGGAGGAATTTAAACAATATGTTTAGAATGCAAAATAATTTGCCTAAAGTAGGTATAAGACCTGTTATAGATGGTAGGAGAAACGGAGTTAGAGAATCTCTCGAAGACACTACTATGAACATGGCTAAAATAGCTGCTAAGCTAATAGAAGAAAATATTAAACACCCTAGCGGCGAAAAAGTTGAATGTGTAATAGCTGATACTACAATCGGCGGTGTTGCTGAAGCTGCTAGATGTCAGAAAAAATTTGATGAAAATAATGTTAAATTAACTCTTACTGTTACACCTTGTTGGTGTTATGGTTCTGAGACTATTGATATGACTCCTGCTATACCTAAAGCAATTTGGGGATTTAATGGTACTGAAAGACCTGGTGCAGTTTACTTGGCTGCTGCTGATGCAGGACACACTCAATTAGGACTTCCTGTATTTTCTATCTATGGTAAAGATGTTCAAGATGCAGGCGATGAAAATGTTCCTGATGATGTTAAAGAAAAAATATTAAGATTTGTAAGAGCTGGACTTACTGTTGCTACTATGAGAGACCAATCATACATAAGCATGGGATATGTTGCTATGGGTATTATGGGCTCTATGGTTGATGCTGAGTTTTTACTTGACTATTTAGGAATGAGAACTGAATTCGTAGATATGAGTGAAATCAAAAGAAGATTAGAACTAGAAATCTATGATAAAGAAGAGTTCAAAAAAGCATGGGAATGGGCTAAACAATGTAAGTTTGGAGTAGATAAAAATAAAGTACAAGCTACTGCTGAAGAAAAAGAAAAAGAGTGGGCTACTTCTATAAAAATGGCTATGATTATGCGTGACTTAATGGTGGGCAATCCTAAGTTAGCAGAAATGGGATATATAGAAGAAGCACAAGGTCATAATGCTATAGTTGGCGGTTTCCAAGGTCAAAGACACTGGACTGACTTTATGCCTAATGGAGACTTTGCTGAAGCTATTCTTAACTCATCTTTTGACTGGAACGGTATAAGAGAGCCTTATGTTGTTGCTACTGAAAATGACTCTTTGAATGGTCTTTCTATGCTATTTGCTCATTTATTAACTTGCAAATCTCAGCTTTTTGCAGATGTTAGAACTTATTGGAGTCCTGAGGCAGTTAAAAGAGTTACTGGTAAAGAGCTTACTGGTAAAGCTAAAAACGGTATCATTCACTTAATTAACTCTGGTGCTGCTTCTTTAGACTGGACTGGAGAGCAAAAGATTGGCGGAAATCCTGCTTTGAAAGAATATTGGAATATCACTGAAGAAGAGGCTAAAAAATGTCTTGATGCTACAGAGTTCTCTCCTGCAAGCAGAGAATACTTTAGAGGAGGCGGATTCTCATCTACTTTCTTAACTAAAGGTGAAATGCCTATGACTATAATCAGACTTAATTTAGTTAAAGGTTATGGTCCTGTACTTCAAATAGCTGAAGGTTATGCTGTTAATATTGATAATAGTATATTTGACCCTATTAACAAAAGAACTGACTCTACTTGGCCTACTACTTGGTTTGCTCCTATACTTACAGGTAAAGATTCTTTCAAAGATGTTTATTCTGTAATGAATGATTGGGGTGCTAATCACTGTGCTGCTGCTTATGGTCATATTGGTGCTGATTTAATTACATTAGCTTCTATGCTCCGTATACCTGTAAGTATGCATAACGTAAGTGAAGAGAGAATATTTAGACCTAAAGCTTGGAAAGCATTTGGTACAAAAGATTTAGAAGGTGCTGATTTTAGAGCTTGTAAACATTTTGGACCTTTGTTTGGAAAAGTAACTAAATAATTAATTATGATTTTTAAGCTCCATTTAATAGATTATTATTAAATGGGGCTTTTATTAAAAAAGTTAAAATCTTGTTTAAGGATTTAAATATGTTAAAAGGAATAGACCCTGTTGTTTCACCTGAATTATTAAAGACATTATGCGAAATGGGACATGGAAGCGAAATATTATTTGCTGACGGAAATTTTCCTTCTCATGACTATAATGTAAAAAAAATAATAAGACTTGATGGTATAGATATACCTACAGTTTTAAAAGCTATTATGCCTTTATTTCCTTTAGATACTTTTGTAGAAAGCCCTGTTGTATTGATGCAGCCTAATGCTGATTTTGGAAGAGAGCCTGATGTGTGGGCTAAATATAAAGACATAATTTCTAAACATCAAAAAGTAAATTATGAGTATTTGGAAAGATTTGCTTATTATGACAGATGTAAAAATGTTTATGCAATTGTGGCTACAAGCGAACTTGAAATATATGCAAATATTATACTTAAAAAAGGTGTAATTTTTCCAAATAAATAATTAATATAAATTTGCTTGACATTATATTGATTATAGTTTATTATAATTGACATACTCAGAGGGAGTAGTTGACGTAAGTTTTTACGTGGCTAAGTCAACAATCGCAACTTCTATCAAAAAATACTATAAGTAATAGAAGTTTGGCTAGCCTTAATTAATGAGACTCAAGTATAAATAAATTTTCACAGTAAAAAATACTTTGATGATTTATTTATGCATGAGTCTTTTTTTATGCATTTTTTTTACAGTTTATTATTAATGAGAGGTTGTATTTTATGATGAGTAGCTTTTTAGGAAACAAAGAAGATATTCTCAAAGAGCTTAATGTTGACACCAAAATAGGTCTTACAAAAGAAGCTCAAAAATTAAGCTTAGAAAAGTATGGTGCTAATAGTTTCACCAAAGAAAAAAGTGCCACATTGATTCAAAAAATATTAGAATCATTAAAAGAGCCTATGATACTTATGCTTATATTTGCAGGCTTAATAGCAATAGGGGTAAATACTGTAGCATATTTTAATGGCGGGCATGCTGACTTTTTGGAATGTTTGGGAATATTTATCGCTATAAGTTTATCTATTACAATTACAATAGTGATGGAAGGCAAAAGTGCTAAAGCATTTGAGGCATTAAATAGCATAAATGAAGATATTAGAGTAAAAGTTATAAGAGACGGCAATATAGAAATAATAAATCAAAAAGATTTGCTTGTGGGTGATATTGCTTTTATAGAAACAGGAAATAAACTTCCTGCAGACGGAAGACTTATTGAAAGTGTATCGCTTAATATAGATGAATCTGCTTTAACAGGTGAAAGTGTTCCTGTAGAAAAAGATGCTGAAGCTGTGATTACAGATGAAAAAACAGCAGTTGCAGATAGAATAAATATGGCTTATTCTGGTTCTTTTGTTACTACTGGTAATGGTAAAATGGTTATTACTGCCGTAGGAGATTCTACAGAGTTTGGTAAAATAGCAAGAGAGCTTTCAAAAACACAAAGAACTTCAACACCTCTTCAAGAGAAATTAGCAGAATTGGGTAAAAAAATAGCTTTACTTGGTATCACTGCTTCTATGATAGTATTTATAATTCAGGTGGTTAATCATATTAGACTTGGAACTGCTAATTTTGAAACTATATCTGAGGCTTTCATTACTAGTATAGTATTGATTGTTGCTTCTGTTCCAGAGGGACTTCCTACAATAGTAGCTGTGTCTTTATCTATTAATATTATAAAAATGGCTAGACAAAATGCATTGGTTAAAAAGATGGTTGCTTGTGAGACTATAGGAAGTGTTAATGTAATTTGTTCTGATAAAACAGGTACTCTCACAGAAAACAAAATGACATTAAATCAATTATTTGTTAATTGTGCTTATGTAGAGCCTGAGAATATAAAAGATAAAAACATAATTAATAACTTTGCTATTAACTCTACTGCTGATATTGATTATAAAGAAGATGGTCAAATTAAGTTTTTGGGCAATCCTACAGAATGTGCTTTACTTGTAGGGGCTAAAAAATCTGGTTTTGATTATAAAGCTATAAGAGAAAGTGCTAAAATAATATACGAATATCCTTTTTCATCAGAGACAAAAAATATGACTACTGTTGCCAAAATAGACGGTGAGAGTGTTGTATTTACAAAGGGAAGCCCTGAAAAGATAATGGCTATGTGTGATATTAGCAGCGAAGAGAAAAGATGTATAGAAGAGGCTATAGAGAAGTTTCAGGAAGAGGCAAAGAGGGTTATAGCATTTGCTCACAAGAAAGTTGATGATAATGTAGAGAACATAAGAGAGAAACTTGAAAGCAATATGATATATGACGGTTTTGTTGCTATATCTGACCCTGTTAGAAAAGAAGTTTATGATGCTGTAGAGCAATGCAGAAGTGCTGGTATCAACATAAAAATGCTTACAGGAGATAATATAGTTACAGCAAGAGCTATTGCAAGAGAATTAAAAATATTTGATGAAAATAGCATAGTTCTTGAGGCAAAAGATATTGATGCTATGGACGATAACACATTAAAGCAGAATTTAAGTAAGATTTCTGTTATAGCAAGAAGTACTCCTACAGTAAAGATGCGTGTTGTTAATGCTATAAAAGAGATGGGTAATGTTGTTGCGGTTACAGGGGACGGTATAAATGATGCTCCTGCTATAAAGAATGCCGATGTTGGTGTTGCTATGGGTATAACAGGTACAGAGGTATCAAAAGAGGCTAGTGATATAGTGCTTCTTGATGACTCTTTTGCTACAATAGTTAAGGCTGTTCAATGGGGACGCGGTATATATGACAATTTCCAAAGATTTATACAGTTTCAGCTTACAGTTAACTTTGCTTCTGTTGTAGTTGTGTTGTTATCTACTTTAACAGGATTTAAATCTCCATTTACAGCTATACAGTTATTATGGATAAATATTATCATGGACGGACCTCCTGCTATTGCTTTAGGACTTGAACCTATTAGAAGCAACTTAATGAAGAGAAAGCCTATTAAAAGAAATGCTAATATAGTTACTTTAAGTATGCTTAGAAAGATTATATATTCCGGTACTGTGATGATTATATTATTTATGCTTCAAAGTAAGCTTAATATATTAAATGTAAGTGATGCTGAAGCTTCTACTGTATTATTTGTTATGTTTGTAATGTTCCAAATATTTAATTCTTTCAACAGCAGAGAATTAGGTTATGATAGTGTATTCAAACATTTCCTTGATAACAAATTAGTACTTTTAAGTATGTTTGGTACTTTTGTATTACAGATATTAGCTACACAATTTGCTGGTGCCTTCTTTAATACTGTACCTTTAAGTTTATTTACTTGGGTTAAAATAGTTGCTTTGTCTTTTATAGTGATTATAGCATCTGAGATTTTTAAACTATGTGCTAAATTGTTTTTTGGAAAAAGATAATATATAAATACCGTTTATAATTGACTTTTTACTTTTTATATGTTATTTTTAATAAAATAAAAATATAATAAAATATGTTAACTTTTTTATAATATTATCGATTATATTATCTGTTAAAAGTAGTTGACTTTTTTAAAATTTATAATATAAATAACAAATAATTTAACTGAGAAGGTTATATGATACCAAAATTACATTTAAGATTAGTAGAAAGATTTAGAGATGTCTTTGGACAAAAAGGTGAAGTAAAATTGTATTTTGCTCCTGGAAGATTAACTTTTATAGGAGAACTTATAGACTATTCAGGCGGTGATACTATTACAGCTTCTGTAGATAGAGGCACCTATTTAGTAGTTAGAAAAAGACCAGACAATAAAATTAATATTTATGGTCATTCATTTAAAGCTAAAAAATCATTTACTTTTAATGAATTAGAAAAAAACAAAGAAGATGAATGGGCTATATATTTTAAGGGTGTTTTTTCTGTATTATTGGAAAGAGAATATAAAATAACTGGTATGGATATTTATGCATATACAGATTTGCCTTTTAATACTTCATTAGCTTCATCTAGTTCATTATGTGCTTGTTTAACTTATGCTATTTTTGATGTAAATGGTTTGGATAAAAGTGATATTATAGAATTGGCTAAATTATCTTATGAAGGAGAAATTAAATACGCTTCTCATAGAACTTCATTGAGCGACCATATTACTATATTTTTAGGAAAAGAAAATAGTTTATTACTATTTAATATGTTTAAAATGAGCTATGAATATTTGGATATAAACTTTGGTGAGTATTGTGTAGCTGTAGTTAATAGTAATAAAAAGAGAACTTCTAGTGATAGTGAATATAATGCTAGAAAGAGAGAATGTGATAATGCTTTAAAAAAGCTTAAAGAAAAAAAATCTTCTATTAAATTTTTATCAGATTTAAAGCCTAAAGATGCTGATTTTATTAAAGAGACTTTGCAAAATAAAGAACAAAGAAGAGCTTTATATGTATCTTCTGAAGAGGATAGAGTAAATCAAGCTGTAAAAGCTATAAAAAAAGGTGCTATTAAAGATTTAGCAGCATTAATATCAAAAACTCATGATAGTTTAAGTAAATTATATGAAGTTTCTACTGCAGAACAAGATATTTTGGTGGAAGAAGCTTCAAAAATGGACGGAGTTCTTGGGGCACGTATGATTGGTACAGGTTTTGGAGGCGGTGTTTTAATTTTGCTTAAGAAAACTGAAGTAGAAAATGTAATAGAAGCTTTATATACTAATTATAAAGAGAAAACTAGAAGGGACGCTGATGTTTATATTGTAAAACCTACTAATGGCGTTAGAATGCTTTCTATTGAATAATAATTAATATATTGGAAAAATATTATGACATTATCTGAAATAAAAAACACAGTATTAGAAATTAAAGAGCAGACTGAAATTTTAAGGGGGTATCTTTGACCCTGAGGCTATATATAAAAGGGTAAAAGAAATTGATGAGATATCTTCTAAAGATGACTTTTGGAATGATAATATTGCTGCTCAAAAAATAATGAAAGAGAGAATGCTTCTTCTTGATAAAATAGAGCCTATTGAAAACTTAATAAAAAATGCTAACAATATTTATGAACTTGTTGAAATGGCAATAGAATCTAATGATACAGAAATGGAGAAAGAATTAGAAACTGAATGTATAGAGCTTCAGAAGGTTTTTAATGAATTAGAGACAAAGAATCTATTTTCTGGTGAGTTTGACAGTAAGAATGCATATTTAACTTTAAATGCAGGAGCAGGCGGTACTGAAAGCTGCGATTGGGCTTCTATGCTTTCAAGAATGTATGTACGTTTTTGTGAGAGGCATGGTTTTACAGTGGAGACTACTGATGAGCTTCCTGGTGATGAGGCTGGTATAAAACAAATAAGTTTTTATGTGCAGGGGCTTTATGCTTATGGATATTTACGCTCTGAAATAGGCGTTCATAGGCTTGTAAGAATATCTCCTTTTGATGCTAATGCTAAAAGGCATACTTCTTTTGTTGCTGTAAGTGTTATGCCTGATATAGATGAAGATATTGAAGTGGAAATTAATCAGGCTGATTTGAGAATAGATACTTATAGGGCTTCAGGAGCAGGCGGTCAGCACGTTAATAAAACTTCTTCTGCTATAAGAATAACTCATATACCTACAAATATAGTTGTTCAATGTCAGGCTGAGAGAAGTCAGCATAATAATAAAGATATGGCTATGAAAATGCTTAAGGCTAAACTTTATCAATTGGAAAAAGAAAAGCTTGATAAAGAAAAACAAAAAATAGCAGGGGAAAAAACTGATATTGCTTGGGGTAATCAGATTAGAAGTTATGTTTTTCAGCCTTATCAGATGGTAAAAGATTTGAGAACTGGTCATGAAACTGGTAATATGAACTCTGTTATGGACGGTAATATTGACGAGTTTATATCTGCTTATCTTAAACAGCAAATAAAAAAATAATTATAAAGTATTTCTATAGTTATACGATTATAAAAACAGTATTGAAATTTATTAAAACATTTCAATTAAATCTTAATTAAAAATGGAATTTATAATCAATGTCTAATAAAAAGTTTAATTTAAAAATTGCTACTATTGCTTCTTGGGTACTATTATTTTTCGCTTGGATATTTTTCTATGCAGTTACACAAAGACCTACTGCTGTTTTTTGGGTTGTATTAGCTGTAACATTAATACTTACGGCAATTACTGTTATAATAGAAAAAAATAATATAATTTCTCTATTAAAAACAAGATTTGTTCATAAAGCTTTTTTTGGCATACTTTCTCTTATTATAATTTTAGCTATTTTAGTAGGGCTTTATATTATAAGTATAAACTTCCCAATAAGATTTGATTTAACACAAAATAAATCATACACAGTTTCTCAGCAAACTATGGATGTAATTTCTAGAATAGATAGTCCGCTTTCAATAGTTGTTTTAAGGTCTCCAAGTACAGACCCTACTTCTGCTGATTGGCGTTCTGATTTATTATTAGACCAATATCAAAGATTAAGCAAGCATATTACAGTTGAATATATTAACCCAATAGAAAAACCTTCTGCTAAAAGTAAATATCAAATGACTCAGGTTGGTGAGATAATATTTAGTTATGGACAAAGCAAACAGGTGAGGGTATATAGAAAAGATTTAACTACTCAATCTAAAGTTACTTCAGAGCCTTTATTTGTTGGAGAAGAGAAATTCACTCAAGCTATATACACTTTATTAGAACAAGAGTCTTATGTTGTTTATTTTACAGTTGGTCATGGAGAGAGACAGCTTCAAGACAGAGGAGGCGAGGGGTTATCTTATGTTAAAACTTATTTGGAAAATGAGAATTATAAGGTAAGAGATTTAAATATTATATTAGAAAATATTCCAACAGATGCTTCTTTAATTGTAATAGCTTCTCCTGTTGAAACATTCAGTGATTTTGAAATTGAGAAATTAAATAACTATGTAAAAACAGGCGGTAAATTGCTTGTGCTTTATGATAGTTTTATGGATAGAAGTAATTTTAATTCTAATTTAGATGTATTTTTATCTGATTGGGGATTTAAGACAAAAAATGATTATATAATAGACCCTGTATCAAGTGTTGTTATACCGGTTAATGTGGTTCCTCAGTATACAGCTCACCCTATAACACAAACTCTAAAAGAGGGTAATGTATTTGCTTGTTTGGTTGTAGCAAGAAGTATTTTATCTGGAGAAAGTAAATATAGCGGAAGTTTTGAGAATATAATCACTACTTCTCCTCAAGGATATGGTAAGGAAGAGGCTACTTTTGATTTGTCTCGTGCAAGATTTAACCCTAGAACAGATATTGCAGGTCCTGTACCTTTGGCTATTGCTGGAACTTATGATATAGAAGGCAGAGATGTGCCTGCAAGAATTGTTGTATTTGGAGATGCTACTTTTGCTTTAAATGCATATATTAATCCTGAGCAAGGTCAATCTGTAGATGTTGCTTTTGCTGGTAACAAAGATTTGTTTATGAATACAGTTGCTTATCTATTAGAAGCAAGACAAAAGATAACTATAAGACCAAAAGAGGCTAGCATTAAAAATCTTACTCTCACAACAACACAAACTAATTTTATTAGATATGTTGCTCAAATTGGTTTGCCTTGTTTATTTGGTATATTAGGTATTCTTATATGGTTCTTAAGAAGAAGATAATAAATATAAAGGTGTATAATTAATATAATATGTATAATATAAAAACATTATATAAAAAATATTCATATTATATTAATTATGCTTTATTAGTATTTATAAATGGTGTTGCTAGTGTATTAAATTATGTTTCTTCGATTTATGTAAATAGAAGTTTATCAATATCAGATTTTGCTCATTATAATGGCATTATCAATATATATTCCATAATAGTTTTAACTGTATCTAGTTTTAGTTATTATATAATGCATAATTATAAAGACGATGAAGATGCTAAGAGTTACTGGGCTTATGGATATATTATTGCTGCTGTAATATTTATATTGTATATATTATCTATACCGCTTATTGATATACTTTTTAATATAAGAAGCTACATTTCTCTTTTTATAATATCTATTGGAATATTTGCAACTATTTTAACTATAGTGTCGCAGTCTATATTAAAAATTAATAATTATATAGCTTATGATTATATTGCAAGTTTAATAGCAATATTTATAGCAAAAATTTTACTTTTGGCATACTTTATTATAACAGGACTCACATTAGAAAAAGCTATTGTATCTGTAACTTTATTTTGTATTTTATATTTAATTATTAATTTAATTGAACTAAAAAAACTTAATCTTCCTTATTGTGTTTCTATAAAAAAAATAAATACATATTTCTCTAAACAAAACTTATATATTTTCTTAAGTTATATAATAAATATTGTTATAATAAACTTTATATTTAATTGGATATCATTAAGTGATGTATTAATGGCTAATAGATATTTGGATAAAACAAGTGCAGGTTACTATTCTACAATATCATTAATAATAAAAATGTTTTTCTATATAGGAACCCCAATAGCTTCAGTTATGTTTTCTTATATTTTAATAGCTAAAAAGGATAATAACAAAAATAAAGAAAATAAAATACTTTATTATTCAATAGGACTTTTTATATTTGCTTCATTTTGTTTATCGATATTTTTAATTGTATTTGCCAAACAAGTTGTATTGATACAGTTTACAAACCGATATGAGGCTATTATTCCATTAATCCCAGAGGCTGCAATATTTGGTTTTTCTTTAGGGTTTACTGTTATTACATTTAATTATGGACTTGCATATAAATTATTTGCACCTTTCTATGGATATTTAGCCATATTTGCTTATGTGTATTTTTCTCTGAGAAATGGACTAAGAACTTTTGAAAATTTTATGCTTATAATGAAAATATTTTTTATAGCATTGCTTATATATAATATTTTAATAATATTAATACATAGAATGATATTAAAAACTAATAAAAAGTAGAAGAAAAAATTATTATTTGGCACCTTTTGATATAAGTAACTCTTCTATTTTAGTATTATTTTTTTCTTTTGCATAACCTAATGCTGTGTTTCCGCTTTTATCTTTAGCGTTGATATCAGCTCCATATTCTATCAATAACTGTGCTATTTCTGTATTATCAGTAAAAATAAACCACATTAAAGGTGTAGCATCTTCTAATTTTATATTTTGTCCTTCATATTTTGCAGTAAATTTTGTATTAATATCAGCACCAGCATTTATTAATAACTCAGCTACTTCTTTATTTTCATTAAGTATTAAAGGAGTAAAATTTTTCATATATACTCCATTTCCATTTAATGAAACCTTTATGTTTACATTAGCTTTTTTTTCTATAAGTATTTTTGATATTTCTGTTCTATTATACGTTATAGAATATATTAAAGCTGTAAATCCTGATTTGTCTTTTATATTAATATCCGCACCTTTTTCTATAAGAATCTTTGATATTTCATCTTGCTTAAAAATAATAGAAAATATTAATGGTGTAGCACTATCTTCTATTTTGGCATTTATATTAATTTTCTTATCATTTATGAAATTTGAAACTTCTTCAATATTACCAGATGCTATATGCGATAAGAATTCTGCTTCATTTTCAGCTTTTCTTGGATATAGTGCATTAAAACTAAATAAAGTATACAATAAAGCCATTAATATAATCTTTTTCATATAAACCTCTTTATAAAAATATTTTACTAATAATATATTAATTATATTTTTTATCAATATGATTACTAGAAATTAAGTAATATAAAAAATATTAATTTTTAAGAAAAATACATAAATACTATTGACATAGTTATTATTTTTATTAAAATTAAACTATCAAGTTTTAATAATGGGTTTATATTATGAATAATACTAATACTAATAAAACAATTAAATTTCCAAAATCATCAACAATATTTATAGATGGCCAAGACCCTAAATATAAATTTTATATAATTATAAAAGGTAAAGTTTTAGCATACAATTATTTTGCAGATGATTATACTATAGAATATAAAGAAGGTGAGATAATAGGACTATTTAATGCCGTTATAAATGAACCTTTTACATCAACAGTTAAAGCAATAGAAGATGTTGAAGTTTTAGAAATGAATGTTTATGAGATAGAAAAGATAGATAATCCGAATATAATAACTAAAATATATGAGTACTTACTTCTTAATTTGGAGAGATGGATTAATAGATATTATTATTTCTTGAGTAAAGTTACTACAACTTATAATTATTATACTGATAAAAATAGAATAGATATGATTAGTATGGCTAGTATTTATGAAGAGAATGGATATACTGATGCTGCTTCAAAGATATATGCTAAATATTTAGAATTAAACCCTAATGCTGAAGATATTGGAGTTGTGAGAAATAAAATAGATAAATTAGGAAAAATAGAAGAGCCTGAATATATAGATAATAATGTTTATAAGTTTAAAAAGGGGTATTGTTTATACACAGAGTTTCAATATAATGATTATATTTATATTATTAGATATGGAAAAGTTGGAGTATATAATATATTTAATTCCAGACAAGTTACAAGAAGGGTATGTGTGAATAATGAAATACTTAATGGATATGCTCCTAAAAGTGATATTAGACCTCTTTTTACTACAGCAGTGGTATTACAAGACTCTATTATACAGCTTGCTAAAAAAGAAGAGTTTATGGAGTTGATATTAAAAGATAATAATATAAGACTCTATCTTATAAAAGTTATGAGTATGAGAGTATATATTACAATATCTAGAATAAAATCTTTTAATGCTAATAATAATGTTAGTAAGTTTGTAATTATATTGGAAGCTTTAATTAAATATGAATTGATATTTAAAAATACAAAACAAATAGTATTTCCATACAATTTTAATGACCTTTGTTCTATGGTTGGTATTACTGCAGATGCCAATAAAGAAGCAGAGTTAAATAAAATAAAATCTGTTTCCATAACTGAAGACGGATATATTATGATAAAGGATACAGAAGAGTTTTATAAAGAATATGAAATATATAAACAAAGAACATCAAATAAATTAAAAAAATAAATTAAATAATAAAATATGATAAATACTCTATATTTCCTTTAGAGCCTTTTATAGGTGAGATAGTTCTATTTATCTCTTTAAATCCTATTTCTGTGATTCTATTAATTGCATTATTAACTATCTTTTCTCTCAATATATCATCTTTAATAATCCCCCCCTTTGAAACTTCACCTTTTTCAGCTTCAAATTGAGGTTTAATAAGGCTTACCCAATATTCCAAATCATTTAATTCTTTAAATATAATTGGAGCAATTTTTGAAATGGATATAAAAGAAACATCACTCACCACAATAGAAGGAATTTCTCCTTCAAACATTTCTCTTTTTATATCTTTGGCATTAAAATCTTCTATTGATATTACTCTTTTGTCATTTCTTAATTTGTATACAAGCTGATTATGACCAACATCTAAAGCATAAACTTTTTTAGCACCATGAGAGAGAAGACAATCAGTAAATCCTCCTGTAGAAGCACCTATATCTAAACATATTTTATTTTCTACAGAAAGATTAAATTCCAATAAAGCTTTTTCTAACTTTTCTCCAGCTCTAGATACATATTTTCTATTTTGTATAACTTCTATTTTATCGGTATCTTTTATTTTTTGAGCTTTAGAAGTTACTTTTACACCATTAACAAATACACATCCAGCTAATATTATATCCTGTGCTTTGGACCTGCTTTCAGTATATCCGTTATGATGTACATACTCATCTAATCTCATTTATAAAATTATTCTAATCCGCCGATAAATGTTTTAATAATACTCAAAGCATTTTTTTCTTTATCTCTTGTATTTACTTTTATTAATACTTGAGTATGATTAGCGTCTAATATATTTGAAGTTAAATATACAGATTCAAAATTTTCAGTATATTCATCACCAATTACATATAAAGCTAAATTAGAGTTTAATTCCAAGTAAAATACAAAAGTATTATTCTTAGCCAAATCAACTTTATTTTTATCTAGCTTAACATTAGGCATTTCATTGTTCATTATTTTTTCTATAATAGCAGGATTACTACTAATATAAAGTATAGAATCTTTAACATAACAAGTATTACCAGCAAGTGTATATATGTCATTATTAACATCATCAGCTAAAGCATCTAATATAATTTTTACTGTATTTTCATCAGTGATAGAAGCAGAAATAAGTAAATCAGGGTCTTCATTTTCATTGCTGTCCCAAGCAGATACAAATATATCGCCGCCTAAAAGTTCTATAAATTTATAAACATCAACTCCATATTCTTCTAATTCTGCAAAATCTTCACTAAATGGGAATTCATCGCCAAACATAGTTTTTAAATGTTTAGAAAGTTCAGTACTGTTGAAAGCTAATGATAAAAATCCGTAATTATTCTCACCATTAACAAAAGTATATATATTGTCAGCCAATTCCTTTTTTAGTAAAGAACTATCATAAGGATAATTTGGTGAATATGTATCTATTACAACATTAGCATTTCCAACATTAAAATTAACTTTAGCAGTTAATATAGCATCTTTATAACTTTCTTTAGATAAACCATCATAATTTCTTCCAAATAAAAACTTTGTAAACTCATCAGTTTCATCAGAAAGTAAAGATAAATCTACCCAAGCATAAAAATCATTAGTTTGATTTTCTAATTCCATAAACTTTTCATTTGTAAGAGGAGAAGTAGTATCAAATATAGAATTAGCAATATTTATAATATCATTTTCTTTATTAAGTTCTTCATTATACCAATAAATATCATCTAGTTTTGTTTCTACTGTAAATACTTCATCATTCCAAGATATTAAAGTTGTATCATCAAGATAAAAATATCTGTAATTATTGTTATCACTAAAAGATATTAATTTATCCTCTTGGCTTGCTATTTTTATCATCACTCTATTTAATTCAGTTACATCTAATATATCAATCATTACTGCTATTTCTTGATAGCTATTAAATGAAACTATTTTTGAAGGTTTAGAAAAATCTAATATCTGTTCTAGTTTATTAGTCATAACTTCTACTACATAGGCATCATCTCTATATGTAGCAAAATTATCAGCAAACTTTTGCATAAACACTTTATTAAGAGTCTTTTGTAAACTAATTTCAGCTTTTGTAGATAATTCATTTAATTTTATAGAAAATACAGCTTGAGAAGTACTTGGAACATATTTTGTTTCTACTGCTTGTATTACTGAAGTTGAAAATAGAGTTATCATTAAAACAACTATAGATATTATATTTTTCATTTTACTAAAACTCTCCTTAAATTTTATAAAGCAACTTAATATATTATATTAGACTAAAAATTAAAAGTCAAGTATAATATAAAGAATATAAATACTATTTTATAAAAAATAAATAAATATTTTAATGAAAAAAATATTTCAAAGTTTATACTTTATGGTTATATATATGGGAGTATTATATAAAATGAAAAGAATAACTAGTGTTTTTGCATTATTACTATTATTTATTGTATCATGTAATTCAAATATTAATGATAGAAAAATAACTAAATCTGCTTTATTAAATGAACATAATGCATCTGTTGTAAATACCGAGTTTAATGGAAGCAAAACAATTATAGTATACTATTCTTGGAATGGCAATACAGAAATAGTGGCTAATAAGATTAAAAAGATTACAGGTGCTGATATATATAAAATTACTACAAAAATCCCATATCCAAATGAATATGATGATATGGTGATTCAAGTAAAAGATGATATAGATAATGATAAGCTTCCAGAATTAAACGGCAGTGTTGATTTGTCTAAATATGATAATATTATTATTGGATATCCAATATGGATAGGTGATATGGCTTTGCCTATGAAAAGCTTTTTGTCAAAAAATGATTTAAAAGGAAAAAATATAGCACCGTTTATATTAAGCGGAGGCTCAAGGGTATATAGAAGTGTTTCATATATAAAAGATACATGTCCTGATAGTAAAGTTTTGAATTATATATCTATAAAAAGAAAAGATGTATCCGATTTGGACGGTAAAATAAATAATTGGATAAGAAAAATAAAAGTAGATATATCTAAATAATTTATTAATATTATGTTAATATTTGCATAAAGAAAAAAAATAGTATACAATTTACATAATAATAATATAATTGTTATTTGGAGATATATTTATGAAAATAGATAATAGAGTATTAATATCTGATGACGGTCATAGAATGTACACTTATATTTTTACTCCAGACACTCAGCCCAAGGCAATAGTACAAATAGTTCATGGTCTTGGCGAACATGCTGGAAGGTATAAGGAACTAGCTAGCAAATTGGCAGATAATGGTTTTTTAGTATGTGCTGATGACCATAGAGGCTTTGGAAGAAGTACTGTTAGTAAAGATGGTATTGGACATATTGCAGATAAAAATGGTGCTGATTTAATATTAGAAGATATGAAGCATCTTATGGTTACAGTAAAAGCTGATTATCCTAATATCCCATATTTTATGTTAGGTCATAGTATGGGTTCTTTTTTAACAAGAGGCTTTTTAATAAAATATCATAAAGATTTAAATGGTGCTATTATAATGGGTACTAAGGGAAAGCCTAATACAATAGAAAGTATCGGTAAATTAATAGCAAATGTTCAAAAGTCAATTTTTGGAGGAAGAAAGAGAGCTAAATTATTAGATAAATTATCTGTTGGAGGATATGGAAAAAAATATTTCCCTAAAGATAAATCAGATTTAGCTTGGCTTACTTCAGATAAAGAAGAGATTAATAAAGTATTGGAAGATGAGTATTTTGCTAGTAAACCTGCTAGTATAGAGACTTATATACAATTATTTAATTTGATAGATAAGATTTCAGATAAAGATAATTATTCTAATATGAGTAAGGATTTTCCTATACTTTTAATATCTGGAGATAAAGACCCTGTTGGAAATATGGGAAAGGGTGTAAAATGGGTATATGAAATGTATAAATCTTTAGGACTTAATGATATTAATATAAGTTTATATAAAGACGGAAGACATGAAATATTGAATGATGTGCAAAGACATGATGTTATGAATGAAATACTTGATTGGCTTAATGCTCATATTTAAATGTATAAAAAAAGGAGTTATATGTTATGGTTAATTTAATTGAAAGATTTAAAGAGTTAGAACCAATAAAAGGAAACATAGATTTAGCAATAGAATCTATAATTAGCTGTTATAAAAATGGAAATAAAGTTTTGATAGCTGGTAACGGCGGAAGTGCTTGCGACAGTGAACATATTGCTGGCGAATTATTAAAAAGCTTTGTAAAGAAAAGACCTATAAAAGAAGAGATTAGAAAAGAGCTTTTATCTATGGAAGATGGAGAATATATTGCTGATAATTTAGAAGCTCCTCTTAGAGCCATTGCTTTAACTTCTCATATGGGGCTTTCTACTGCATATTTAAATGATAGAGATCCTTATTTAATATTTGCTCAGCAGTTATTAGGTTTTGGGGACAAGGGAGATATTTTTATTGCTATAAGTACATCAGGCAACGCTAAAAATATTATACATGCTTGTAAAGTTGCTAAGGCTATGGGAATAAAAATAATATCTTTTACGAATAATCATGGCGGTAAGCTTGCAGAGATGGCTGATATTGCTATAAAGGCTCCTTCAAAAGAAACATATATCGCTCAAGAATATCATGAAGCTATTTATCATGAAATTTGTATAAAAGTGGAAGAGTATTTCTTTAAAGAAGATAGATAATAATATTTTATAAGGTTTATGAAAATACTTTTAATAAAACAAACTTCTCTTGGAGATGTGCTTCATTCAACTCCTGTTATTAGGGCATTGAAAAAATGGAAGAGCGACTGTACTATAGATGTAGTAACAGATAAAAGAGCCTTAGGGATACTTGAAAATAATCCATATATCAATAAATTGTATGTTCTTGATATATATAAATACGAAAAAGAAATATTTGCTTCACCTTCTAAATTTTTTTCTACAATTAAAGAGTTTTTTTCTCATATTAAAGAAGTGAGAAAAGAGCATTATGATATAGCAATAGATTTGCAAGGGCTTGAGAGAAGCGTTATATTTCTTTATTTGTGCCATTCAAAAAAGAAGTTCGCTAAAGGAAAATGGCTTGGAATTAAAAGCAATTATTATAAAGATATTAATGCTATAGTTGGACTTCTTTCTTTTTTAGATTTTATTGATTGCCCAAGTGATGGCACAGATTTAGACTATTTTTTGCCAAGCAATATAGAAGATATTTTTAATAAAAAAATAGAAAATTTAAATATAAAATTAGATAAAGATTATATTGTATTTTCTCCTTTTTCAAGATGGGATACTAAAGATTTATCTATAAAAAAATCTAGAGAGATAATTGAAGAGATAAGAAAAATAAGTAAAATACAAATAATAATATCAGCAACAGGGGACTATAATGACAAATGTATTGAAATAGCTAATGGTTTTGAAAATGTATTAAACACATCAAGTTATTTTAATTTAAATGAGTTAGCTTATTTAATAAAAGAGTCATCGGCAATGATTACATCTGATTCTTTTCCAATGCATACTGGCTGTGCTTTTAAAAAACCTCTCATAGCAATATTCGGTCCAACTAATGAAGTTAGGGTAGGGCCTATAGCAGAAAACTCTGAAACTATTAGAGTAGAAGGTTTAGAATGTGCAAGATGCTACAAAAGAAAAAACTGCCCAAATAATCATATATGTATAGAAAATATAGATGCTAAATTAGTGGCAACTAGAATACTTCAAAAAATAGGTTATTTATAATATTTTTACTGTTGCTGAGTATTGTTTTCTGTTGTCTGTGTATTATTTTCTATATTATTATCAGCATTTTCTGCATTATTATTTTCAGCTGTACTTGCTTCTGTATTTTGAGCAGTAGTTTCTTCTACAGTGTTTTGTGTAGTTTGTTCAGTAGTATTTTCAACTGCATTTTCATCTACTGTAGTATTCTCTTCTGCTGCAACATTTTCAACTTCCTCTTGAACAACTTTTAAATTATCTATATCTTCTGCCTTAATATTTAAATCCATATTTCTTATTATTTTTTTTGCACTCTCTATATCAACAGTTTCACCTAAAGCATCAACTAATGTAATCTCTGGGTCTTCATTTCTATACTGTTTCATTTCTAACACATAGCCTTCTGCATCTTTTGCTATTGTAGTTTTATTTCTGCCGTCATTTTCTATATCTATTGTAACGCCATTTGCTCTTACTTCATTAATAGTAGTTTTACCGTCTGTTGTAGTTTTTGTAGCGGATGTACTTCCGTCTGGCTCTGTAGTTGTAGTTTCAGTATTTCCGTAAACATCTTTCACAACAACTATACTGCTTCCATTTGGTTTTATAGTTGTTGTTATGCTGCTTGAATCTGCTGCCACAACTTCTGTCACACTGCTTGAATCTTTATTAAGTGTTGTTGTTTCTTTTGAGCCGTCTTGTCTTATTATTCTTTTTATTGTAGTGCCGTTTGGCATTTTTATTTCGCTTATAGTGTCAGTGCCTACAGTGTCAGTAATGATAGTTCCATCAACTTTTTTAGTTACCACTGTAAAAGAACCGTCTTCATTATATGTTTTTGTTATAATGCTTCCGTCATCAGCTTTTACATTATAAGAGAAAGTACCAGCTCCAGCTCCTTGTGAACTTCTCTCTTCAACTCTTCCGTCTGGATAAACTATTTTTAAATTGCTAATTCCATTCGTATCAACTGTAGTAGTACCTATGCTTCCATCAACATAATTAGCAACAACGCTGTAGCTTCCGTCTGGATTTTCTGTTTTTACTATTAAAGCTCCATCGACTCTCTTTGTCTCTGTAACAATATTGCCTGAATTATCTTCTGTTCTTTTTACTTCTGTGCCGTCTAAACTTCTGCTATAGAAAAATATTCCATTTTTATCTTTATAGTTGGTAGTAATAGAGCCGTCTGACCTCTCTACTACAAATGCTTTATTGTTTTCTAAAGTTTTTCTATTTATAAAAGAACCGTCTGGGTATAGAGTATATTCATATATGTCGCCTGAAGATGTTTTAGTATTAATAGATTTTGAATTATCTATCATATAAGTCTCTACTCTTTTATCTCCATTTTCAGAGACTATCTCTATTTCTCTTTTTCCATATGGATATATAGTGTCAGATACTTCATAATTATTAGAATATATTTTTGTTTTTTCTATTTTTCCATTCTCATAAACTATTTTTACACCATTAGGATATATTGTCTCTCTTTCATAATCAAAATTAGGAAACACATTTTCTGTAGTAATGCTTCCGTCATTGTTTGTTGTTACTCTATAATTATTTGTAAAAGGCATAAACTTCACAGATGTATCATTGCTTCTTATAAGAGATATTACTCTCTCTAAAGATTCTCTTTGATAATAATCGCTTCCTACATTAGTTAAAAATATTTCATAAGATATTGCTGCATTAGTGATATCGCCTAAAGTTAAATAAGTATGCCCCATATTAAGATAAGCACTATAGTATAAGCCCCAAGTATTATATAAATCAACAGAAGCAACATTAGTTTTTATTGAAATCTCATTTCCATTAGTATCTGTTATGTTTGTCATTATCATTATATTTGTTACTATATAAGGATTTTCTTCTGTTATCACATAAGTAGAACCTGTAGTAGTTGAATTTGTTGTAAGAGTTGGAGAATTAGAGTTTGTAGCGTTTTCATTAGTAGATTCTAAATTTGGAGGTAGGGTAGTTGCTGATACTGTTGGGTCTACCACTTCCAATATGAAATTAGTATTAGCTTCAAAAATTACAGTTGTATTTGTGTATTCATATTCATTAGTAAATGTATTAGTTACAATAACATTTGTAAATAATGGAAGTTTTGTAAAAGTATTGTTTATAAGATTTTTTATATTTTCATTTGATTGATTTAAATTATTTATGGCATCAGATATATTGTCTGTTGTGTTAGTAAAATTATTTGTGTTATTTGTAGAAATGTTATTAGATATAATAGTATTAGTTATAATATTGTTTGTACCTAATAAAGTATTATTTGACATAACGTCGTTTGATAATGATAAGTTGGTAATATTGGCTGTGTTATTATTATCAAGAATAAAAATTGTGTTTGTTACAACATTTTGTGATACTGTGTAATTAGTTAATACTTCATAATTTAATTTTGCATTATATGGAGAGTAAAGTCTTTCTATTGCTCTATTATACCAAATCAAAGCTTCATCATAATTTTTTAATTGATAATAAGAATTGGCTATATTGTTACAAAAAGAATAAGAATCATTAATATCAAAAGCTAATTTATAATAATTTATAGCATTTTCGTATTGTTTATCTTGAAAATAGCAAGCCCCTATATAATAATAAAGCATATCATTGGTTGATAGAGGTCTTCTTTTTAGATAAAGTAAAAAAGCTTCTCTTGCAAAATTATATTTTTTTTGGAAGAAAAGTTTTTCTGCATTATAAAACTCTCTGTCTATATTTCTTTCATCATTAGGAGCAGCATTTTGAGAGAATATATTTATACAAGTAAAAATAAATATTAAAAATGCTATAGCTATTTTTTTCATAATAATATAATCCTTTTTACTACTTTTTTAAGGACAATAATATTTAAAACTATTAGTTTTTGATATAGTCAAAATAATGATTAAATAGCGAATAAATTATATATTCACTGTATCCTCTAACATTTTTATTTTTATCAAGAACATCATCTAAAAAATTAAAACTATTTTCATCTGGATTTTCTAAATAGTATAATTTCTCTTTAGATATACTATTTTCTTTTTTGAGTGTTCTTATTAAAGAAAGTTCTTTCTTTTTATTTCTATTATCTTCTCTGCTAGCATAATAAGAAAGCAGTCTTTTACTTAAATTTTCAAATACGATTTTATTATATATAACAGCTCTCCTCACATCCATATCAATACTTCCGTCAAAATTATTTAACTCACTATCGAATAAACTAATAGATATAGCAGAACGAATATCCGCAAAAACAGCTTTTTCTTCTTTTATCATAAATTTTTTATTAGACATAAAACACTACTCTTTTAAATTAAAATATTTTTTTTAATTATCGACAAGAGTAAAATTTAGATTAGAGTAAAATTTAATACAATAAAAAACCCGCCTCCATTGAAGAAAGCGGGCATTAATATCAACTAAATGATTTTTTATTATTTGTTTTTAATAGGGTCATTAGGATTAACAACACCGTCTTTAGGTAATTTTCTAGCCCATTGACCAGTGATAAATAATTCTATAACAGCTAATATAATCATTACAACAGCAATACAAGCTAATGCATAACCGTCGAAAGTAGCTTTTTTGAAGTTTGTATATACAACTAAACATAAAGCAGAAAGTGTAACTGCAAACATAAATACTAAAGGTATAACATTTTCCCAAGAAGTTCTGCCTTGACGATTTTTAATCCAAGCAGCAACAGCAAGTAATGATAAACCAGCTAATAATTGGTTAGCACTACCGAATATAGGCCATATTCTAGTGTAGCCATAAAGAGTAAATCCTAAAGATATAAGAACTGTGATAGCAGTAGCAATATAAGGATTAGTAAGTATAGTTTTATGTACTTTACCGTCAGCAGCAGTATATTCACCTAATTCTTGTATCAAATATCTTCCAATACGAGTAGCACTGTCTAAAGAAGTAAGTGCAAAAGAAGCAAAAGCCAAAGTAACAAAAGTTTGACCTATTCCAAGAGGTACGCCAAAAGAAGTCATGAAAGTAGCAACACCTAAAGCAAATCTAGCAGCAGGAGTACCAGTACTTTCTATAGCAGCAACACTCATTAAAGCAACTATAGCAACTATACCTTCTATAAGCATAGCACCATAACCTACTAATTTAGCATCTTTTTCACTGTTAAGCTGTTTAGAACTAGTACCAGAACTTACAAGTGAATGGAAACCAGATATAGCACCGCAAGCTACTGTAATAAATAGAATAGGGAATAAATAGTTGCCTTCACTAGGAGTAAAGCTAGTAAATACAGGAGCAGTTACAGCAGGACGCATTATAACTAAACCTAATACACCGCCTATAATCATAGCATAGAGTAAGAAAGAAGATAAATAGTCTCTAGGCTGTAATAATATCCAAACAGGCATTAAAGAAGCTAATATAATGTATATAGTTAATATAACTTGCCAAGGAGTTTTCTCTAAAGCAAGGAATGGGAATCTATAAGAAATAAATATAATAGCAGCCAATAATACAACACCTATTATTGTAGAAAGAGCAACATTAACTCCTCTTCTGTATACTAAGAAACCAAATAATAAAGCCAAAGCGATAAATAACATACTAGCAGTACCAGCAGCAGCAGATTCTCTGTAAGTATCAACGTTTACAGCAAATGTGCTTGCAGTGATGTCTAGGAATGCAGCCACTACTAAACAAATAGTAATGAATGCATAAAGAGTAAACATTATTTTACCTTTTTGACCAACATTGTGTCTGATAACTTCACCGATAGATTTACCTTCATGTCTTAGAGAAGCAATTAAAGAACCATAGTCATGCACTCCGCCAAAGAATATACATCCGAAGATAATCCATAAATATACAGGAAGCCAACCAAACATAGTTGCAATAATAGGACCTGTAATAGGACCAGCACCTGCTATAGAAGAAAAGTGGTGACCTAATAATACTTTAGCATCAGTAGGTACATAGTCTATTCCATCTTTTAAAGTATGTGCAGGAGTTTGTCTTGAAGGATCAACACCCCATTTTTTAGCTAAATATGAACCATAGGTTACATAAGCTACAAAAAAGGCTATCATTCCAATGATTAATAATAGAAAAGCATTCATAAAATCTCCTTAATTAATTTTATATTAAAAATCCAAAAGAAGGTTTTTTAATTCCTTTTTTCTCATTTTTGGTAAATAGACGCTTTTATCTTTTATAGATACTATTGCATATTCTGTTTCAGACCAACCATGAAACGATAGTTTATAACTTACTCTATAAAAGAATTTTTTTACTATTTTTTCCCATTCTTTTTCTAAAGAAATATCAGTTATAATAATACCTGTGATGATACTTCTTTTATGAAATTTATTAGGGTTTGAAAGAATTGGTGTTAATCTAACCAACATATCTTGAAATTCTTCTATATTCTCTAAAGTGCAGTTCTTTATAAAACGAACAAGCATATGTTCAAATACAGAATATCCTTCATAAACTGTAGATGTAGTAATAAAGGATTTGAAAAAATCATTTCTATGAAAAGCATAGAGATCAAAATATTCATTTTCTTTATTAATTTGATATTCTAAGTCAAAATGTCTCATTAATTTTTCTGACAAAGAAAATATATATTTTTTTACCTCTTCATTATCAATATTTAATCTAGCCATATACAAACTCACAAATTACAACTATAAGTATATAAAAAATAATTAACCTGTCAAGTTATTGTATGAAGTAATGAGAATTTTTTACAAAAAAATATCATTTTTTTATAAAAAAATATTATTTATTAGAAAATATTATTATTTGTTAGAAAATATAATAAAAATCATCTCTTGGAATATTATTTCCTATGAGTTTTTTATCAAAATTGTATATGAAATTATAATAATTATTTAATTTTATTTTCATGTTTTCATCATTATAAAAAGTAATACCAACTCTATCTATACCATAAGAAACAGCTTTGGCGTTAATTAATATAGAAGTTTGTTTAATTAAAGATTCTATTTTTTCTTTGTTATTTAAAATATACTCACTAGATTTTTTATATTCATTTAATATTTCTTTTAATAAATCATTATTGTTTTCTATGAAACTTTGTTTTGCAATAAGCACAGCAACAGGGTAGGGGGTAATATATTTTGAAATATCAACTATTATATTTATGTCTTTATTTTCTAATAAGGCTGAAGATAAAAAAGGCTCTGGAAGTATAGCAATATCAACTTTTTTAGATGCTAATGCTTTTGATAAATCTAAATTGCCAAGAGAATAATTTATATTTGCTCCTTTTATATTGTGATTTTTTATTAAATATTGAAGCATTAAATCTGGAGTTGATAATTTTAATCCGCAGTAAATAGTTTTATTTTTTAAATCATCTATGCTTTTTATATTTTTATCACTTGAAACTATAAACATTTTTGTTTCTGATACTACAGCCACTGCTTTATAATTTAATCCTCTGTTATATATTATAGAAGCCATATTCGCAGGGACAGCAGCAATATCAACTTCACCTTTTATTATAGAAGCCAATATATTATTAGGAGAGTTTATAATACTTATATTGATTTTTTTATAATCATTAATCATCTTTACAGCACCTATTGCCGTAGGTCCATTTAATAAACTCATTTCAAAAGAATACAAACTAAAAGAGATTAAAAAAAATAAAATAACAAATATTTTTTTCATGATATACCTATAAATATAAATTGTTTTCTTTTATATAATTATAAACTTTGTCTTTTAAGAAATACCTAAAAGCACCATTATTTTTTATTCTCTCTCTAATTAAACTAGATGAAATATCTATTCTTGGAGCTATTATAGTTTTTATATTATATTTTTCTATATTATCGCTGATTAAGTTTTTGTTATCATCTCTATTAAGAACTACAATATTAGATAAATTAGATATTTTTTCAGGCTCTCTCCATTTATCAAAATCTTTCACCAAGTCAGCACCTATTATAAGAATTGGTTTATCTTCAAACTTGTAATTATTATAAATATATTCTAAAGTTTTTATTGTATAAGACACACAATCATTTTTTATCTCATAATCATCTAATATAAAGTTGTCATTATCTTCTATAGACAATTTTAACATATTAGTTCTGTCATCATCAGAAACTTTGCCGCTTATGTTTTTATGCGGAGGTATTTTACTTGGAATGAATAATATTTTATCGCATTTAAGTTCATGCTGTATAGTATCAGCCAATATTAAATGCCCCAAATGAGGAGGGTCAAAACTTCCGCCTAGTATTGCAATCTTCATAAACACTACGACACTGCCAAATAGAATTATATTAAAAGTTTAATTGTTAAATAATAATTTGCAAGCATATTTTTTATTTATATAGCTAAACAATTATATTTTGTTAATATGTATAATAAACTTCTTTTCCAAAACCTTCATGAAACTTTCCGTTATTATAAACTACATTTCCTCTCACTATAGTAGTTATAACTTTGCCGCCTCTTTTAAATCCTATATATGGAGACCAAGAAGCTTTTGTAATTATATCTTTATCTTCTATAATGGATTCATCATTCAAATCTGCTATTACAAAATCAGCATCAAATCCTTCTTTTAATAGGCCTTTGTTTTTTATGCCGAATATTTTAGCAGTATTTTCGCTCATAATTTTTGTCAGAAGTTTTATATTTATAGTAGAGTCTTTTACTTTTTTTAGCATTAGTTCCAATGAATGCTCTATAGAAGGTATTCCGAAAGTAAGTTTTTCCAATTTCTCACTTAATAAATGCGGTGCATGGTCTGTTCCTATGGTGTCTATTGTACCGTCTAATATAGCATTCCATAATGCATCATTGTCTGATTTCTCTCTAAGCTCTGGTTTCATTCTAAGAAGCATTTTGTTTTTATCATTTTTATTAACATCTTCAGTATTCAAAAATAAGTGGTGTGGGGTAGCTTCACCATAAATTATCATACCAGAATCTTTTGCTTTTTTAAGAGAATTAATTTCACTTTCTAATGATAAATGACATAAATATAACGGAGTATTTGTTTGTTTTGCTATATTTATTGCCTTATCAACCATTTTCTCTTCTGCATGTACTGTAACAATCTTTGAAGCTTCAAATAACTTATATAAAATTTTATCATCTTCAACAAGCATGTTTCCAGTAGAAGCATTAAAGAAAATTTTTGTAGAAGCAGCTTTGTTTATAACTTGTTTTATATCTTCAGTATTATCAGCCTTACTTCCTCCAAAATGAAAACCATAATCAACATATGACTTGCCAATCATCATATTCTTTTTTTCTTCTAAGCTTTCTTTTGTTATGGTGTTTGGAATGGTGTTAGGCATATCCAAGAATGTTGTAACACCGCCTCTTGCTGCCGTCTTGCTTCCAGAAGAAAAATCCTCTTTATGTGTAAGCCCAGGGTCTCTCATATGAGCATGAGGGTCTATTATACCTGATAAAACATGATTATAATTGGCATCTATTATATTACTGTCTTTATAGATTTCAAAATTATTATCAAAATCTATTTTTTTTATCTTTTCATTTTCTATAATAATAGATACTATATTATTTTCTATTTTGGCATTCTTTATTATCATTTTGTTATCTCTTTATTACAATAATAACAAAAATCTCCATAACTTCTTCTAGCAACTTTATTTTTTGTCTCTTCAAAATGAGTAACACATTTTTTATTTTGACAAACAATTTCTTTATTTTCTATTAATTCATAATCTTTTTCTTTTTTCTTAGAAGTGCTTTCTATTATACCAGTAGCCAAAGATAACATAGCCATTCTTGTAGGAACACCATTTTTAGCTTGTATAAAATATTTAGCGTATTTTGTATCATCTAAATCAATACTAATCTCATCAACTCTAGGAAGCGGATGCATTATAATCATATCTTCTTTGCATTTTCCTACTATTGTAGATTTTGAAATATTGAATGCATGTTTTACTTTTTCGTAGTCTTCTATATTTTCAAAACGTTCTCTTTGTATTCTTGTCATATATAAACAATCAATTTCTTTTAGTATTTCTTCGTAATTATTGCCTTTATGATATTTTATTCCAGCATTGTCTAATTCTTTTAATATATAATCAGGAATCTGAATAATATCAGGAGAAATATAATAAAACTCTCCATTAAACATTTTTAAAGCCTTTGAAAGAGAGTGAACAGTTCTTCCATATTTAGTATCTCCTACAAATGCTATTTTTTTATTTTCAATACTTCCTAATTCATCTTTTAAAGTGTATAAATCAAGTAATGTTTGACTAGGGTGTTCATTAGAGCCATCGCCTGCATTAATTACAGGGCAATCAGTAACTTCTTCAGCAAACTTAGCAGCACCGTCTATAGGGTGTCTCATAACTATTACATCAGAATATGCTGAAACCATTATTATTGTGTCTTTTAAAGATTCTCCTTTTTTTATAGAAGAAACATCAGGGTTATCAAAACCTATAACATCTAAACCCATTTTATATGCTGCCGAATTAAAAGAAAGTCTAGTTCTTGTTGAAGGCTCAAAGAAAAGGCTTGTCATTATCATTCCATCCATCATTTTTCTTCTTTCCATATTTGGAGTATTATCTAGTCTTTTAGCAACATCTAATACTTCCAAAATCTCTTCTTTTGACATTTCTTTAATACCTATAAAATTTTTCATCTTAACATCCCTTAATAATTATTTGTTTTTACAGCATAAAAAAAGGGAATAAAATCACTAATAGCAATTTTATTCCCTTTTAAAAATTCTGCATTTGTTAATTTAAACAAACATAGAAAATACGATAATAAATAAAATAAGTTTTTTATTATACCATTCATAATATTTCCTACACTGTATAAATTGGATTAATTATATATTAAAATAAAAAAAAATCAATATATAAAGAATCTTTTTTTAGTAGGGTAGATTAAAAAAAATTAAAAACTAATTATACTATTTACTTTAAAATATAATATATTATACTAAGTAACTATATTAATTATATAAAATTTTAATTATGTTTAAGAAGATAATAATATATTTAATTTTTACTGTTTTAATTTATAGTACATCTAGTGCTAAATTATTTTCATATTTCCCGACAGATTCAGCATTGGGCTTCTCTTTAAGATTTAGTTTTCCTCTTCAAGCTTCATTAGGAGTAACAGGAAAGTTTGAAGGAATACCTTTTATGTTTGGAGGTATATTGAATATTGGTATATCTAGTAAAGGAGCATCTTGGTTTGGTTTTAGTGCCAGTGCCGATTGGTGGGGATATACAACTAGATTGGGACAATTAGGTGATTCTGATGTAATGCTGTATTTAGGTCCTGGTGTAGAAGCTATTTTTAATTTTGCAGCTAAGTATGTCAATATAGAAGCCGATTTTAGAATACCAGTTGGAGTATCATTTATAGTAAAAGAAGATTGGGAAATATTTTTGCAATTAACTCCTGCATTAAATGTTATATCAGTAGGAACTAGAGGGTTTGCAACATTTGGCTGGTATCCGGAAAGCAGCGGTTGGGCTTTTGGCGATTTCTTTAGGTTTTATGGTGATTTTGGCTTTAGGTATTGGTTCTAATAGCGTATGGAAGTTTATTTTAGGATAAAATATATCTTCCGATAATGTATATTATGTTAACTAGTATATTAGCTTTTTTATTAGAGTTTATACGGCTATATATGGAATTATTATTAATTATATATAATATTTTTAATATTTTACTTTACAAAAGATTATTGACAAAAGATTATTCATAAATTATCATATTTAGAAAGTTGATTAAAAAATATAATAAAATTGGAGTTTAATAGAATATGCCAACTTTAAAAACAAGTATATCAGGAATTAGAGGAATTATTGGAGATGGTTTAGATATAAGTACTATAGTAGATTATACTTCTGCATTTGCATCTCTTTTTCCAAAGAAAGCAAAAATCTTAGTAGCAAGAGATACAAGAATAACAGGAGAATCTATATTAAATGCTGTTGTAGCTACATTAATGGCATCTGGAATAAATGTAATAGATATAGGAATAACACCAACACCAACTGCGTTATATATGGTAGAAAAACTAAAAATACATGGCGGAATCATGATATCTGCAAGTCATAATCCTATAGAATGGAATGCATTAAAGCTTATAGGTAAAGGCGGACATTTTCTAGATGAGAAGGCTGTTAATGAACTTATGAAGCTTTATGATAAAAAGGCTAAAAGATTTGTTAAGGCATTAGAGACTGGAACTTATCAAAAAATAGATAATGCCATAGAAGAACATATAAAACGTATTTTAAGATTTATAAATGTTGAAAAGATTAAAAAAGCAAATTTTAAAGTTGCTTGTGATTATGTTAATGGAACAGGATTATTTGGTACTCCTCCATTACTTAAAGCATTAGGAGTTAAAGAAGTTTCTATAAATAAAGAACATACTGGTAAATTTGCTCATGTTGCTGAGCCTTCTGCTACAAGCATGAAAAGTTTATCTGAGTTAGTAAAGAAAAACAAAGTAAATATAGGATTCACTCAAGACCCTGATGCTGACAGACTTGCTTTAGTATTAGATGACGGTACTATAATAAGCGAAGAGTATACTTTAGCTTTATGTGCTAAATATTTATGGTTGTCTGGAAAAGGAAATGCTGCTGTAAATTTATCTACTTCTAGAATGATAGATGATTTAGCTAAAGAGAAAGGATATTCAGTTGACCGCACAAAAATTGGTGAGATAAATGTTTCTTCTCATATTGTGAAAAATAAATTATATTTTGGAGGCGAAGGAAACGGAGGTATAATAGTGCCTGCTGTAACTCCTGGAAGAGATTCGCTTTTAGGTATTGCTTTAATCTTAGAATTAATGGCTACTACTGGAAAAACTATAAAAGAATTAGTTAATGAAATACCAAAATATGAAATAGTAAAAGAGAAATTAGAAGTTTCAAAAATTGATGAGAATAATTTCTTAAAGCAAATAAAAGAAAAATACAACAAAGCTAAAATTACAACTATAGACGGAATAAAAATAGATTTAGAAGACTCTTGGCTTCATGTTCGTTCATCAAACACTGAACCTATAGTTCGTATTATTGCTGAGGCAAAAACTAAAAAAGAAGCTAAGGAATTAATTTCTATAGCTATTAATATGATAAAGGATAATAATAAACCTAAAAAAACTAAATAAAAAAACTTTCTGCTACCCTACTCTATTATGTTTTTTTATTTATTATGTAATTTATATTTTTTACAAATTATAAAAAAATAGTTTTATTATTATAACAGAAAAATAAATTGGAGATAAACTACGATGAAAAAAATTAGTTTAGTAATGATTTTTATATTAATATCAGCTTTTGCATTACATGCAGATGTTATTGAAGATGAAGTATTTAGATTAATTAATTTAGAGAGAAGCAAGGTATCACTTCCTCCTCTTCCAAACAATCAGAGATTACATTCTTTAGCACTTTATCATAGTGATAATATGGCTAAAAATAAATTCTTTAGTAATACAGATTTAGAAGGTCTTGACTCTAAAGGAAGACAATTAAAATTATATCCTGAAATGGTTGGAAATATTACAGAAAGTTTTACAAAGTTAGATGTTATACCTCTAACTGATAAAAATGCTGCTGCTAGTATTGTTAAAAATTTAATGAATACACCAGACTACAAAAAAGTAATATTATCAAAAGATTTTAATGCTATGGGAGTTGGAGCTTCAAAAAGAGGTGTTGGAGTATATACTACTGTAACTTTAGCAAATATTATAGCTGAGTCTGTTAATTTTAAGTCTGAAGTAAAATATGGTGATGATATTACTGTACAATATAGAATATTAAATAAAGCACCATTCACAGATTTTAAGATAGCTGTTGAAATGGCTGACCCTAAGGCTCAAATAGTTGGAGATGACGGTAAAACTTATATAGGCAAAGTGATATATGATGTTACAGATGCAGGAAACACTGTTATAAGCAAAACATTTAAAGCAGAATATGGTAAAGGAGAATACAAAGTTTCATTACTTTATAAGGGTGAGCATTTCTCAAGCAATACAAGAGTTATAACAGTTAAATAATAATAATATAAAGAGAATAATACAATGAAGTTTAGACATAGGTTTACAATAAAAAAAGGTATAGATTTAACTCCTATGATGGATATAGTATTTAATTTACTAATATTTTTTATGATAGGAGCTACAATCATGCAAACTCCTCAAATAGAAATTAGTTTACCTAAGTCTACTTCAGCTGTAGGAAAAGAAAAAAATGAAACTATAATAATAACTATATCTAAAGAAGGCAGTATATACGTTAATGAAGAGGCGGTAAATGATATAGATGGATATCTTAATAATTTAGCTAAAGTTGAAGGAGAATTAGCTAAGCCTGTTGAGATAAGGTCTGACGAAGATGTTAGAACTCAAGTTTTAATATCTGTAATAGATAGTGTAAAAAATGCTGGTTTTACAAAACTAGGTATAGCAACAGATACTAAAAATAATAATTAAAAAAATTAATATATATAGTAATAGGAGTATTTTTATGAAAACAGTAGATGCAAGAGGCGTTCCTTGCCCAAAACCTTTAATATTAACTAAAACAGCTTTAATGAATGCTAGTCTCAACGAAGAGATTGAGGTGCTCATTGATGATGAGGTGGCATTCCATAATATAACTGATTTTCTTAATAATAATAAAATAACATATTCTAATAATGGAATGAATTTCAAAATAACAAAAAACAAAGAATTATCACAAAATGAATCTGCTAAAGAAAAATCATCAGGTCCTGTAATTGCCGTAGTAGATAAAAAAGCTATGGGACAGGGAAACGATGAACTTGGAGAATTATTATTAAAAGCATTTTTAGGAGCTTTAAAAGATGCTAATCCAAAACCTGAGGCTTTATATTGTTATAATGGCGGAGTTTATTTAGGTATTGATGAGCCTTATAAAAGTTTGTTGCAAGAGCTTAGAGATGCTGGAATAAAAATATTTTTCTGCGGAACTTGCGTTAAGTTTTATGAATTGGAAGGAATAAAAGTAGAAGAGCAAACTAATATGCTTGGTATAATAGAGGCTATGGCTAATGCTTCTGCTGTAATAAGAGCATAATTTTTTATGAGCAAATATTATTATTTCGATAACTCAACAACGAGTTTTCCTAAACCTAAAGAAGTTGCTGAAGATATGAGTAATTTTTTACTTAATATCGGAGGCACTTATGGAAGGGTAAATACCAAAAGAGGAAAATACACCACTGAAAAAATAGAAGAATGCAGAGAATTTTTAGCGAATAAGTTTATAGGTACAAAAAATGATTCTAATATTGTATTTACTTCTGGGGCAACAAGGGCTGTTAATGATATATTAATAGGTTTAGATTTGCATGATACAAAAGTTTTAATTTCTTCATTAGAGCATAATGCAGTACTTAGACCTATTTATCATTTGCATAAAAACAAAAATGTTGAATATCAATTAATTCCTTCAAAAGACGGAGGAAAAATTGATATAGAAGCTTTATCTGAAATAGTAAAAAAAGATAAAATATCACTTGCTATAGTTAATATGGAAAGCAATATTAGTGGAGTTATACAGCCAATAAAAGAGATAAAAGAAACTCTTAAAGACACTCCCCTACTCGTTGATGCTACTCAGTATATAGGTGTTGGTGATATATTTGCTGATGATTGGAATATAGATTATTTAGTGTTTACAGGTCATAAAGGTTTACTAGGTCCTACTGGTACAGGCGGTTTTTATGTGAAAGAGCCTAATAAACTCAAAGCTTCATATTTTGGCGGAGGCTATGGTGACGGTTTTGAAACGCCTTACAGTGTGCCGGAAATATATGAGGCAGGCACTCCTAATACTGTGGGTATTATAGGGCTTTTGGCAGCATTAAAAAACAGACCATCATGGAACATAACAATAAATGATATGATAGACACTATAAAAAAAATAGAAAGCTCAAATAAATATAAAGTAATTTGGTCTAGAGAGCCTTCTTCACAGGGTTTTTTGTTTTCTATAGAGAGTGATTTAAATATGGCAGAAATTGCTCATAGGTTATATGATGATTATAATATAGAATGCAGATATGGTTTTCATTGTGCAATTTTAGCTCATAATTTTTACAAGAATAATAATGGTGCTATAAGATTTTCTTTTTCACCATATACTACAAAAGAAGATTTAGAATATTTAGCTGATGTACTTATAAACAAATTATAGGATTTTTAATATATGACTAAAAGTTTTTGTTATTTAAAAACACCAAGAGATTTAATAAAGGCAGAGAAAATATTATCAGATGCTGGTATTGAAGTAATTGTACGTCCTGCTCCAGAGCCAATATTTGGTGTTTGCAATATGGCTATAGATATAAAAGATAATGACAAAGTATATATAGTCTCTTTACTTGAGGCGGCTGGTTTAGTGGTATTAATAAAAGACAGTGAATAATATCCCTAAATAAATATAATTTGTTTTATATCTGGGGCTTTGCACCCTGCAAAGCGTGCCCGTAGGGTAAGACCCTACTTCTTTTTGCGACCGAAGGAAGTACCTATGGTATTGCAACAAAGAAGCAAAAAGGCTATTTTTTTAGCTAAAATATAGTTTATCTTACATTTATCAGTATGATTTAATACCAACTTTGTATTTGCATTTTTTGGTTCTTTTGACGAAGTCCGCACCGCGAGCTGCGGGAAAAAGAACCAAAAAAAATTATAAATTTTCGCTATATACTATTCATGTTCTAATAGCTTTTTGTAAGAAACTTCTATTGCAAAAGCTCCAAGCGGTGCTGTTATTAATATGGCAAGTACTGCTATTACAAGTATAATCTCTCCTGATGCCAAACCAAACGATAAAGGAATAGAGCCTATTGCAGCCTGAACTGTTGCTTTAGGGCAATATGCTATCATAGAAAATATTCTCTCTTTTTTATTGAGTTTAGTTTTTATTAATGATACAAGAATACCTAACATTCTAAATATTAAAACAGCAAATATTAATACAATTCCTAAAACCCCAGCATTAAAAGCATAATTAATATTTACCGCAGCACCCACTAACACAAAAAGAATAATTTCAGCAGCTACCCAAAGTTTTGAGTATTTTAATGAAAGCCTTTTTGATAATTCTTCTTTTGATTTTTTAAGATATGCTCCTATACTCATAACAGCAAGAAGTCCAGATATTCCTATAACTCCTCCAAATAAATTTGATATTGAAGTTTCTATGCTTACAAGTATAAAAGATATGCTTAATATTATAACTACTTTAGCACTGTCTCTTATATGGAATTTAGTAAAGAACTTTGATAATATAAAACCTATAATAATACCTAGTAAAAGTCCAAATATAATTGAAGTAGGTATTTTGACAAAGTCAAGGTAAGATATATTTCCGCCCTTAACAAGCGAAGTAAAAGATGTAAATAGCACTATTACAAATATATCATCAACAGAAGCACCAGCCATTAATAATTGAGGTATACTTTTGTTGGTACCGTATTTTTCATCTATAAGTTTAAGCATTTTCGGCACAAGCACAGCAGGAGATACAGCAGCTACAACAGAACCCATTAAAGCAGCATCTAATAAACTGATATCAAAAAGTTTTGGAGCTATTAAAATCATTCCTATTATTTCAAAACTTGCAGGCACAAAGCACATTAATATTGCAGGACGCCCTACTTTCTTTAAGTCTTCTATATCAAGATTAAGCCCAGCACGAGTAAGTATTATAATAAGTGCCAATTCTCTTAAATCTGCTGATATTGAAAGTATAGAGTTATCTAATAAATTTAAACAATATGGTCCTAATACTATACCTGTTATAATTAGTCCTAAAAGTGATGGGAGTTTTAAAAGTGAGAATATTTTTCCAAGTATCATTCCGCATAAAAATATTAATGCCAAACTGAGAAGCATAATTATATAATCCTTTTTTTATTAGTATTTGATTTTTTATTATGATATAAATTGAAGAAATATAAAAAGCTATTATCTGCAAAAATCATAAATCACCTAAACTATAATTTTTTTATAATTTAAGTTTATAAAAAATCATAAATTTGCAGAAGTCATCAGCTTTTATATTTTTTGATTAATTAAAAATAAATAAGCGGTTTAATTATTTTATAAATTTATTAAATAATTTAAGGAGACCTCATTCCTTATTTTTGGTATATTCTATCATAAATATTTTTTATTTCAATATTTTAATAAGATTATATATATAAATTTTCTAAATATAATAATAACTATTATTGATATTTTGATATTTTACAATATAATATCAATAACAACTAGAGATTAAAACAAAATATTGTTTACTATTTATGTTTTTATAATAATTTTTTATAAAAATATAAATAGTAGCTTTTATTATAAAAACAAACAAACTTACTTAATGATATTTTTGGTATTATTTAATTTTTATACGTGTAGAAAACAGTCAGTTGTAAATCCTATTAATAGAAAAAATCATAATGATGGCGGAAATAATAACATATATATTGAGGTTGGTGCTAATACTATGATAAATAATGAAGCATTATCTTCATTTAGATTAATATTAAAACCTTAAATTAAAAAGGACAATTTATGAAAAATATACTAATAATACTATTTATATTTTCAAATATAGTATTCGCTTCTTCCTTTGAATTTGATTTTTCTGTTTCTTCAGGCGGTACATTTGATTTCAGTTACAATGAAGGATATTCTTTTAAGAAAGATTTAGATGGTTTTAGAGTAGGTTCAGGACTTTCATTAAGCATATTGCTGTCATTGGGCAGAAATGATGAAATTAATAATAATATTTTAACCAGTATAAGCAGTATGATTGAAACAGGATATAATTATTATAGGAGGGAGAGAAGAGGCAATAAAGATTATTATACTGATGATGGATATTATGTATATGATTATCATAGTATTATTTTAGGATATTTGCTTAGACTAAATTTTCACAATAAGGTTTCTTTAGGCATAGGAGGTGGAATTTTTATTCCTTTATACAGTACAGCTAATCAGGCAGATTATTCATTTGGACTTATTGATAATTATCAATATATGACAGAGTTTAATCAAAAAAATATTGCTTTTATGTATAAGCTTCCTTTTATGCCTTATGTAAAAGCGAATGTTGTAAGATATTTTTATTTTTCAGACAGATGGTCTTTTAAAATTGGAGGAAATTTAATATATAATTTTGGTATGGAGCTTGATACTTATAGATTAGGTTTTTATAATGTATATGATAAATATAATTTTTCTTATTTTGATATAGAGATTTATGTGGGCATTTCTTTTGGAAGACCTAATAAATAATTAATAATGTTTATAATGATATCAAGTGCAGTAAAATTTTAGTGTGTATTTTTTATTGTACTTGATATTTATTATCTAATATAAATATTTTTTATTTCAAGTTGTAATAAACTGTTAATTTTTAATTTAATAATATAAAATATTTTTGTTAACATATTAAAAAAATTACCGTTAATACGAATAGGTATTATAATATATTTAATGGCGGTTTAAAAAATGGCTGTAAAAAAAACAACTGAAGAAAATAAAGAAAACTACAAAAAAATTGCTGAGAAATTGCAAAAAAAATTAGATAAATCTGAAGCAAAGATAATAGAATTAAATGAGAAATATATAAAAGTAATAGATTTGCAAAAAAAGAAATTAGAAGATAAATATAAAAAACTTGAAGATAAATATAAAGAAAAAATAAAACAGTTAGAAGAAAATATAAAAAAATACAAAACAGATAATGTGAAAACAATTAATTCAGATATAGAAAAATTAAAAAAGAAATTAGAATTAGTAGAAAAGAGCAATAAGAAACTCGAAGAAGAAAAGAAAAAAATAGAAACCCAAAATAAAGAGCTTAACTTAAAAATAAAAGAAGCACTACAAACTAATAAAGATACAGATAAAGAAACTTCAAAACTAATAAAAGATTTAGAAGGGAAATTAAAGGCTCTAGAAACAGAAAAAGAAAAAATAGAAACACAGAATAAAGAGTTAAGCTTACAAATAAAAGAAGCACTACAAACTAGCAAAGATGCAGACAAAGAATCTTCAAAATTAGTAAAAGACTTAGAAAGTAAATTAAAAACTTTATTAACAGAAAAAGAAAAAATAGAAGCCCAAAATAAAGAACTAAACTTACAAATAAAAGAGGCATTAAAAACTAGTAAAGATTCAGACAAAAAAGACAAAGAAACTTCAAAACTAATAAAAGATTTAGAAGGCAAATTAAAAGCCCTAGAAACAGAAAAAAGAAAAATAGAAACCCAAAACAAAGAATTAAATTTACAAATAAAAGAAGCGTTAAAAACTAGTAAAGACTCAGACAAAAAAGACAAAGAATCTTCAAAATTAATAAAAGATTTAGAAGGCAAATTAAAAGCTCTATTAACAGAAAAAGAAAAAATAGAAGCTAATAATCTTAAATTAAATGAAGAAATAAAATTATTGAAAGAAGAAAATAAAAGTTCTAAAAATACTATAAAAGAAATAAATGATTTAAAAAAGAAATTAGAACAATCTGAAAACTTAAGAAAAGAAGTTACTGAGAAATTAAAAAATGCTATAGGACAATTAAAAGAAAACAAAAAAAATGCAAATAAAGTTTCAAAAGAAGATAAAGAAAAATTTAGAGAAAATTTAAAATTATTAAAAAAAATAAAAAAAGAAAGTGAACTATTAGATAAAAAAAGAGCACATTTAAAAAAAGAAGAAGAGAAATTAAGATTAATAAGAAGTAATATACAAAGCTCAGCAAAAGATATAGCATCAACTATAAGAAATAGTCAAGTTAATTATTATAATAATCCTAATATGCCAGAAAATCCATTAGACCCTAATGGTACAACCGACTCTTTGGATATGCAAGGAAATAAAGCTTTTGATATAGACCCTGCAACTGAAGAAGGAATAAAAAAAATGGCAGGCATAATGTGTGCTGCTATGGACGATTATAGAGAGCAAAAAGAAAAAGAAAGCAAAGAAGAAACCATAACAGAAGGCGAAGAGAGATTAAATAAAGCATCAGAGCAATTAGAAGATTTGGTAGAAAGCAGACTAGAAGATACATATCAAAATGATAATCCTCAAAAACGTCCATTTACAATAATAGATAAAATTGAAAACAGCAGAGTTGAAATAAATGAAGGATATAACCCTCAATCTGCTGGTCAAACAATAGTTACAAACAATGAAGATGGAACTAAACAAACTATAACAGCTCCAGCAAATCAGCAAGTTCCTAATATCACAGTAAAAGTAGAAGCCCCAAAAGAAACAAATAAATTATCAAAACCAGAAACTCAATTAAGACCTGCTAGTGAAACTCCTACTATGAGAATGAAGCTTCTTGATGATACTGATGATTATGAAAAGAAACTTGTTATTACTTATGGGTTTGATAATATGCCTGAAAATATGTATTATTCAAAATACAAAAAAATATTAAGAAATGCTGCTAGAATAAGTTTGCTTGGTAATTTACAAGAAGGTCTTGATATGTTTAAGTTAATAAGAGATCAAAATATACCAGATGAGTATAAACAAATGATAGATAAAAACATACAAGATATAACTTATTATCTTAGAGGTTTGCATAGAGTTAGATTGGAATAGAAGTTTTTTATGTTTAAATATTTATTTTTAATTTTTACAATCATTATAAATATAATTGCTTGTTCATCAAAAAATGTTACAGTTGGTGAGATAAATGCAGTTTATAATAAAAAAGAAGATTCTTATACTATATCTTTTCCGGAATATAATAAAATATATCCAGAATACATAAAACTAGAAGTAAATAAAAAAATAAAAAATGGTATTGTATTAAGTTATAATATAGAAACTGATAATATACCTACCCTACTAGATATATGCGTTGAAGAAGATAATATAAAAAAAACTTATTCTATTGTAAACCCTAATGTTAATCAAACAATTAATATAGAGTTATATGCTACCAATTTCACTCCGTATTTATCTAATGATAAAATAAAAGATATAGAGATAAGTTTAGAGAGTGTTGGAAGTTATGATACAAAAGAAAAAGTTAAAATTTCTTTAAGTGAAAAAATAGATGGTTATAAAAATATTGATACTACTAGATTGGTATTACCTGAAAGCGGTCATATAGCAAAAAGCAATCCTCCTTTCTTTATGGTTAATAAAAAGCTAAATTTAATTAGAGTCTATTTAGCACAAGATTTATCTTTTAATAATGCATATCAATATACAATTAGAAATAATAATTTTTTTGATATTACAAATAAACTAAATAGCGGTAAATGGTATATAGCTTTAGATGAAAATGGAGATACTAATTTAAGAAAAATATATCATTTCTTTATCACTGATAAAACTAAAGATATTAATATTATAACAAATACAAAAGCAAATACTCAAAGACCTTTTATTTTTGCAGATTCACAAACTCTTAATTTATTAAATAACATATATAATTCTAAACGAATACAGCAATCTGCATTTTTAAGGAATTTTAATTATTTTAAATTATACACTTCAAATAATATGGGTAAATGGTATTTGGATAATATATCATACACTAATGAAAATAATGATAATAAAATATACTTTGAAAATATTCCTTCACATATAATGCTTATGAGCTTAAGAAGTTATTTAGAAGAAGATAATACAATATTGCAATATGATATAAAACAAATGATAAAAAATATTACACTTCTAAATGAAAATAGTATAGAAAACTTTAATAATGTAGATGCAGCATATATATTAGCTAATTCATTATTAATGCCTTTTGATATATTGTATGATAAATTATCATCTGAAGAGATAGTATTAATAAAGCAAAAATTTATAGATTATGGAAATATATTATATAAATATATAATTAATAATCCGTCATTATATAGAGATGCTAATAATATAAAATACATAACTACATTAGGTTTAATATCATTAAATATGTTAAATGAAAATCTATATCAGGAAGAAGTAAGAAACTGGTATTTATTTTCGCTTAAATATATAAACTCTATGATATTTAGTATGTTTGAAGATGACGGCAGTTTAAAAGCTTCTTTGGATAATTCTTTTGATATTATTTTCAATATATTAATATATGCTAATGCTTTAAAAAATGCTGAAGTTGATAATGTATTTGAATATGAATCATTTAAAAATATAGGTAAATATTTATCTATTATAGGATACCCATCAGGATATACTTTGCCTATTGGATATACATTAATAGATAATAGAAGCAAGATTCGTTTTGACAGTGGTGCAAGAAGTGCAATCATGGAGCTTTTAAGTAAAACATACAATAATGCTCTTTATAAAAACTACTCTGTATTTGGACAAAGTGAAGCTATTGATATAAAGTATTTGCCTTATATGCTTTTATGGAATAATCATTCTATAAAAGATGATGCTCTTAGTATTTTAAATAATGAATATCAAAGCAGTTATTTTAAAAATATAGAAACTGCAATATATAATAGAGATATAAAATCATTAAACAGTCAGTATTTGGGTATATACGCTAAAGGATATAATGCATACAAATCATACGGACTTAATCATAATGATAGAATGAGTTTTGTTTATTATAATTATGGAGACAGCATTATAGATGAGCTTGGATATTTTTATGATAATGACGCTAACAAAGAAATATTTGCATATGCGGATTTCCATAATACTATAATAATATCTGATACTACTAATGAATATCGAATAGAAGAAAAACCATCAAGCTTTTCAGAAATAATAAGCTTTACCAATAATAATAAACTTTTTTTTGCAAAAGCTAAAGCAAATAATATTTATACTTATCAAATAACTCTTAGAAACTTTGAAAGAACATTCTATTATTTAAAACCAAATATATTAATAATAAAAGAAGATATAGAAGCCTTGCCTAATATAAATAATGAAAACTATATTAACGGTTATAAATACAAATGGAATATAAACAGCAAACTTCCTATTAGTAATAGTAATGATGGTTTTATTATTGATGGTAAATATTCTACAAGCTATATAAAACTATTATCAGAAGATAAATTAAATTATGAGGTTTCTCAAACTAATATAGGAAATCAAAAATTATATACAGCTAAAGCTTCAACTGCAGATAAGACAAAAAGATTTAGCCCTTGGATAATGGTTATTACAATGCCTAAAAACAATGTAGCTATTAATGAACGCAGAAATATTATTAATACAAATATATCAATAAATAGTTTCAGCTATACTAATTTGTCATTTAAAGCTGGATATAAAGACTATAATATAAATTATAAATATTTATCTACAAATAATAATGAAAAAATAGTATATACAGAAAATAGAGAAAATGTTATAATAAGTTCACATTAATTTTTTAATTAAATTGTTGAGGACTTATTTTTTATGAATATATATATAGCAGATTCTTATAAAGATTATACATCTTTTACAGCAAACCATATTTTACGCTTTTTAGAGAAGAAACAAAAAACAAAAGAAAAACTCTATATTTCTGTTTCAAGCGAAAATGATACTAAAGATATATATAAAGCAATAATAGAAAATATAAAAAATTATAATATTAATTTTAAAAATATATTTATATTTCAGCAATCAGAATATGTTGGTTTGTCTCAAGATGATAAAAACAGTAAAGCATATTTTTTGAAAGAGAATTTGCTTTCAAAATTAAATATTCCAAAAAAGAATCAATTTTTATTTGACGGAAGTAAAGATGAAAGTCAAATGGAAAAACAATTAGAGATAATAAAAAAGATAGGCAGATTTGATGTTATATGGTACTCTCTAACCCCTGATTCAACTTCTGCAGGTAATGAAAGAATGTCATCATTATCATCATTATTTAGATTAAAAACATTAAGCGAACATTCTATAAAAGCAATAGAAAGTAAATTTAAAAACGAAGTACCTACTATGGTATTTAGTATGGGAATGGGTATTATAGATATCGTTGATACTATTTTGCTTACATCATCTGGCATAGAAAATTCTTGCTCTCTTAGAGATTGTTTGGAATGCGGTATAAGCAATTCTTCACCATTGAGTAAACTTCAAAAGCATAGTGATGTTACTGTAATAGCAGATTATGAATCATCTTTAAGATTATCTAGCCAAACTGTATCTATGAAAATAAAACAAAATTAAATATTATTTTAATAAGGAGATATATATATGAGAATCATTATAACTAATGAAAGTGTTTATGAATGGGCGGCATATTATACTGTAAAATGTATATTAGATTATTCTGATAGAAAAAAACCTTTTGTATTATCTTTTCCTTTGAGGTATGTGGATAAATCTTATTATGAAAAATTATTGTCTTTTTATAATGATAATATAGTATCATTTAAAAATATACATATAGTTTCTTCAGGCGAATATATAGATTCAGACATATCTCAAAAATATCTAGAAGAAAATTTTATAAAACATATAGATATACCTAAAGAAAATGTACATTTGTTTAATAGCAGAGCAACAGACAGAAAAAAAGAAGCTAGAAGAATGTCAAATATAATAAAAAAACTTGGAAATATAACATTGCTAATAGATAATTTGGCGGAAGATGGAAGTTTCTTGTTAAATACTCCAAGCTCATCATTAGAAGGAAGTGTAAGAGATAAAAAGATAAGCGAGATAATTAGAAGCTATGAAGCAAAAAAATTCAATATGCCTGTAGAGATGTTTCCAAGGGAAGGACTTACTCTTGGTTTTGAAGAGGCTTTTAATGCAAAATATATACTTGTTATGGCCAATGGTTATGATGTATCTGATGCTTTGTCTCATTGTGTTGAAGGAGCAATAAGTCAATTCTACCCTACTTCAGTTTTACAGGAACATAAAAAACTTATAATTGTAGCAGATGAAGAGTCAAGCAGCGACTTGAAAGTAAAAACTTATAAATATGCTAAGAGCTTAGAAAGTAAAAATCTTCACCCAAAAGAGCTTATCAAAGGTCTTTACAAATCTTATTATGCTCTTACAAATATTAGAATATTTGATGGTGAGAAGTTTATAGACGGGCATTGTATAGTAATAGAAAACAATATTATTAAGAGTGTAGAAAAAGAGATAGATGTTGATGCTGTAATTACAAGAATAGATTTGGGAGGAAAAATAGTAGCTCCTGGGTATATAGATTTGCAAGTTAATGGTATAGGAGGCTATGATATTAATGCTAGTCCTACAGTTGATACATTAAAAAATATGAATGAAGTTTGCCAGAGATATGGCTGTACTTCTTATTTGCCTACTGTAATAACAAACGGCGATGAATATATGCTAAAGATTATAGATTTATTTAATAGTATAGAAGATTTGTCAGTTATTGGAGTGCTTGGCATACATTTTGAAGGACCTTATATATCTCATGAAAAAAGAGGTATTCATAATGAGAAGTTTATAAGAGAAGCAGATATGAATATGATAAAAAAGATAAATGCTTCAAAATGTGTTATGGTAACAGTTGCTCCAGAGATGGTAGACGGTAAAGTGATAGAAGCATTTGCTAAGGCTGGAAAAGTGGTATCTGTAGGCCATACAAACGGCACTTACAATGAAATAAAAGAAAAAATACCTTATGGAATTACTTTTGCAACGCACTTATTTAATGCTATGCGTCCTTGGGGTTCTAGAGAGCCTGGTGCTGTTGGTGCTGTGCTTGAAACTAAGGATATGTATACTGGTTTAATATGTGATGGGGTGCATTGTGATTTTGCTTCTGTTGAGCTTGCTTACAAATTAAAGACAGGGCATATTTGTATTGTAACTGATGCTATAGCTCCGGCTGCTGCTCCAGAGATAAAAGAATATATTTGGGCTGGCAAAAAAATACATAGAGATGGAAACAGGCTTATAGATGATAATGGTACTTTGGGAGGGGCTTCTATTACTATGAGTCAGTCTGTAAGAAATGTTGTTAATCAAGTTGGTGCTACAGTTGAAGAGGCTTTAAAGATGGCTTCACTTTATCCTGCTAAGGTTATGGGGATAGATGATAAATATGGAAGGATTAAAGAGGGATATATTGCTGATTTAGTTGTTTTAGATGAAAAGTTAGTTGTAAAAGGTGTTGTATTTAAGGGTAATTATAAAGAATATAATTATGACTATGAATGGGAAAGTAATGCATAAAGGAAAAATAGTAGATGCAAGAAAATGTATATAAAAGGCTATCTGATATATTTTGTAAACAGGATTTTTTAAATTTTATAGATTGCAAATTAGAAGAGGCAGATGTTGGAAGGGTTGTGATATCTTTAGAAAATAAAAAAGAGTTTTCTCAGGCTTTAGGGTTTATGCATGGTGGAATGGTTGCTACTATGCTTGATACTGCTTCTGGATTTGCTGCTTTTAGTGTTCTTGAAGAAGGAAATCATGTTGTAACATCTGATTTAAAAATTAATTATCTTCGTCCTGTTGTATGTAAAAAGGTTAGATGTATTGGAGAAGTTTTGAAGGCAGGAAAAAGTTTAATAGTTGTTGAGGCTAGTGTTTTAGATGAAGAAAATAAAATACTTGCCAAAATGCTTGGTACTATGGTTGTAGTTCCAAATAGTTATAATAATAAAGGAGATAGATAATGATAGGGTTTATTGGTGCTGGTGCTATGGGGTTAGCTTTAATAGAAGGTTTTATTAAGGCTGGTATAAATAAAAACACTATAATAGCAAGCGTAAAGACAAAAGAAAAAAAAGAACAAATAGAAAAAAATATTGAAATTAAAACATTTAATGATAATAAAAAAATAGCACAAGAAGCAGATATTTTATTTATAGCAGTTAAGCCTTATATGGTTAAAGATATTGCTAAAGAGATAGAAAAAAATATAAAGAAAGATGCTACAATAGTGAGTGTTGCTGCTTCAGTTTCTGTTGCTGAATTAAAACAATTATTTAACACAGAAAATATTATTAGAATAATGCCTAATACGCCTGTAAAAACTTGTAATGGTTTTATATCTGTTGTAGAGTCTCAAAACAAAGTAGTTGAAGAGGCTATAGTTGAACTTTTAAGCAAGGTTGCAATGGTAAAAATAATACCAGAAGATAAAATACATGCCTATAATGCTATGGCGGGTTGTTCACCTGCTTTTATGTATATATTAATAGAGACTATGAGTGATGCTGGAGTATTAATGGGTATTGATAGAAAAAGTGCTATAGAGATTGCAAGTCAAGTATTTAAAGGTGCTGGTTCTATGGTTTTGGAATCTAAGAAACACCCTGCCGAACTTAAGGATAATGTTTGTACTCCTGCTGGTATTACTATAAAAGGTGTTGAAGTATTAGAACAAAAATCTGTAAGGAGTGGTATGATAGAGGCTTTGATGGCAACTTATCAAAAATCTATAGACAGTGAGAAAAAATAGTTGCTAAAAAATAATATTTACACTTTTTATGAAATATTGTTATATTTATTGTGTGAAAATCTATTTGACTTTTTTTATTGTATAATTATAATATAAATTAAGATTATTAAGGAGCATTTATATGCCTAAGAAAACTATATTAGTGCTTGATGATGAAAAAAGCATTAGAACACTTTTCGAAGAAGAGTTTAAAGATGAGGGATATAATGTAGTATCCACAGATAGCGGAGAAGAAGCTTTGGAAATGATTAATAAAGATAATCCACATATAGATTTAATAACATTAGATATAAAAATGCCTAAAATGGACGGATTAGACTTTCTTGGAAAGGTTCGTGAAAATCATAGAGAATTGCCTATTATAATATGTACCGCTTATAATAATTATAGACATGAGTTTCAAGTATGGAATGCTGATGGATATATATTAAAATCTGGTAATCTTACAGAAATAAAAGATAAGATTAAAAGGCTAATAGGTTAATGCCTCATATACGAAAAGATCCTGTTACTAAACAATCTGTTATTATAGCTTCTGAAAGAATGGGCAGACCAAGTGATTATATTAATATTGAAGAGAAGCATGCTATATTAAGTTCTGATAATACCTGCCCTTTTTGTAAAGGAAATGAGGATAAAACTCCTGAACATTCTACTATAATATTTGATGATAATAAAAATTGGATTGTAAGAATTGTACCAAATAAATACCCTATAATTGCACAAAGCAATGCAGATGAATTGCCTGAAAAAAATAGTTTATTTGAAGCTGATATTTGTAAGGGGGTTCATGATGTTATTATAGAAAATCCTAATCATAGTTTTAATTATTATAATGCTAAAGAAAGAGATTTATTTTTTATATTTGAAGCTATAATAATGAGATTTCAAGAATTATCAAAAGAAAAAGATATGATGTATAGCTTGCTTTTTAAAAATTTTGGAAGAGAAGCAGGGGCTAGTTTAGTACATTCACATGCTCAGATGATGACTACTCCATTTGTACCTATTCAAATTATGGAAGAGATATATGGTTCTTTAGAATATTATAATGAAAACAAGAAATGTGTTTATTGCAGTATGATAGAAGAAGAAAAAAAGATTAATGAAAGAGTGATATGTGAAAACAATGACTTTATAGCTATATCTCCTTTTGCTTCAAAATCTCCATACCAAATTTATATTTTACCAAAAAAACATTCAGACAGTATAGTATATTCTGAAGATTGTATATCTCAATTTGCTAGTATTGTTAAAGATATATTTAATAGAATTAATAAGGTACTTGGAGAAATTAGTTTTAATTATGTGCTTCATACTCTAACGCCGGCATTAGAAAAAAAATATTCTCATTCTAGCCATTGGTTTTTAGATATAATGCCTAAAATGAGTAAGCTTGCAGGTTATGAGCTTGGAAGCGGAGTTTTTATTAACTCAATTACTCCAGAAGATGCTACTAATGATTTAAAAATGCTCTATCAAACTTTATCTTAAAAGAATAGATATCCAATCATTTTTCTGCTTTCTATTTAATATAGTTAGATTATTTTGTTTTATAGCTTCATTCATAAAGCTCTCTTTTTCTGCTAGTATTCCAGATAATATTAAATGTCCACTCTCTTTTAGTATTTTTTTCAAATCAGGCAATATCTCTATCAATATGTCTGTTTCAATATTTGCTATCACTAAATCATATTGAAAATTACTTAAACTATCAGTACTTCCTAAAAAAACATTATTTAATTTTATATTATTATATTTAGCATTATCTAAAGTACAATTAACAGCATCATTATCTATATCTACAGAAGTAATATTTCTAGCACCTAGTTTATAACAAAATAAAGAAAGTATACCGCTGCCGCATCCGATATCAGCTATAGTTTTAGAAGAAATATTATTGTTTTTGGAGTATTCATTAATCATATTTAAAGCTAAGAATGTCGTTTCATGAGTACCTGTACCAAATGCGTATTGTTTAGCTATATATAATCCATCTTCATTATTATTATCATCTTTTAAATTTGGTATTATAGTTATTTCTCCAACTTTAAAAGGTTTTAAAAACGCCATATATGATGTTAGATATTCATCTGAGTTTAACTCTTTTATCTCATAATCATATTCTGCCATATCATCAATATTTTGTTTTATTATATTTAAATTGTTTTCTAATTTTTCTTGGTTTTCATTATATATATTAACTATAGCAATATTATTGTTGTTTATAGGAAACTCTATATTGTATCCTAATATATCTAATTCACCGCTTTCTATAGTAGCTTCTATAATATCCTCAAAACCTATAGTTATATTTATTGAAAGTGAATATATTCTCATATCTATTAATTTCCTAACTTTTTTATTAATTTATTTATATCTTCTATTTTTGTCTCTACATCATTTTTATATTTTATAACAAAAGCATTATCTTTAGCAGTTCCTCTTATAGCTTTAAAATCTTCTTCCATCATAGTTTTATCATCTATTCCGCAGCTAACCATCTTTGCTAAATCATATTCTTTTTTTACATCTCTATAAAATATTTCATATGAAGTAGTAAGAAGTGATAAATGCTCTTTTAACATTTTTATTATAACATCTATATTAATAGTATTTATGTTATATCTCTTTTTAATCATATTTATAACCCAAGATTTTTCATCTGTACTATAATTATTATATAGTTCTTCAAAAGATTTTACTAAATCTTGAACATTATTAATATTATTATTTTCTATATTTAATATAACATCATCTAGTTTTTCTTTTGCACATATAAGTCCTCCAACATCAACCCAAGTTTCATAAAATTTATTTGTATCATTAAAAATATCATTTAAGTTGTCAGATTCTTTTATATATTCAAGGAGTTTGTTATGCAAATATAAATCTATTGCAATTGAATATCTATTTGAATATTTATTTAATGATGATGTTTTTATAATCATATTTTTGTATTTTATATATTCTACTTCATCATTAATAATTTCTTTTTTTATATTATTTAATATTTCTTCTGCTTTAATCATTTTTGAAACAGTATAAGGGCTAAAAACATCAAATATAATTAAATCTTTTTTATCCCCTACTCTTCTGTCTCTATCTCTCCATTTATTTTCATCTCTTGAAAGACCTACACCAAATAAATTTAAAGCTGGAATAAGCCTAGTTTGATGATATCCATGTTCTGTGATATATGAAAAAGGAAAATCAGAAGTATCAACATTATCATAATGAGAACCTATTACTGTAGAAAAAGCACCAATATGAGATGGCCATAATATATATGAATTACTTCCTGTTTTGCATCCTCTCTCCATAAAACCATGATGATATGGTCCTAACTTATACATGTGATTACTTTGATTTGTAGCACTACCTGCATTAAAAAATGAGAAATGGCTTGCTATTAAAAGTGTTGCTTTATGGTGCGTAACTGTATAAGGACCTGCAAATATAGAAAACATTTCACCATGCTCTCCTTCACAGTTTGCAAATAGCAAAGAGTCTTCACAAGAAAATTGTCTTCCTAGTTTAACCCCCTCGCCAATAAATGCTTTTTTTATAACGGTACCATCAACTATATGTGCTCCTTTTAATACAATGGAATCTTTTAATATTACAGATGTGCCTATATATGATGGACATTCTTTTGTACTTATTATTGTAGTGTTATTTATTTCATCTGTATTTTCTATTGTAGCATAAGGGTCTATGAGAGAATTTTTTATTATTCTTGCATTAATGATTTGAGCATGCTTTTTTATCTTTCCGAATTTCTTAGTTTTGCTTTTAGCATAATCATCTATTATTTTATTTATATTATCACGCATTAATTTTTTATGTCTATACATTGCAACTATATATGCTATATGTGAGTTTAGTCTATAAAATATTTTTACGCTTCTTCCGTCACCTTCCATAATAGGAGAAGTTTCTACTCCATTTCCAAAACTGCTCTCTCCTTCCATGTATATAGCTCCGGCATTCTCTATTATAACTCCATTTTGTATTTTATAATTTGCAATAAAGCGTCCTATATTATTTATATAAACATTGCCATTTATAAATACATCTATTAAAGTAGTCCTGTTTATTGATGCTGGTACTTTTAGCTTATTATAATATTTTACGTTTCCATTTAGTTCATTAATTTTTATTTTACCATGAAAAGTAACATCTTTTATCCTTGTTAAATCAACATTCTTTATTAATATTTTATCCCAGCTTTGTGAAATGCATCCTTGGCTTTTTAAAAAATCTATTTCGTTTTCTTTTAATTTTCTAAACTCTTTATCTTCTTTTACAAAAAAATAACTCATAGCTACACCTTTATTTAAAAAACATAATTTCATAATTATGTTAAAAAATTGAAAATTATAATAATTATATATCAATTTAAAATAATTGTAAATATTATGTTTATTAATATTTTGCACAGGAGCCAGACATATTGCAGTTAGGAATTCCTTAATTTCTTAAAGTA
>ERZ1026866.115-NODE-115-length-53883-cov-32.369306_pt1 | contig 53883 bp, 35 predicted proteins | sample MGYA00380163_ERZ1026866 | MGnify/ENA primary metagenome ERZ1026866 (study PRJEB33269, sample SAMEA4719799) | human gut metagenome | biome: human-associated habitat; feature: organic feature; material: feces | place: Cameroon | collected 2013-10 ...
TCTTCAGCATGTCGTTAATGGTTTCGATAATGTATCTCTTGCGCAGCATCATTCTATCATAGAACGGCATCAGCTTGTTTTTCATGTTTACGCGCAACCATGTCACCAGCTGTATTCCATCATCAAAGAGGAAGTCAAACAGCTTCTGTGAAATATAGCCTTTGTCAGCAAACAGCTTGCCATACAAACGTTTAGCAAGAACCTTGAACACATTCGGGTCCTTGTCGCTGACATTTGCACCAGTAAGTACAAACGCTATTATCTCGCCTCTGTCATTGCACGCAAGGTGGAGCTTAAAGCCATGGCACCAACCCATTGTTCCTTTTCCGTCAGTGGCAATTCCCTTGAATACCTTATTGGCATATCTCCTGAGATTATGGCATACGGGTATCATCGTGGAATCAACGAATGTTATGCCGGTACATCTTCCGAAAGCCCCCAGATTAAGGAAGAACATGAGCTGGAAGAACACGCGGCTTTCCAACTCCACAAAGCGGTTGTACGACACAGCTTTCGGAAAATAAAACTTCATCGTACCCTTAATAAAGAACATGTAGTAGTGCTTGAAATTGCGGAATGTACCGAAATGGAAATACAACAGAATCGTCATTATTTCACTGTCGGACAACGATGCTGCACGCCGTCTACGCTTCACTCCGCTATTGTCTTCCAGCAAATTTCCTGCATTTTCTGCATCAAAATGTTTGCAAAACTCGTCTATAATACAAAATAATTCTGTAACATTTGTAATCGGTAGTCATATTAAATATATTTGTAACTGTTTGATTTTCACTTATAAAGGTATAAAATATTTATGGAACTACCAACTTTTTTATAAACTATTTCTTATCCAGAACAGGGGTAAATAAATAGTCACATTTGCACCATCCCGAAATGATGGGGTAAAATGTTTAGCAAATTTCACGCTTTCTTCTTATAAAAGCGCAAAAACAGCAGAAACAAGTGCAAATCTGCTACCTGGAGGAATCGTCCAAGGCAGATTTGCTAAACATTTGTGTGATTTTTTAAGAATGACACACAGAAAATGATAAAATCTGACATGTAATTCAACTAATTTTCGTATTTTTGCAATGAATTTACTCTTTCATAAGAAGAAAGTGTAACGAATGTAAAATAATGATACATGTGCAAAGGCAGTAATGTCTGATACTTAAAAATACGGTTAAGATTATGCACGACAATAACAAATTGATTAGGCTTTCACAACCATCATGTATGGTTGTTGCTGAGGACATAAAGTAGAGTAGAATTTATGAAACCGGATGGTACGAGTTCTTTTTCTACAGCCGACGAGAAACTTGTTTCTCCAAAGGGTAACCACGTTACAGAGCCAGACGCAAAGACTGGTTCTGCGATAAAGAAGTGTCGTCAATCGAACGGAATAATATGGTCTTACGTCTTTGTCACAACAGTAAAGTGAAGAAGATTGAAGAACAGTTAAGGTCATGGGATTGACTGTGAATAAGATGATTGCACCTATGGATGCAAAAAGAGGGCGAATGCTTCTTGATGACATCTTGAATGGAGGCAATTTGGGACATTATGACAAGCATCACGTTTGGGGGCATAACCTCCTTCGCCTATATCGTGACGCTCGTATTCTGAGATATTATCCTGCCGAGGCTTTGAGTGAACCGATATTCAGAGTTGGGCACTTTTTCTGGAGAATTCATAATAAAAGGAGTTGAAATTGAAGAGTATAACATCATGCAAATCATAGAGAACTCTTCTTGTCACAATCATTATGACTGCTTACTTGACTTATGCAAGCAAGCTGATGAATTGGTGATAGCAAGCCCTTTCTACTTTCCAAACTTTGAAACGTTTGTTTCCAACGTTTCAAAGGAGGACGCTAATAGAAAAATCACATTCATCACTACTATGAAAAACGATGAGGTTGTTGAAAAGATAGATTCCTTGTTGTCTTTTCGCAAAGCGATGAAAGAGTATGTTATTGATTGGCAGATACGCATTGACAATATGCTGCATGGCAAGGTGTATATATTAAAGAATAATGATGCTCCATTTGCTGCCATCATAACGTCTGCCAATCTTACACAACATGGATTAAGACAAAATCATGAATGGGGATGTATAGTTGAAGATGCCAAAGCCATTGGATGTATGGAAAAACAATTGCTTGTCGATGCTGATATTGAACTAACAAGTGAGAAATTGGAACTGATAAAGAAAAGAGCGGATAAGACTTGTGAAGAAGGTTGGAAGAAAGTAAAACAGCAAGAGATACAGATTGATGACATACTCAGACTACCTCAAATTCCAAACGGAACAAGATTCTTTATCAAGCCTTTTGGTTCTAACAATCACCAAATTTTTGAAGGCGACTACTCTGAAAAGTTTCAAAAACAACATTTTGCGAATAGAAAGCCAAAGGCTGTGCGTGTTGGAGATATACTCATTACCTACGCTGTTGGTGCAAGAAAAATCATCTCGGTTTTCAAAGTAATGAGTTCTCCCAAACATACCAATATGCCAAATGACCGTTGGCCTTGGTTTGTGGAGGCAAATAACCTGACAACAAATTTAGGAAAGGCTTGGGCAAAGAAGAGCCTGATGGTCATGAACATAGCTAGAGAGTATGCCGAGATATACAAACTACCTGTCACTCAACGTGGTGGGTATAACTTGAACGGACTGATGCTTGGTAACGACAAAATACAACTAACCGATGAGTTCGGCATGTACTTGTTCGGCATTGCAATGAACGCAAACAAAGAATAGCAATATATGGCGAACGGCATTCTCTCCCCTTTCCCATTTTTTGAGTTACTTTTCGGGGGTGGGGCTTAGTAGCCCGTTTTTGAAAAATCTCGTTAAGAAGTAGCGACAAATGTACTTTGCCGCTACTTCATACAATATTTATTCAAATACAAAATCTATTATGGAATGGAATATCTCACTAAGAAGTTCTTTGTTGTCCAAACACCAAAGATAAATCTGAAGAGCCAACCTACCATAATGGAACCAAGTAAACTTGTTACTCTTCTTTTGCTGTACCGAGTTGCATTTTTTGTAGCAACAGTCGAGAATCTTTTTTCCCTTTTCTTCATAATGAATTATTTTTTCATAAACCTCAGATAAAAAACTATTCAAATCATTTAAAAAATAGTTAGAATCTCATAAAGAAGTTTGCGGTCAACTTCTCCTTGGCATTGAGGGATGCAGCAACAAAGCCTCAATTGGCCTTTTCCCTACTTATCATGACAATAGAGGGTGGTGCGGTAGCTCCGGTAATCATGAGGTATATTGCGGATACTACTAGCAGCATGACGATTGACTTCCTCATACCGTTAGTAGGTTATGGGGAGATTGGAACGTATGCTGCAATGCCGAGATGCTCTTCGACTGATGTCGAGAGGGACTGAAAGAGTGATGAATTTTGGAAAATGCTCTTCTACCCTATAATGAGATTGTTGTTGGGGATTGAGGGATTAGTTGCATTTTTTCAAACAATATTATTTTAAATTATGTCTAATATTCAATCTTTTGTCGTAAAGAAATTGACAATCCATAGGGAATGTTCAGAAGAAGTTAAAAAGAACTTGCAAAATACTGAGTACGCTTTTACAACTCAGCAAGAAGTAGGATTCTTTGGAACCAATATCACCGTGGAAACAATAGTTGGTGAAAATGGTTCTGGTAAATCAACTTTGCTTGAACTGATGTTTAGGATGATAAATAATCTTGCAGCTTTTATGTATTGTCGGGTAGAATGTTCTGCTGCTGATGAATTGAAGTATGTTTTAGGCATATACGCAGACTTGGAGTATTCTATTGGGAATCAAAATATTATTTTAAAAGTTCGCGACAGAAATGTAGCTTTAGACGAAGGTGACAAAAAAGTAGCTTTTGGAGAACAGTGTACTGAAATGTTTGAAGGGTATGAGGATTATACAAATGCGACGGAAAAGCAGATATGGATTTTAGCTTCCACTTTTTTCTATACCATTGTTACCAATTATTCCATACAGGCATATGTGGCGTCAGATTATTATGAAGACAGTTTGGTATATGATAGAAAGTGCAACCAATGGAAGAAGAATCTGAAAGGTACATGGATAAACAGCCTCTTTCATAAAAATGATGGTTACATGTGTCCAATCAATCTGAATCCGTATAGGGATGATGGAGTTATCAATATGCGAAATGAAACAGCATTGACCATGTATCGAATAACGTCTCTGTTGATAGAGTTTAACAAAGGTGAGAAACATGGCCAATATCTGAATGGCTATGAATTAAATAGAATTGAATACTCATTGAACCAAAGCAAATTGATAAAAGATTTCAAAAATGCCACAGAAAAGGAAAGCAAAGAAAAAAAGTATAACCGTATTTTGAAATCTTTCAAAGAAGCCTGCAATTCTCGGAATCGTAGAAGTGTCGCAAATCTGATATTAGGTAATTATCAATTGCCTCCTATTACCAACAATGACCACCATATCTTATGGATGGCCCGTCTTTATATGGTTTGTAAGGTACTATCTATTGCAGATAAATATCCGATGTATAGTAAATTCAAGCCAATAAGTGGTGTTGAAAATTCGCTATGCACAGATGTACCACAAGAGATGAAAGGTCTTTATAAGCAACTTGCAAAGCATGTGAAAGAAGATAAATCGCATATCGGTGTTAAGGTTCGTCAGATGATTTTCTTCATTAAGCATTTCAAAAATGTTCCAGATGCCGATAAGTTATACCGAAGATTTACTTACCAACAGTACGAAGAATGGATGTGTTGTCCTAAGACTGAAAAGTCTGTATATGATAGAATGAGTCTTTTACCTCCCTCGTTTTTCAAGTCAAAAGTCATCATGAACAAAGTAGATGAAAAAGGTAAAGTTAAGGGAAGTGTTTCTTTTAATAGGCTTAGTTCTGGAGAAAGGCAATTTATGTACACAACAAGTACTCTCCTTTATCATCTTCTCAACTTACGTTCTGTCCGTAAGGGAAGGCCCAAATACAGGTGCTTTAATCTCGTACTTGATGAAGTGGAATTATGTTTCCATCCAGAATATCAACGAACATTCATTTTTGATTTCTTGCGTATTATCAAACTGTTGAACTTTCAAGATAGGTGCAGTTTGAATGTAATGATAACTACTCACTCTCCGTTTATTCTGTCTGACATCCCTGACACAAATATTTTGTACTTGAAAGATGGACATCCAGAAAACAAGAGCGGTCTTATTAATCCTTTTGCAGCAAATGTAAACGATATTTTGAAGCAAAGTTTTTTCTTAAATAATGGTTTTATAGGGAAGTTTGCACAAAGAAAAATAAAACGTTTGGTTTCTTTTCTCAGTTTGGCTGATGAAAGCCGTGATAGTTTCAACATGAAATTGGCTCCAGCTCTGATAGAAAAAGTTGGAGATCCTCTTTTGAGGGAAACTCTATGGCGAATGCTGGATGAATTTTATAAAGATCATCCAACTATAAAACGGCATGATGAGGAGGTCAAAACAAAGGCAGAGCGCATCGCAGAATTGAAAAGAGAACTGGCAATATTAGAACAAGAGGAGAATGTACATGAGGAAGATATTCATTGATAGCAGAATTGATGCAATAGCTGAAGAATATAAGAAAACAGTTCTAAAGCATCTTCATTATGGAACCACCAAACATTTGGTAAATCCTAAGAAGAAATTGCAAAAGTTTAAGAAGGATTTTTCTGAAGGACAAGTGAAAGAGATAATTGGAGTAGATGCTAATGGTAAGAAAAAATATGCGACAATACCCAATGTTCTTTCAAGCAGGTATCAAGCCTATATACAGACTGTTATTGACCACTATGAATCCGATTTGTTAATATTGAAACCTTCAATTTTTTCTGCATTAAATAACACTCTGATGTCCTCATTGGGGAATGATGCATCTTTACTAGATAAAGTGTTGAAAGTTAGGAATAAGAAAGATGATTCTTTTCATAATCTGCTAATTACGTGTTTGATGTATGAAGACATTAGAACTTACGTTTATCCCAAGTTTTTGAAAGAAATAGGTGTTAAGACTTGTGCATATTGCAATGCTAATTTTGCGGTCACAGACATCAACGGTAAAGCTTATTACACTGCAGACCATTGGAAACCAAAGTCTAAATATCCATTTCTGTGTATTTCTTTCTTCAACCTTGTGCCATGTTGTTTCTCTTGCAATAGAAACAAGGGGGATGACGATGATGAGTTCTTTGGGTTGTTTGAGGATGATAAAAATGCCTGTCTGGATGTACTTCACTTTGAGTTGCCAGCACAGAACGAGGCTAATTATATCTTAACACATAACAGAGAGTCGCTTTCTGTAAAACTCGTGGAGAGCAGACCTGAATATCATGGTATCTGCGAGACAATGGACAACAAGTTGCATATCACATCCATTTATCAAGAACATAAAGATGTTGTAGAAGAAGCTATATGGAAAAAGTATGCCTATAATAGGAAAAATATTGAAGCCTTGAAAGCATCTTTTGCTGGCACAAAACTTAACTTGACTGATGAAAATGTGAAGAGGTTTGTCTTGGGAACATATAGTGAAAGTAAAGATATACATAAACGTCCGTTGAGCAGATTGATGCAGGACATTCACGAAACAATTTGATAGCTATGAATATGATTTTAAAATATGCAAGAGGTATCTCCTATTCTCAGTTATATAAAGACAAAAAGGATACTATAGAGATGTTGGTGAAAGATTTGCCAACATGTGAATCTGTTGTATGGTTATCTTTCCTTGTTCATCAGAAAATTTCCCTAACAGTTGATCAAACCGAGATTCATATTATGGCACCTTTGTTGTTTCAATTTAATTCTGATTTACAACATAGGATTACGGATTTTATTGGTGAAAGAACTTTCCCTACGGATCAATTCTTCGATTTACAATCACTTCTCAAGACCATAGAGTACCTTTTGCAGCATCATAATTCGTGTCGAAGAGAACTTAGTATGGATGACAAGAGCAATTTGTTTAAAGCTTATCTGATTGTTTGTGATGATTATTTGGTCCAAAAGGAAGAAGTCAATAAAGATGGTACATACTCTGCTGATGATATGTTGAAGTTTTATATGCCGTTTGAGCTAAGAATGAATACTGTGCTCTGTATAAAAGATTCTTTGATAGAATTGGTAAAGAGTAAATTGTTTTTGGATGATTTTGCTTCTAATGATCAACGCTTTTCTTCCTATATAGATGCATATATTCGTGGAAAACATTGTGAATCTGTATCAAAATATATGTTGATGTTGTTTTCTTTATCTGCAGAACTAATCTGCAATGAAAAGAAAACAAATATCATAAAAATTGATTTGAGTGATTCCGTAACAATGTGTTCTTTTCTTGATAACTTTTGCATTAATGTACCAGATAATATAGATGATGTGAATATTCAAGAAAAGCCATTATATAAAGTTGATCATAATACATATTGTTTTTTGTATATTAAATTCTTTGTAGATAAGTTTTTTCATTCTCTATTGTTTGACTTGGCTAAAGAATTAGAGAAACAGGGACTACTTAACACGAAGAATACACCAGCTTATGTGCAAATCAAGCAACTTGTTGGACAAAAATTCACCGAACAATATCTATTTTATAAAGTAATAGACCGAATATTAGTAGATAAACGATATGAAAAGAAAACTGGTGAGGATATGTCAAAAATCAGTGATGGCTTGCCAGATTTTTATGCCAATAAAGGTCAGCGAGTGTTCTTGTTTGAATTTAAGGATATACAGTTGAACAGGAAAGTGGTAACATCAGGAGATTATGACACAATTATCAAGGCTGTAGAAAACGAACTAGTGGAAAATGATAAAGGTCGTCCAAAGGGAATTACACAGTTGGCAAATGACATAGACAAGCATCTTGCAGATATAGTAGGTAAAGGGCGAGTTTCAGAAAAACTCCAAGTTTACCCTATATTGGTCTATTCCGATAGCTGTTTTGATATCGAGGGGTTCAATTATTATCTGAACAACCGATTTCATGAAATAATAAGAACTCGTAATATACCATCTAATATCCATGTGAAAGATGTGCTGATGATGAATATTGATACCTTAATTATGTTTGAGAAGGCTTTTGTGGACAAGAAATTAAAATTTGATGTCCTTATTAACGAATACATCTCATACAAAAATAGTAAAGAACAATATCAAGTTGTCCCATTCAATAAGTTTCTGTTTCAAAAGGCCAAGCAAAAGGGGTGTTTTTATAAAGCCTCATATCTGGTGAATGAAATGATATCAGAAATGGTTGAGAAAGAGAAGAATGAAGAAGAAACTTATGGAAATTAATAATAATAAATTGAAGAAAGGCACACTCTTTCGATATAGACGCAATATTTGGTCTTATTGCGGTCTCATTAGTATTGTAGTAGTTTTCTTGGTTTTTTATAATCATGCAAGGATTAAAGAGTATAAAAATAAACAAACTAAGTTAGATTCAGTATTAGCAAAGCAAGATTCTATTAAACATGAAATAGATAAAGATAAGGTCTTGAAGCTTCAAAAAATGAATCAGCAGCTTGAAAAACAAACAGATACATTGTCTTCTCAATTATCTATATTAGATAAAGATCTGAAAATGCTAAAAGAAGTTTTAGACTCTACAATTATAAAAGAAAAATAATGTTTGACTTTACAAATTACACATATAGTGGAATGCTGTCTATTGTTGCTGCTGTATTTGGTATTGCTTATCCCCAGATAAATGCCAGTATAGAAAGAATAGATGACAAATATGGTTCTTCTCTTTTAACCATGAGACTTAAAAATGAGAAGGCATTTGCAATATTCAATGTCTTATTGGTTGTCAATTTGATAATTGCGGTCGTTAATCCTTTTCTGTTAGAACAATCAAAATGTTGTTATATCTACATAGCAATTCAAACTATTGCTACCATATTTTTGATAGGATGCTTCTTTCACTTGTTTGAGATAATACGCATGTATAATGATGCAGAGACCCTACATGAGAATATATGGAACGATTATAAAAAAGCTGTAGGAAAGTCCTCGGAAAAGGCATCTGTTCATTTTATGGAATGGGTGGACTTGATAAGTTATATTCTTCGCTCAACAAACCGAAATGCCGCAAGAAATGTGTATGACAAATGGGTTGAATATATTACAGAGTTCCATAAGGGACATATAGGCACAAAGGTACGCTATGACAATTATGCCTATGATGGAATAACTAAAATAAACGAGAACTTATGTAAGTTAAATTATGAGCCGATGTCTATCAATAATGGTAATGCTTTTCTGACAATGTTGCTATATCCTGAAGGTTTTATATCAGAGGATACATATACTATACTTTGGGCGAATCTTAGACTTCAAGTATTTTATGGAAAAGACGAATGGGTGATGGACTATTGGGAACAGGCATCTCAAAAGTATGATTTGAATACGAGTTACATTTCTGAATATTCAATTAATCCACAAACAAATACTTATTATACAGAAAAAGAGGCTAAACAGCATAATGAAGAGAGAAAGAGATTTTTAGAGTTCCATGTAATGTTCTGTTCGATGCTTCTTCAACAGGGGAAATACTCCTTATTGAAAAGAATCTTAAGTTTTACACAATCTCAACCACCAGTCTATCCTTTGGTACCTTCAACATTAACAGAATGTTTTGAAATGCTATCATATTTGAATGGAATTTATACAAATTATCCATTCCTATTAGATAAAAGGTATCCAATGCCACAGCTAAAAGGTATTACTAGTGGAAAAATTTTAGGCGCAGCAAATACATATATAGCTCTTCTTACTTATCGACTTTATGCTTTGCCTTATTATCCATTTGGAGTAGGATATGTGTTTAGCCTTCCTGCTGCTCCTCAGAATTCAATGGATATTCACAATGAGAAAGATAACATAGATGCTCTAAAATTCTGCATAAGAAAGATAGAGTCTAAAAAGGAATATCTAAAATGTATCGATATAGTTCATATTACTGAGGCCATTTCCAATATCAATAGAAATTATCATGAAAAAGTAAAATGCTTAGATTGTTATATTGACGATTATATAAATCGTTTAGATGAAAAAGATAAAGATTTGAGAGTTAATCAACTATATGATGATAAGATAGTAGAAAAGTTAGGAAAAGAAATATGCAATGAAATTTCTTCTGAACTTGATAAATACCAACTGTTTTATAACAACCCCAAAACAGATAACACCAAAGTATATCGGATAAATGCTTCTGTATGTCAACTTTATCCAAATCAAGCATTTGTTAATAAGCCTTCTGTAAGTTATGTTGATATTGATACAAATATAAGTGATGGAGTAAAATATAAGTTTTCTCATTTCTTTGCAACAACATTTTTGCAACATGCAACACTACAACTAAATATTGCCAGTCAAGATTTATTCGAAGCATTTGACAAATTGAAGTTGAATAATGATTATATTATAATTTCTTTTGGCGTATATTGGGATTATCATGTAGAAAGAAATGACAATTTTGTGAAAAAGAATGATAGAGTATATTCATACGATAATATACATATATATAATTACAAATGTGGTAGCAAATATCTTTCTGACTACATCTTCATTTTAGAGAAAAAATATTTGCCATATTTGGAGTTTGTTGAGCCGTCAAACGAATGGACAGAAAAATATCATCTGAATAAAATTGGTAATAATCTGAACATTTGGTTAGGGCTTTTAAAAATTGCAGATAATAAGAGCTTGTTAGCAGAAAATGAATTTGAAAATATTGATGGAGACCCTAATGAACTATCATTGTTTTCATGCGTTGTCTTAGCCAATATTCATTGGATACCAAGCGCAAAAGTACTGTGTATTAAAAATATGCATTTTGGAAGAGATAATGGTAATAATGAAAAAGTGGAGAATATAAAATCATTTATGTCATATTTTACTGTTAGTTAGTTATGCACTCTTGCATCATTAAATAGAGTGGTATACAGCACAAAATAGGATTAAGTATGGAAACATTTTTAGATACTATATTAAAAGCATTAAAGGCTACTGCTAATAATGAGCAACAAAAGACTTTAGCAGCTTTCTCAATAAGTCTGAATAATATGGATGTTATTACTAAGTTACAAGAACTTTATAAGTATTGTCTGATTAATGGAGATTTCAAGCTGGCTGAAGAAATAAAGCAAGAGATTATTAAACGGCAAGTTGAAATAACGAAGGAACTTGCTGAAAATGCATTTAGGAAAAAGGAATAAAATGGAACACAACAGCCTCCAACACAAATCCTTCCTCTGGCACCTTGACTTCGAGCCTTTTACAAGGCATACTTTCTACGGTGAGCAATGTCCACCATTCGTAACTGAAGAGAACAGGGAGGCCTGGCGACGGTATCTAAAAAAAGTTATCAAGAAACATCTGAAGGAATAGGTGATGAATACCTCAGAGTTCAAGGATATTGAACTCCAGATAAGGGAAGAAAAGCTGTTGCGCATAAAATGGGACGAGAAGAGAAAACGGTCCATGGAGAAGCAACGGTATCGCGCCAAGATGGAGCGACCGAGAATCAACTATATTCCGAAAGGGCTGAGCGTGGACTATGAGGAGGAATACTCCAAATATCTGATGCAGGAAGTAAGTTTTGAACCAAGAGATAATGATGACTTCACGGCTCTGCTACGTCTGCTGGAACGATGGCACAAGAAATCCAACCCACAGATACTGGAGAAGAACAGACCCGATGCTGCGTATGCCATAGCCATGACGCTGTGCAAACATATACCACTGCTCATCAACCGTTATGATATACAAGAATTGGTAGGCGAATACAAGAGACGTATCGGCAAACTGATATTCGACAGCTATCACGCCTTGGTTGAGACTGTCAAGGCATGGAACAATGAAGAGAAAAGACAGGAGGTATGTCGTTATATCAAAGAGATGGCTGGGCAATACCCCAATCATCGAGGCATGAAGAAGAAGTTGATGGACTTGATGCCAGAGACACCATTTGAAGGAGAGCCAATGGCTGTGATTCGTGAGCCAAACGACATGGAGAAATCACTCCTGTAAATTATCAATTACAACAATAATGAAACAGAAACAATGAGACTCTGCATCTCATAAACTTGCAGATGCAACAGAAGTGTTCGCTAACTCTCTGAACAAGATTGACACAAAATTAAAATATAGCATGATTGTCAATGCTATTTTATTTGTAATTTTGGGAGTCGTTATCTTTCTGACTGCACGATAATTGCACATTAGAAAGCCTGTTGACAATAATCAAGTATAATAGCGAATCATTAAGGTGTAGAAAATAATATGACAGATAACAATAACCCTCATTTCGTCATCTCCAAAAATTTTCATGGAGATAACGAATACATAGAATGGCTGCGAGAGATTAAAAGTCGCTATCAAGCGGTTCGCAGTCGTGTGGCATTACAAGCCAATTATGGAGCTTTGGAGTTCAATTGGCTCTTGGGGCGCGACATTGTACAAAAGCAAGCAGAGGCAAGATGGGGTTCGGGGGTTGTCAATCAACTTAGCCTTGACCTTAGAGAAGCATATCCTGATGTGAAAGGTTTCTCGGCTCGTAACCTTTATTATATGAAAGGGTGGTATGAGTTTTATATGGCTGATAATAATCATAAGGAAATTTTGCACCAACTAGGTGCAAAATTACAAATGACTGAAAATCAGAACCCTATAAAATTGCACCAACTAGGTGCAGAATTTGTTTCTCTGGATAGAATCTCCTCTATTGTTGATGAAGGAGGCATGCTCCCAATCTTTGGGATCGTTCCTTGGAAGCATCACCTGCTGCTTACGTCAAAATGCAAATCCGTAGAAGAAGCGTTCTACTATATGGCACGCATAATAGATGAGGGGCTTAGCAAACGTGAATTGGAAGATGTTATAGACAATGGTGATTTTGGCAAGCAAGGAAAAGCCATAACTAACTTTACTTCTCAACTGCCCACATATCAAAGCCAACTTGCAGCAAGTGTATTGAAAGACCCATACAGGCTTGACTTTCTTATGTTGGAGAGAGGATACAATGAACGAGATTTGGAGAATGCCATAGCAAAAGACATAACTCGCTTTTTGCTTGAACTGGGTAATGGATTTACCTATGTCGGCAGACAGCCCGAACTTGTAGTTGGCAATGAAGGATATTTCCCAGATTTGCTTTTTTATCATATTCGTCTTCGTTGCTATGTTGTTATTGAATTGAAAGTGGTAGATTTCAAGCCTGAATTTGCAGGTAAGCTGAACTTTTATGTAGCAGCATGCAATAAGTTGCTTCGCCAACCAGAAGATAACCCTACCATTGGCCTTCTGCTTTGTAAGTCAAAAGATCAAACTAAAGTTGAATGGGCTTTTGATAGCATACAGAATCCTATGGGTGTGGCTACTTACGAAGGAATTAAAATAAAAGACAAACTTCCTTCTGTAGAAGATCTGAAAAAACGCCTTGACATGGTGGAGCAGGAGCTCAGAGAATATAAAGAGAATGAGGAGGCTTCTGCAAAGGACGGAAATTACACATCCAATCAAGAAACAAAATAGCTGTATTATCTTGTATTTCTATGCTTTAGATAATTCATATTTGTACCAATATGATATAAATAGCTGATTATCAATATAGTTTATTTTCGAGGAGGTTAAGTAACGATACGCAGTATTCCTCATTCAATAAGGAGTAGATACATAAAAAGAGTGCATTGCTATTCACATAATGATTAGCAGTGCACCTTTTTGTGTAACTTTATATGTCCTAAACTATTGCCGTCCGGTAAAACGTGGAAGCGCAAACGCCCAATGATTGCTGAAGATGATAGCATCTGCGGTAACAGGAGGACTTGGAAGAAGATTTTGCAGACTGACTTTGACACTGAGGCAAAGCATTTGTATTTGGAGAAGCTATAGACGAGTCCCTCGGAGATTAAAAGTTTAGATAAACAAGCCCCAAAAGAAGCAAAGGCTATGAAAAAGAAATTACAAGGTAAGATAAGGTTGAATGACATACATGAACTATGTCGTATGACACAAGGCAAGGACAACAACCATCGGAAAGAAGAGCTATACCAAATTACTTTTGATGAAGATGACCGTGTGGCGTTCAATGCCTTACATGCCATGTCGCATTTCGACTTAGCCAACAATGAGTGGCTTTACTGCAAACACGACAACTTAATAGATCGAGTGATGAAGGAAAAGCATGTTGGCAAATGCCGTTTGATGCTCAACCTTCTTCTTCGTCAACCATTCGAGAAAGACTTACTCCGTCCTGACTTCATCGATTTCTGCATAGCCAAGATTTCGGCTTGTGCCCAACCCTATGCTATCCGAGCCTATTGCATAAAACTTGCCTATGAACAAATGAAATATTATCCAGAGCTCCTTGAAGAGTTAAAGATGACACTGGATATGCTGAACCAAGAGGCTTTGTCTCCTGGACTGTTATCAGCAAAAAGGCAGATTATGGAGAAAATCAGAAGGGAACTTGGGGATCGCACGTTGAATAAGTAGACTTAAGAGTCAACAAACAACTCATACGCCGAGGTGTATCTTTGACATAGGTAGATTTCTTCTTTTGATGGCAAAACCACATAATTAGCAAAAAAGCGTGCAGCTCAATGAGCTGCACGCTTTTTGCTTGTCAAGTGTTATAGAAGCGGAGTGTTCGCTAAAATGATAATATATAGATGATGATATATTCTCCACCTATTTCTCTGCATTTCTTATCCCGAACAACTCGTGTGTCAAATTACTTCACCACCACTTTCATGCTTTTACCTCCTGTTTGTACTACATAACAATGGGCGGGCAACATGAGCGATAACGTTGTTACTTGATTGTTATAAACAATACGCCCATCAGTGGTGAACACACTTACTAATTGCGGCTGCGGACTTTGCACACAGAGTTTTCCATTCTCGGCCCATACCTTCAACGACGATTGCTGAACGGGCACTATTGATGCTGCAACGGCATCATCAGCAAACATTTGCCAGGTCGTGCCACTTGCTACCAACTGGTAACCATCGGGCGCGGTGGTAGGGGCTGCAGTGCCAATGCGTGTTATAAGTTGACCATTATGGCCAATGGCGTGACTTTCATAGTAGGTGCCGCGCTGCGTTACCGTCACATCGCTTTCGGAGTGCAAACCTACGGCACGACGCACGGCTATCATGCGATTAATAGCATCGTGGTCTGCTCCCACCCAATGGGGCCAAAACACACATGGTATGCCCGGCGATGAAAGGAGAAAAGCATAAGCTGCTTGAATGTTGCCCGTGTACTTGTTGCCGTCACGATAAGTGTCATGATTATCGACAAAGGTTATTGCATAACGATTGTAATTGTGGTGATGTATCATTCCCGCCGGGCGCCAGGTGGTTTTGTTCTCTATCCACGACATGTTGGTATAGTTGTTTTTGGCCAGGCCATTGTTGAGTGCAGCATACTTTGACGGGAAATCAAAAGCCATGCTTTGACGCCCTGTGGCTTCAATCCAAGCTGCTACGGGGTCATAACCTCCGTCCCAATACTCGCCTACCGACAAATAAGGCTGCGTGGCGGCATTGTATATGCCTACATATTTGCCGTCATACCCCTTGCAATAGTCGTAGCGCCAACCATCATAGCCAAACTCGCCATGCAACCAGTTAAGGTAAGCCTCAACATCTTGTTGCACGTAGGGTGATGTGTGGTCTAAGTCGCGTGCACCATTCCAATTCTCGCCCGTATCATTAGCTCCCTTAGCCTTACCATACCATGCTCCTGCACTTTTATCTGTATTGATTTCATCGTTGGCACATATGTGGTCGGTGGTAAGCTGGTAGGTGCCATAAGTTCCGAAATCGTCCTTCGTAAAGTTTCCCCAGCCAGTGTCACCTGCCCTATGATTAATAACGATGTCGGCTATTACCTTTACGCCCTTGGCGTGCATGGCACTGATGAGGGTTCTTAAATCGGACGCTGTACCCCAACATGAGTTTTGATTATTCCACTGACGCGGGTGGTAACCTACATTACTACCCCCCACTGCGTCGCCACCCTCAGCACTGGCTGAAGGGGGCAACCATACGAGATTGAAGTTCTGACTTATTTCGTCAACCCGTTGGGTCAACTGTGTCCACCCCGTTTGCTTTTGCGAGTTCCAGTAAAAGCCTTGTAACATCACATCCTCACTTTCGGCTGGAGCCTGGGCAAATAAGGACAGAGGCAGCCACGATGCTATTAAGAGTATACACTTTTTCATTGACATACGCACTTAATGCAAAGAACTCCACCCTTGCAAGGGATGGAGTTCTTGCTTGTTCTTACTAATGAATCATTTATAATTTGCCGTGATGCTATAGTTCATTTCATAAAGGTCAACCTTTATGGTGAACGAGGTAGCGCCTTTGGGTTCAACAAGGTGCCAAGAGTATTTGCCACCGCCAATTACGAACTTGCCTTCGGTGGCTTCACAGTCTTTGGTAGGAGCGCAAAGGCAATTACTTTCATTGGCCCAGTCAAAGTTGCCATCAGCACCAAAGCCAGATTCGGGAGCTATTTTGAACCAATGCCAGTCACCTTTAGCTGGAACCGTTACGCTATACACGCCATCAGCCTCCTTGGTCATGGGGCGACTCTTGTCTATGCCCAACACGCCTATGTAATAATAGGCCGATTCAATCACTGGGGCTACAGGCTTTACCTTTACCTCAATGTTCTTGCTTTTGCTCACGCGGTCTGTTTTATCAGCCGACGTCCATGCATAGACAGTGGCTTTAATGGTGAGTGTGCGCAGCTCAGGACGGCGACCGAACTCTTGGGTTACGATGTTGGCTACATCAGCTGTAGCGACCTTGCCTTCATCGTTTACGGCAAGCGGTGTCAAACTGCCATCGTTGCCTACCACGTCAAGGGCAAATGAATCGGTTACGAAACCCTCAGGTTGCTCAATTGTATACTGTGCCAGTTCTATGCTGTCGGCTGTTACTGTGCTCATATCTATGTCGGCACAAGGGGTAATGTTGAGCATAATATTCTGTGCCTCCTCCTGCGGATTGCCTTGCGGAGCTTTCCAGTCAGTATAATCTTCGTCGCAGGCTGTCAAGCACGTGAGTGCCATCAAGCCAAATATGATTTTCTTAAACATAATCTTTCTGTTTTGAAGTTGAGGAGTGGAATGAACTACAAGGAGAGCTACCCCACCCCTCAAACTGTTGTTTACTCCTTAATAAAGCGGAAGGCTCCAGTTATATCATTTACAACAACCAAGTAATCGGCCTCGCTCTTGATGCTGATATTTGTACCACCGCTCTTGACTCCAACGCCATAGTAGCCAGACTTGCAACTGGGCGTTTCGTCATATTTACTACCTATTTCCATCGCCCAACCGTCGGCTTGGAACTTCACTTCACTCGCTGCGGGCAAATGAACGTGGGCATACCAGTCGTGGTTATTGGCGCCTAACACAGTGTGAACGGGAGTCAATGCTATACCGTCGCCCCAGTTATTGAAGCTGCCATTCAAGTAAAGCTGGCCATATGCAGGCACATCGTCTATTTTAGTAATGCTAATGCCATTGGCATCGCCATTAGCCACTGCCTTGGTGTCGATCGTAAGGTTGTAAATACCATTCTTGGTAGGTGAAATATTAGCAGCTCCACCATCGTTAAGAACGAATTCGCCAAATTTAGCACCCTGGCCTATTTGTGTAAGCCAATTATCAGTGAGCGAGCCACGCAGCTTAAATGTGCTACCTGCTGGCAAGTAGCCTGTCCACGACACTGTGCCGTAACCAGTATCCTCGTCATAGCTATCGCCCGTGAGGTAAAGCGGCATAGTGGCTGTGATGAGCGCATCGCCCCAAGAGCCATCGCCAAAGCAACTGCCCAGGAGATACCATGTAACGGGTTCGGCCACCTCCATGCGCTGGTAGTAAGGCAAGTAGGTAACTTTTACAATGTTGGAGTACACCTTGGGGGTTGAAGTTGTTTGTGCGCTCAATCGGTAGTAAACGTTTACAGACGACGGCACAGCATCAGCCCGTCTCACGCCCAACTCACGCAACAAGAGCAAGTCAACATCGGCAGGAGCCAGTTTGTATTCGCATTTTGTCTTGCCTTCATCGTACTCCTTTACTTCTGCATTGTCGGCAAACTTTAACTTGCCGTCGGCATCAGTCACCACCTCAGAGCCATCCTTGCTCACCACGTACTGCAGTTTGTAGTTAGTTACAAGCGGCATGCCGCCATAGTCAGGCTGACTCCATGTAAAGGCTATCGAGTCGGTTGTATTTTTTAAGTCATAAGCATTACCCGCCAAAGCTGGTGTGTTGAGCGTAAAGCTATCGGGCATGTGCAACACAGGGTTAGAACCGTTATCGTCGGCACACGAGGCAAAGGCGAGGCCCAAGCTCAAGCCCAATGCTGCTGTTGACAATATCTTATATAGTTTCATGATATGCTGATTTTTGTTTGAAGTGAAAATGCTTTCAGTTGTTTAAGGTGAAGCTTGGAGGTTACTCATAAAGGCGACCTCCAAGCCTCCATAGGCTTTAGCGTTCCTTGTTTATCTGTTTATTGTAGTTTCCCACTCACAGTTATCAGAACCTACGTTATAACCTCTAAACTCAAAACTTAATTATATCCTTCATTCTGCTTCAAGTTGGGGTTATTGCTCAAGTCGGTTTGTGGAATAGCAAACACCTTGCGGAATGACGGGAACGATGTGCCATTTGCGTCGCCTCCCATAAACTCCCACTTGTAGTCAGACTGTCCGGCAAACTTATTAAAGCGGATAAGATCCATACGTCTGCGTCCCTCGAACCAGAACTCGCGTGCCCACTCAGCACAAATATCGTCAAGTGTAGCATTGTTCAATGGGGCAGCATGTGCTCTATCGCGCAAAAACTTGAGTTTGCTATCAGCATCAGAGTTCGGGCCAAGTTTACGAACCGAGGCCTCTGCATAAGTGAGGTAAGCCTCCGCCATACGCATCAAAGGCAGGTCTGTGTCAACATAGTCAATGGCCGATGTCCGTGCACCATCTGAACGCACATTGCGGAACTTTACGCTCGTGAAGCCATAAGCTACATCACCCACCTTAGTTATATGCTGTTTGTAGCCCTTTGAGTAGAACAATGCACGATCGTCATTGGCAGCTCCTGTCATGGTGGCTATGCTGCCCGTTTCGGGAGCTGCAGCATCATTAAAGAACTGATCTACGAGTTTACTCTTAATTTGTAAACACTTGCCCCAGCTATGGTTCGTGCCTGACGGCACATCAGTGTCCATATCGTTTTTATCGTCATACGAGGCTTGAATCAACATTTGCGTACCGCCATCAGTTTTGGTAATAATGCCGTCTTGCAACACGGGCAGAATGTCCTCATACTGTGCACCATTACTATTATTGTCGGCCAAGAATAGCATTTGGTAAGCACTATACTTTTCGCCCGTTGTCGGATTGGTAGCACCATTGAGGTTCAAGTGGTAGTAACCATTCTCCAGCACCTTATTAGCATAAGTCATGGCATCATCGTTGCGTTCATGCCCCGTGTACACCTCAGCGTTCAAATAAAGGCGTGAGAGCAGCAACCACACAGCCACCTTGTCGGCACGGCCGTAAGTGTTGCGTCCGGGGTCGGCCATTTTGTCCTCAATGTCGAGCAGTTCCGACTCTACAAAGTCAAAGAGTTGCTGACGGTTGTAGTAGACGGCATTGTCTGATGACACTTTAGTACAGAAGGGACCTGCGCCAAAAATGTCGAGCACAGAGGCATAGTTATAAGCCCTGATAAATCGAGCCTCAGCCAATCGCAGAGGATCCTTGCCTATGTCATTGATGTAAGAGTTGCAAAGCGTAATGTTAAAGTAAAGGCGATAGTAAAGGCCCAAGGCAAACGCATTGCTGGCAGTGTAGTTGTTATACATCAACTCCTGCACACCACCATCGTTGGCCGCATAAACCCATGCGGCCTCGTCGCTGGTAAACTCATTTAAGTACCATTGCATACGATAATACTGCGTCATGCCCTCATTGTCCATTACATTTGAGGGGATATCAGGTTTTCCGGCATTGCCTTGTTGACCTGTCAGGCTGAAGGTGGCATAAAGCTTGTTGAACAAGGCATCATCGTTAGCCACCTGTGTTTGCTGCGGGTTGATAGGCGTTACATCAAGGTCGCCCGTACATGAAGTGATGGTCAGGCCACAGGCGCAAGCCATCAGCGCGGCATATTTTCTTATATTGAGTTTCATTGTAGTAGCGGTTTTAGAAGTTAAGGCTTACGCCCACAATGCAAGTGAAGGGACGCGGATAAACGTTGCTGTCATAGCCACCATCAATTTCGGGGTCAAGTCCCTTGTACTTGGTAATGGTAAACACATTTTGTGCCGTAGCATAAACGCGGCCACTGATGCTGCTCTTGCCAATGCGGTCGAATGAGTATCCCAAGGTGATGTTGTCAAGTTTCAAGAATGAAGCATTCTGAATAAAGTAGTCTGAACATGAAGCGTTGGCACTTGAGCTGGTCCAGTCCTTGGCCAATTCATACTTAAAGGTGTTGTGCCAAGTGTTACCAGCATAAAGGCGGCTCATACCAGTGTTCACGTTATCACCAGCCTCTACACTATTGTACACGTAATTGTTCAAGCTGGCACGGAAGCCCAAGCCCAAATCCCAATGCTTATAAGTAAGTTTGGTGCTAAGCCCCATGGTTACGTCAGGATCCGACTTTTTGTAGAAGTAGCGGTCTTTATAGTCAATCACGCCATCAGCATTGCGGTCAACGAACTCACCAAAGCGAGGTTGTCCGTTCTCGTCGTACACCTGCTGGAACACATAGAAAGCACTGGCGGCCTCGCCTGCCTTCCAAGCCTTAATCATGTTGTCGGCTGTGGCTTTACCACCCGAGCAATAAGCGTTAGGTATGTAATAGTCGGGACCCTGTGAGGCTACGAGTTCGTCAATCTCATTCTTGTTCCAACCTATGTTGTACGACACCTCCCAACCCCAATCGCGGGTTTGAACAGGACGTACGGTCAACATGGCTTCAACACCTGTGTTATGCAGCGAACCAATGTTGCTGAGCACGCTACTGCTAAAGTTTGAACCTACAGCTACAAAGCCAGTGTTCAGCAAATTGGTTGTTTTGCGGTAATACCAATCGAGGTTGGCTATTACACGGTTATTCCAGAAACCGAGGTCAAGACCTACGTTGTAAGTAGTCGTCTTTTCCCAAGTCAAGTCCTTATTATAAGCCTCCGGACGATAAGTTGTGCCATCACCTACTATAGGATAGAAAGCTCCGGCCACATTCTGTGAGTAGTTAGGCATGTAAACATAGTCGCCATAGCCATGCTCTTGCTGACCTGTGACACCCCAGCCCAAACGAAGCTTCAAGTCGGTCACAGCCTTTACGTCCTTCAAGAAGTTCTCCTCCTTTACTTTCCAAGCAAAGGCGGCTGCAGGGAATAGGCCCCAACGCTGATCCTTTGAGAAACGTGATGAACCATCGTCACGCAGCGTGAAGGTAATGAGGTAGCGGTTCAACAAGCTATAGTTGAAACGGCCAAAGAAGCTAACCAAATAGTATTCGGTCTTGAACAAGCTGTTCTTCTCCGCAAAGTAGTTAGGATTGGTCAGTTCACCAGGGTGTGTCAAGTGAGTTGACGGGTAGTAAACAGGATAGCTAAAGTCCGATTCGCGGTGGAAGTGTTGCCACTCATAACCCAACATGGCATCAAAATGATGTGCCTCAGTAAAGTTCTTAGCGTACTGTGCATACATATTGAGCGAGAGGTTATACTTGTCAGCCTCATTCCACCCCTTGCTGCCATAGTACAGATGTCCATAGTCGGTGGGCAAACAAGTTTTATCACTATGGCCATGGGCCACTTCCATGCCACCATTTACGTGCAAGCGCAAGTCTTCAAAGCCATGCACCTTGTAGTCCAACTCAAGGTTGCCCTGCAATGAGCGGCTCTTGCCAATGTTCTCTTGCTGCAACAAGGTTGCTACAGGGTTACCGATAGCCTGGCTGTTGCTGGAATGTGTCCATTCGCTGTCGCCAAAGTCTGCCGTAGCAGGCCATTGCCAGAAGCCACCATACTCTTTTGCCTCAGCGCGATCATCATAAATGGGCTTGGTAGGATCCATGCCCAATGCCTGGCCAATGGCATCGGTGTTAGCATATGATGAGCGTGAATACATGAACTTACCATTGAGGTTAACCGACAAGTGATCATGCAAGAAGGTGGGCGAAATATTGAAGCTACCCGTGTAACGGCTATAGTCTGACGTCTTGAGCGTACCCTTTTGGTTGGTATAACCAAAGCTTACGCGGTAGGGCATATTCTTGATGCCACCGCTTAAAGTGATGTTATGGTCAGTTGATACAGCGGTACGGTATATTTCCTTTTGCCAATCGGTGTCGGCAAAGAGGTGTTCGCCTGCTGCATTCCAATAGCCCAATGAGTTATAATACTCTGAAGCTTGCCAGGCAGCATCATCGGTCAGCCCCGTGCGACGACGCACCAAGTCAATAAACTCTTGTGCATTGAGCACATCCAGATACTTGGTATTGGTGCTTACTGACACATTACCATTGTACGACACATGCGGACGGGTATTTTTGCGTCCCTTCTTAGTCGTGATGATGATAACGCCATTCGAGGCACGTGAACCATAGATAGCGGTAGCCGATGCGTCCTTCAACACCGTGAAGGATTCAATATCGTTAGGATTAACCAGTGTGAGTGCATTGGGTGAACCTTCAAGGCCATCGTTATCCAGGGCAAGACCATCAATTACAATCAATGGGTCATTCTTAGCATTCAGCGAAGAACCACCACGAATACGAATCGTTGCGGCACCACCAGGAGCGCCACTACTGCTTACCACATTAACACCTGCCACCTTGCCCTGAATCATATCCTGGGCTGAAGTTTGCAGACCATGGTTCTTATCATCAGGCTTGATAGCTGTTACCGAACCCGTCAGGTCATTTTTCTTAGCAGTGCCATAACCAATAACCACAGCTTCATTCAGCATTGAGTTATCCTCAAGCGTAATTACCACTGTGCCATCAGCCTTTACGGTAGCCGTTTTGTAACCAATATAGGTCACACGAAGGGTTGCGCCGGGCTTTACGTTAAGTTTGAAATTACCATTCGCATCGGTCAGCGTCATTGTTTTCGACCCAGGCACAGTTACAGTAGCATAGGCTACTGACTCGCCCGTAGTGTCTTGCACATGTCCGCTCACCGTGAGGCCCTGTGCCAAAGCACCGAGCGGAAGGCTTGCTCCTGCCAGCATCAGCGACAAAAGCTTGGAGTTGAGCATCTTCTTGTTCATGATATTAAGAAGTATTAGTGAATTGCGTGAAAGAATGGAACTTTGTAGGAGCTTAGTTTTGAGTTTTAAGGTTATAATGTCACCTTTAAGAGCCCTACAAGCAGAGGTAACTTTATAACCTCATAACCTTAAAACTTAAAACTTAAAACCCCCCTCCTACTGCGCTACAATGCTGATAGCAAAACCGCCACCACTTGCAGCATGTAGTTTCAAGTTCGTTTTGTTAGTCACCACCTTGCGGGTAATGGTATAAGCTTTAGGGTTTTTATCCCACGAAGCATCTTTGGCATCAGCATAAATAGTGGCCAAATATTTCTTACCAGGAGTAAGGAAGTCGAGTTTGAGCTTGGAAGTGTGACCATTCTCGTCAGCAGAACAACCTACAAACCAATTTTCAGAGTGCTTATCCTTACGGGCTATCGTTACATAGTCACCAGGTTCAGCCTCCAAGTAAACACTCTTTTGCCAATCAACAGGCACATCTTTGATAAATTGGAATGCGTCCATGTGCTCCTTATAATGCTCTGGCACATCGGCTGCCATTTGCAAGGGGCTGTACATGGTTACATACAAAGCTAATTGGCGAGCAATGGTTGTGCGCACACGACTGGTGTTTGAAGGATTCATTTTTGAACAATCTGTTTCGAATATGCCCGGAGTGTAGTCCATCGGGCCACCAATCAAACGTGTAAAAGGCAATATCGTGGTGTGGTCCACCGAGTTGCCACCAAAGCTCTCATACTCTGTGCCACGTGCGCTCTCGTTGCCTATCAAGTTGGGATAGGTGCGGCATATACCTGTCGGGCGGGTAGCCTCATGCGCATTTACCATTATTTTATAGTCGGCGGCCTTGGTTACGCAATACAGGTAGTGATTATTCATCCACTGACCATAGTGATGCTCACCGCGTGGAACAATGTTGCCCACATAGCCACTCTTAACTGCGGGATAACCATTGTCAACCATAAACTGGTAAGCCTGGTCAAGATGGCGCTCATAGTTACGAGCCGAACCCGATGTTTCGTGGTGCATAATCATTTTCACACCCTTCGAAGCTGCATATTCATGAATAGCCTTGACATCAAAATCAGGGTAAGGCGTGACAAAGTCAAACACATAGTCCTTTTCATGCCCGAACCAATCTTCCCAACCAATGTTCCAGCCCTCAACAAGCACCGCGTCAAAACCATTTTCTGCAGCAAAGTCAATGTAGCGCTTCACATTTTCGGTATTAGCGGAGTGTGTCCCGTTAGGTTTGGCATGCGTATAGTCTGTTTCGCCCAATTTCACGGTAGTGAAGTCATTGGTGTAAGCCCAAGTTCCCTTGTTGGTAATCATGTCCCACCAAACGCCAATATACTTAGTAGGCTTTATCCACGAAGTATCTTTAATTTTGCAAGGCTCGTTCAAGTTGAGCGTCATGCGCGATGCCAATATGTCAGCACCATGTTCACCTGCTATGACAGTACGCCATGGCGAGGTGCACGGGGCTTGCAAGTAACCTTTGTCGCCGCGTGCATCTGGGGTGAGCCAGCTTTCAAAGGTCATTGTCTTGTCATCATAGTTAAGGTGCATGGTTGAATAGTCAATACAAGCAGCTTCATGCAAGTTTATGTAGAGTCCGTCCTGACTCTTCATCATAAGGGCTGTTTGCACCCCACCCTGCCATATAGGGGTTTGCGATGAGTTCTGCGTCACCGCGCTCTTCATCAGTCCACGAATTTCACTAAGCTTGCTGGTAACGGTTTCGTACTCTTGCGTGTCATAGTCGCCGGGTATCCACCATGCGGTGTGGTCGCCTGCCATGGCAAACTGTGTGTGTTCCTCTTTTATGGTAAAGTAGGTAAGATTCTTCTGTGCCGGGAATTCGTACCTGAAGCCAAGTCCGTCGTCAAACATGCGGAAACGTATCTTTATTTCACGTTCATTCTTTGGCTGCGACAGCGTAACACACAATTCATTATAATGGTTGCGAATGCTACTTTCCTCGCCCCACACTGGTTGCCACGTTTCATCAAAAGTAGCCGTAGTATGGTCAGTTTCAACAAAGCCTGTCATGAGATCAGCCTTTTGGGCCAATTTCGAAGCATCGGCACGTGTCTTAAACTCAAAGTCTTGTGCCTTGTTGGGGTCTTCCTGTTTGAGTTCCAGCCCAAGGTGCGAGGGCTTAATAATATCCCGCCCCTTATATTTTAGGTAATATGTAGGACGACCTTGTGCGTCGAGTGAAAAATTCATTTTGAAATTTCCATTAGGCGACTGTAAGTCTTGCGCCGCTGCTGTCATTGATATGCAAGCAAGCGATAGGGTAAACCATAAATTCTTCATAATGTTTTGCCTATGTTGTGGTTGCTATGTGTTACTACTTCGTATGATTTTGTTTGCGAAAGCTTTTGCTCATTTCGCATTGCAAAACTACTATTAAGAATTTGTGAATAAAAGGAGGTACAACTAAAATATAAACGTTTCAAAAAGCATTGTCGCTGATATTCAACAACTTACAATGTTTCTCACACCTATAATTTATAAACCCAATATAAGGGAGCCGCCCTCATAACTTGCTGTTTTGCCACATCTACAATACATGATTATATGTTATAAAGCACGTTTTGTGACTTCCGTTAACAATATACACAGTTCTTATCACAACAAGTTGGCCCGTAATCGATTCAGAATATTGATGTATGGTAAAACGCCAAAACGCGCATTTAATGCTTTTGCCCTTTCAGGCAGGGCGTTCAAAATCGGCATCAAAAGCGCGACCGTTTTTGTTGCATTTTAAGTTGCCCGAAACGCGCTGCAAAAAAAACGCAAGCACTAATGGGGGCGACGCGTCCCGCGTCGGGTTAATTAAAAGGAACGATACGAACCATACTAAATAATGACTGAATCTTTTCCCGACGCGAGACGCGTCGCCCCCATTAGTGCTTGCGTTTGGTGCTTGAGTCCGTTCGCATGCTTATGTTTTACCGGACAACCATAACAACGAATAGAAATCCCCAAAACGATCTCATTTTTGATGCCAATTTTGAACACCCTACCTTATACTGGTAGGGCGCAACTGCTCCAACACGCTTACCCATACAAAAAGCCCCCCCTTCATCACGAAGGAGGGGTTTCCTATACCATTTTACATGGTAAAACATTAAATCCTAAACACATTACAAGACAGAGGCGCACAAAGCGTAACATGAAAGATACTTGGCGCAGCTACTTGTCGTGTCATCTTATTACCTATACTTAACCTATGAATCATTATATTACTATCTGGAATTTCTTTTTCCGTATTTTGCCTGCATCTTACACTTTACCTCATAACTTACTGATAATCAATATAATACAGTGTGTAGGCAAGGTGAGATTTTACCTACACTGCCACCTACACTCATAGCAGACGGCAGTGTGCATTTCCGGCATCGGCAGAGCGTAAGTCGGGCATGGGGAGGGCGGAAATCCGATTGCTCCGACAAGTTTAACGCCCTCCCTATGCCGCAAAACCCTGCTGGCACGGCACGTGTTACGCCTGTGCATGTGCGTTTGTGCAGACAGTGCAGGCAGTGTAGATAAAAAGTGCAGTGTGTAGGCTGTAGTGCATACAAAAAGCAATCTTACCTACACTCCGTAACTCATTGAAAATCAGCACGAGTGCAGGCAAAAGTGCAAGATGCAAGCAATTTGTCCCAAAAGTGCTGTGAGGGGAATGCCACCCTTAAAAACTTGGCAAACTTACCCGTTAACCCGTCAACTTGTCAACCTGTCAACCATTTCCATCAACGAGCAGACCTATTTAGCAAAGTCAAGCACCACTACCCCACGCACGTCTAATTGCAGGGTTCCTTGGTCAAGACGGAGGGTACGTCCACTTACCACATCGCGTGCTGTGCTTGCTGGCAAAACCTCAGCATAACGTGCCAAACTTACACATGCTGGAGCATCTGTGCCATTGAGCATTATCGTTACGGTGTGGCCTTTATACTCGCGGGAGTAAACATACACGCCATCTGCCACCGTAAACTGACGTAAGCTACCATACTTTACAGCATCGCACTGCTTGCGCCATTGCAGCAATCGACGGGTAAAGTCATGCGTTTGCTGCATAAGCGGGGTCATGTGGCTGCCCGTAAAGGCATTTATGCTATCGCCCGCAAAACCACCTGGAAAGTTCTGACGCAATGCGCCATCGCCCTTACCTTTGTTAGCAGCCATGGCCAGCTCATCGCCATAATATAGCTGAGGAATGCCTCGCAGGCTAAGCAACAGAGTGAGTGCCTGCCGGTAACGCCACGACTGCATGGCCTGGGCTTGTACACGGGCAAAGCGATCGGTGTCGTGATTGCTCATAAAAGTCAGCAAATGAGCAGGGTCAGCATACACATTGTCTTGACTCAAATAGTCATAAATGCGTGCCAAACCTTTATCCCACTCATTGGTGCGCTCATCAAGTGCCGAATTAAGCAATCCCATTAGCGGAAAATCCATTACCGTGGGCAACTGACTGTTACACAAGCCTTGGGCCACCGGACTGTCCTTTTGCCAAGCACTCACACCCACATTGTTGTTCAACCAGGTTTCGCCTACTATGTTAAGGTGTGGATATTGTGCTTTAAGTTCTTCACACCAACGCGCCATAGCATGGCGGTCGGCATAGGGGTAAGTGTCCTGACGTATGCCGTCTATACCGGCATACTCTATCCACCACACAGCGTTTTGTATAAGGTAGCGCATCACGTGCGGATTGCGCTGATTAAAGTCGGGCATGGAGGCTACGAACCACCCATCTTGCGCATTCTGCGCATCTGCGCTGCTGGCATGTGGGTCGGTCACGGCTGCTATCTTGTAGCTGGTCTGCACATAATGGCTATTATTGTTAAACCAAGTGCTGTCGGGCCTGTCAACAAACAAAGGGTTCATGCTGCCACAATGGTTGAACACCATGTCCTGCACCACCTTCATGCCGCGCTTATGGGCTTGTGACACAAAATCACGATAATCGGCATTTGAGCCAAAACGAGGGTCTACCTCATAGTAATTAGTAATGGCATAACCATGATACGAACCAGCAGGCATATCGTTTAGCAGTAGTGGTGTGGGCCATATAGTGGTCACGCCCAAGCTATCCAAGTAGTCAAGATGACGGGTCATACCTGCCAGGTCACCCCCATGACGTGCATCAAGAGCCTGACTTGCTGTGCTCTCGCGCAAGCCTTTCACCACATCGTTGCGCACATCTCCATTGGCAAACCTGTCGGGCATGAGCAAGTAAAGCACATCAGCGGCATCAAAGCCTTGTGCTTTAGGGGCTGCATCGCGTGCCTTGAGTTCATAAGCTATGCGCTGACGTGTGCGTCCCGATTGCAACTGCAAGTTGAAGCGCTGAGCACGTGCCCTGCCTATGTTGAGATAAACTAACAAATAGTTGCTGTTAACCGGGCGCACAATGCTGTCTATGCTAACGTCAGCAGTACTGAGCGTTACCTGGCTATGTCCTATATTGTGTCCGTGCAACACTAATTGCAGGGTGGGATTAACCATACCGCTCCACCAAAAGGCGGGCTGCACTTGCACCGACGACTGTGTACGCCCCTTTGCACTTAAAGGCAGCAGGGTGAACAATACGAATAGGAGGGTATATAGCTTGCTCATTTTTATAATGGGGTTAATAGTGTTACATTTAAGGAGTTGCATGAATAGGCCCAGCCTTTGGCATAGCCAGCCTTTAGCAATTTGATGGTATTAAGGTTTCGGACTTTGAAGATGTAAGGGCACCATTCACATTGTTGCCCTTATCACCTTCAGCCTCCGAGCGTATGTAAAAATGTTTTTGTGTGTTTGCCGTTTTTTTACTTGGGCAAAATTACAATCACATTGCTCTGTTTGCAAGAGCTTATAATTAAAATATAAACGTTTGAAAAGCGTTATTCATTGAATGTCAACCACTTAACGAGTACAAGCAACGATAAAAATATAAATAGATATTTATTTTTCTTACACCGCATAAGCCCTATTTTCGAAAAAGAAATTAACTTTGACGCAACAATATCCCCCATTTTGCACTTTTACAGACGCATTATCATGAAGCAATTCTTGCTGATTACCCTACTCTTGGGTCTCTTCACATCAATATCAATATCCACCTCAGCGCAAAGCAAGCCTCTGGTGCTGAATGAACCTACACAAAAGTTGCTGCTCACGCTTGACGACATGGTGAAAAACAAAGCACAATACCATGCCCGGCACTACGAGCGAATACGCCAACTCAAAGCACAGGCTCGCAAGGCAAAGGGATACAACAAATATAACTTGTACAAGGATATTTTTAACCTCTACGCACACTATCAAACGGACTCTGCACAGGTGTACATTGATGCCATGACCCGTTTGCCCGAATACAAGAGTGATGTTGTAATGCAAGCCACGCTACACATTGCTCAAGCTGAAATATATGCGGTTTCGGCCTTATATACTGAGGCTATCAGCGAACTTGGAAAGGTGCCACACTCCCTCATCAACCATGAGCATGCCGACTTGCAACTTTACTACTTTCGCACCAAACGTACGCTCTATGGGTGGATGAGCGACTACACCAAAATCCCTACACAGCACCATCTTTGGGCCGAAAAAACTATGAATTACCGCGACTCACTGCTCTCGATTAAAGCGACACAGGGAGTACACAGAGCCATTATACAGGCCGACAAGTATAACGCTCTTGGCCAGCCTCAGAAGGCCATTGCGTTGTTGCGGCCTTATGTGAATAAGATGAGCGAGAGCAACCCCATGCCCTATATATGCTTTACCATGGCACATGCCTGCTTGCTGGCCAACGACTCAACACAAGCTGCCTATTACCTCACGCTCACCGCCATTGCCGACTTGCGCAAAGGCACTTGCGAATATCAAGCTTTGCCCATATTGGCACAAGTGCTGTTCCGCACAGGCAATGTGAAACGTGCCTACACCTATTTGCTCTGCTCTATGGAGGACGCCAACTTTTGTAAGGCCGGACTGCGAGCCATTGAGGTTTCCAACATTTTCCCTATTATTGACAAGCAATATAAGCTGCAAGAGAAGGCGCAGCGCCATCGCGACCGGTTGCTCATATACTTGCTCATTGCCTTACTTGTTGCTTTGAGTGGCACGGTGGTGTATTTGCGCAAGCAAATGATAAAGCTGAGAGTGATGCGTCGCAAGCAAGCTTTGTCTAACCAGCAACTGGCGGAGGCCAATGAGCAAATGAAAGTGGCCAACCTTAAGTTGCAAGAAGCCCTCGATGAAGTGGGACGAACCAACGAGGAGTTGCAACGCACCTACAGTCAACTGCGCATGACCGACAAGATGAAAGAGGAGTATATAGCGCGCTACCTGAATCGCTGCCGCATGTATTTAGACCAACTCTCTGAGTTCCGAAGCACTACTCTGCGTCTTATCAAGAACCGCCGCTATGACGACATTGCACAATCGCTGCAAAAGGCTCTGAATGCTAAAACTGAGCAGGCTCAATTCTATGCCGACTTTGATGCTGCGTTTCTCACACTCTTCCCCAACTTTGTTGAGGCTTTCAATGCTTTGCTTCAACCAGACTACAACATTCAAGTGAAAAAGCATGGGCAACTCAACACTGAGCTGCGCATTTACGCACTCATTCGCTTGGGCATTCACGACACATCACGCATTGCCCACTTCCTTGACTACTCCACTGCCACCGTTTACAACTACCGGTCAAAAATACGCAACAAGGCGCTCTGCGCTCCCGAACTATTTGAACAACAAGTAGCCACATTATAACGCGAGTTCGGGATAAAGAATACAGAGAAACAGGTGGAGAGTTAATAGTGTAAACGAACAAGGAAAGTTCGTTTACCCTTTACTGATTCTTTGATTATTAGCAACTAAAGTTTCCCACCCCCAATAAAGAGGGTGGGAAACTTTAGTTAGTTAGAAAGTTTGCTTCATCATAAACAAATGGCATGTATTTATTCGGATAGACAATTTTTGGCTTAGAAAAATCCTCCTAATGTATTAGAACCTAAGCAGCCATTTCCATAAAGGAACGAGTTCTATATGGTATCCATCTTTTTCAACGGAACTTTCTTCCTCCATGGTAACAACTCTCATTTTGCTGATTGATTGAACAGAAACAAGTTTTATCAGGGCATCTGTTTCTCGTTTAAACGTGTCTGTATCTGCCATAGAATAGGACACCTGCACAGCCAATTCCTCTTCAGGAACGACAAAATCCACTTCAGCATTTTTGCTATTCCAAAAATAACTTCCATCACCATATTTGCGTCTGAGAGTTATCGCTACAATATTTTCAAGCAGGGAAGTATTGGCGTCAACAAGGAACAGATGCAGTAAGCCGTTATCCGTGAAATAGTATTTGCGATTCGTTTCCTTATCCTGCAACTTTCCATATAGATTCTCGTAGGGCAGTATGAGCCAAGTTTCAGTCATATATTCTACATAGTCTATCGCTGCGTCTGTACTTAATTTTTTGCCTGTGCTACTGACGATGCTTGCAATTCTGTTATATGAAAGAGGTTGCTTTACACTCTCAGCCATTTTGCGTATCATCACCCGCAATGCATAATCGTTGCGTATCCTGTATCTTGCAACTAGGTCGCCAAAGAATATTTTACTAAACAGATTGCTCATCCATGAACGAGGTTCTTTCATACCCACCGTTTCAGGCAAACCACCATGTTGAAAATAAGTGTTTGCCAACTTTACAATCTGTTTGCCGAATGTAAATAGTGCGTTTTTTTCATATGTATCAATACCACTGGCATTCAAATACTCTCGCAAGGAATAAGGATACACTTCATGTATCATATATCTGCCGCCAAGCGTAGTCGCAATCTCACTACTCAGCATTTTGGCATTGCTGCCTGTAATATATACTTGATATTTTTGGTCTGCTAACCTACGGGCAAACTTTTCCCATCTATCAACCAATTGTATCTCGTCCAGGAAAAATATCGGACGAGTATCATACATCTCTTCATAGCACGTTTTTATCAAGTCAAGGTCTTTGGCATCTAAAGAATCTATTCGGTCATCCTCAAAATTGAAATATAATATTTCCTCTCTCTTATGCCCTTGCTCTATCAATTGTGCTATGCGTTGGAACATCAAGTAAGATTTGCCGGCATGCCTCAATCCAACAAACACATAATTAAGGCCGTCCACTAGTTCCACATTACGAGGAATGAGTTCTACTTGTGATACGTATGCTTGATATTCAGAGATAAGCAATTTTATTAAATCTTTTGTCATATCCTTTTCGTGCTAATACTAAAAACTATTGCAAAGATACTTTTTTATCGTTTATGAAAGATGTAATTGACGTGAGATTATCGTCCATAAAAGATAAAATGCACAAAAAGGCTTTTATTGGGTGCATTGCTAATCATTATGTGATTAGCAATGCACCCTCTTTTTTAGTAACACGAGATGGGGAGAATATATCATTTCCAACGATTTCGGTTGAGAACCCGCTTGAATACGGCAGGTGCTCCTTCCAATGAGGCAAACAACAACATACATGAGCGGAATTTTATGACATCAGCTCCAAATATTTCATAAGGGCTTTTGTCACTATCAAGAACTACCTGTGTTATTTCGCAGAGATTCTTTCCTAATATGGGATGTTCAAGAAATAATTTTGCTTGTTTCCTGTTAAGGATACCATAGAACCGCGACCGTTCTGACTTACCCAGCCCTTTCATTTGTGGAAATATCCACCACATCCAATGTGTCTTTTTCTTACCATTCTTTACCTCCTGAAGTGCTTGGGCATACGTTTGCTTGTGCGGCACGACATACCTGCTAACATAGTTATATTCCCATGTTTGCAACTCCTCTTCGGTTAAATAATTCAAGATAAGATCCGCTAATGGTATATGTCCAATATACCCGTATGTCAACCAGTATTCGGGATCGAGAGAGCTGTCAGGCAACATCCTAAGGTCTTTAATACAATCTTCTACTATTTGCTTCTTACGTTCTTCTGATTGTAAAACCATCATTACATTCTTATTATTAAGCAAACTGTAGAGGTCGTCACGGAGTTCTTGCTCTAATTCTTTTGAAATTGTTTTCATAGCTTGTAATATTTACTTTATGCCAACGTGAAAGATGGCGTTTAACGTTTTTCGCTGTTTTTCTTGTCCTTGCTGTTTTTTGACGCGGCAAAGATATGAACGTTTTACTCGATTAAAAAAGCCGACATTGCGGCTTGTATAAAACACCACAGTTAATGTACGAAATACACGTTAGCAACCTATATATACCTTAAGCAGCCCTTCAAACTCTTCAAAATTAGTTTATATGATCATTTTCAGCATCTGTCCATACGCTTAGTCTGATTTTCTGATTGCAAGATGCGATGAGATATTGAATGACAGTAGCCACCAGACTTACCAAACGGTAAAGGGCACAAATATTCCACCCGAAGCCCTCATAAATTGGGCTTTGACCGGAATATTTGTACCCTTTGATTATTACAGCGGACAGCAATAAATATTTTACCACCCTATACCTACCCTATTTACGCCATTTACGCCAAGCGTTCTGAATAGATATAGAGCTATGCTGTTACAGCCTTACCATGCCGAACCCACCGAAATGTTACATACCTTGTTGTTTACATCTGCTTCAAACTGCACCTTGCCATAAACTGCGGCATAGGTATCGTCTTTTTTCACGCCACTGGCTTTCAGCACATCCTTAACAGGCGCCCCAACCTCAAAGGTGGCATTCCCTATTTTAACACCTACGCCAGGTGCTTGCACTGTGACATAACAAACCTTATTAGCCTCATCAGCCATGGCTGTCATCACCTCTTTACCCTTTAAGGTGAATGTAGCCGTTGTAGTTGTTTCGTCCTCCATCGCGTTATACTCAGACTTTACAACCACCTTGTCGTACAACCCATCAACACTTTTGGGCAGTTTGTTGATGTCTGCGCCCAACGTTATTTTATCCACGCCTTTGTCCGTCATCACAAATTTGCTGGCAGACTGTGCTTCTACCTTTTTGGTAGCACCATTTGCGGCTGCAGGCACCACGTCAGCGTTGTATTCGTCCTTAGTTACAACCATTATTTTGGTAATAGTGGCAATCTCCTCCCAACTTTCAACAGGCGTAGTTTTACGCATACCCTTAACAGCCATGCGCAATGTCACATCAACCATGCCATCGCTCTTTCTGTAGTTACCCACTGTTTTAAGCACAAGGTTGTTATTAGCGTCTAAAAAATAAGCATAAACCGGATTTACCTCAGCAGAGGGTTTGGCTCTGAAATTCACCTGCAACGCCCTACCAGCATTAACTTTAGCAATCACCCCATCGGCGAAGGTTATGCCCAAGCCTTCAGAGCTCTCAAACTTTATCGGTTTGCCCTCATAAGTGGCGCCCAACTCTTTAGCCTTTTTTTCGTATTCTTGCAGTTTAGCCTGGTACTTCTGGAACCCATCGCCCGATATATCATTCTTGGCGTATTTTTCCTCCAGATCTAATTCCAACTTTGCCATGTCCACATACACGTCCACCAAGTCGGCCAACACACCTTTATCATCAGCCACAGTTTCAGAAGCGTCTTGTGTTTTTGAGCCATTACCGCCACCACAAGACACAAAACTCACACTACACAGGGCCAATAACCCCATTGCTAAAAAAGTCTTCTTCATAATATGTTCTTTATAGTTCAAGAAATACCCATTCCTCGTTTTAACAGAAGAATGGAACAACGTTGCAAATATAATCACTTGCACACAATAATCTGTTACAAACAGGAGCTTTTCTGCTAAATCAGTGCAACATTTATAAATGCCTTTTCTCTGGCATTGATTTGCTTTTCTCTCCCGTGCCAAACGCTTCTGTCGCGCTTTACAACCTCCCCCACCCTCTTTCAGACTTCGTTAATGCGTCCCCAATCAAATGACGCAACTCACAGATTTTCAGTATGCGCCGTGTATGAACATGGTATTTTTCAGCAGCCCCGTCCCGCGGGGAATTAAGGCAAAGGCTCACAGACAGGCGTGTAATTAGCGCTATCTGTGAGCCTATATTTGGTGTATGGACATGGCGTTTTGCCCGACGCGGGGCACGTCGCCCGGTAATAGTTATTTCTTATAACTCTTGTTCAGACCGGCAATCACATCTTCGGTAATGTCTACCGAGGGGTCTGAATACAATACATTATCGCCGCTCTTGCTGATGATAACCTTAAATCTGCCATCTGAATTGTATGATTTCAAGAAGGTGTTCAAGTCCTCGCGCAACTTTTTCTGATAGTTCTGCGTGGCTTGAGCCATTTCGTTTTCTATCTTTTCTTGGAAAGCCTGCAAAGCCTGCTGTTGCTTTTGCAACTGGGCTTGCGCGCTTTCGGCCTGCTGCTGCGAGGTGAAAGCGCCGCTCTGCATCTTCTTCTGGAAACTGGCTATTGCGTTTTGCAGAGCCTGTCCCTTGCTGTTCAGCTGTTCGCGATATTTCTTTTGCTTGTTCTCAAGTTCCTTTTGTCCGTCCTTGCAATATTCGCTTTTCGCTGCAAGCGTGTCAATATCTACCACTGCCACCGACGATGCCGCACCAGCATTGGTTGCAGCTGCCTTGGGCAGGCCATTAGGTTTTACTTGTGAGTCTTTTTTGTTGCATGCCACCAACGACAAGCCTGCTGCCACGAGCAGCATTGCGGCATTTGCTTTAATAACCATTCTGCACATTTTCTTTTACTCTTTTTCTGTTTTCTATTCTTGCAGCTGCATCTTGCGATTGCACACACCCAATGCCTCGTTGCCGCATGGCCTTGCTTTGGTCGACATGTGTCTTGACAAAGCCCTTGCCAAAGAAAAGGCGCACTGATAGTAATGCCATGCAAATAGCAACAATTAGCAATGTAATGATGAAATAATTCATATCTTTTTCTTACTTTTGCTTTGCGCTGTGCGCTAACTGCGCGCATGAGCGCGGGGCAAAGTTAGCACAAGCCCGCTGAAAGGCAAAATAAATTGGGCGCAAAAGTAGCTTTTTGTTATTGTCTGCACCCGTCCACGAGGAGGGCAGCCAAGTGCAACAGCCTCTGCAACAGATTTATATCTACGTAAAATCACATAGTGAAATGAGCGAAAAATTGCAATTACAGCCAAGCATCGTATTCGACTGCTTTGCTGAGGTGAACAAAGTTCCACGTCCTTCTAAAAAGGAGGATAAGATGATAGCCTTCTTAAAGTCGTTTGGCGAGGGCCTCGGATTGGAGACTAAGGTAGATGAGACGGGCAACGTTTGCATTAGCAAGCCTGCCACACCTGGATATGAGGACCGCAAGACTATCATTTTGCAAAGCCACATGGACATGGTGTGCGAAAAGAATAAGGACGTGACATTCGACTTCGAAAACGATGCCATACAAACCTACGTTGACGGCGAATGGCTCAAAGCCAAAGGCACAACGCTTGGTGCCGACGATGGCATTGGTGTGGCCATGGAAATGGCCATACTGAAATCGAACGACATTGAGCACGGACCTATCGAGTGCGTATTTACGCGAGATGAGGAAACTGGCCTGACGGGGGCTGTAGGCATGAAGGGCGATTTTATGCATGGCGACTACCTTATCAACCTCGACTCTGAGGACGAGGGACAACTGTACGTGAGCTGTGCTGGTGGTGTAAGAACCACTGCCACATACGATTTCCCCACCTCGGAGGTGCCATCGGACTATTTCACTTTCCAAATAAACATCAAGGGTTTGACTGGCGGCCACTCGGGTGACGACATCAACAAGAAGAGGGCCAATGCCAACAAACTACTTGTGCGCTTCTTGGTGAACGAAATGCAGAAGTTCGATTTGCGGCTGATTGACATTCAGAGCGGTGGTTTGCACAATGCCATTCCACGCGAGGGACACGCAGTGTGCGCGGTTCCGGCTGCTGAAAAGCAAACACTTGAAGCCGACTTGAAAACCTTTGAGGCAGCCGTGAAGGACGAATTTGCCACGACGGAGAAGAACGTGCACATTGCCATTGCCGAGCAGCCTTGCCAGAAGGTGGGCATGGAGCCTGCTGCCATGCGCCGCATGCTGTTGTCGCTCCACGCTGTACACAACGGCGTCTATGCAATGAGCCAGAACATTGACTGGCTGGTCGAAACATCGTCGAACCTGGCAAGCATACGCAAGGAGGGCGACAAGGTGGTTGTTACAACAAGCCAGCGCAGCAGCGTGGCAAGTGCCTGTCAGAACATGGCAAGCATCATACGTGCTGCCTTTGAACTGGGCGGAGCCGATGTGCTGACCAATGAGGGTTATCCTGGCTGGAAATTGAACCCCAACAGCGACATTGTACGCATTGCCAAGGAAAGCTACGAGCGTCTGTTTGGCAAGGAGCCCAAAATATTGGCTATTCACGCTGGTTTGGAGTGTGGTCTGTTCTCTGAAAAGTACCCCAAACTCGACATGGTAAGCTTTGGCCCGACGCTCCGCGGTGTGCACTCGCCTGACGAGCGCTTGCTCATTCCTACCGTACAAATGGTGTGGGACCACTTGCTTGACATACTGAAGCATGCGTAACCCGTCATTTCGACGGATTAAGGCGTTTGCGGGTTTGCATACCATAAAGAGGCGTTTGTCAAATCCGCAGACCTATTCAGATGGCGGCGGGTTAGCAGGTGCTGACAAGTTGCGCGGGCAGATGTGCCATATACTTGGATCCGTGTGCTAAAGATTACGGCATACGGCCAAGGGCGTTATGGCCACACCCCCGTTTTGCCATGTCACCCCGCTAACCCGCCTGCTTGTCGGCTTATATGCCGCGTTGTGTATGAGGTAAAATCCGTTCACACGCATTCTCTCACTTATAAACTTGAATAATCAACACCCGTTAGTGGAATTTGGGTCTACGGGGTAACAAGTTGACAGGTCAACAAGCAAGTATGTTCTGATTTCGTTTTATAGTATTAAAGACATAAGAACGCGAAAGCCTGACCAACCTGCCTGTTAACCTGTTAACCTGTTAACCCGTTAACTTGTTAACTCGTCAACCAACTCCACCAACACAAAATAATCAAGAGTCTGTTTTATGCAAAAAGTGGTATTGCTGCTCATGTCCTTGTTGTTGGTCACATCATGCTTGAAAGATGATGATTACACCACCTCGGCCAACGACAAGCTCACATTCAGCCGCGACACTGTGGCGGTTGACACCATTATTAGCGGCACACCGTCAAAGACCTATTCGTTGACCATTTACAATCAAGCCGACAAAGCCATACGTATACCCCAAATCATGCTTGGCAAGGGTGGCAGTTCGCCGTTCTATGTCAATGCCGATGGCACACAGTTAGTCAATGGCGTGGCCAACGACTTTGAAATTGCCCGCAAGGACAGCATGATTGTTTACGTAATGGCCAACATTCCCGCGTCTGATGCCGATGACGCGGTGGCGGTTGAGGACAAATTGTGTTTTCAAACGGAGTCGGGCCTCATGCAGGAGGTTGTGCTTACGGCTCAAGGGCAGAATGTCATAACGTTGAGCGGTATGCGCATCAGCCAGAACACCACGTTGGACGCCACCAAGCCTTACCGCGTTATGGACAGTCTGGTGGTGGAGAGGGGTGCAGAACTGACTTTGGCGGCAGGCACGCGCTTTTTGTTCCACAACAAAGCGGCCCTTATTGTGCATGGCACACTGCACATTGACGGTTCGAGGGAGAAGCCCGTAACACTACGTGGCGACAGACTTGACTTGATGTTCAAAAACCAGCCCTACGACCGCACACCGGGCTTGTGGGACGGCATTGTGCTGAAATCGCAATCGTATGGCAACACCATCAACTATGCCGACATACACAGCAGCACCAATGGCCTTTGTGCCGACTCGTCGGACATAAGCCGCTCAAAACTTAAGATGGAAAACAGCATCATTCACAACACGACCAACCATGCACTCAATCTGCGTATGGCGAATGTGTTTGTGGGCAACAGCCAGATAACGAATGCCGGCGGCGACTGTGTGCATGTGCGCGGTGGCGACGTGTCATTGGTGCATTGCACGGTAGGCCGCTTCTACGTGTTTACGGGAGGCTATGGCCACGCCTTGGATTTTGCCAACTTTGATGGCGATGTCCGCCTGCCGCTGCACAACTTGTATGTGGCTAACAGCATCGTTACCGGCTACCAAGATGATGAGATTATAGGCGGGCAAAACACCGATTTCGAGAACGACGCTTTTAATTATAACTTTGCTTACAGTCTGCTTGACACGCCGCAGCCCGAAAAGCCCGACGACAGAATTGAGAATTGCCTGTGGGACACACGGTCGACAGACCAAACCGAAGCTGACAGCATCGTGCACGACAAGAATTTTACACCTGCCTTTAATGTAGACCACCTGCTGTTCTACTTCACACTTTCGCCCTACTCGCCTGCCGTAGGCCAGGCCTCGCCAAGCATTTCACAACAGTATTATCCCTACGACAAAACGGGGGCACCAAGAACCGCACGCCCCGACATGGGCTGCTATAACCATGCCGAAACTACTGAGACGCCGAAGCTGACAACAACAGCAGCCCCGCACGTGTCTTCCACCCATTGTACACAATCCCTTAAGCCAACGCGCAAAGAATAAAGCATATGGCAACAAACGAAAAGACAAGCGGCAACCGCCGCCCTACATATAAGAAGAAAACCTCACCACAGACCGATGACTTCGGGCATCTGCAACCTCAGGCCGTTGAGCTTGAACAAGCTGTGCTCGGTGCCTTGATGATTGAAAAGGACGCCTACTTTCAAGTAAGTGAAATACTGCGCCCTGAAAGTTTCTACGACAACCGTCACCGCATTATTTATGAGGCCATACAGCGGCTTAACCTTGAGGAGAAGCCTGTCGACATTCTCACCGTTACCGAGGCGCTGCGCAGCACCAACCAGCTTGAAGAGGTGGGTGGCCCCTTTTACATCACCCAACTTAGCGGTTTGGTGGCCTCGTCGGCCCACATCGAATACCATGCACGCATCATAGCCCAAAAGGCTACGGCACGGGCGCTCATATCATACACGAGCAACATTCAGACCAAGGCTTTTGACGCCACACAGGACATTGATGTGCTCATGCAAGAGGCCGAAGGCAAACTCTTTGAGCTGTCGCAGACCAACATGAAGAAGGACTATACGCAAATAGACCCCGTCATTAAGGAGGCATACGAAATGCTGCAAAAGGCTGCAGCTCGAACCGATGGTATGAGCGGTATTCCGTCGGGATTTCATGCACTCGACAAAATCACTTCGGGTTGGCAGAACTCCGACTTGGTTATTCTTGCAGCACGTCCGGCCATGGGTAAGACGGCCTTTGCACTGAGCATGGCCAAGAACATTGCTGTGGACCAACAGGTGCCCGTAGCATTGTTCTCTCTTGAAATGGCTAACGTGCAGTTGGTTAACCGTTTGATTGTAAACGTTTGCGAGATTAAAGGTGAAACCTTAAAGAGCGGACAACTGAAACCGTATGAATGGAACCAGCTCGACTTCCGCATCAAGCAGCTGATGGGTGCCCCACTCTATGTGGACGACACGCCATCGCTCTCGGTGTTTGAATTGCGAACAAAGGCACGACGCTTGGTAAGAGAGCACGGGGTTAAAGTGCTGATGATTGACTACTTGCAGCTGATGAATGCCTCGGGCATGGGCTTTGGCAGCCGCCAGGAGGAGGTGTCAACCATATCGCGCTCGCTTAAGGGATTGGCCAAGGAGCTCAACATACCAATACTTGCCCTGTCGCAGTTGAACCGTGGTGTTGAAAACCGTGAGGGGGGCGACAAGCGTCCGCAACTGTCCGACTTGCGTGAATCGGGAGCCATTGAGCAAGATGCCGATATGGTGTTGTTCATTCACCGACCCGAGTACTACAAGATTTACCAAGACGAGGCTGGACGCGACTTGCGTGGCAAGGCCGAAATCATTATAGCCAAGCACCGTAATGGTGCTGTTGGCAGCGTGCTGCTCAAGTTCCGCGGCGAATATGCCAGATTTCAAAATCCCGAGGAGGACGAAGTGGCTACAATGGATTCGGCCGCTACGGGCAGCAACGACCAACCTGGCACCGATGCTCTTGCTGCTACCCAGCCACCCGTCGACAACAATCCCTTCCCTCCCGAGCCAGCGGGATTTCCACCATTGCCCGATTCATTTCCGCCTGCGCCTAACGATGCGCCACCATTCTAAGCACGAACACCGGCATTGGCATAAGGGGGGGCTAAAATTAGCTGCCACTATATACAGACCATTCGCCTGCTAACAAGCAACTATCAATCATATATCATGAACAGAATAACAAAACTTATGCGCCAAGCCCAAACTTTGGTCGTTGGATTGCTGACTGCCGTATGTATGTTAGCTGCGTGCTCGCCAAAGCCACCTACCCCCGAAGAGTTGTATAAAGACGAAGCATCGGGCGTGGTGATGGTGCTCAACAAATTCTACTACAACGCTTCCATGCCGAATGGTGAGCATCTGTACTTTACGGGCATTGCCGAGGACGGCTCGCTCGAAGGACTGACCGACGATGTGAACGAAGTGCGCCGCAACTGCGGGTACCTGACGGGCACTGCCTTTTTTATTGACGACAAAGGCACCTTGCTCACCAACCGCCATGTGGCATCGCCCACCATTGACGAGGCACAAGTAAAGCAGTGCTTGATGAACATGATTGAATATGTCAAGGCACTGTACGAAGCCCGCATGAGTGAACTCACCTCACAATACAATGCGCTCGAAGCACAAAAGTCTGACTGCGTCACAACCGACTATTGGGGCTACACGCAAATAGACCAAATGCGGGTCAGCCAAATAGAGAGCCAACAGAATACGCTGCAACAACAATTCAGCGAGCTTGCGCAGGAGCGCAGCAACCTTGACGCACAACTTGATGTGTCGAGCATCAGCATTCACCCCATCTGCCAAATGGGCATAGCCTACAACGACTCGTATGTTACAACCGAGGCCGACTTTCTGCAAAACAACCCTTGCAACACTTTGCGCATAGCGCAAGACAAGGATACTGACCTGGCTCTCATACAACTGCGCAGCGGACTGACGCCTAAAAAGTGCCACATATTTGCTGTTGATGACAGCAGCACAAATGGCGGCTTTTGGAACCGGCTTTTTGGCAAAGACAAGGCGGCCTCGCCCACCAATCTTAAAATTGACCAACCGCTATACATGATTGGCTTTAATGCCGGCATTGTGTTGGCTAATACGCGCAAGGGCATCAAAGTGCAAATGACGAGCGGACGCATCACCCAAATGCCTGATGGCAACCGGCTGCTCTACAGCATTCCTACCATGCAAGGCTCAAGCGGCAGCCCTGTTGTGAACGAGTGGGGCGACCTTGTGGGTGTGAACTTTGCCAAGCTTAACGGCTCGGACAACTTCAACTTTGGCATTCCACTGCAAAAGGTGCGCAACTTTGTGGGAGAGTAAGCAAGGACATTCAAGCACAAAACGCAAGCACTAAACGCTACCACTAATGGGGGCGACGCGTCTCGCGTCGGGAAAAATGCAATACTTATACACTTAACAAAGGCTCACAGACAGCACTAATTACATAGCTGTCTGTGAGCCTTTGCCTTAAAGCCCGACGCGGGACGCGTCGCCCCCATTAGTGCTTGCGTTTTGTGCTAGCGTTTTGTGCTAGCGTTTTGTGCTTAGTGTTTGCGTTTGCTGCTTGAGTCCCTACGCATATTTACGTTATACCGGACAGCAATAAAACAAAAGCGAGCAGACCAACTGAGGCATTACATATTCCTCAGTTGGCCTGCTCGCTTTTATGAATCGGCTTACAATTAGAGTGTCTAAGCGCGTGTATACCTGGCTCATAACGCGCCTAAGCATACAAGGTGCGCGGCGCACACGTCACACTTACTTGCCAATGCTCTGCACATTACGACGTACATTCTTGTTAATTTCGACAAACAGATAGTTGGGCTTGTTAGCCCGCACCTTATCCTTCACACGCATATACTCGCGAAGGGCATACTCTTTCGATTTTTCAAACGTCAGACGCGACATTTCACCCTGCGACTTTGTGGTGCGTGTAGAGTCAAGTTTCTCATCGGGGAAATAGTCGTCAAGGTCTACATCACCAATCATTGTCGTTTCAAGGAATGTGAGATTTTTCTTGGCAGAGTCGGTATAATATCCCACAAACATGTGGCCGGGCATTTGCACCAGTACCGGCGTTATGTTGATGGCACGAAGCAATGAGGCAAATAGCACACTGCCGTCCACACAGTTTATTTGCGACGAGTTCAACGCGTCTTCAAACGTGCGAACACGCTGTGCGTATACCACATTGCTCGACAGACTTGAGTACGACACCGAACTATACTTGAAATTGCGCTTTTGCAGCACATACCACAGGGCATACACTTGCTTTTCCACCATTTCGGGCGTACTCTGATAGCCCAAAAAGCGGCGTACGATGCGGGTGTTGAGCGCCTCACGCAGCACTTTGTCAATGAGCGGGTTTTCCTCATTAACGTAGGCTGCATAAAACAAACGTGTGCTCACATAACGCGTGCGGCCGTCGGGCAACTGCTTGTTAAACCCTAACAGGCATTCGTTGATGCTCCGCACCGAAAACGTGCGCACCTTCTGCCCCAAGTCCTTGCCATCTACCTCCACATTGGACACCACACTGATAGGTTCGGCCTGCTCGTTGTCGCGCAAAGCATTGTAACGCCACAATATGTCGGGATAGATGATGTATTCGGTATGCTCCTTGGGCAAAACAAATGTCGACACCGAGCGGGCGTAGAACGGTGTCTCGGCCAGTTCGATGCGCACCACCGTGTTGGCGCGTCCGCTCTTCAGTTTGATGGCCACACACGATTTGGGATTGCCCACATACTCTCCGCTCATGGGCGGAATAACCTGGGTGTTGGTTGTAGCTACCGACAATATGGCAGACGGAAAGAGGTTGCCTCCAAGCTGGTCTACCAATTCGTAGTCGTCGGCAAACGGGCGCTTCATCACCACATAAGTTATGCCACCCACCAGCATGGTCAAGCTAAGCACAACCGCCGTTATGCGCCACAGCAATTTGCGTCTTTGTATTCTAATTTCCAAAGCTGTCATAGCACAACACAATTATACTTACCTAAAAGGCTTGTACCGAATACAAGTAGAGCACCGCAGCCGGAATGGCTAACAACGCGGAGTCGAAACGGTCGAGCATGCCGCCATGCCCTGGCAGCACATGGCCACTGTCCTTTATGCCGAGCTGGCGCTTGAACAAACTCTCTACCAGGTCGCCCCAGGTGCCAAACACACAGACTACCGCACCAAGACCAAGCCATTGCGGCAAGGTGAGCAACGTGGGGTTGAAGTGCCACAGCACAGCGGCCACCACCAAGCACAGCACGCCACCGCCAATGCTGCCCACCCACGACTTGTTGGGCGATATACGCTCAAACAATTTGGCCGGGAAATATTTGTGCAGCAACGAACCGCAGCAATAGGCCCCCGTGTCGCTCGTCCACAAAAACAGGAACACGCTCAGCGGGTAAATTGGCTCAAAGGCAGTTTTGTTGGTCATGGGGTCGTACTGGAAGGCGAGCACATTGAGCAGGCTGAAAGCCAAGGCCACATAAATTTGCGACGCAAAGGCATAGGCCCAATTCTTGAGCGGGTCGGCCTTCTGCAAGTAGAGTTCGCTCACCAGCATATAAATGATTGACACTAAATAAGGGATAAACGCACGCGAAGGCACGAGGTCGGCACAAAAGCCGCCGAAGGCTACGAACAAATACACCGCAGCTACCGTGTTTATCAACTTGTTGACCGAGGCCCCCGCATAGCTGTTCACATTATGCGAAAACTCCCAAGTGGTCAATCCCGTCACCACTGCAAACAGCAGCGTGAACGTCATAGGCGAAAAAAGCGTGCCGCCCACAAGCACGGCCACAAAGACCGCACCTGTGAGTGCACGCACAATCAGGTTATTCATTGTTGTTATTGTCAGATGAAGTTTTATCTGTATCTTGCTGTTTACCCAAGCCGGCAGGCACAGGTGGCGGCACACACCCAGCGGCTGCCGGTTCGTTGTCACATTCCTTTTCAGCAGTCGGAGCCTCCTCGCCGGCAGCAGCCTGCTTGTCAGCCTCCAACTTCTTGCCACGCTCTTCGGCCAGTTTGAGTGCCTCTTCTTCCATCAGCACATCGGCGCGGCTCTTCCACGGACGCGGGCCGAATATGTGTTCAACGTCCTCGGTAAATATCACCTCGCGCTCAACCAGCAAGTCGGCCAGTTGGTTGTGCTTGTTAGCATTTTCTACCAACAGTTTTTTGGCACGTTCATACTGTTCGGCAATCAGGCGCTGCACCTCGGCATCAATCAGTTCGGAGGTACGCTCAGAGTAGGGCTTTGTAAAGTTATACTCATTCTGCGCGTTATAGTAGCACACATTCGACAGCTTGTCGCTCATGCCCAAGTAGGCCACCATGCCATATATGCGTTTGGTCACACGTTCAAGGTCGTTAAGCGCACCGCTCGATATATGGCCTACAAACAGCTCCTCGGCAGCACGTCCGCCAAGCAGCGAGCACACCTCGTCAAGCATTTGCTCGCGTGTGGTGATAGTGCGCTCCTCAGGCAGATACCATGCGGCACCAAGAGCCTGTCCGCGCGGCACAATCGTTACCTTTACCAGCGGGTTGGCATATTGCAGCAACCACGACACCGAAGCATGACCAGCCTCGTGTATGGCTATTGAGCGTTTCTCGTCCTCGGTCATCACCTTCGACGTCTTTTCCAAACCACCGATTATGCGGTCAACAGCATCAAGGAAATCCTGCTTGCCCACCTCCTTGCGATTGTGGCGTGCAGCTATCAAGGCCGCCTCGTTGCACACATTGGCAATGTCGGCGCCCGAAAATCCTGGGGTCTGACGTGCAAGCATCTCAATATCCACCGTATCGTCAAGTTTGAGAGGCTTCATGTGCACCTTGAATATGGCCACACGTTCAGAGAGTTCGGGCAAATCTACATGTATTTGTCGGTCAAAACGTCCGGCACGCAGCAGTGCTGAGTCGAGTATTTCCACACGGTTGGTGGCAGCCAGCACAATCACGCCCGTATTGGTGCCAAAGCCGTCCATTTCGGTGAGCAACTGGTTCAGAGTGTTTTCGCGCTCATCATTACCACCCATCGTAGGATTTTTGCCACGGGCACGACCAATGGCATCAATTTCATCGATAAATATGATGCAAGGAGCCTTTTCCTTGGCCTGCTGAAACAGGTCGCGCACACGACTAGCGCCCACGCCCACAAACATCTCAACAAAGTCGGAGCCGGCCATCGAGAAGAAAGGCACCTCTGCCTCACCGGCCACAGCCTTTGCCAACAGCGTTTTACCTGTGCCCGGAGGGCCAACGAGCAATGCGCCCTTGGGTATCTTGCCACCAAGTTCGGTGTATTTCTTCGGGTTCTTCAAGAAGTCCACAATCTCGCGAATTTCCTGCTTGGCGCCTTCTTGTCCGGCCACATCCTTAAATGTGATGTTCGTCGTGTTCTTGCCATTCTTCTCAAACAAGCGTGCCTTGCTCTTGCCCACGGTGAAGATGCTGCCCATGCCGGCACCACCGCCACCCATGCGGCGCATCAAAAAGAAATAGAGGAACACCAACAGCAATAAGGGGAATATGCTGCTGAACAAGTTTGAAAAGAAATTGCTACTCTCCTCATAGCGCACCCCACCCTTGTAGTTATTGTCAAGGAAAGTGCCCACTGCATCGACATTAGGATATTTGGCCGACACGGTAGGGGCCGTGCCCGTCTTGTCACTGCCCATGTTGAACACATCGCGTATGTGTTCGGGGCGCACCACAAAGCGCACGTTGCCATCGGTCTTGTTCACCACCACCTCGCGCGCATAGCCTTGTTTTACATACGTGCGGAAAGCCGTGTAGTCCACCTCCTTGTTTTCACCGCCAGCCTGGTTGTTGCCATTGTTAGTGTACATCATAATGACCAACGAAATGATGGCAAGGACGTAGAACCATGTTAGCGAAACAAATGGTCGCCGACGCCTGCCCGGTTTTTTGCCTCCGGGTTGCGGCGATGGCGTACTTGGTATTTGAGCCATTTTGTTTTCTGTTGTAATTTAAGTATAACGTGTTATGAGAGTCAGTCCAAATCTGCCACCTGTGTCAGTTCGGCATCGTCCCAAAGATTTTCCAAATCATAGTGTTCGCGTGCCTCGGGCAGGAATATATGCACCATCACCGTGCCATAGTCCATAGCCACCCACTCACCATTTTCGCGTCCGGCAATAGCCGCAGGCTTCTCGCGCAGATGTTTGCCTGTAAATTCCTCCACCGAGTCGGTTATGGCGTCCACCTGTTGTGGAGAACCGGCAGTACATATAACAAAGTAGCTGCAAGGTGCTGTAATAATGTTACCCAAATTGGCTGTTACAATGCTGCGGCCTTTTTTCTCCTGAATGCCGTCAATGATTGTATTTACTAACTGTTGTGTTTCTTCCATGCGTTATTTATCTGTTTGTTTTTGGTGCAAAGATAGTGCAAGGTGAGAGCAAAGATGCAAGTTTACTTGCAATATTTGCCGAACCGCAGCCTATCTTCTGCAAAGATAGTGCAAACTGAGCGCAGAAAGTCAAGCTTGCTTGAACTTTATGCCGAAGTGAAGCCTATCTTCTGCAAAGATAGTGCAAGGTGAGAGCAAAGATGCAAGTTCACTTGCAATCTTTGCCGAACCGCAGCCTATCTTCTGCAAAGATAGTGTAAACTGAGCGAATAAAGTCAAGTTCACTTGCAATCTTTGCCGAACCGCAGCCTATCTTCTAACAAAGATTATGCCAAAAGCGCTTACAGCCACAATGGCACGGCCGATTTCAGCACATTATTCCTCATATATAAGGATTGTGTACCTGACACATGCCACGTAACTTTGCACCCATAAAACAATACAACACAAGCAACTATGCTATTTTTACCACTTCTGCTATCGGCAGCACCCGTTTGTGCCGACACCACCAAGCATTTTGACATCGAAGAGGCCGTAGTAGTAGCCTCACCCAAAGAAACCCGCCAACTGCGCCAGCAGCCGCTCAGCGTCAGTCTGTTCGACGCAGGCACGCTCAACAACCGCAAGGCCGGTGCGCTGAAAAACCTCTCGGCCTATGCGCCCAACTTCTACATGCCACAATACGGCAGCCGCCTCACTTCGGCCTGCTACATTCGTGGCATTGGCAGCCGCATCAACACCCCCGCAGTAGGGCTGTATGTTGACAATGTGCCTTACGTCGATAAGTCGAGCTACGATTTCTCATTTCAAGGTATCGAACGTGTCGACATCATGCGCGGCCCGCAAGGCACACTCTATGGCCGCAACACCATGGGCGGACTGGTGCGCGTGTTTACAGCCGACCCCATCACCCACCACGGCACCGACGTGTCGGCCGGCATTGGCACGGGGTGGCAGCAGCGTGCCATGCAGCGCCATGCAGCCTTCACCACCTATCTGCACCCGGCCAACCGCATGGGCCTCAGCATAGGCGGCTATTACGAGGGCGAAGACGGCTACTTCAAAAATCAGGCCACTGGCAAAAAGCAAGATGCAAGCGAGGCCGGCGGTGCACGTCTGCGCTGGTCGTGGCGCCCTACCGATGTGGTAAAGATTGACTGGACCGCCTCATACGAGCACAGCAACGAAAAGGCTTGCCCCTACTATCTGTTAGGCAACACAAGCGACTTTGCCCAAGGTTACAACACTGCGGCCAACGGTGCCGCCATAGGCACACTCGAGCAGAACCGCCCAAGCTCCTACCGCCGCGGCGTGTTCAACACCGGTATTGGCGTGGAGCACCGTCTGCCCAAGTTCACTTTGAGCAGCATCACAGCCTACCAGCGGCTCGACGACCGCCTGTTTATGGACCAAGACTTTACACGTCAAGACATCTTCTCGCTTTGTCAAAAGCAGCACGCCAACACCGTGTCGGAGGAGATTGCACTGAAAAGTCCCGCCAGCAATAGCCGTTGGACATGGACCACGGGCGCATTTGGCATGTACCAGTCATTGCGCACCGACTGCCCCGTCACATTCTACAGCGAGGGCGTTGACTACCTCAACACGCAAATTGGCGCCAACCTGCCCCCACAACTGGGCATCAGCATAGCCTTTACAGGCAACGACATACCATTTGCCGCACGGCTCAAAACGCCCTCGGTCAATGCGGCTTTGTTCCACCAGAGCACGGTCAAGCTGGTTGGCGGACTGAGCATGACGCTTGGCTTGCGCCTTGACTACGACTACCGCAAACTCGACATGACGTCAGGCGCCGAGGGCAACGGCACCATTCCCTACCACTTTGGCATGAGCATGGGCCATATGCAGTTTGCCACCGACCTCGAGGCCGATGCTTCACTTAACAGTTCGCTGAGCCACCACAGCTGGCAGGTGTTGCCCAAGGGCGCACTCAACTATGCACTGCCACGCGGACTTGGCAACATCTACGTGAGTGTGGCCAAAGGTTACCGCGCCGGAGGCTACAACATACAGTCATACTCCGACCTGTCGCAACAGTTGTTGCGCCGACAAATGATGCTGGGCGTACGCCAATACAGCGAGCAGGCCATACGCCGAATTCCGGACAAAGTCATGTCTGATGCCAAGAAGGACAAGATCATTGCGGGCATGACGGGGGTGCTCGACCGCATCACGCCACAAGCCCCCGATGCCAGCACACTCTACTACAAGCCTGAGTACACCTGGAGCTACGAAGCAGGCATTCACCACAACCTGGCCGACAAAATGCTGCAACTCGACCTGGCCGTGTTCTGCATGAAAACACGCGACCAGCAAATAGCCCGCTTTGCCCAGAGCGGCATGGGACGCGTCATGGTCAACGCCGGACGCAGCCGCAGCACAGGCGTTGAGGTAGGATTGCGCTCACAACTGGCCCACGACCGCCTCACGCTCACGGCTAACTATGGCTACACACACGCCAAGTTCACCCGTTACGACCTTGGCACCTCGGCCAGCGGCACAAGGGTTGACTACACGGGCAACCGCGTGCCCTTTGTGCCCCAGCACACTTTCAGTGCATCAGCCGATGCCGAACTGCCCGTGTCAGTCGACAACTTTGTACGCACATTTGCCTTTGGCGCCGATGTCAAAGGGGCTGGCAGCATCATGTGGGACGAGGCCAACACCTTCGGACAAAAGTTTTATGCCACACTCGGCGCACACGTCGGCACCACGCTGGCCGGCAATGTGCAACTTAACCTTTGGACACGCAACCTTACCGGCACACGCTATGCCACCTTTGCCTTCGACAGCATGGGCCACCGCTTTGCCCAATATGCCGCACCACGCTCATTTGGGCTGGACGTAAAGTGGCACTTCTAAAACGCGTTGGTGGGGGGCTTGGTTAACGGGGTAACCCGTCAACATGCCCCTCCCACCATCTGCTGCTACTGCAACATTGCAAGTATCATGCGCCATGCCAAGCCTCAAGCATATAAAATGTTTGAGGCTTGGCTTTTTTGTACACACAATTTGACTATATTTGCACTCATAAACAGATAACGACCCTTTACACACATCAACTATGAAAAGATTACTTAGCATCATGCTGCTTGCAGCCGCCACCACCCTGACGGCACAAGCCGACAAAGAAATTAAACGCCCCGACAGCTACAACTACAGCCGGGGGGTCGAAGCATACGACAACGATAACACCAGCGAGGCCATCGACTACTTTAACCGCGAAATAGCGGACAACAGCAAAAATGGCTATGCTTATATGTATTTGTCCGACATTTACCGCCAACAAGAAGAACCCGGCAAAGCCATCGATGCCGCCAACCTGGCCATAAAGTACATGCCTGCCAAAGACAAGAAATTCACCACCGTGAGCTACACCATCAGAGCACAAATTCAATGTCTGCTCAAAGACACTGTAGCAGCCCTGTCCGATTACGCATCGGCCATCAAGGCCTCACCCGATGAACAGCGCCCCTACGAGGAACGCGCGCAACTTTACTATGAGATGGAACGCTACGACGAGGCCGATGCCGACTACCGCAAAATCATCAAAATTGCATCAGGCGATGCCACAGGCTACATGGGCTTGGGGCGCAACCTGAGTGCGCAAAAGCAATGGACCGAGGCCATCAAGCAGTTCACCTACGCCGCCAGTTTGGGCTCAGACAACGCTTATCCCTACGCATTTCGTGCTGAGGCTTACAAGGAACTTGGCGAATGGGACAAATCTGCCGACGACATCATCACCGCTTTGAGCATTGAGTTCAACAACAAAGCCGTATCGTTGCTCAGCGACATAAAGGAACCCATGCTCTCTATCTTATTGGCAAAAATGAAAATACAAATGGCCAAGTCGCCAAACAGCATAGACTGGCCTTTCTACTTAGCCGCCACCTACGAACAAAGCGAGCAGTACGCCAAGGCCATCAGCTACTACAAAATTTTACAAGACAAGGACGCTTCGCTCAACCTTGGCCAAGGCATTGCACGCTGCTACCAAAAGATGGGCGACTATCAAAATGCGCTCATTGCCATCAATAAGGCCTGCGACACCGACTCAGTAGATACCGATGTGCTCGGAATGCGGGCCGACATATTGTACAACCTCAACCGTCCGCAAGAGTCCATACAGCAGTATGACGAAATAATTAAAATGGAGCCCGACAATATGGGTTACTACTACGCACGTGCATGGACCAAATTGATATTGCGCGACTTTGAGGGAGCTGTCGAAGATGCTACCATGTGCTTGGCCGCAGGTGGCAACGTGCTTGCTCCTGCCTACAACCTGCGCGGATTGTGCTATAAGGCACTTAACAACAACGACAAGGCGCGCCCCGACCTTGAAAAGGCCATCGCACTCGAGCCCACTCCGGCCGACTACAGCTGCAGCCAATATGCCTACCTGGCACTCGGACAAAAAGACAAGGCCATGGAGGTGATGGACACCATTCTGAACCGCGACAACAGCAGCGGCAACAACTACGATGCGGCTTGCCTGTATTCTCTCATGAACAACACGGACAAGGCTTTGAACTACTTTAAGACGGCACTCGAAAAGGGCTATGTCAACTTTGCACACATCGGTCTTGACCACGACCTTGACAACATACGCCAACTGCCCCAATTCAAGTCGCTTGTCAGCACCTACAAGCAAAAGCTTGAGCAGTCGCTCACACCGGCCGACACCGTGGTGGCGGTACACCCCGGTGCAGGCAACACGGTAACTACCGAGGTGCCATTTACCAAGGAGTATGGTGTGTGCACCATCAAATGCAAAATCAACAACCTGCCGCTCTCGTTCGTATTCGACACCGGGGCTGCCACGGTATCACTGTCAATGGTTGAGGCCACCTTTATGATGAAGAACGGCTACCTGAGCAAAAGCGACGTGGTGGGCAGCCAATACTTTCAAGATGCCAACGGCAACATCAACGAGGGTACCATCATCAATCTGCGCCACGTAGACTTTGGCGGTCTAAAACTCGAAAACGTGCGTGCTTCGGTGGTGCGCAACCAGCGTGCCCCGCTCCTCCTCGGTCAGTCGGTGCTCGGTCGCCTTGGCAAAATCGAAATTGACAACTCACGCAAAGTGCTGACTATTACAAGCAAGCAATAAGCGCTTGTTGGAGTTACAACTAAACATTTCAATAACGCTACCACTAAACGCAAGCTCTAATGGGGGCGACGCGTCCCGCGTCGGTTTTTTCAGCAGTCTCGTCCCACGGGAATTAAAGCAAAGGCTCACAGACAAGCGTGTAATTAGCGCTGTCTGTGAGCCTTTATTTAGTGTATGAGCATTGCATTTTCCCCGACGCGGGACGCGTCGCCCCCATTAGTGCTTGCGTTTGGTGGTAGCGTTTGGTGCTTGAATTTGTTCGCATGGTTGCGTTTCACCGAAAAGCAATAATTTACAAAAGGTCCACGACGAAAAAGTGGTACTTGGGACCTTTTACCATACTACAAAAGCTTTACTTACCGAGTATCTTACATCTTACACTAACACGCTACAACTCATTGATTGTCAATACTTTATTCAGTGTAAGATACTACAAATTTCACCTACACGCATCCTACACAACATACACGCTGCCACACGGCACAAGCACGGGAGGAAGATATTACGGTATAGGGGAACAGAAAAGTCTGTTGCTCCGACAGATTTCTCTACGTCCCTATGGCGTATTATCTACTGCATACGTCCGTTTTGACTGCGAGGCAGCAGAGTGAAGTGTGTAAGATGTATGCAGGGGAGTGTAAGATACTTTGAAATCATCTTACACTCTTGAAACGTCTGAATATCAACTTGTTATGTACATAAAGTGTAAGATGGCAGTAAAAACACTCGTACTCATTTACATGTAGGCAGACGGGGAATTGGCAAATATTTGTGTACAAATTGGTTAGCCGCTTAGCGCGGAAAACATAAGCAACATAAGTTTTCATAAGATACACAA
>ERZ1026866.118-NODE-118-length-52396-cov-17.209453_pt1 | contig 52396 bp, 37 predicted proteins | sample MGYA00380163_ERZ1026866 | MGnify/ENA primary metagenome ERZ1026866 (study PRJEB33269, sample SAMEA4719799) | human gut metagenome | biome: human-associated habitat; feature: organic feature; material: feces | place: Cameroon | collected 2013-10 ...
CTCTAACCCCCTAACCCCCACCTTCCCATGTACGCCCAGATACTTTTGCCCCTTGCTGTCGGGACCACCTTTACTTACACCGTGCCGCCTGAATTGGCGGCACGGGTAGTGCCCGGTGTGCGTGTAGTGGTGCAGTTTGGCGCACGCCACTACTACACGGGCATAGTGACGGCCCTGAGCAACACGCCCCCCGAGGGTGCGGGCCAGCTCAAGGCTGTGAGCGATGTGGCCGACAATACCCCCGTGGTGCTGCCCGCACAACTCAAGTTGTGGCAGTGGATAAGCAGTTATTATATGTGTACGCAGGGCGAGGTGATGAAGGCGGCGCTGCCGTCGGGACTGAAACTTGAGAGCGAGACCACACTGCTGCGCAACGACGACTATGTGCCGTCGGCCGAGGAACCCCTCACGCCCATAGAGGCTGACATATGCCGCGTGCTAAGTGCCGACAAGGGCTACAACATATTGGCCATAGAGAAAGCCCTTGGGCAACGCGCCCTGATGCGTCCCATAAGGCACCTGATGCAACTGGGCGCTGTGGTGGTGCGCGAAAGCATGACACAAAGTTTCAAACCGCGCACCGAGGCCTATGTGCGTCTGGCCCCCGCACTGTTTACGGAGGTGGCACTCCACCTCACGCTCGACGCCTTGCAGCGCGCCCCCGCCCAGCATGCCCTGTTTGTAAACTACCTTGACATGGCCGGCGTGACGGCGGCAGTAAAGTTGGGCAATGCCCAGATGCTCAAGCCCGTGACACGTCACGACCTGTGTAACACGCCCAATGCCGCCACAGCCCTTGCCGCACTCAAAAAGCGTGGCGTGCTCGAGGTGTATGCCGTCGAAACCAGCCGTTTGCGCCCCTCTGTGGCCGAGCGGGCAGGGCAGGACGCCCCCATGCTCGACAAACCGTTGAGCACCGAGCAGCAACGTGCCCACGACGAGATAGTGGCGGCCTTTGCCACCAAGGAGGTGTGCCTGCTGCATGGTGTGACATCGAGCGGCAAAACCGAGGTGTACACACAGCTGATAAAGGAGACACTGGCGCGTGGCGAACAGGTGCTGTACCTTGTGCCCGAAATAGCGCTCACCACCCAGCTCACCTCGCGGCTCGAACGTGTGTTCGGCTCGCAGATGGGCGTGTATCACTCCAAGTTTCCCGACGCCGAGCGTGTGGAGATGTGGCAGCGCCAGCTCACCCCCGAGGCCTTCCCGCTGGTGGTAGGTGTGCGCTCGTCACTGTTTCTGCCCTTCAGGCGGTTGGGCCTTGTCATTGTAGACGAGGAGCACGAAACGAGCTACAAGCAGCAGGACCCCGCCCCGCGCTATCATGCCCGCGACACGGCCATTGTCATGGCGCACCAGCTTGGCGCCAAGGTGCTGCTCGGCACGGCCACACCGGCCATCGAAACCTACCGCAATGCCCTGAGCGGCAAGTACGGACTGGTGCGCATGGCCCACCGCTACGGGGGCGTGCAGCTGCCCGAAATAGTGGTGGAGGACGTGAAAGAGTTGCGGCGCAAGCGCCTGATGAAGTCACCCTTCAGTCCGCGGCTTGCCACCGAGGTGCGCAAGGCCATTGAGGGGGGGGGACAGGCCATACTCTTTCAAAACCGTCGCGGCTATGCTCCCGTGCTCGAGTGTAAGGCTTGTGGCTGGACACCCCGTTGCACACGCTGCGATGTGAGCCTTACCTACCACCAGCGGTTGGGCAAACTGGTGTGCCACTATTGCGGGGCGCAGTACAGTGTGCCCACCCAGTGTCCGGCCTGTGGCGGCACCGAGATGCGCGACATGGGCTATGGCACGGAGAAGATAGAAGATGAGGCCGCCAAGGCTTTCCCCGACGCCCGCATGGAGCGCATGGACCTCGATACCACACGCTCGCGCACAGCCTACGAGCGCATTATACACCGCTTTGCCTCGGGCGACACCAATCTGCTCATTGGCACACAGATGGTGACCAAGGGCCTTGACTTTGACCGCGTGCAGGTGGTGGGCGTGCTCAATGCTGACCAAATGCTGGGGCAGCCCGACTTCCGTGCCTATGAGCGTGCCTACCAAATGATGAGCCAGGTGGCGGGGCGTGCCGGCCGCCGTGGCAGCCGCGGTCTGGTGGTGGTGCAGACCAAGCAGGCCGACAACCCCATCATCGACTATGTGAGGCGTTCCGACTACGAGGCCATGTACCGCCAGCAGCTGGCCGAGCGCCAGGCTTTTGGCTATCCGCCCTTCAGCCGCATCATAAGCATCTACCTCAAACACCGCAATGACGCGGTGGTGGACCACGCGGCACGCCACCTTGCAGCCCTGCTGCGCCCCCACTTTGCCGACGGCATGTTGGGCCCCGACCGCCCGGTGGTGGCGCGTGTGCAGATGCAGTACATACGCAAAATAATGCTCAAGGTGCCGCTGCAATTCACCCCCACAAGCGTGCGGCGCACCCTGCTGGCAGCCCGCGATGTGGTGCACGGCTTCGATGTGTACAAGAGCGTGACCATATATTTCGACGTGGAGTAATGCCCCTCGCCCCCCGCATACCCCGCGTGCCTGTGGCGTGTGCATTATTGTGCAGTGACACATACTCCTACACGCAAAAAAGTACTACCTTTGCACCCATATCTTACCCGTTGGCGGAATTATTGGTTAACGGGCTTACAAGTTGACAGGTTAACAGGTAGGTACGCCATACACTACGTAAGGCTGGCAAGAGGCTTAAAAAGCTCGGCAAACATACCTGTCACCCCGTCAGCTTGTCAACTCGCTTGCTAATTCCGCCAACGCGTATATATCTTATATAAAAGCAACAACACACTCTACAATGGGTCTTATAGAATTCAACAAACTCCCTATCAATACGCTCGTAGGAGCTGATTGGAAAACCTTTAAGGAACTTACTGCCGGCCGCGAGGTCGATGCCCCCTGGCGTGGCAAATATCGCCTGACCAAGGCCGTGTGCCGCTTGCTCTCGGTGCTCGCCCCCGTGCAGGAGCGTCGCTATCAAAAGCTCTTGGCCAACGAACCGCTCAAGCACGACCCCGTGTTTATACTCGGCCACTGGCGCTCGGGCACTACCTTTGTGCACAATGTGCTCTCGTGCGACAAGCGTTTTGGCTATTGCACCACCTATCAAACGGTGTTTCCGCACCTGATGATGTTCGGCCAGCCTTTCTTTAAGAAGAACATGTCGTGGCTCATGCCCGACAAGCGCCCGACCGACAACATGGAGCTGGCCGTCGACCTGCCGCAAGAGGAGGAGTTTGCCATTTCTAACATGTGCCCCTACACCTTCTACAACTTCTGGTTCTTCCCCAAGTACATGCAGGAGTATTGCGACAAGTACCTTATATTTAAGGACATCACCCCGGCCGAACTGAATGTGTGGGAGGAGACTTTCCGCAAGCTTATCAAGATTTCGCTGTGGAACACAGGCGGCGAGCAATTCCTTTCGAAGAACCCGCCCCACACGGGCCGTGTAAAGGAGTTGGTAAAGATGTTCCCCAACGCCAAGTTCATCTACCTCATGCGCAATCCCTACACGGTGTTTGAGAGCACACGCTCATTCTTTACCAACACCATTCAGCCGCTCAAACTTGAGGAGTTCAGCAACGAGGCTATTGAGCAGAACATACTCACCACCTACCGCAAGCTGCACGACCAGTATGAGGCCGACAAGCACCTCATTCCCGAGGGCAACCTCATCGAGGTGAAGTTCGAGGACTTTGAGGCCGATGCCCTTGGCATGACCGAAGAGATATACCGCACACTCTCGCTCCCCGGTTGGGACAACGCCAAGACGGCCATAGCCCAGTATGTGGGTTCGAAGAAGGGGTATAAAAAGAACAAGTACCAATACGCCGACCGCACACGCCAGCTTGTGGAGGACAACTGGGGCGATGTGCTCGACCAGTGGGGGTACAGAATTTGATGCGCTGATGTGCAAATGTGCAGATGTGCACATTTGCACATTTGTACATTTATGAGCACGGCGCGCATCGCCAATGTCCATTTTTATCACATACACACACAATGACCGCACGTTTGCTTTGGGTGGACGACGAGATAGATATGCTCCGCGCCCACATCATCTTTTTACAGAAAAAAGACTATGAGGTGGTGACGGCCAGCAATGGCCCCGACGCCATAGACCTTTGCCGCGAGCAGCGCTTCGACTTGGTGCTGCTCGACGAGAACATGCCCGGACTCTCGGGGCTCGAAACGCTCATGCAGCTGAAGGACATCGCGCCCAACCTGCCCGTAGTGATGGTGACCAAGAACGAGGAGGAGGACATCATGGACCAGGCCATCGGCTCAAAAATAGCCGACTATCTGATAAAGCCCGTCAACCCCAAGCAGATACTGCTCACACTCAAAAAGAATATACACCAGCGCGAGATTGTGCAGGAGGTGACACAAACCGGCTACCGCCAGGACTTCGGGCGCATCGGCATGCAACTGAGCGAACAGCTTACCCCCGACGAGTGGAAGGAACTCTACCGCCGGCTGGTGCATTGGGAGCTCGAACTGGCCTCGACGGGCAGTGCCATGGACGACTTGCTGCGCATGCAGAAGGAAGAGGCCAATGCCACCTTTGCCAAGTTTATAAAACGGCATTACGAGCATTGGGTGCAACACCCCGACGAGCGTCCGCTCATGAGTCCCGACCTGTTCAAGCGCTGCATATTCCCGCGCCTCACAGCCGGCCGCAAGGTGTTCCTGCTCGTGCTCGACAACCTGCGCTACGACCAATGGCGCGCCATATCGGGCGAGCTGGCCGATGACTTCGACATCGACGAAGACCTCTATTACACCATACTGCCCACAGCCACACAGTATGCGCGCAATGCCATATTTGCCGGACTCATGCCGCTGCAAATAAAGCAGATGTACCCCGACCTGTGGGTGGACGAGGAGGAGGACGAAGGCAAAAACCTTAACGAGAAGGCACTGATAGCCCATCAGCTCGAGCGTTTCCGCCGTCGCGAGCAGTTTACCTACCACAAACTCAACGACTCGCAAGCCGTGAGCCAGTTGCTGACGCAAATAAAGCAGTTTGCCGCCACGCCCCTCAACGTGCTTGTAATCAACTTTATCGACATACTGAGCCATGCACGCACCGAAAGCCGCATGGTGCGTGAGTTGGCCGGCAGCGAGGGTGCCTACCGCGGCATCACCCAATCGTGGTTCAAGCACACCCCCATACGCCAACTTTTCAGACAACTGGCCGAACTCGACTACGACCTCATCATCACCACCGACCACGGCAGCATCAAGGTGGACCAACCCTCCAAAGTGGTGGGCGACCGCAACGTCAACACCAACCTGCGCTACAAGTTAGGCCGCAACCTGTCGTACAACGCCAAGGACGTGTACGAGGTGCGCGAGCCAAAGGCCCTCCTCCTGCCGCAGCCCAACCTCAGCACAGCGTACATATTTGCCACGGGCAACCGCTTCTTTGCTTACCCCAACAACTACAATCATTACGTGCAGTACTACACCGACACCTTCCAGCATGGCGGCATATCCATGGAGGAGATGCTGGTGCCGCTCATCACGCTGAGGCCAAAACGAAGATAATTAACGGGGGGTAACAGGTAAGTATGTTCTGTATAGTCTAAGTTAAAGACAGAAGGAAACGTACAAACTTGACAAACTTACCCGTCAACCCGTTAACCTGTTAACCCGTTAACCAAGACCCCATCAACCATACCAAATACATATCCCCATGCAACTGCAATATACCACATACCACGTAAAGCAGCCCATGCAGCTGCTCCAGTTTATAGAGCACGCCCTCAACGGTGTGAGCCGCAGCCGCGCCAAAGCCATACTGAGCGGAGGCGGTGTGCGCGTCGACCGCAAAAACACACGACAGTTCGACCTCGAGCTGCGCCCCGGCCAGGTGGTCGAAATATCAAAGCGCAAGCCCAAGGGCGAACTACAATCAAAGTTTGTAAAGATTGTGTATGAAGACCCTCAGATAATTGTGATAGAAAAGGCCCCCGGCATATTGTCAATGGCCACCTCGCACCACGCCTTTTGTGTGAAGCAGGTGCTCGACGACTACTTTCACCGCACACACCAAAAGTGTACCGCCCACGTGGTGCACCGTCTCGACCGCGACACCTCGGGCTTACTGGTGTATGCCAAAACATTGCAGGCCGAGCAGATATTGGAGCACAACTGGCGCGACATTGTGACCGACCGCCGTTATCTGGCCCTTGTGTCGGGCGAGCTGCCACAAAAGCAGGGCAGTGTAGAGAGCTGGCTCAAGGACAACAAGGCTTACTTCACCTACTCATCGCCTGTGGACAATGGCGGAAAGTATGCCCTGACGCACTACCGCGTGTTGCGCACTGACGGCAAGCATTCGCTTGTAGAGCTCAAGCTCGAAACGGGACGCAAAAACCAGATACGTGTGCACATGCAGGACCTCGGACACCCCGTGTGCGGCGATATAAAGTATGGCAATGGCGACGACCCCATAGGCCGTCTGGCCTTGCACGCCTACCGTCTCAACTTCTACCACCCCATGACGGGTGAGCCGCTACGCTTTGAAACACCTGTGCCCAAGGGCTTCAGACTGGGTACAGCACAGCAAAAATAGCCAGCATCAAGCGCAAAGCGCTACCACAAAACGCAACCTCAAAACGCTAGCTCTAATGGGGGCGACGCGTCTCGCGTCGGGAAAATGAAAGAAAAGAATACAATACAAGCTCTACTAAATAACAGCTGCACTATTTCCGACGCGAGACGCGTCGCCCCCATTAGTGCTTGCGTTTTGTGCTTGCGTCACTTTTAATCTTAAAATATAATACCTATGTACATAACACGTGGCGACCTGCCTCACTGGCATATAGAGGGTAAAATATACTTCGTTACATTCAGATTGGCAGATTCAATGCCCGCAGATGCCACCTTGGAGTACAAAAGAACTGTTAGCGCATGGCAAAAAGCACATGGTAATGTACTGACTACTGAAGAGGCAAATGAATTAGAAAGACTGAAGTTGCAAACAATCAACAGTCTGCTTGACAGATGCCTTGGTCGTTGCATGCTTAAAATAGTAGAGGCGAGAAAACTTGTAGAACACGCGTTACACCATTTTGACCATAGCCGTTATCACATACACGATTATGTGATAATGCCTAATCACGTACATCTAATACTGCAAACCATCAATAACTTTAGCATTCAGTCTGTAATAGCTTCACTAAAATCATACACTGCACATAAACTTAACGAGTTGCTCAATGTCAATGGCAAAGTATGGCAATCAGAGTCATTTGACCGTATAATTCGCAATGAACACCATTATTGGAAAGTAGTCGACTACATAGCACGCAATCCACGCGGATTACATAGCGACGAATACAGCTTATATTTGACAGACGGTTATCCCAACTTCAAGCCAATGTCTAATTATGCCATTCTGCGATAAGCGCTACCATCAAACGTCACCACTAAACGCTACCTCTAATGGGGGCGACGCGTCTCGCGTCGGGAAAATGATAGAAAAGTATACAAGCTCTATTAAATAACAGCTGCGTCTTTCCCCGACGCGAGACGCGTCGCCCCCATTAGTGCTAGCGTTTCTTCAAGCACCAAACGCTAGCATCAAACGTAGCCACCAAACGCCACCACTAAACGCTACCTCAAAACGCTACCTCTAATGGGGGCGACGCGTCTCGCGTCGGGAAAATGAAAGAAAAGCATACAAGCTCTACTAAATAACAGCTGCATTTTCCCCGACGCGAGACGCGTCGCCCCCATTAGTGCTTGCGTTTTGTGCTCCAATAACTCCCCTACACACCTTTTTTGCCATTTTGCTTGCATCTTGCACTCTTTGATAGTAATGTGTTGATACTCACAAAGTTACGCAGTGTAGGTAATGCTGAAATCTGCTTACACTTTTGCCTGCACTGCCTACACTTCTTGAACTACCTGCACTCCTACCTGCACTGTTTGCACAGCCTTGCACGGGCAAGCATGTATACGTCATGCAGGTAGGGAGTGACCAGCATAGGGAGCCCGAAAATAATGTCGGAGCAAATGAAAATCCGCCCTCCCTATGCTCCGTAACCGCCCTCCCTATGCCGAAAAACCGCACTGCCGTAATTGATGTGTGCAGATGGTAGTGCATGTAAAATTAAAGGCTACCTACACACTCCTATTCGTTGATTATCAAGGTGTTGTCATGCAAAAGTGCAAGGTGCAGGCAAAATGGCAAAAAACAAACTACCAGAGCTAAAATGGTGTATTATATAATAAGGTGTAGACAAAACCGCACAAAAACACTTTACATGACCCCATAAATACCCTTAAACGTTGTGTTTCAGCTTTTTTCAATGCCATAGTATTTGCCAATACAACTAAAAGGCGTAATTTTGCCGCGATAATGCAATCAATCATGCCCCGACAAGTGTCTACTTGCCACGGCATCAACCAAAATTCAACCAAAATGAAAGTAACTAAGCTATTGTTGGCCTTGCTCCTTTTTGTAGGAGTAACGGCAAGCGCCTTTGCGCAGCTGCCTTCTGTCAAACTGAAGGATATTAACGGTAAAACCATTGATACTGCAACGCTCAGCAACGATGGCAAACCCTTCATCATCAGTTTCTTTGCCACATGGTGCAAGCCCTGCAACCGCGAGCTTAAAGCCATAAACGAGGTTTATGCCGACTGGCAGGACGAAACCGGTGTGCGTGTGGTGGCTGTGAGTATTGACGAGGCACAGAACGCACAGAAGGTAAAACCCATGGTCGATGCTGCAGGCTGGGAGTACCAAGTGCTGCTTGACCCTAACTCTGACTTCCGCCGTGCCATGGGTGTGAACATGATTCCCCACGTATTTGTGATTGACGGCAATGGCAAGATAGCCGAAAGCCGCAGTGGTTACACTGAGGGTGGCGAACAGCACCTCATCGACAAGGTGAAGGAACTCATTGCCGCCAGCAAGAAGTAATTTCAGTTTGGAGTTTTGTTTAGTTTGGAGTTTTGAGGTTATAAGGTTATAAAGTAACCTCTGCGAGCTCAATAGCCAAAGGTGACTTTATAACCTTATAACCTCAAAACTCCAAACTAAACGAATCTCTCTCCCTCAAACACGACGCATCATCACATGAAACATTACGCCGCCATCACGGCATTAGCTTTGGCCTCGGCCGCCATGCCGCTGCATGCACAAAATGCAGACGGACAAGACAACGACGCCAAGAAATTTACGCTGCATGGCTCACTGCAAACCGATATCCTTACAGCCGCCAGCGAAGACAATAAAATAGGCACCGGCACGTACGACGACAAGTTTATGACCAACACGTATGCCGAGTTGCACTTGCTCAACAAGTATTTCCAAGCGGGAGCCCGCCTGGAATACCTTGACCACCCCCTGCCCGGTTTTGAAAAAGACTTCAAGGGCTGGGGCGTGCCATATTTTTACATCAAAGGCAATTACAAGTGGGCCGAACTCACATTGGGCGACTACTACGACCAGTTTGGCTCAGGACTCATATTCCGTGCTTACGAAGAGCGCTCATTGGGCGTAGACAACTCGTTGCGCGGTGCACGCCTGGCACTCAAGCCCTTCAAGGGCGTGAGCCTCAAACTCATAGCCGGACAGCAGCGCTACTACTGGCACCACCGCAACATGGACAGCTGCTCGCCCTGGACCTACGGTGGCGACCTCGAACTGAGCGTAGACCAATGGGTGCGCCGCATGGACGAGTCGGGCACACGCCTCACCCTCGGTCTGTCGGCAGTGAGCAACCACAAGGGCAAAGCCGAAAAGGACATTTACTGCATACGCCCAACGGGCGAAACCGACCCCGTGACGGGCAACGAGGTGAACGAAACCTACAAACTGAATATGCCCAAGGACGTGGCAGCCTTCGATGTGCGCGCCAATCTGCAAAAGGGCAACTACAGCTTCTTGGCCGAATACGCCTGGAAGAGTCAGGCCCCCTCGAGCCGCAACAGCTATATATATAAGCGTGGCAAAACGCTCCTGCTCTCGGGCTCCTATTCAAAGCGCGGCATGAGCGTGCTGTTGCAGGCTAAGCGCAGCGAGGACATGGCCTTCCGTTCGCGCTCAACCATCGATGCCGTCACCCCGTGCTACATCAACCACCTGCCGGCCTTCTCCATGCAGCAAACCTACACGCTGGCCGCGCTCTACCCCTATGCCACACAGATGACACCGGGCGAGTGGGCTTTCCAGGGCGAAGTGGGCTACAACTTCAAGCGCCACACCGCGCTGGGCGGCAAGTATGGCACCAACGTCAAGGTCAACTTCTCCAACATTCGTGCCATCGACCAGCACGTTGACAACCTCAATGGCGGCGAGCTGATGGGCACTGACGGCTACAAGTCGCACTTCTTCAAGTTTGGCGATGCCGTCTACTTCCGCGATGTGAATGTGCAGATTGAAAAGAAGGTGAGCAAACCGCTCAAGCTCAATTTCATGTATTCATACCAGCGCTACAACCAGAAGGTAGTTGAAGGGCATGGCTACGACGCCATCAAGAGCCACATCTTCATAGCCGAGGGCAAGTATCAGTTCAGCCCCAAGGTGACACTGCGTGGCGAGGCCCAATATTTGCACACACGCCAGGACCAGAAAGACTGGTGGTTCGGTCTGCTCGAGTTGAGCGTGCTGCCCAACTTCATGTTCACCGTGAGCGACCAGTTCAACGCCCATGTGCCCATGCACAATGCCGATGGTTCGGAAAACGAGGCCGGTGGCACCAACAAGGTGCACTACCTCATGGGCAGCGTGACCTACACCCACGGAGCCCACCGCCTGCAAGTGGGCTATGGCAAGACACGTGCCGGCTACAACTGTTCGGGTGGCGTGTGCCGCTACGTGCCCGCATCGAAGGGCTTGCAAGCCAGCTACACGTTTAACTTTTAAGCGATGCACCGACATGGCAAGCACGCTCACCTATTTAACAAAAGCATACACAATGAAACTCCAACATATCATACTTGGCATGGCCATGGCCGCAGGTTGCCTTACAGCCTGCGACGAGGTAGACAGCGACAAACGCTTTATTGGGCCTGTTGTCCCCGAGGCGCGCAAGAATGTGCTCGTCGAGGATTTTACGGGGCAGAAGTGCGTCAACTGTCCATCTGCAGCCGACATGGCGGCCTCGCTGCAACAACTCTATGGTGCCGAACATGTGGTGGCCGTCTCTATTCATGGCGGTTCGCTCTCGCGTGATGAGGCTACTGACAAGTTCGGCCTGGCTAACGCCACCAGCAAGGCGTACAACGAACATTGGGGCGTGAGCCAATGGCCTTCGGGCATGATAGACCGTACAGACGGCTTGCAAGGCCCGGACAAATGGGCTGCCGCTGTGCTTACACGCATCATTCAACAGCCTGCTGCCGAGTTGAATATTGCCAATATAGCCTATGACGCAGCGAGCAAGACACTCAACCTCGATGTCAGTGTGGCAGCCAAAGAGTCTGTGACGGGACGTCTGCAAGTGTGGCTCACCGAGAGCGGCATCGTACAGCAGCAGTATATGCCCGACGGTACCAAAAACAACCAGTACGTGCACAACCATGTGCTGCGTGCCTCGGTAAACGACCCCTATGGTGACCCACTCACGTTGGCAGCCAACGCCGCAGACACCAAGCACTACACCTACACGTTGCCCGATGTGTCGGCACTGAAGAATAACACACCGTGGAACACGCAGAACATGAGTGTGGTGGTGTTCTTTTACAACGACCAACAGGGCGTGATGCAGGTGATTGACCACAAGTTGCAATAGGCATACGCGTAGGCGAGTAAGTTTGCTTTATAAACAGGCTTTGGCTTTATGAGCCAATCAGACGCCACGCCGTTGGTTAAATCCGAATACATATATATAACAAACAATACACACATTATGAAGAAGTTATTAGCGCTTGCGGCTTTGGTACTTGCCTGCACTGCAAGCATGAAAGCACAAGTAAAGGTTACTTGCAACGGCAAGGAGGTGGCCACCAACGAGGTGGTGACATTCTATGCCGATGTAGACGAAGGTGATGGTTCTGGCGAGGTTTTAGCCCGTGAGCCTATGATCGTCAACACCGGCGACGAGGCTGTCGACCTCAAAGTGACAGTAGTCATTGACCGCAAGCTGGCGTCGGAAAACATTTTCTCGTGGTGCGGCATCACAGGCTCATGTGGTGAAATGTCCACTTTTACCGAAACACGTGAAGCTCCACTTGCTCCCGGTCAAGGCACAGACATGTCCTTGCACGCCAATTTTAAGAGCGGCAATTACATGACGGCTAATGCCAATGTGACTGTAATGGCAGACAATCAATATGTAACAAGCTTTGTGTTACGCTACGTCTATGCCGACCCCACAGGCATCAGCCAGGTAAAGGCCGACAACAAGGGACTGCAGGTGAACGGCAACACGCTCAGCTATGCCTTCGGCTCGGCAGCACCGCGCACTATCAGCCTCTACGCCACCGACGGACGCCTTGTAAAGCGCGCCGCTACCACTGCCGCCAATGGCACAGTCAGCCTGGCCGGTTTGCAGCGCGGTCTCTACCTTGCCACAACAGGCATTGGCAGCAGCGTCAAAATCATGGTAAAGTAATCTGACAAGTATAGTATAAACGGCAATAGTCGAACAATTAATTACATAACTAATAATATATGAAGCAATTTGTACTCACACTGCTTTCTGCCGCTTTTGTGGCTGGCAGCGCAGTTGCACAAGTGGCAACAACTCCCAAGGCGTTTAGTGGTCTTAAGAGCACATTGCCCGCAACCCGTATGAGCCAGCGCGCAGGCATGGCCACACCGTTTGCCAAAATTGGCATGGCAAACGCCACCGGCCGCATGCACGTCATGGCCGACGATGAAACCGTTACCCGCAACCCCAAAGAGCTCAGCTACCAGGTGACCGGTAATGAAATTAACAGCTATATGGGCATCGGCAGCACTGGCTTGTCGCTTACAGATTTACAAAAGGCTAACATCCCCGGTATAGGTTATGCCGCTGCTTTCCCCACCATCGTAACCGACCGCTTTGCAGGCAACAAAGTGGGCCTCATCAACTTTGTGGCATGGATGGGTAAGTACACCGACGCCAAGGTGTTTGTAGGCACAATGGCAAACAGTAATGGCGACATCAACGTGTTGTGGTCGGCACCTGTTACTGTCAAGACTCCGAACCCCGTCAAGCAGAATGGTAAGACCGTGTACCAGCCTCAGGTTACTTCGGTAGTTTGCGACTATGTTATTCCTGACACCCTCAAAAGCGAGCTCTTTATTGGTTGGGTGGCCGGCGGCACAGCTTACGACATCAATGACCCCTACGCCAAACAGGAAGGCAAGCCATTGGCCATGATTTACTACCCCGACTTTACCAACACCGGTTATGGCGCGTTCATGATGGGTTCTTCAGGTAATGACGACGTGTTTACCTTGTTCCCGGTGAATGGCAACGGCTATTACTACAACGCTCCCATTTGGGTGCAGACCACTGGCCAGGGAGGTTTGAAAACCAACGATGCGGCCATTCTCGCCATTGACGATGCTCGCAGCTTTGCTGGCAAGAAGGGTGAAGCCACATTGCAACTGATGTCGCTTGGTACCGACTCTATCAGCAGCATTGAGTATACCGTTGAAAATGGTGGCTCTACCAAGACATACACAAAGAGCTTTGCCGGTGAGTATGGCTTGCAGTATATGACAGCCACTCAACTTGCTCTGCCCATGGATATGCCTGCCACTGCAGGACGCACTGACGCCAAGTTCACTATTACCAAGGTGAACGGTGTGGCAGATGACTATACAGCAAAGACTGAAAACGAGGGTCCGCTCCCCGTTATCGCACTGCCTGCCGAAGCGTACAAGCGTATTCCCGTTGTAGAGGAACTTACCAGCACAGCGTGTGGCTGGTGTCCTTTGGGTATAGCCGAATTCAACCGATTGGCCGATTCGATCGATGCCAAGAAAATTGTGAAGGTTGCCATTCATGGTCCCTTTAATAGAGAGAATGATCCGTTGACTTGCAGCGATTACAGCGCTTTCTTCAATAACTTCAGCAGCTCTCTGCCCAGCGTGTTGCTCAACCGTCAAATCAGGCTTGCCCCCGAAAATATGCTGCAGGCTTGCCGCTATATGAACAGCTTGCCTTGCGAGGCCAGCCTCACTGTAAAGGGTAACAATGGCTTGGCCGGTCCTAACATCAGCACAACTGTTAAGTTCAACATTGATGTGCCTGCCAACCAGTATGCCTTGGCATACGTGCTCACCGAGGACGGTGTAAGCGGCGTAAACCAGGTTAACAACTTTGCTGCTATAAAATATATGTACACCTACCAGGGTCAGACAGGCTACAAGAGCTATATTGAAGCCTGGAAGAAGGACCCCTACTTGTGGGCTCTTGCTTCTGCCACATTCAACCCCAAGACTGCTACCTCGAAGTTTGACATGAACCACGTGGCACGCGCCTTTACCGAGGCTGGCGCAAACGAGGCTGGCATTCTGCCCGCACTCAAGGCTGGCGAGGAGTGGACTAACAGCTACAACCTGAAGTGGCCGAAGAACCTCACTCCCGCTGTGAACAAGGGCAAGTGCTCGGTGGCTGTTTACTTGATTGATGCTTCAACCGGCAAGATTGTGACTGGTTGCCAGACTAAGCTCGGCGAGTCTAACACCGTAGATGAGACCATGACAGGCATCAACGATGTGGCTGTTGCCAACAATGCTGCTGATGCACAGATTTCGACTGTTGATGGTGCATTTGTGGTGAAGGCTCATAATGCTACTGCACGCGTGTTCGACGCTCAGGGCCGCCTTGTGAGCAGCGCTACTGTTGATGGTGAGGTTTCATTGCCCACCTTCGGCAATGGTTTGTTCATCATTCGTGTGGACCAGGCTGGTCGTAGCACCACGCAGAAGGCTTTGTTCTGATGCGCTAATGTGACAATATGACAAATGGCAGACGCCGTAACGTTACTCTACTTGTAACGCTACGGCGTCTGTTTATTTGCGCATCTGTGCAACTGCATATTGGCGAATAACTTATTATTATTGGTGTTCATAATGCTGCTCCCTTAGCACAGAGCGCAACCTCTAAGCGCGACCACTAAACGCAAGCTCTAATGGGGGCGACGCGTCTCGCGTCGGGAACTAAGGCAAAGGCTCACAGACAAGCATGTAATTAGTGCTGTCTGTGAGCCTTTGTTTAGTGTATGAACATTGCAATTTTCCCGACGCGAGACGCGTCGCCCCCATTAGAGGTAGCGTTTGGTGATAGTGCTTGGTGTTAGCGTTTAGTGATAGCGTTTAGGGTAGCGTTTGGTGATAGCGCTTGGTGTTAGCGTTTGGTGATAGCGCTTAGTGGTAGCGTTTAGTGATAGCGTTTAGTGATAGCGTTTAGGGTAGCGTTTGGTGGTAGCGTTTGGGGTAGCGTTTAGTGTTAGCGTTTAGTGGTAGCACTTAGTGTTAGCGTTTGGTGTTAGCGTTTAATGATAGCGCTTGGTGGTAGCGCTATTCTACGTGCATTGTACGGTTTCTCAAGTCATGCTCCTCACCAACGGGCTTGGCTCACTATCGCACCACTGTGGCGCGCTCAATGCGAATGTCGTCGAAGGGACGGTTGTTCTCGTCGCGCCCGGCCCACTGAATGAGGACCGTCACATCGTAGCCCTCCACCACCTGGCCAAACACCGTGTACTGCCCGTCGAGGTGGGGTGCCCCGCCGTAAGTGCGGTACGCCTCCTTGACGGCCGGTGTGAGTTTCACCTGATGGTTGGTGGTGCTGTCAAGGTATTGTTGGGCACGGTCGAGCATGTCGTTGGTAAAGATGCTCCCCGTTACAATGTAGAATTGCGAATATGATGAGGCCTTTGTGGGATTGGTGTCGTCGCCCTCGCGGGCCGCAGCCAAAGCCCCGCGGCAGTGAAAGTGCGTGGGGTAGAGAATTTCGGCCGGCAGAGTGTAAGGTTCTGGCGAGTCGCCAAGCCGCTGGCCTGGTGCGGCATGCCGGCTGGCCGAGTCGCCAGCCTGAATCATAAAGTCGGGAATGACGCGGTGAAAGAGCAAACCATTGTAGTAGCCCTCGCGCACCAATTTCATGAAATGGTCGCGGTGGCGCGGTGTGTCGTTGAACAATTTGACACGAATGTTGCCCTTTGTTGTTTCGAGCAGCACCTCGTGCTCCACCGTGTCGACAGGTGTTTGTGCTTGGGCGCCGAGGCCACACAAGGCGGTGGCCATCACAGCTATGAGGTGGGAAATGCGTTTCATGTGTAATGCTTAAAATTATGGGTTGAGGGGGCGAGGGGTCTCGCCGGGATAGAGAAAGGATATACGAACTCTACTTAATAACAGCTGCATCTTTCCCCGATGCGCGGGACGCGTCGCCCCCATTAGTGCTTGCGTTTCTTCAAGCACCAAGCGCTACCACCAGACGCTACCACGAAGCGCTACCACTAATGGGGGCGACGCGTCTCGCGTCGGGATAGAAAAAGGAGGGAAATAAGGCTTTGCAAACTTACCCGTTCACTAATTCCGTCAGCGCGTTAAATCTTGTCCAGCCCTTTCGTAAACTTGAGCCAATAATACTTCAGCGGGTTCTTATATTTCAGCTGTTTCCAAGGGCGGCTTTGGTGCGGACGGTGAATGACCGGCAGCGAGGTGAACAGATAATTGTGCAGCCCGTGCTTGAGCGACTCGTGCGATATGGTGACGTCGAACCAGTTCTTTTCGGGATTAAGCTCCGTAAACGCATAAGCGCGCAGCAGGGCCGGTGTGAGCAGCGAGCAGCAAAAACTGCAATGCCGCTTGGTGTCGACAACGCGGTTCTCCATACCCTTGGCATAGAGGTATGGATAGTTGATGTCGCCATTGTCGTCCACCGTAACCGATGCCGCTATGCCACACTGCTCGTGTGCCGTGGCCCCGTCAACCAATCCTTGCAGTGTGTCGGGACGCACAATCACATCGCTCTCGACGATGCACACCCCCGCATCAGCCGCCAGTGCCTCGCGCTGCACCGTTTGCAGCACCAGCAGATAGTTGGGCGAAGGGTGCGACGTGAGGTCGCTCAGGTTGACCAGTCTGAACCCGTAGCGCTTGGCGGCCTCCTCGAGGCGAGCCGTGTTCTCGGGTGTTGAAAAGTCGTTGTATACCGTATAGGTGTGGGCTATGCTCAGCTGGCTGGCCATAATGGCCTCGATGGTGAGCAGAGTAGACTCTATGGAGTCCTTAACCGGAGTTATGATGTGTAATTCCTTCATTGCTTGGAGTAGCTCGTTTTAAGTAATGGTACAAAGGTAGTCGTTTTTTGTATAAAATAAGCTGCGGCTCGGCATAACATTCAAGCATGCTTGATGTTCTGCGCTCGCCTTGCGTTATTTTTGCAGAAAAAGACGTACCTTTGCACGAAATAGATAGTGACAAACGTAGGGGTCAGCCCATCGGCCCAGCCCCCGGCGTTTGCAACGCAATAATAAATATAGACACAATGACCGAAAATTATAGTTTGAGCCATTTGAAGGAACTCGAGGCAGAGTCGATTCACATCATACGCGAGGTGGCAGCAGAATTTGAAAATCCCGTAATGCTCTACAGCATAGGCAAGGATTCGAGCGTGATGGTGCGCTTGGCCGAAAAGGCCTTTGCCCCCGGCCGTCCGCCATTCCCCTTGATGCACATCGACTCAAAGTGGAAGTTTAAGGAGATGCTCCAATTCCGCGACTGGTATGCCAAGGAACACGGGTGGAACCTCATTGTGGAGAGCAATATGGAGGCATTCAAAGCCGGTGTGGGACCGTTTACCCACGGTTCGAAAGTGCACACCGACCTGATGAAGACCCAGGCCCTCAAGGCCGGCCTCGACAAGTACCACTTTGACGCAGCCTTTGGCGGTGCACGCCGCGACGAGGAAAAGAGCCGTGCCAAGGAGCGCATCTTCTCCTTCCGCGACCAGTTCCACCAATGGGACCCCAAGAACCAGCGCCCCGAGTTGTGGGACATCTACAATGCCCGCATTCACAAGGGCGAGAGCATACGCGTGTTCCCGCTCAGCAACTGGACCGAGCTCGACATCTGGCAGTACATACGTTTGGAGAACATACCCATCGTGCCCCTCTACTTTGCCAAGGAGCGTCCGTGCGTAGAGATTGACGGCCAGCTCATCATGCCCGACGACGACCGTCTGCCCGAGCAGTACCGCGACAAGATAGAGATGCGCAAAATACGCTTCCGCACCCTTGGCTGCTGGCCCTTGACCGGTGCCATTGAGAGCGAGGCCGACACCATCGAAAAGATTGTGGAGGAGATGATGACCACCACCAAGAGCGAGCGCACAACCCGTGTGATAGACTTTGACCAGGACGCCTCGATGGAACAGAAAAAGCGCGAGGGATACTTCTAACTCCGTGCCTCTCCCCATTTACTATCGCAAACTACCATTACAATGATAGACGCATTTATAATAATAGTAGTGCTGTGGGCCCTGTTTAGCGGTTGGCGTGCCGGCTTTGTAAAGGAGCTTGTGTCGACCGTCGGCACCCTGGCCGGTTTGCTCATAGCTGCCACCTGTTACTCGGCCTTTGGCGAATATCTGGCAGTTAATGGCACAGAAACCAACATGGTGACCAGCATCATAGCCTTCTTCCTGCTATGGATAGCCGTGCCCATTGTGCTTGGCTTCGTGGCCAATGTGCTTACCGCGTCGCTCAAAGGCATGAAGCTTGGTATGCCAAACTCCATACTTGGCGCCGCAGTCAGCGCGCTGAAGTATGTCGTTATATTGAGCTGCGTGCTCAATGTGATGCAGAGCCTGCACATACTCAACCAGGAAAAGGCCGAGTCGTCGACACTGCTCGGTCCTGTAACCGGCGCCCTGCGCGCTTGTTTTGATCACGACGATACGGCTAACGGCGGCCAGCAGGTGCAGCCTGCCGACAGTGCGGCCACAGCCCAGCCCGACACCGTCTGGGTGGACATGACAAAGAAGAAAAACTGACATGGCTAACGACAACGAACTGGTAAGGGAACTTACCGACAAGAAATACGAATACGGTTTTACCACCGACATACACACCGAGGTGATAGAACGCGGACTCAACGAGGACGTGATACGCCTTATTTCGGCCAAGAAGGGTGAACCCGAATGGCTGCTCGACTTCCGCCTCAAGGCCTTCCGCTACTGGCAGACACTCGAACAGCCCGACTGGGGACACGTCAACCTGCCGCAAATTGACTATCAGGCCATATCGTACTATGCCGACCCTACAAAGAAACAAAAGGACGAGGGCAACAAGGAGATTGACCCCGAACTGATGAAAACCTTTGACAAACTCGGCATTCCGCTTGAGGAGCGCATGCAGTTGGCCGGTGTGGCGGTTGATGCCGTGATGGACTCGGTGAGTGTGAAAACCACCTTTAAGGACAAACTGCAGGAGAAGGGCATCATATTCAGCTCCATATCTGAGGCCGTGCGCGAAAATCCCGAATTGGTGCGCAAGTACCTCGGCTCGGTGGTGCCTTATCGCGACAATTACTTTGCAGCGCTCAACAGTGCGGTGTTTTCCGACGGTTCGTTTGTCTACATACCGCGTGGCGTGCGCTGCCCGATGGAGTTGTCCACCTATTTCCGCATCAATGCACGCAACACCGGACAGTTTGAGCGCACCCTCATTGTGTGCGACGATGGTGGCTATGTGAGCTACCTCGAAGGGTGCACCGCCCCTATGCGCGACGAGAACCAGTTGCACGCCGCCATTGTGGAGATTGTGGTGAACGAAAATGCCGAGGTGAAGTATTCGACCGTGCAAAACTGGTATCCTGGCGACAAGGAGGGCCGCGGCGGTGTGTACAACCTCGTGACCAAGCGCGGCCAGCTGCGCGGCGCCAACTCCAAACTGTCGTGGACGCAGGTCGAAACAGGTTCGGCCATCACCTGGAAGTACCCCTCGTGTGTGCTCATGGGCGACAATTCGCAAGCAGAGTTCTACTCGGTGGCTGTGACGAACAACCACCAGGAGGCCGACACTGGCACTAAAATGATACACATTGGGCGCAACACGCGCAGCACCATCATATCGAAGGGCATTTCGGCCGGCAAGAGCCAGAACTCTTACCGCGGACTCGTAAAGGTTGGCAGCAAGGCGGCCGGTGCGCGCAATTACTCGTCGTGCGACTCCTTGCTGCTGGGCTCGGAGTGTGGCGCACATACCTTCCCCTACATTGACGTGGCTAACCCTGACTCCACTGTGGAGCATGAGGCTACCACCTCTAAAATATCAGAGGACCAACTGCTCTACTGCAACCAGCGCGGCATACCTACCGAGGACGCGGTGTCGCTCATTGTGGGCGGCTATGCCAAGGAGGTGATTAACAAACTGCCTATGGAGTTTGCCGTTGAGGCTACCAAACTGCTCAGCGTGTCGCTCGAGGGGAGTGTGGGGTAGTGTGCGCGTTAATATGCTAATATGTTAATGTGCTAATATACTAATATGCTAATGGGCGGACGCCGTAGACAACTAAAGCATACAAATCATGGTACAGATTTCAAACGGAATAATAACAGCTTCTATCAGTGAGGTGGGGGCCGAAGTGCAAAGCCTGCGCTGCTGTAAGAGCGGGCGTGAGTATATGTGGCACGGCGATGCCAAATGGTGGAACGGCCATTCGCCCATACTCTTCCCCATTGTGGGCGGATTGTGGAACGGCACATGCCGCATCGATGGCGCAGAATTGCAAATAAGCAAACATGGCTTTGTGCGCCGTGCCACTTGGCGTGCCATTGATGTGCAGACTGACCGCGCCACCTTCGAGATATGCAGCACCGTGGGCACATTCAAGGTGTTCCCCTATGCCTTCAGACTCACCGTTGCCTACACGCTCGACAACCGCACCCTCAAGGCCGACTTCAGTGTACAAAACCCCTCGGGCTGCGACCTGTGGTTCCAGTTAGGCGGTCACCCCGCCATCGTATTGCCCGATTGGGACGAGGCGCACACCATAGACGGCTATTTGCAGCTTGAGGGCAACCCAACCCATGTGCTGCGCGCCGGCGAGCAAGGTTGTCTTGAACCTGACACTTACAGCGTGCCGGCTGATGCCGATGGCTTGATACCCATTTCGGTGGAGACATTCAGTCACGAGGCCCTTATCTTTGAAAATCATGAGGTGACAGCAGCCACCGTACTCGACCGCAACCGCCAACCTGTGGCCCGTGTGGCTTGCGATGCCCCAGCGTGGCTCTTTTGGAGTCCGCAGGGTGTGCACACGCCCTTTGTGTGCTGCGAACCATGGTATGGCTTGTGCGACCACCAGGGTTTCAACGGTCCTGTGAGCGAGCGCCCCTACATCAACTGCGTTCACGGCGGCCAAACTTGGCAGGGAGGATACAGCATATCAGCAATCTGACAGACTGATATGCACATTAGCGAGTATGGCAAGTAACACATTGACAACGCATTTGCGCATCAATTTAGTTTCTTTTTTGCCTTTTCGCTTTGCCCATCTCCCGTCATACACTAACTTTGCGGCAAAATCATCAAACAACACAACACATCACACAGAAATGTTTAAGAAACTCTTATTACTCGTGCTCTTTGTAGCACCTCTGAGCCTCTGCGCTCAAAAGTTTGCACACTTCGACTATGGCACCATCATGCAAGCCATGCCCGAGTTCAAAACAGCACAAGCAAGCATCGAGGCCCTCGGCAAGCAGTACCAGAGCGAAATTGAAGGTATGCAGAAGGAACTCCAAACAAAGGCCGAGAAGTATCAGAAGGAAGATACCGACGCTACTCCCGCCAACATAAAGGAGCGTCATCAGCAGGAACTGCAAGATATGTACAGCCGTTTGCAGCAGGCACAGCAGGACAACACTGAAAAGTTCCAGCAGGAGCAGCAAAAGAAAATGCAGCCCATCATGCAGAAGGTGATGAACGCTGTCAACACAGTGGCACAAGAGGGTGGCTACGTTTACATCATCGACAAGAACGCCTCGCAGCAGGCTGGCATCGTAATCAACGAGGCACTTAGCACCGACGTCACTTCGGTAGTAATGAAGAAACTCGGCATCACGGCCTCTGCTACAACAGCCGCACCCGCTGCTAAGAAATAATAAGGCGTATCACACAATAGCCTTACAACAAGATAATTCGCATAGAAGCATAATCGGCACGCAGACTTTATGCCTGTGTGCCGATGCTTTTTAAGGTGAAATCTATAAATAAACATAGTTAAAGCCCCCTAATGCACATGATCACATTACGCAACATACACAAGTCGTTTGGCAAACTCGAGGTGCTCAAGGGCATCGACCTCGACATCGCACCGCGCGAGGTGGTGAGCATTGTCGGCCCGAGCGGCGCAGGCAAAACCACCCTGCTGCAGATTATGGGCACACTTTACAAGCCCGACGAGGGCACGGTAAACATAGCCGGCTGCGATGTGCTCGCACTCTCGTCAAAAAAGCTCTCGCGTTTCCGTGCCGAACACCTGGGCTTCGTGTTCCAGTTTCACCAGCTGCTGCCCGAGTTCAGCGCACTCGAAAATGTGATGATACCCGGCATGATAGCCGACAAACCGCGCACCGAATGCCGCAAACGCGCACTCGAACTGCTCGACTACTTAGGACTGGCCGAGCGTGCACAGCACAAACCCGCACAACTCTCGGGCGGCGAAAAACAACGCGTGGCAGTGGCTCGCGCGCTGATGAACAAGCCCGATGTCATACTGGCCGACGAGCCGTCGGGCAGTCTCGACACACACAACAAGCAAGAGCTGCACCAGCTCTTCTTCAAACTGCGCGACGAACTGGGACAAACCTTTGTCATTGTCACACACGACGAGGAACTCGCCTCGCTCACCGACCGCACCATTCACTTGCTCGACGGGCGCATCAACAGCCAACCAACTGACGCAACCCCCACAATCACCAACACCCCCAACACAGCCTTATGATAAAACTCGGCCAATACAACACCCTGCGCATTACACGCTTTACCGACCACGGCGCCTACCTCGACGGCGGCACAGTGGGCGAAATACTTATGCCCAAAACCTATGTGGAGCGCAGCATGCGTCCGGGCGACGAGGTAGAGGTGTTTGTCTACCTCGACCAAAGTGAGCGCCTTGTGGGCACACTCGAAACACCCCTGGTACGTGTGGGCGATTTCGCATTCCTCAAGGTGGCATGGGTCAACGAGTATGGCGCCTTTCTCGACTGGGGCCTGATGAAGGACCTCTTCGTGCCCTTCCGCGAGCAAAAGATGCCCATGCAGCAAGGCCGCAGCTATTTGGTGCATGTGCACGTCGACCCCGAAACCCAGCGCATTGTGGCTTCGGCCAAGGTGGAGCGCTACCTGCAGCCCGCAAGGCCCACCGACTACCACCGCGGACAGGAAGTGGAGGTCATAGTGCAGCAAAAAACGCCCCTCGGCTTCAAGGTGGTGGCCGACAACCGCTGTGCGGGACTCATTTACGACAACCAGATATTCGAGGCCGAACCCCATGCCGGCGATGTGCTGTCAGCCACAGTGGTCAATGTGCGCCCCGACGGCAAGCTCGACCTCTCGCTGCAACGCATTGGCAAGGGACGCTTCCGCGATTTTGCCGACCAACTGCTGCACGAGCTGCAACAGGCCGGAGGCCGACTGCCCTTTACCGACCGTTCAGCGCCCGAGGATATTCAGCAACGCTTCGGCGTGAGCAAGAAAACCTTCAAGCGCGCCGTGGGCACCCTGTATAAAAAACATGAAATAATATTGACCGACGACGCCATTATGGTTGCTAACAGGTAATGAGCGTGTCGCTATATTAAATAACCTTAATGGGGGGGTAAAAAGTTGCATAAAGACTTGCAACATAACGCATAGTGTATTATCTTTGCACACGTAATGTAATTACAACAGCGGCAGCCCCCATAGTGGGCACGCCTGCATACTACGATAGTTTTTTCATCTCTATATAAGTTCTGTGAGGTAAATATGCGTTGTGAAACGCGTATTTACCATTTTTTTTTGTGCAAAAGGCCATCAATATCACCGCCATGTGCGTGGCCGCGTAGCCCGTAACCGCAAAAAATTAGTAACTTTGTACACCAAATGGAGCGACTGCCCGTTGAAGCGGAACCCCTTACTCCACAATTATATAATACGATGAGCGACGAAACAAAAGACATGGACAACGAATTGAACGATGCTGCCACTGCACCCCAACAGGGCGCACACGACGACGCAACAACCGACTATGCCGATGCCACAACGGCCCACTCAGACTATCACCCCGGCGGGGTGAAGGACGACGAGGGCAAGTTGCAGCTTACTGGCATGTATCAGAACTGGTTTCTTGACTATGCCTCGTACGTCATACTTGAGCGTGCCGTGCCACACCTTGGCGACGGCCTCAAACCCGTGCAGCGCCGCATTCTGCACTCGATGAAACTGCTCGACGATGGCCGCTACAACAAGGTGGCCAACGTGGTGGGACACACCATGCAGTTCCACCCGCACGGCGATGCCTCAATAGGCGACGCGCTGGTGCAGCTCGGACAAAAGAACCTGCTCATCGACAGCCAGGGCAACTGGGGCAACATACTCACCGGCGACAGTGCCGCCGCACCGCGTTACATCGAGGCACGCCTGTCAAAGTTTGCACTCGACGTGCTCTTCAACCCCAAAACCACAGAGTGGAAAATGTCGTACGACGGACGCAAAAAGGAGCCCGTGTCGCTCCCCGTCAAGTTTCCGCTGCTCCTGGCCCAAGGTGCCGAAGGCATTGCCGTAGGCTTGTCGGCCAAAATTCTGCCCCACAACTTTGGCGAGCTTTGCGAGGCCGCCATCAAATATCTGCACGGCGAGGAGTTCCACCTCTACCCCGACTTCCAGACGGGCGGCTCCATCGATGTGTCGCGCTACAACGACGGCATGCGTGGCGGAGCCGTCAAGGTGCGTGCCAAGATTGAAAAGCTCGACAACAAAACCCTCGTCATTCGCGAGGTGCCCTACGGCAAAACTACAAGCACCCTTATCGACTCCATACTCAAGGCCAACGAAAAGGGTAAAATCAAAATACGCAAGGTGGAGGACAACACCGCCGCCGAGGCCGAAATACACGTACACCTCACCCCCGGCACCTCGAGCGACAAGGCCATCGATGCCCTGTACGCCTTTACCGATTGCGAAACGAGCATCAATCCCAACTGCTGCGTCATCGACGAGAAAAAACCAAAGTTCCTCAGCGTGAGCGATGTGCTGCGCCGCTCGGTAGACCACACGCGCTCGCTGCTCGAAAAGGAACTCATGATACGCCGCGGCGAACTGATGGAAAGCTTGCACTTTGCCTCGCTCGAACGCATATTTATCGAAGAGCGCATCTACAAAGACCGCGCCTTTGAGCAGGCCAAGGACATGGACGCCGCCGTCAGCCACATCGACAGCCGCCTCGAGCCCTTCAAACCGCAGTTCTACCGCGAGGTGACGCGCGACGACATTTTGCGCCTGATGGAAATCAAGATGGGCCGCATACTCAAGTTCAACAAAGAAAAGGCCAACGAGCTCATTGCCCGCATGAAGGAGGAGGTGGCACGCATCGACCACGACCTGCAAAACATGGTGGAGGTGACTGCCAACTGGTTCCGACTCATACGCGACAAGTACGCCCACGAACACCCGCGCCGCACCGAAATTCGCTCATTTGACAACATCGAGGCCACCAAGGTGATTGAGGCTACCGAAAAACTCTACATCGACCGCGAAAACGGCTTTATGGGCACCAGCCTCAAAAAGGACGAGTTTGTCGAGAACTGCTCGCCCATCGACGATGTCATCATCTTCTACCGCGATGGCACCTACAAGGTGACGCGTGTGCAGGACAAGGTGTTCATAGGCGAAACCGAGCGCATGAAGGCCGAAAAGAAAAAGAAGGTGGAGGTGGTGCACATAGCCGTGTTCAAGAAAGGCGACAAGCGCACCATCTACAATGCCGTCTACCGCGATGGCGCCACCAATGCCTGCTACATCAAGCGCTTTAATGTGACAAGCGTCACCCACGACCGCGAGTACGACCTCACCACCGGCACCCCCGGCAGCAAGATCCTCTACTTTACGGCCAACCCCAATGGCGAGGCCGAAACCATCAAGGTCACCTTCAGGCCCAACCCCAAACTCAAGCGCATCAGCATGGACCGCGACTTTGGCGAGATCCTCGTCAAGGGGCGACAAAGCCGTGGCAACCTGCTCACACGTGTCGATGTGCACAAAATCACGCTCAAGGCCCACGGTGCCTCAACCCTTGGCGGCCGCAAGGTGTGGTTCGACCACGATGTGCAGCGCCTCAACTACGACGGCCGCGGACAGTACCTTGGCGAGTTCCACTCCGACGATTACGTGCTCGTCATTTTGCAGAGCGGCCAGTTCTACACCACCAATTTCGACCTCAACAACCACTACGAGCCTACGGGCATACTGCGTGTGGAGAAGTTTGACGAGCACAAGGTGTGGACGGCGGTGCTCTTCGATGCCGACCAGCAGAATTTCCCCTACGTCAAGCGTTTCACCTTGGAGCGTTGCACGCAGGCCCGTCCGCAGAGTTTCCTTGGCGACAATGCCAACTCGCGCTTTGTGCTGCTCACCGACCAGGTATATCCGCGTTTGCTCGTCACCTATGGCGGCGGCGATGCTTTCCGCGACCCCATGGAGCTTGATGTGGAGCCATTCATCGGTGTAAAGAGTTACAAGGCCAAGGGCAAGCGCATCACCACCTGCACGGTTGATAAAATTGAGGAACTCGAACCGTTGCGTTTCCCCGAACCGGCGGAAGCTGAGGCAGATGCTGCCACCGGGTCCGACGATGCTGCCGACGACACCACCGCCACCAGCGACAGCCCGGACGACGCCACGCCCTCGCTTTTCGACGAATTGCCGGATTGACGCCGTGCCAGGGCATTGCGCTCTAATGGGGGCGACGCGTCTCGCGTCGGGAATCAAGTCAAAGGCTCACAGACAGAAGTGTAATTACTGCTGTCTGTGAGCCTTTATTTAGTGTATGAACGTTGCAACCTTCCCGACGCGAGACGCGTCGCCCCCATTAGTGGTAGCGTTTGTGGTAGCGTTTAGAGATTGCGTTTATAGGTAGCGTTTAGTGCTCTCTAAAAGCAAGCGCCAAACGCTAGCTCTAATGGGGGCGACGCGTCCCGCGTCGGGAATCAAGTCAAAGGCTCACAGACAGGAGTGTAATTACTGCTGTCAGTGAGCCTTTATTTAGTGTATGAACATTGCAATTTTTCCGACGCGAGACGCGTCGCCCCCATTAGTGGTAGCGTTTAGAGGTAGCGTTTAGTGCTTGTGTTTTGTGCTTGCGTCCGTTCCATGTTATTGTTTCCCCAGACGCAAATTATTGTTTCTACACGCCTGCCTGCACTTACCTGCACGCCAGCTTGCCCCCTCATTATACACGCCAGCACCTGTTAGCATGATTGGTTATACCACTTACGCTTTTCGGCATTGGGGGAGCGATTTTTTGGTTAGAGCAACTGAAACGACTACCTCCCGTTGTCGAATAATCTCCCTCCCGTACCAGTTTTTTCTCCTTTCACCATCGAAAAACACACTTCTCCATAGCACAAACCGTGTCCCCGTCCGCTGACGCGCCTTCCTCCTCCGAAAATCGAAAAAAATGTATTAAATGACAGTCCTATGATGTCAAAATCCCCGTTTGATTAACACTTATACCGAAGAATTTAGCACGTTAACATACTTTTACCCCCCCGTTTGGTATTTTGGGAAATGCGCCATATATTTGCAGCACATTTACCGAAGGTAGTGTTATGACCTATTAATACTACTTGGCGCAAAATGCTTCTTATCCTAATGCAGCATAAGAGAATGAAAAAATTCTAACCAATTTACAAGTTAACTGATATGAAGAAAATTACTTTTTTTGCTACATTGCTTGCTATGCTTGTGAGCAGTGTGCAGTCTGCCTTTGCTGATGATGCAAAGTGGACCAACAAATTTATCAAGTCTGTTGCAGATGCAACCGCAGACCTTGGTAGTTTGGAAAATGGCTACTATTTGATTGAAAATGTTGGCCATAATTCGTTCGCACGTTTGGACGGTGACGCCATTTGGCTTGAGGCTGCAGTAAACCCTGATGGAATAGACAATATTCGCAATTATTTCGTTGGGACCACAGACAAGATGAACTATGTGTTCTATTTGTCGAAGAATGATGACAATGCCACTTATACTATCCAGGCGAAGTCTGGCAAGTATTTTCCACAGAGCCTTCCCCATGGTGATGGTGCTTCTGTAAATGCGACCGCAGGTAAATATACCATCGAAAAAATCGATGGTGGCAATTTCTCATTGAAGTCGGAGGTAAAATCTACCTGGAACAACGGTAAAAGTGAAGGTATTCTCTATGCCGATGGAAATGGTGTAAATGCTTATTCATCAGGTTGGTTTACAGGTTGGAGCACTACACAGCCTGGGGCCGGTTCAAATGGTGATTACAAATTCTTTAAGGTAGAGGTGGGCGAGATAGTGACCGCAAACTTTAAGTACACCGTAAACGGTCATGTCGTATTAGCTGCAAGCAAGCAAGTCATTCCAAATACGACGCTTTCAGCTGATAATTATCCCTTGCTTACAATCAACAGCTATAGCCCTACTACAATTGCGACCTCACAAGATGTAACTGTAAATTGTAGCATGGCCCTTCCCGTTGAGGCTTCGACTGCGGCTGCTCCTAAATGGTATGCAGTGAGAATGCATAATGGCAAGCGTATGATGGTGGCTGACGTTGCAAATTCAGAAGTGGCTTGCAATGATGTAGAATTTGGTCTTCCCGAGCAACTGCCTGATGCCAACCAGTGGGCCTTTGTAGGTGACGATTTGTTTACTTCTTTCAAGCTCTACAACAAGGATACGCAAAAGTATCTTAAGACTTCGTCACAGGGCGCGATCTCTACTTTGGTAGATGAGGCCGATGCTACGAATTTCCATGTAATGGCTACCCGAATTCAGGGTATGGAAAATGGTTTCTGCATCTCAAATAATTCATGGTATCTGAATTTCCAAAATCCTAACACTGGTACTAAAGAAGCACCTAAATACGACAAACCAGGTGTGTATGGTTGGACTGACAACGACCAAGGCTCAACTTGCACAGTTTACGCCCCCGAAAGTTTCCCCTTGAATTATGCTGCTTCGTTCATAAATGTACCTGAAGGTACAATAGGTGCTCCTCAGTATCTTGAAAACGCCGAGAATCTTAAGGCATACAAGGCTGCATACAACAAAGCAAACGGTGATGCTTCTGAGGCAAATATAAAAGCACTCGTTGATATTAACAAGCAGATTGCAACTTCTCCAGTGGGCACAACATTGACCGAGGGTTACTATCGCCTCGTTAATTGTAAAGATAAGAATTACTTGCACATCAATGGAAGTATCTTGAACGATCAGGCTGGCAAAGAAAAGGCTATTGGCTCTGTAGTATATTTCAAGAGCACTGAAACAGCAGGTCAGTACAATGTTCTGGTTGAAGGAAAGTACTTAGGAGCAGTCACAAGAAGCCAGAATATCAACCTTGGTGAGGAAGCAAGTAAGGGTATTTATACCGTTACAAGCAGCAACTACATTTCTCTTGTTCATGAAGTGTCAACTGATAACGATACAGACTTCCGCTACTTGCACGTAAATGGTGGAAATGCTGTAGGTTGGGAAGCTAATAATGCTACCGCCAGCCAGTGGTACATTATCCCCGCTACTGATGTGGAAATTGACATGACCACTCAGGGTGACAACACATACGCTTCGGCTTATCTTCCTTTCAGCGTAAGCGCAGTTGACGGTGCTACTGCCTATGTGGGTGCACTCAATGCAGATAAGACTGCCATCGACATGAAGGGTGTGAGCGGTGTTCCTGCCAACACTGGTTTTGTACTTGTGGGTAATGGTAGCAAGGCTACTCTTACTATCGGTAATGCTGCTGCCATTGAGGGTGAAAATGCTCTGACTGGTACTAACACAGGCGTTACATTTGCAGCTGCTACTCCCAAAACTAACTACCTCGTGTTCGGTGTGAACGATGGCAAGGTAGGTTTCTACACTCCGGGTAATGTGACCGCTATTCCTGCCAACAAGGCTTACATCAACGCAAGCGCACTCTCTAACCCAGCTATTGCCCTCAACTTTGGCAATACTGTAACTGGTATCAACGCTGCAACTATCATCAATGGTGAGAACAATGCTCCCATCTACGACCTCAGCGGTCGCCGCGTGTGGGCTCCTGTTAAGGGTGGTCTCTACATTCAGAATGGCAAAAAAATTATCAAGTAAACCTTTCACGCATTCATTATAACAAGTATAACAATGAAAAAGACTTATAACAAACCACAGGCACAGGTGGTAAATCTTTATGGCGAGGACGTAATGCTTGGTGCATCTCCTCAGTATGACGTTGACGCCACAAAGGAAACCAACGTGATAATGTCTGATAGCAAGGGTTGGGACAGCGAGAGCTGGACTGCCGACGAAGACTAATCTCACCGTGTGAGGTGTATATAATGACATCTCACATGCACACAAACATAAAGGCCGGAGGTAAGCGGCTTAATAACAGCCCTTACGCTCCAGACCTTTATCCCCACTTGCGGGGGAGTAGGTAGCCCCCGCGAGTTTAAGTTAATGTAATTTTTTTTATTTGGAGAGCCGTTCGAAGTGATTCGCGCGGCTCTTTTTTGATGGGTGCTTGAGCTGACACAACAGTTTCTCTTTGGCTCCAATCCGCTTGCTAACCAGTCAATCTGATTTAGTACCCAAACACTAATGGGGGCGAGGCGTCCCGCCTCGGGGTATCTGCTTGTGCAGCAGTTTTACTTACCGAAATGGGACGCGTCGCCCCCATTAGAGATTGGGAGGGTGATATTATATAAGGTATAACGGACGGCTGCGTTTAGTCATCAAATCCGCCACCCATGGGCATCATGCCGCCTTGCGGACCACCAAACTGGCCACCTTGGTGCATACCGCCCTGTCGACCGCCAAACTGCTGGCGACCAGGGGCCGCGCCACGGTTGGGCTTGCTGCAAAACAGTGTGACAAGCTGCTGCGGGGTGAGTTTGGCCTTAAACTTGTCGTAGTAGGCACGTTTGAGCGAGAGTGTGCGCTCCTCGCGTGCAAAGGTGTTGTCAATCATCTGCTGAGCCTCGGCATCGGTCAGCGCTTTGGGCGCCTTTTTGCAGTCTTTCTTGTCAGTTTTCTCCTTGTCATTGTCAGCTTTTGGTTTCAGCAGTTCGGGAGCAGGCTTAATGGTAAACTCGCGGCGCACGCTGCGCAGGGTGTCTTGGTATTCGGCATAAAGTGGAATGAACCACGCCTGCGTGTTGTCGTCCAGTTTGAGTTCGTTGGCCATGCGGGTGGCCATCTTGGTGCGCATTTCGGTGCGGTCGCCGTTCTTTCTGTTTTGCTTTTGTGCTGTGGCGGTGGTGCCCATGCCCAATGTCAGGGCTACGAGCAAGGCAATCATTGATCTTTTCATAACGTTGTGGTTAATATGTTTGTAATGTTTTAATTGTGCAGTCCTGTTTGCTGGTCTGTATAGTTAAGACCCTCAGCGGGGCGTAAGGTTTATTCGCAATCGACCAAAAGCCGCAATTTGTAGACGAATGTGCGTTTTTTAGAGCCGGACATTAGAACATAAGATATAACGTTTGTGTTAGCCGCTAACGCGGGAGACATAAGAGCATAAGGACAGAAGAACATAAGATATGACGTTTGTGTTAGCCGCTTACCGCGGGAACATAAGAACATAAGCTACATAAGAAACATATAAGGCCGCTGCGCGGCTGACGGCCACGGACTAACGTCCGGGTGGCCTCAAGAGACATAAGGGCTGACGCCGTAGCGTGGATTGGTTTGCCGCTAACGCGGGAGACATAAGAGCATAAGGACATAAGAACAGAATACGTTTGTGTTAGCCGCTTAGCTCGGAAACATAAGGAACATAAGTTTTCATAAGATACATATAAGGCCGCTGCGCGGCTGTCGGCCACGGACTAACGTCCGGGGGGCCTCAAGAGACATAAGGGCTGACGCCGTAGCGTGGCTTGGCAGCCGCTAACGCGGCAAACATAAGGGCATAAGGACATAAGGGCTGACGCCGTAGTATTACATATAGTAACGCTACGGCGTCAGCCCTTATGTCTCTTGAGGCCACCCGGACGTTAGTCCGTGGCCGTTAGCCGCGCAGCGGCCTTATATGTATCTTATGTAGCTTATGTTCTTATGTTCCCGCGGTAAGCGACTAACACAAACGTTATATCTTATGTTCTTCTGTTCTTATGTCCTTATGTTACCGCGTTAGCGGCATATTAGTGTTCAAGTTAGGCTGCACCTCGGAATAAAGTTCAAGCAAGCTTGACTTTATTCGCTCGGTTTGCACTATCTTTTGATAAGATAGGCTGCACCTCGGCAATAAAAACAAGCGAGCTTGTTTTGTATTGCACTCGGTTTGCACTATCTTTGCACAAGTGAGTTATAATGACCTAATTTTGAACACCCGCTTATGATAGACCATATAATAAATACCGCCCTGCGTGCAGGCCGAGCCATCATGCAGATATATACCCACCCCGACCTCGACTGGCAGGTGGAACGCAAAGCCGATAATTCGCCACTGACACTGGCCGACCGCGAGTCGCACCGCGTTATAGCTGAGGCCCTGGAGTCGAGTCCGTACCCCCTGCTCAGCGAGGAGGGCGCACACTTGCCCTACGACGAGCGCAAAGACTGGCGCACGCTGTGGATAGTGGACCCCCTCGACGGTACAAAGGAATTCTTAAAGCGCAACGACGAGTTTACGGTAAACATTGCCTTGGTAACTGATGGCGAACCCGTGCTTGGCGTGATCTATGTACCTGCCAAAAACCGCCTGTTCTGGGGCGAGAAAGGCCAGGGTGCCTTTACTGCCGAGGTAGACCCGGAGACGCTCCATGTGGGCGAGGCCGAAGCTTTGCCCCTCAAAGGAGCCGACATGGGCCGTCCTTATCGCGTGGTAGCTTCGCGCTCGCACCTTTCTGCCGAGACAGAAACTTTTATCAACGACCTGCGCCGCTATCACCCCGACCTTGAATTGGTAAGTGCCGGTTCGTCGCTCAAACTCTGTCTCGTGGCCGAGGGCAAGGCTGACATTTATCCGCGTTTGGCCCCCACCATGGAGTGGGACACCGCTGCCGGACATGCCATAGCCCTGGCGGCCGGTTGCCAGGTGCTCGACGCACAAACCGACTTGCCCCTTACCTATAATAAGGAAGACCTGCACAACCCCTGGTTTGTGGTGAAGTAGGTTGTGAGGTTAGGGGGTCATGAGGTTATGAGGTTATGGGGTTATGAGGTTAAAAAGTAACCTTTATCTTCATAAACTGCGCCTCGGCCGCCCCATTACCCCATTGCCATATTAGCACATTAACATATTAGCATCTTCACATTGCACGCACTATTTGTAATAATCGTATTGTTCTTTGTCATCACAGCATTGATAAAGGACAGAATGCGTCCGGGATTGATACTCTTCTCGGGCGCCGTAGTGTTCATGTGTGCCGGCATACTGTCGCCCAAGGAACTACTCGAAGGCTTTGCCAATAAAGGCATGATAACCGTTGCCATGCTCTTTCTTGTGAGTGAGGGCGTGCGTCGGTCAGGTCTGCTCGAAGCACTCCTGCGCCGTTTGCTGCCACACCAGCAGGGCGCAGGCGAACGGCAAGTGCAGGCACGCATGCTGCCGGTAATAGCCTTTATATCAGCTTTTCTCAACAACACCCCCGTGGTGGTGATATTCGCACCCATGATAAAACGTTGGGCCGAAAAGTACGGCGTGGCCGCCACAAAATTGCTCATACCCCTGTCGTATGCCACCATATTAGGCGGTGTGTGTACGCTCATAGGTACCAGTACCAATCTTGTGGTGCATGGCATGGTGATAGATGCCGGCTACGGCGGGTTCAGCATGTTTGAGCTTGGCAAGGTGGGCATCATCATAGCCGCTGCAGGACTGCTCTACATTTGGGCCTTCTCGTCGAAGTTGCTCCCCGCAGCCCGCACCGACCGCAACGAAGAGACGCAGCCCAGCGAGTTGGGCCGCGGTCTGCACCGCATCGAGGTGGTGCTCGGTGCCCGCTTTCCCGCCATCAACCGCCGTATCATCGACTTTGACTTCAAGCGCAAGTATGGTGCCGACATATTAGAGCTCAAGCGCGGCGGTGTGACCATGATTATGCACGACATGCGCCGCGAACGCTTTCACGAAGGCGACACCCTTGTGCTGCTGGCCGACAACGACTTTATGCAGAACTGGGGCGACTCGTCATTCTTCCTCATGGTGTCGAATGGCAAAGAGACCGACTACAAAATGCCCCGTTGGAAGTGCTGGCTGTCGGTACTCCTCCTCTTCCTGATGATAGTGGGCGCCACGGTGGGCGAGTTGCCCGCAGTGCGCCAGGCCGCTCCGCGCATGCACCTCGACATGTTCTTCTTTGTCAGCGTTGTTACAGTCATCATGGCCTGGCTCAACATATTTCCGGCCCGCAAGTATACCAAATTCATATCGTGGGACATACTCATCACCATAGCCTCGGCCTTTGCCATTAGCCGCGCCATGCAAAACTCCGGCATGGCCGACCTCGTGGCACAGTTTGCCGTAGGGTTGAGCCACAGCTGCAGTCCCGTGGTGTTGCTCGCCGTGGTGTTTGTCATTACCAATGTGTTTACCGAACTCATGACCAACAATGCTGCCGCCGCGCTCGCCTTTCCGCTGTCGTTGAGCATTGCGCAGCACATGGACGTAAGTCCCATTCCCTTTTTCGTAACCATCTGCATGGCCGCATCGGCCAGTTTCAGCACCCCCATTGGCTATCAGACCAACTTGATAGTGCAGGGTGTGGGCAACTACCGTTTTGCCGATTTTGTGCGTATCGGACTGCCGCTTAACATCATATCGCTCATCATTACCGTGCTCGTGGTGCCGCTGCTCTGGCCGTTCTGACAGGCCGTTTGCGCGCAAATGTTGCATTCGTGCGTACAAATGTTGCATGAGTACGCATTTACGCATCAATGCAACATATGTGTAAAGGGCATGGCGGGGTGTCGTTGTATCTTTGCATCGTGAAAATGAGACAAGTAGCCGGTGCGCTTGTGCTACACAACAAAGCACGCGTGGCCAGACACACACTCTCCATTGACCAACACAAAAACGCAAAGGAACTACGACACACACGACTAAACTTCATACCACGGTATGGCCCCTGCGTGTAACACACAAAAGCAGTAGCGTGCGACTTGTTTACGTTTTCATTAAAACTCGAAAGTAATGCGGATTGATCCTTACAAAGGTTGCTATCTCAAGTCTGCGAAGATGACAAGATAAAGGCTGGGTCAATTCATTTCTCATAGATAGGTTAGGTTAAATACTCGGGTAAAAAGGTTGTTAAGGAAAGAAGATAAGGGTGCGTAGAGTCATTTCCCGAGTAGTGACTGCGCTGCCCGACATATAACGGCTCCGACGACGTGATGTTGTCGGAGCCGTTTCTGTTATTATTGCTGTACGGTAAAACGCCAAGACGCTACTTTTTCCGTCTTAAATACTTTATAAATAGCGCATCATGCTCTTTATTTCAAAAAGTAAGTCCCTTTAGTTAGCTGCACATGGCTGCAGAAACTATTATTGGCATAAAAGCATGTATGAAATACGATAGCAATCACGTTGTCCATGATAGGTTTTAATGCTTTTGCCCTTTCAGGGCGCGACTGCTCCAATACGTGATACCCAGGGTGTCGCTTCGCTTGCCCTGGGCTATGTGCTCCATTGGGCCTTCAGCCCGCACTTGCTAAAATCATAGTGCTCATTTCTATGCTCGTGGTAGAGAGGCTATGTTAGAACCAATGCACAGTCTCGTTGCTAATTACGGTATAGTAGAAGTGTATGTGCAAGTGCGGGCTGAAGGCCCAATGGAGACCATAGCCCAGGGCAAGCGTAGCGACACCCTGGGTATCACGTGTTGGAGTAGTCGCGCCCTGTAAGGGCAAAAGCATTATTACAATGTGCTTAGACTTTTACCGGACAGCGATATTTTGTTATCTAAGCACGGGGGCACCATCGTGCTGAAACTGGTTGTCGGCAATATTTTACGACAATCCCAACAATGCTTTCAAGTCATCAATGCGGCAGTTCATACTTTGCGCTATAACCTCCAAGGACACACCATTGTGGTACATTGCTTGTGCCATTGAACGTATCTGCGCATTGGCATCTGATAGTTGCGAATTTACATCTGATAGCTGTGCATTGGCATTTGATAGTTGCGAATTTACATCTGATAGTTGCGCATTGGCATCTGATAGCTGCGCATTGGCATCTGATAGCTGTGCGTCCAAATCCGACAGTTTTGCCTTTGCTTCCATCAGCAGTGTATCACGATCCTCGATAGCTGAGAAATATTCGTCCTCATCGTTCATTTCCTGTCGCAAATCGGCATTCATGGTGGCAAGGCCCAAACGGTGGAGCAAATGCATCATGTCGGGGTCGTCTTCGTACAATTTGCCGTCAAGGTTGATAACGTGCTGGTTCTTGTCCGCTACCAGCGTTTGGTCGAACACGCTCAACACCTTGTCGAGGCGGTTGTTGATTTTGCCATGCAGCAAAGGTATCTGCACAATAATGCTGTCGTGTGTGAGACTGTTGATAAAGGGGTCCGTGTCGCAGTTTGCCACCTCGCGGCCATCATAGTCAAAAGCCTTGTGGTTAACGTACACCACGGGCTCTTCGATGTCGCCCACACGGTGGCCAAGCAGATACACGGCCACCATGGGCATGGCGTAGCATCGCTGCTCTTCTTCCTTCAGCATGTTTTCCTCGGCATTGTATTGGGCTGCCAGGTAACGGCGGAAGCGCAGGGTTTCGGTGTTGAGCCACGTCTTTTGCAACTCTATCAATATCAGGCGCTCAGAGCCGTCGCTCTCGCGCACCTTTGCGGCGAAATCTATTCTGAACATCGACAAATTGTCACGTGTGACATTGGGGTGCTCATGGCGCCGCATCTCAACAGTAAGTACCTCCTTTTTGAGCAAGGCCGAGAGTACGGTGCGGGCTATGCGTTCATCTTCCATCATGAATTTGAACACAGAATCGTATATGGGGTTGGCTACTGTTATTTTCATAATTACTTTACGCTTTGGCGAAATTGGTAAATGAGTGGACAAGCTAACGGGGTAACAGGTTGACGGGTAATAAATCTGTAAACTTGTTACCCCGTTAACTTATTATGGTAGGACACGGCCAGGGTCTTATTCATGCCCGTGTGTTCAGCGAATGGCGCTGAGCATGTTGGCCAGTCCGTCGGCCGCCTGCTGCAGGGGTTTGGCTACCATGCCCTTCATGAAGAAGTTGACCTCGGCGCCCACGGTGACGCGCAATTTGCAGGCCATATCGCCATGCGGCAACAGTTGTATCCACACATAGAGCTGCACGGGCGAACCCTCTGAGGCGAACTTGATGCACTTGGGTTCCTCGCGCTCTACCACGCGCAGGGTGATATTGCCCATGGGCGAACTGATGTGCAGGGCATCGGTTTCGAATGTAAGGCCCTCGGCATACTTTTGCAAATCGCCTAATTTGTCGGCCGGCACTTGCTGGCTGATGCGTTGCTGCACTTCGGGATTGCTCAAGGCCTCCTTGATGGCGGCCAAATTGTTGAGATCGGCAAAGCGGCTGAACACCACTGCCTGATTTTGCGGTACGAGCTTTACTTCGCTCTCAAATTTTGCTAATGACATATTAGGGGGTTAATGGGTTAGAGGGTTAATGGGTTAGGGGGTAACTTGGTCAAGTTCTCACTTTCCTTTCCCTTTTGTATTCAACACAATAAATAGTAAAAGGCATGCTTACTTGTCAACCCGTCAATCATTCAACAGATATTTACTTGCCCAAGCGTGTGAGCATTTCGGCGGCAGCCCGTTGTGGCGCGCCAGGTTGTCCGAGACGTTCTGCCACATCGGTATATCCCTGCAGCTGGGCTTGGCGCACAGGGGATGTATCGTCCAACAACTGAGTGAGATGTGCACGGAGAGCCGTCACATTCATGCCATCTGCCACCAACTCGGGCACTACTTCGCGTCCGGCTATAAGGTTGACCAACGAGATGTAGGGCACCTTGAGGAAATAGGGGCGCACACGTGATATGAACCAGCCGCAACGCATGTAGTAGCACACCACCTGCGGCACACGGAACAGGGCCGTTTCGAGTGTGGCGGTGCCGCTCGTGACGAGGGCAACCTGTGCATGCGAGAGCAGCTCGTAGGTGCGGCCGCTGACCAGCTGCACATTGTCGGGAGTAATGTCTGCGGCGTGTATGATGCCTTGATAAAATGCTGGTTCGACGGCTGGAGCCATGGCCACCACAATATGATGGGTCGAAGCCCAGGGGCGCACAGCGTACAGCATGCGGCTGAGGTTGTCGGTTATCTCCTGCCGGCGCGAGCCAGGCAGCAGGGCAATGGTGCGGCCGTCGGGCACGGGGGTGCCATGCGTGTGGCAGTAGGCTGACACCTCGTCCACAGTGGGATTGCCCACATATGATATGGGATAATGGTGCTTGCGCTCAAAAAAGTCGACCTCGAAGGGGAGTATCGAGAACAAGCGGTCGACATCGCGGCGTATGGCATTGATGCGGTGTTCCTTCCAAGCCCATATTTTGGGTGATATGTAGTAGAACACAGGACAAATGGCGCGCTGTTTGACATAGCGTGCCATTTTGAGGTTAAAACCCGGGTAGTCCACCAATATCAGCGCATCGGGCTGCCATGCTTCAATTTCGCGCTTGCAACGGGCCATGCCGCGCAGAATGGTGCGCAGGTGCAAGGCCACTTGCACAAATCCCATGTAGGCCAGTTGGCGATAGTGGCACAAGAGGGTGCCGCCCTCGGCCTGCATCTGTTCGCCGCCATAATAGCGGAACTCGGCACCGGGGCATTGCTGCTTGATGGCACGCATGAGGTGGGCTGCGTGCAGGTCGCCACTGGCCTCGCCGGCTATGATGAAGAATTTCATTGACTGTTTGCTCATTGCATTATATTACGCGTTGGCGGAGTTAGTTGACGGGGTGATGGGTAAGATGGTTGATGGGGGTGGGCTAGCTGGTTGACGAGTGAGTTTGTCAGTTTCTTACGATTCTTTGCTTTCTGTCCTTAATACTGTAAATTATGCAGAACATACTTATCTGTAAACTCGTCGGCCCGTCATCACAGCACCTCTCTCAGCACGTCAACCAGTTCGCGGGCGGTGACGTCGAGTTGCGTGGGTGTAACGGCCACATAGTTGTGAGCCAGTGCCCAGCGGTCGGTGTCGGTGGCTTCGGGCTCGAGTTCCTTGCAGTCGCCAACCAGCCAATAGTAGTCGCCGCCATAGGGGTGGGTGCGGTGTTCCACCTCGTTTTGCCAGCGTGAGTGGGCCATGCGGCACACTTTGATGCCCTTGAACTTGTCGGCTTTCGGGAAATTGATGTTTAAGCACGTAAGTTCGGGCAGCCCTACGGCAATGGCCTTGAACATGAAGTCGACCAAATAAGGGCGCAAGGGTTCGAAATTGGCGTCCATGCTGTGATCGCACAACGAGAAAGCCACAGCGGGATAGCCCTGCAGCGCACCCTCGGTGGCCACGCCCATTGTGCCCGAATAGTGGGCATTGACCGATGAGTTGTCGCCATGGTTAATGCCACCTATCACGAGGTCGAATTTGCGGTCGTTGAACAGGTTGAGCGCCATCTTCACACAGTCGGTCGGGGTGCCCGAGCAAGCGCATACGGTGAGCCCCTCCTCCTGTCGCAACACCTTGTAGGTGAGCGGCCGCGACGAGGTGATGGAACAGCTGAAGCCCGAACGGGCCGAATCGGGGGCCATGACGAGCATGTCGGCATAGGGACGCAGGGCTTCGATAAGGAAATTGATGCCTGGCGCGTCGACGCCGTCGTCATTGGATATGAGCAGATATGGACGCATTGTAAACAAAGGTTTCAGAATGATTTGTATGCCACACAGCGGCAACGGCCGTTGCCATCGTGCTGCTTATCTTATGCAAAGATAGTGCAAGGTGAGTGCAGAACATCAAGCTTGCTTGAATGTTATGCCGAACCGCTGCCTATCTTCTGTAAAGATAATGCAAGGCGAGTGCAGAACATCAAGTTTACTTGAATGTTATGCCGAGCCGCCGCTTATCTTATGCAAAGATAATGCAAGGTGAGTGCAGAACATCAAGTTTACTTGAATGTTATGCCGAGCCGCAGCTTATCTTATGCAAAAATACGAAAAATAGCTAATGGTTGGAGGAGTTCGCTGTTTTTTTCTTACCTTTGCAACCTATTATAGCACTGCTATTCTTAACCTCAAAACCATAAACAACCGACATGAGTAAGATCATTGCTTTGGCCAACCAAAAGGGTGGCGTGGGCAAAACCACTACTTCGATGAACCTGGCAGCCTCGCTCGCCACACTCGAAAAACGTGTGCTGCTGATTGACGCCGACTCACAGGCTAATGCTTCGTCGGGCCTGGGCGTTGACCTGAGCAAGGTGGACTGCTCCATCTATGAGTGCCTCATCAACGGCAACGATGTGCATGAGGCCATTTACACCACCGACATTGACAGGCTCGACATTGTGCCCTCAAACATCAACATTGTGGGGGCCGAGGTTGAGATGCTGAACTTTGACAAACGCGAGTTTGTGATGAAAAACCTGCTGCAGCCGCTCGATAAGGAGTATGACTACATACTCATCGACTGCTCGCCATCGCTCGGTCTCATCACTGTTAACGCACTGACTGCGGCCAACTCGGTTATCATTCCTGTGCAATGCGAATACTTTGCACTTGAGGGCATTTCAAAACTGCTCAACACCATCAAGATAGTAAAGAAGAAGCTTAACCCCGAGCTTGAGATTGAGGGCTTTTTGCTCACCATGTACGACAGCCGCCTGCGCCTGGCCAACCAAATATACGACGAGGTGAAACGACACTTTCAAGAGTTGGTGTTCAAAACGGTTATTCAGCGCAACGTCAAACTGTCGGAAGCCCCAAGTCACGGACTGCCGGCCATATTGTACGACGCCGACTCCACCGGGGCAAAGAACCACTTGGCACTGGCCAAGGAGGTGATTAAGAAGAACGAAAAATAAGTATGGCAACACATAAGAAATATCCAGCATTAGGACGCGGGCTCGACGCACTCATCTCGACCGAGGAGGAGGTTCATACCAACGGGTCGTCGAGCATCAACGAGGTGCCGGTGTTCAAAATCAAGGCTAACCCCAACCAGCCGCGCCGCGAGTTCCAGCCCGAAGCACTGCAAGAGCTGGCCGAGAGCATACGCCAAATTGGCATCATACAGCCTATCACGCTGCGGCAGATGGAGGACGGCACTTACCAAATCATTGCCGGCGAGCGACGCTGGCGTGCGGCACAACTGGCAGGGTTGACCAACATTCCGGCCTACATACGCACCGCCAACGACGAGAATGTGATGCAGATGGCGCTGGTGGAGAACATTCAGCGCGAGGACTTGAATGCCATCGAAATAGCCCTGGCTTACCAAAACCTCATTGAGCAGTATAGTCTGACTCAGGACAAACTGTCGGAAAAGGTGGGCAAGAACCGTGCTACCATAGCCAACTATCTGCGACTGCTCAAACTGCCCGCACAGGTGCAGGTGGCGCTGCAGAACAAGGAGGTGGACCAAGGACATGCACGTGCACTGCTGGGGCTGGACAAACCGTCGCTGCAGGTGAAGCTCTTTAACGAAATACGCGAAAAGGGTTATTCGGTGCGACAGGTGGAGGAGATGGTCAAAGCACTTAACAATGGCGAAACACTGAAAAGCGGACGTCACACGCTCAAGAGCAAAACGGCCAGCAAACGACTGCCCGAGGAGTACACCGAACTGCGCAACCGGCTGTCGGAACGCTTCAGCACCAAGGTGCAAATGACGTGCTCGCAACAGGGCAAAGGCAAAATCAGCATTCCTTTTGCATCAGAGGAGGAACTTGAGCGCATCATCACGCTGCTCGACAAAATCTGATCGAAATACGCCATAATAATATATTAAGTAGGTGTTCGGGCTATGTGGCCGAGAACAAAGGGGCCAGATACGTCCCGATAACGCACTTCCGATGCGGAAATGACACCTGCTGATGTATAAAATAATATAGAACACCTACTTATAGTCAATGAGTTCGCATACACTACGGAGCGTGGTGCTGATGGTGATGCTCGCATGCTCACAAGCACTGGCGCTTTATGCAAAAAATACGGCCAAAGTCGGAGCCTCAAACGGGGTTCCGGCTTTAGCCGTTTTTGCTGCCGCACGCACCGGTTGCCCTGCCATGCGCCCCGACACAGTGAAAACGCCCGACGAACTGGCCCGCGAACACAGCACCGATGCCGATGCCGACTTTGACCGCATGGCGGCCGAACTGGCGTCGGACCCCGACTCAATGGTCATGCCCGTGGACACGGCCAGACTGCAACACACTGCCGACTCGCTGAAGGCACACCCCGCCACACTGCCCGCCAACGGCAAGGGGGGCAAGCCCAAGGTGTTTGTGCCTAATCCCACCAAGGCGCTGTGGCTGTCGCTGGTGTGTCCCGGCGCCGGACAAATTTACAACCGCAAATACTGGAAACTGCCTTTCATATACGGCGGCTTTTTGGGTTGCGCCTATGCCCTGATGTGGAACCAGATGATGTACCGCGACTACTCGCAGGCTTATCTCGACATCATGGACGACAACCCTAACACCAACTCGTACCTTGACATGTTGCCACCTCGTTACGACATTACAGGGCGCGAGGACCAATTTAAGAACATATTCAAACGCAAAAAGAACTTTTACCGCCGCTACCGCGACTTGAGCGCCTTCTGCTTTGTGGGCGTGTACCTGCTCTCGGTAGTCGACGCATACGTTGACGCACAACTCTCGGTGTTCGACATCTCGCCCGACTTGAGCATGCGTGTCGAACCGGCTGTCATAGGGCAGCCTGCCTTGCTCGGCTCATCGTCGGGACGCTCGGCCTACGGCGTGGGCTGCAGCTTGACGTTTTAAGCTTCACGCTTTAACGTTTGGCATTTTAAGGCACACCATGCGCCAACAATACAAAAGATACACACTTTTTTTGATGAAACGCTTAAAGACATTGATTGTAGCACTGGCGGCCGGCTTTATGTCTGCCACAGCGCAAAACGAAATTACCGTACACAACGACCAAAACGGACGCGACGAGGTGATAGACCTGCCCGAGGGCATGTCGGCCGACTGCGACTCGCTGCTGGGAGAGTGGATGGCCAAAAAGTATCTCTACCCCGACACCACGTGTGTCAACCCCGACTACAACCCGACCTTCACCGCCGAGGAGTATCAGGAGCGCCTGCGCCGCCTGCCGGTGGTGATGGAGATGCCTTACAACCAGGTGGTGCAAAAGTTTATCGACCAATACAGCGGACGCCTGCGCCGCACCGTGTCGTACGCTTTGGGCGCCGGAAACTTTTACATACCCATATTTGAGGAGGCGCTCGACTACTATGGCTTGCCGCTCGAACTGAAGTATCTGCCCGTCATTGAGTCGGCACTCGAGCCCCGCGCCAAGAGTTCTGCCGGTGCAGTGGGCTTGTGGCAGTTCATGCTGGCTACGGGCAAGCGCTACGACCTCAAGGTGAACAGCCTTGTCGACGAGCGACAGGACCCCTACAAAAGTTCGTGGGCCGCAGCGCGCTACCTGCGCGACTTGTACAAGATATACAAGGACTGGAGCCTGGTAATTGCCGCCTACAACTGTGGTCCGACCACGGTGAACAAGGCTATTCACCGCGCCGACGGAGTGCGCGACTACTGGACTATCTATCCCTATCTGCCCAGCGAGACACGCGGTTATGTGCCGGCATTTATTGCGGCCAACTACATCATGAACTATTATTGCGAGCATAACATTTGCCCGATGAAGACGAAAATTCCCGTCACTACCGATACCATCATGGTGAGCCGCGACTTACACATGAAGCAAGTGGCCGACCTTTGCAACATCGACATCGAGGCCATACGCGCACTCAATCCGCAGTATCGCACCGACCTCATACCAGGTTCGGCGGGACTCATGTCGCTCTGTCTGCCCACCGAAACGCTCAACACGCTTATCGACCTGAAGGACTCGGTGTACAACTACAACGCTGACGAACTGATGACACGCCGTGCCACCGTGGAGGTGGACGAAAAACTCGACAACCGCAGTGTGGCCTCGCGCCGCCGCTCTCGCTCGGCCTCAACCGACAGCAAGGCGTCGCAAAGTGCGTCATCGTCAAGGTCAGAGAGCAAGTCGTCAAGCAAGTCATCGTCGAGGGGCAGCAGGTCGTCGTCAAAGTCGTCAAGCAAGTCGTCAAGTAAGAACCGCAAAAAGTCTCAAGAAAGGGAGAAGAGCACCACGGTGAAGAAGGGCGACACGCTCTACGAGATTGCAGCAAAGAACGGTACAACCGTTGAAAAACTGAAGAAACTGAACAAAATAAAAGGCAACACCATCAACCCGGGCAAAAAGCTGAGGGTGAAATAAACGCAAGCACCAAACGCAACCACTAATGGGGGCGGCGCGTCTCGCGTCGGGAAAATGCAATGTTCATACACAGAATAAAGGCTCGCAGACAGCACTAATTACACGCTCGTCTGTGAGCCTTTGCTTTAATTCCGCAGGACGAGGCTGCAGAAAAACTGACGCGAGGCGAGGCTGCTGAAAAATGCCCGACGCGAGACGCGTCGCTCCCCATTAGTGCTTGCGCTTGGTGGTAGCGTTTAGTGCTTGCGTTTAGTGCTTGCGTTTGGTGCTTGCGTTTAGTGCTCGAGTCCGTTCGCATATTTACGCTTTGCCGGATAGCCATATTCTAACAGAGAGTAAACTTCATTACATAGAAACCCTAAAGCACAAATCAGGAGTTGAACCGCCAAGCATCATATAGCTTGACCAATGTTCAACTCCTGATTCGTGCTTTAGGGTAAATTCTATGGCAAAGGGAAACGCCCCGTCTTGCCAATCAAAGTGCGCCGTTCAAAAAACAGCGCCGTTCAAACGTTGTCGGTTTAGTGGCAGCAGTTGCAGGGCTTGAGCTGCTTGAAGAAGTCGTTGCCCTTGTCGTCCACCAAAATGAAGGCGGGGAAATCCTCAACGGTAATTTTCCAGATAGCCTCCATGCCGAGTTCGGGGTACTCCACGCATTCAATGCTCTTGATGCTGCTCTGCGACAATACGGCAGCCACGCCGCCAATAGTGCCGAGGTAGAAGCCGCCATGCTTTTGGCAAGCATCGGTCACCACCTGTCCACGGTTACCCTTGGCAATCATAACCAACGAACCGCCATGCGACTGGAACTCGTCCACATAGGGGTCCATACGGTTGGCAGTGGTGGGGCCCATTGAGCCACAAGGATAGCCAGCGGGTGTCTTGGCCGGTCCGGCATAGAGAATGGGGTGATCCTTGAAATATTGGGGAAGGTCCTCGCCGGCGTCAAGACGTGCCTTGAGCTTGGCGTGGGCAATGTCGCGTGCCACGATGATGGTACCCTTGAGGCTCACACGTGTGCTCACGGGGTACTTGGTCAGTTCGGCACGCACGGCGTCAATACCCTTGTCAAGGTCAATTTCAATACCCTTGCCGCCCTCGCCCGGGTTGCGCAGTTCTTCGGGAATGAGTTCAGAAGGATTGTTATCCATCTTTTCGAGCCAGATACCGTCCTTGTTGATTTTAGCCTTGATGTTGCGGTCGGCCGAGCAGCTCACACCCATACCAATGGGGCAGCTTGCACCGTGGCGGGGCAGACGTATTACGCGAATGTCGTGTGCCAGATATTTGCCACCAAACTGTGCGCCAAGACCAATTTTGTGCGCCTCGTGCAGCAACTTCTCTTCAAGGTCAATATCGCGGAAAGCGCGGCCCGTTTCGTCGCCCGTAGTGGGCAGGTTGTCGTAATATTTGATAGAGGCCAGCTTCACAGTGAGCAAGTTCTTTTCAGCACTCGTGCCACCAATCACAAAGGCAATGTGGTAAGGCGGGCACGCAGCTGTACCCAGACTCTTCATCTTCTCTACCAAGAAGGGGAGCAGTGTGCCCTCGTTCTGAATGGTAGCCTTAGTCATGGGGTAGAAATACGTCTTATTGGCAGAGCCACCACCCTTTGCCACCATTACAAAGCGGTATTCGTCGCCCTCAACGGCTTCGATGTCGATTTGTGCAGGCAGGTTGCAACGGGTGTTCACCTCGTCGTACATATTGAGGGGAGCATTCTGCGAGTAGCGCAGGTTGTCCTGGGTGTAAGTGTTATATACGCCAAGGCTGAGAGCCTCTTCGTCCTCAAAGTCAGTCCATACGCGCTGTCCCTTTTCGCCATGAATAATGGCGGTGCCAGTGTCCTGGCAGAAGGGGAGGATACCCTTAACAGCAGTTTCGGCATTGCGCAGGAACTGCAGTGCCACGTACTTGTCGTTTTCCGAAGCCTCGGGGTCGGTCAATATTTTAGCCACCTGCAGGTTGTGCTCACGACGGAGCATAAACTCCACATCGTGGAAAGCCTGTTGTGCCAACTGTGTGAGCGCTTCTTTGCTCACTTTGAGGATAGTTTTGCCCTCAAACTCGCCGGTGCTCACACCCTCGGTGCCGAGCAATCGGTATTCGGTAGTGTCCTTGCCCAACTGGAACATAGGAGCATACTTAAACTCTGGAGTTGTTGCCATAGTTGATGTATATAATAGATGTGTTATGTTTAAGTGCTATGCAAAGATAGTGCAAGGTGAGAGCAGAACATCAAGCTTGCTTGAATGTTTTGCCGAACCGCCGCCTATCTTCTGCAAAGATAGTGCAAACCGAGCGAATAAAGTCAAGCTTGCTTGAACTTTATGCCGAGGTGCCGCCTATCTTATTAAAAGATAATGTCGCAAATGTACAAACCTTATCACATCAGTGCCAACAATCTGTGCTTTTTTGCATTTTATTAAAGGCGCTTTGCCGTTGTCGCTTTTTATGAAGAAATATTCGTACCTTTACACACGAAAACATTATTATTCACTACAAATCTTCCCTTACACAATGAATTCGTTAAAAAGAATCTGTTTGATGTGGCTTTGCGCCCTGGCGGTGCAAGTGGCTGCATGGGCCCAGCAGGTGCAAGTGTCGCCTGTGCCACAATCGGTGAATTGGGGCGCAAAGGCCTTCGCTTCGGCTGGAGCGAAATACGCCATTAACAAGGCCGCCACAACCGACGCCTACGCCGTGGCCCTGTTGCAAGACAATCTCACAACGGCCGACGACGGCCTCAGCCTGACAATAGGCAAAAAGGGCGAAGCAACGGTGAGCGCCGTCGAAGCCAACATACCCTCAACAGCCGAGGGCTACTACCTGAAAGTGGCCGCCGACGGCATTGTGGTGGCCGGCGCCGACGACGCGGGCACATACTATGGTGTGCAAACGCTGCTGCAAATATTGGCACAACCCGAGGTGATGTCTGTCGAAATAAAGGACTACCCCGCCTGTGCGCAACGTGGCGTGATTGAAGGCTTTTATGGCAACCCCTGGAGCGACGCCGACCGCAAGAGCCAATTTGACTTTTATGGCAAGAACAAACTGAACATTTATGTTTACGGACCTAAGGACGACCCTTACCACCGTACAAAATGGCGCGAGAACTATCCCGACGACAAGGCCGCCATTATTCGCAGCCTGGCCGAGTCGGCCAAGAAAAACCACGTAGACTTTGTGTGGTCTATCCACACAGGTGGTTCAATATCAAACTCAGAGGCCGACTTTAAGGCAGTGGTCAACAAGCTCGAGCACGTCTACTCATTGGGCGTGCGCAACTTCTCCATCTTCTTCGACGACTTTGGTGCAGCCGACGCCAACCTGCAAGTGGCCGAATGCAACTACGTGTGGGACAATTTCATACTGAAGCACGACGACTTGCACAAGCTTTCAATGTGTCCTACAAAGTACAACGCCGCTTATGCCGGCAATAACAATGCCGATGCCTATCTGCGCGGCTTGGGCAACGGACTGCGCAAGGGCATCGAGGTAATGTGGACTGGTGCCGGCGTGGCCGACATGATTAACCAAAGCGACCTGGACTTCTTTAAGACGGCCACCAACGGCCTGGCTCCTTTTATCTGGTTGAACTATCCGGTTAACGACTATTGCATTGGCCACATGCTCATGGGCAAGTTCTACGGCAACGACCAGGGCGACAACGCCTTTGGTGCCAAAATGACGGCATTTACGAGCAACCCCATGGAGTATGCCGAGGCTTCGAAAGTGGCACTGTATGGCGTGGCCGACTATGCCTGGAACATGAAGGACTACAACCCCGAGGCCAACTGGGAGCGTGCCATCAAATATTTGATGCCGACCAATGCTGAGGCTTACCATGTGTTCTGCGAACATAACGTAGACCTCGGCACAACGGTGCACGGCATGCGCCGCGAGGGCGAAAGTCCTAACTTCGACGCCGCTGCCACTATTGAGGCTCGCAAAGCACAGTACGACAAAATGGTGGAGGCTGCCGATGCACTGCTTGCCGACACCTACAACCCCGCACTGATTACCGAAATTACACCGTGGCTCTTGAAAATGAAGTACATGGGCCAGCGCGGACAGAAAATGGTGGAGATGCAGCAGGCGCTGGACGATAACAAGCCTGCCCTGTTCCTGCAGAACTACCGCGACATTACAGCCATACAGGCTAAGGAGGATTCTCTCATTTCGCGCAACTTCGAGGGCACAATCAAGAGCGCACGTCCCGTGGTGGCGAGCCAAAAGATAGAGCCGTTCCTCAAAACAAAGCTCAACCAGCTGGTGCTCGACTACAAGAGTCGCTACACCGAAGGCTGGGAGGTGTTCCCGGCACAGGTGCTCGAGTCGGGCAACTACTACATTAAGTATAACGGCAAATACCTCTACGACAAGGACGCCTCGGCCGACAAGACGGGCGACTACCCCGTATGGGCTGACGAAATTGACGATGCGCAACCACAAAAGTGTGAATGGACTATCACGCTCGACGCCAACACCGGACGCTACAAAATTGTCAACACGCAAGACGGACGCTACTTGAACGAGAATGGCGCCTTCTGGGCTGACAAGACAATCAATCCTTACGATGCCGACTGGCACAGTTACACAATCTATCGCGTGAACGGCAAATATGCCATTCAGACTACCGCAAAGGTCAAGAACCGCTTTATGGCTGCCAACGACAGCCGCATTATAAAGCGCGACACGCCACTGAGCAAGGATAAGAACAACGCGCCTATTCTGCACATCGACGATGCCATCTTCGAGATTGTGCCGGTGCAAGGCGCTACCACCGAACACCCCGTGATTAAGAGTGGTAACAGCTACTACATCAAGAACAACAATGGCGAATACCTTACCACAACGCCCCAACTCACGGCATTGAGCCGTCCTACCTTTGAGGCCAAGGCCGAGAGCGCAGATGCACGCCAGTATCAAAAGTGGACAGTGAGCATCGACAACACTTCGGGCCGTTGGAAGATTGCCTATAACGGCCAGAAGTTCCTCGACGAAGAGGGCCGAATTAACCAGAACGCCTACTATTCGGAGTGGAACTCGGTAATCTTGACAGAGCGTGCCGGACAGTGGGCCATCATGAGTGTGACGCCCAACGCTGCTCCCCAATACTGGGGCATCATGTCCGACAACACAATCAAACGTGCGGACGCCACCCTCAACGACAGTTATGTGTTTACCTTTGTCGATGCGGCGCAGGACGACGAAATCACAGCCCTTGGCCAGGTGGTTGCCAACCCTGCCGCAAAGGCAAACGACACCATCTACGATTTGTCAGGACGCAAGGTGAGCAAGCCTTCAAAGCACGGTGTTTACATCGTTGCGGGTCGAAAGGTGATTAAGTAAACTCACCCCGCTGCAGACGCTACCTTACCCATAAATATCACTGTTTGGTAAAACACAAACGCTACCTCTAATGGGGGACGCGTCCCGCGTCGGGAATCAAAGCAAAGGCTCACAGGCCGGCATGTAATTAGTGCTGTCTGTGAGCCTTTATTTTGTGTATGCACATTGCGCTCTAATGGGGGCGACGCGTCCCGCGTCGGGAAAATTGCATTGTTTATACACTAAACATAAACTCACTGACAGCACGAATTATACGTCTACCTGTAAGCCTTTGCCTTAATGCCCGACGCGGGACGCGTCGCCCCCATTAGGGCGCAATTCCCTGGCATAACAGTTCTTCTCATGGCTTCTAATTTGTTTTTTAACCTGTCAATCTGATAGAAAACGCAAGCACTAATGGGGGCGACGCGTCTCGCGTCGGAAAATTGCACTGTTTATACACTAAACAGAAACTCGCTGACAGCACGAATTACACGTCTATCTGTTAGCCTTTGCCTTAATGCCCGACGCGAGACGCGTCGCCCCCATTAGAGCGCAATTCCCTGGCATAACAGTCCTTTACATGGCTTCTAATTTGCTTTTTAACCTGTCAATCTGATAGAAAACGCAAGCACTAATGGGGGCGACGCGTCTCGCGTCGGAAAATTGCACTGTTTATACACTAAACATAAACTCACTGACAGCATGAATTACACGTCTATCTGTAAGCCTTTGCCTTAATGTCCGACGCGAGACGCGTCGCCCCCATTAGTGCTTGCGTTTGGTGCTTGCGTCTGATAGCATGTTTACGTTTTACCACACAACTATAACCCATAACATACCACAAAGAAAGAGACCGTTGAGTCGCTGCCATACGCACAAGTGCGTCGGTTGCCAACTCAATGGTCTCTTTCTATTATATTGCTGTCCGGCAAATGATGCCACTATCTGCACAGTGCCCGGCACACCCTGTCTTGAAAATTGCGACCCGTGCTGCTGTAACGCACGCCCTGGTTCATGATGCTGAAGCAGAGCACATTGCCCGTGGCAGTAGTCAGATAACCCGAAAGCGTGCTCACGCCCTCCACAGTGCCCGTTTTAGCATGCACATTGCCCTCGGCGGCCGAGTGGCGCATACGTTTGCGCAGCGTGCCGTCCTCGCCGGCTATGGGCAGGGCGGGGTGCAGGTGGCGGTATATGTCATCATCGTTGTAAGCATAGCGCAACAGGCGGCCAATGGCCTCGGGTGTGAGATAATTGTAGAGCGACAAGCCCGACCCGTCGGCTATCTGGTAGTGCGAAGGCTCGAGTCCAATGTGCCTGAACAGCGCATTGTAGTGCGCCACAGCCTGCTTGCGTCCGGCACGCGGCTTGCCCCCCTGTGCGGCAAGCTGGTAAAAGAGCGATTCGGCGGCAGAGTTGTTGCTCTCCTTGAGCATGGGCAGCAACACTTGGTCTATGTTGCGCGTGCGGGTGCATACAAGCGTGGCATCTGACGGCACGGTGCGCTCCTCGGTGGTGCCGTCCCAGTCAATGCCCTCCTCACGAAAGATGCGGCGCAGATTGTCGGCAAAGGAGTCGTGGTTGCGGTAGAGCAGCGGCGTGAGCGGCACGCATTCGTCGTCCCAACACCAGCCCCAGCCCATGCGCTTGTCGTCCTTCATGCTGAGGTCAAGCCCAATGGGCGATGTGATACGGGTGATGCCGTGCGCCTTCAGGCTTTGCGCAAAGGCGCGCAAGTCGTCGGCATCAATCAGCGGGTCGTAGCCACCGCGCACATACACACGTCCCACAAACACACTGTCGGTGTCGCTCGGCAAACGGTCGGCATAGAGCCTTGTCTGATAGTTGTAGCTCACGCCAAGGTCGTTGAGCGCCACGATGGCCGTAACGAGTTTCTCGTTCGATGCTGGTCGCATGCACTGCCTCTCGTTGTGTGTAAACACCAGGGTGTCGGCTGTGAGGTCGTACACATAAATGCCCACCTGCGTGCGTTCAAATATATCGTTGTCGAGCAGTTGGCGCAAGCGGTCGGGCAACGACAGTTGCAAGTCGGTATTGTCGGCTATGGTGTCGGTCACCACCGAGTCCTCGGGCATGATGCTGTCGGTGCGCATAATGCCAGCGTGCATGGGCAGCAGGCTCACAACGAGCAGTAAGAGAGATATAAAGCGTTTCATTATTTTGCCTGACTATTATTGGTCCATATACCAAAAAAGAGATTTATCTTTACGATAAACCTCTTTTTGTTGTGGTGCCACCAGGAATCGAACCGGGGACACAAGGATTTTCAGTCCTTTGCTCTACCAACTGAGCTATGGCACCAAAATGTTGCAAATCAAATATATCACTAAGCACGTTGCGCTTAGAAAGGTGGTGCCACCAGGAATCGAACCGGGGACACAAGGATTTTCAGTCCTTTGCTCTACCAACT
>ERZ1026866.125-NODE-125-length-51072-cov-30.136209_pt1 | contig 51072 bp, 43 predicted proteins | sample MGYA00380163_ERZ1026866 | MGnify/ENA primary metagenome ERZ1026866 (study PRJEB33269, sample SAMEA4719799) | human gut metagenome | biome: human-associated habitat; feature: organic feature; material: feces | place: Cameroon | collected 2013-10 ...
TACTTTAAGAAATTAAGGAATTCCTAACTGCAATATGTCTGGCTCCTGTGCAATAAAAAATATATAATGTATTTAGTAGACACAAAATATTATTTTTTATATTCATCTAGGTTTTTAACATATTTTAATTCCCTCCCTATTAACCTTTTTGCGTTATAAAAAAATTTTGTTTTAATATTTGATAATGCTTAATAAAAAAAGCACTCCCACCCAAGATTTTATTAGCTTATTGTATTATAATACCGCACGTTAAATAAACTAATAAATATAATTGAAATGCATTTCAAATTAATTTATATTTCTTAATTTAGTTTAGCGTGCGGTTAGTAGGTATTAAATTGAAAAATATTTTGAGATAAAAATATTTATATATATTATAAAAAATGGGATAGAAATCCCCTATTAAATATTTAATTTATTTAACTTCTTTTAAAGTACCTTTTAATGTAAGAGTATCATTTTCAAAAGTACCTTGTAAATCTCCTTGCCAATAAGCAACTCCATCTTTTGCTTTGTCTGTAACCATTTCTATATTTGCAAAATCAATATCATTAGAAATTTGTAATTTACTCATTTTGTTGTTTTCTAAACCATAACCAATTTTAAATATTCCATTAGTGTCTGATTTTAATTCATAAGCCCAAGGATAAACAGTAGGACCTCCTGCATGTGCATATCTGATAGTGATAACACCTGTTTCATCTTTTGTAACGCCTGTTCCTGTAACTTTTGGTCCATTAGTGCCGTCTAAAGTTTTTTGTGATATACCACTTCCTGTCATACCGTCAAAGTTATATGTTTTAGATGGTGATACCCCATATAATACAAAGAAACCTAATCCTCTTTCAATTTTATTGTTAGCAAATTGTTTATTTTGATATCTATATGAATCCCAAGATTTTGTAGCTCCTGTAGGTGTTGAAGCTCCTGTAACAGCATCTACTTTAGCATCAATATCCCCATAACTTCCTGTAACTTTTAAATATGAGTTTTCCATTATAGTATTATCATCATTTGCTTTATCACCAAATATAGCCTTAAAGTCTATAGTAAGTGTTGCAGGCTCTGTTTTATTATTTGTTTCTGTATTGCCTCCGCATGATATAATAAAAATAGAGAGTGCTAAAATTATTAAATGTTTCATGAATATTATCCTTATATGTATTTTTGATTTATTATATATTATATACAAAAAAAAATAAAATATTTTTGAAATTTTAATAAAAAAAGAGAGAAGCATAAAACCTCTCTCTTTTTAATGTTTAATTTCTATTTTCTATTAATCTAATTTATCTCCTACAATTTTACCGCTATTATCTACATAAACTTCTCTATTGTTTCCTAGTTTTAATTTGTAGCTATTATATTCTTTGCTTATTTCTAAAACAGGAACTTGAGGATATTTAGTTTCTACTGCTTTTATTACAGCTGTTGGTATGAATTTTGTAGGCAAAGGCATTTTAGCAGATACATCAGTCCAATTTCCATTTCTATCGAAGTCTATTTCAACTCCGCTAGCTAATTCCACTTTAAAGCTGTTTCTGTCTTGTTCAGCATAAACTATTTGGTCGTTTGCAAAATTAGCTGATACAAAATCTTGTGCTTTTTTTGGAAGCTGATTAGCCTGTATAGGCATATCTGCAGCAAATACTGTAGCTATAGAGAGCATCATAATAGAAGCAATTAGAATAATTTGTTTTACTTGTTTTTTCATTTTATTCTCCTTAACGGTTATATTTAAGTATAATAATAGTATAGTATATTATTAATTTTTTGTCAAGTTTTTTTACAGTTTTTTGTAAAAAAGTAAATTATTTTTACAAAATATTTGTAGTCTTTTTTGTTTGTATGTAATTTTTTACTATCCAAAATTAAAATATCCTATTTTATATAATGCTTATAGGTAATAATAATTCATTTGACATTTTTTTTAGTAGGTATATAATAAGCTATCTCATTATAACAATACTTATTATAAGGATACTCACATTGGAGAATCTACACTATTTACTAATGAAAGCTAATTCTATGTTTGCAAAAAGAGTAATGCTGGAAGCAAACAAAATAGGGCTTACATCTGGTCAGCCTAAAGTATTATACTTTTTATCTAAATTCAAAGAAGCAGACCAGAAAACTATAGCCAATTATTTGGAAATAGAGCAGACAACTGTAGGGAGCATATTACTAGGTATGGAAAATGCTGGGCTTATTGTAAGGAAACAGCATAATGGTAATAGGCGTTCTCTTTATGTTTCTCTAACAGAAAAAGGAGTAGAAGCTTCAAACTATATGGATAAAGTTTTTGAAGATATAGAAAGTATTGCTGTTAATGAAATATCAAAAGAAGATGAAGAAAAATTAAAAGAACTGTTAATGAAAATGTGTCAGTCGCTTAGGGGAGTCTAATTATGAAGAGAGAAATTTTTAAAAATCATTTTATTGAAAGATGTATATAATATTATTAATAGGGCTTTATATTATGTCCTTAGGTATAGCTTTTTCTATTAAAGCTGCACTTGGTACTTCTCCAATTTCTAGTGTGCCGTATGTTGCAAGTACAATATCAGGTTTATCAGTAGGAGCAACAACTATTATTATCAATCTTGTTTTTATATTGATACAAATATTACTATTAAGAAAAAAGTATGATTTATTTCAGCTATTTCAAATACCGGCACTTATTTTATTTGGACTTATGATTGATTTTTCTGCTTATCTAATAAAAGATATAACATATACAAATTATTTTCATCAATGGGCTTTATGTATATTAGGTATAATATTAGTTGGTTTGGGCGTAAGCATAGAAGTAATGGCGAAATTAGTTACTACACCCGGGGAGGGAGTTGTTTTAGCTATTTGTAAAATATTTCCTTTCAAATTTGGCAATACAAAAATGGCATTTGATATATTTTTAGTAGCAGTATCAATTGTTACAGTATTATCATTTTTAGGACATTTAGAAGGAGTGAGAGAGGGTACTATTGCGGGTGCTGTGTTTGTAGGGTTATTGGCTAAGCAATTTAGTAAGCCTTTAAAAGCCTTAGAAGAGAAGTATTTGTTATCGTAAAATATTTTAATATAATTCCATTTATCCTAATCAATTATTTTTTATATAAAAAAGGGACTTTATTAATAAAGCCCCTTTTAATTTATAATCTTATTTATTATTATTTTACCAAACTAGAGAAGTCAAGCATATTCTTGAAAATCTTATCTACTGATGAAAGTAAAGCTATACGGTTATTTTTTATTTTCTCATCATCTACATTTACCATAATATCTTTGAAGAACTTATCTAATGGCTCATAAAGACTAGCTAATAAAGCAAATGTTTTTTCGTATTCTCTATTTTCCATAAGCTTATTAACTTCATTTAATTTCTCTTTATAAATATTGTATAAAGATTTTTCTGCTTCCTCTTTTAATAATGATTCATCTAAATTAACTTCTTTAGCAGATTTAATCATATTCTTAATTCTCTTGAACACTAATAAAAGATTAGAGAATAGTTCTTCATTTTTCTTTCTAAATGCATCAATAGCTTCTATCTTTAAGTAAGCATCATACATATCATCTATACCAGTAGAAAGAACTCCAGCAACAGAATCTTTTGCAAAGTCAATATCATTTTCAAAACGAGATTTAAAGAACTCAAATATATCATTTAGTAAATCATTACTTTTGTTTACCCTAGCATCTTTAGGCATAGAGTTAATAGAATCTTCTATTAATTTTTTAAGATTAACATGCTTTTTAGATTTTATGAGAATGTTTACGATACCAAGAGCCTGTCTTCTTAAAGCATTAGGGTCTTGAGAGCCAGTAGGTATATCAGCAACATAAAAACCAGCTACAATATTATCCATTTTGTCAAGTATAGCTATAGCCTTACCAGTATCATTTGAAGGTATATTGTCTGTTGCAAACAAAGGTCTATACTGTTCATTAATAGCTAAAGCCACATCATCATTAAGATTCATAGACTTAGCAAAATAACCGCCCATTATACCTTGAAGCTCTGGGAAGTTGTAAACCATATTACTTACTAAATCTGATTTCATATATTTTATAGCTTTAAGTATATTTTCTTTATTCTTCTCATAGCCTAAAAGCTTAATTAAAAGTTCAGAGTTTTTCTCAAGTCTTTTTACTTTATCAGCAACACTTCCAAGCTCTTTTCTAAACATAAGCATCTGAAGTCTTTCATTCATCTCGTCCATGCCTTTTCTAATATCTTCTTGATAAAGGAATCTTCCGTCAGAAAGTCTTGCTGTTAATACTCTTATGTTTCCTGCTATTATTTGAGGAGTTTTAGGCTGATTAGCAGTTATTACAAATATATTAGTTAAAGAGCCGTCTTTTTTACATAATGGGAAATATTTCTGGTGCTCAATCATTTCACTTGTTAAAACTTCTTTAGGCACTTCCAAAAATTTAGAATCAAACTCAGCAGTAAGCAAATAAGGCTCTTCTACCAAATCTACAACTATTTCAGAAACTTTTTTCTTTGATACAGCTTCAAATCCAAGTTCTTTTTCTATTTTTTCTAATTGACTAACTATGTTTTCTAATCTTTTCTCTCTTGAAACAATAACATGTTTTTCAGCTAAAGTTTTTTCATAATCTTTAGGGTTATTAATTTCTTTAAACTCTGGAGAAAGTAATCTATGACCAGTTACTTTATTGTTAGTTTCTATTCCAGCAACAGTTGTTTTTATTACTTCATTTCCAAATAAAGCTAACACATTTCTAATAGGGCGTACAAATGCAAAGTCCTTATTTCCCCATCTCATCTTCTTTTTGAAATCTATTTTAGATACAATATCTTCCAATACTTCTTCAAATAATTTTTTAGTATCTACGCCTTTTTTTTCTTTCTTTACAAATAAATATTTCTTTCCGCCAACTTCTTTTATATATGCTTTATTAAAATCTTCTTTTTCATCTATGTTTTTAATGTTGTCAATATTATGAGATTTTAAAAATCCTTCTCCTGCTTTTGTTAAAGAGCCGTCTTTTATAGCACTTTCTAGTAAAGGTCCTCTTGACTCTACAATTTCATCTTTTGACTTTTCTTCTACTTCTTCAACAAGAACTGATAATCTTCTTGGTGTTGTGTAGGCTATTATGGATTTGAAACTTATACCATTATTTTTTAGAGTATCTTCCATAATTTTCTTAAAACTCATACTTGCAGGATAAGCAAAATCTGCAGGTATCTCTTCAACTAATATTTCAATAAGTAAATCTTTCACTTCTATAATCCTTAAAAATAATTATGTTTTATATTTTATATTCACTATGTAAAAAAAACAATATTTTTTATTACAAATATAAATTAAAATTATCTTGAAAACTAGTGATTTTTTTTATATAATTTTCTTTATAATAAATTGGAGAATATAAAAGATGCAAGTAAAAAACTTTAACAATGGCTATTTACTTTATGAATTAAAAAATAAAAATGATATGGTATTAAAACTCACAGATATTGGAGCTTCAATAGTTGGTGTGTTTGTAAAGGATAAAAATAATAATGATGTTCAGGTTTCTTTTGGAAGTGATGATATTAATTTTTATCTTAAACCTCATGATTATATAGGTGCTTCTGTTGGTAGGGTTGCAAATAGAACTATAGATGCAGAGTTTACATTAGACGGCGTAACATATAAATTAGCTAAAAATGATAACAATAAACATCATCTTCATGGTGGTGTTGAGGGTATATCATTTAAGAAGTTTGATTCTAAATGCATTAATGATAAAAGCGTATTATTTTCTTATTTTTCAAAAAACGGTGAAGAGGGATACCCAGGAAACGTAAATATTAATATTACTTATACTCTTACAGATGATAACGAAATAATAATAGATTATTTTGCAAATACAGATAAAAAAACTCCTTTAAACTTTACTAATCATGCTTATTGGAACTTAAATGGAGATGGCACTATATATGAACATAAATTATTTATAGATTCAAAATATTATCTTCCTGTAACAGATGAATGTGTATCTACTGGAGAGATTTTAAAAACAGAGAACACTCCTTTTGACTTTACAAAAAATAAAAAAGTAGGTCTAGATATAGAAAAATGTGGAGGATATGATAATTGTTTTATATTTACTAATAATGATATAAACAAATTAAAGGCTAAGGCTTATAGTGAAAAAACAGGCATAAGTTTAGAGTTTTATACAACGCAACCTGCTATGCATTTTTATTCTGGAAACATGCTTAATAATAGAGAAGTGAGAAACACTGTATTAAATAAACATATGGCTTTTTGTTTTGAGAGTGAGTATTTACCTGGTGCTTTGAATTTTTTACATTTTCCTAGTATAATATATTCTCCTGATAAGGATTATAAAGAGAGAACTATATATAAATTAAGTTTAAACAAATAATTACATAAATTTATAAATAAAGAGAGATTATATTTTATGGAAGAAAGCAGAAAATCTATAATAGTTGATCATTATATAAACAGAGTAAATGATTTAAATATACCAGATTATAAAGTAGTTGATTGGGAATCTGAAGAAGCACAGAATTTAAGATTTAAGGCATTAATAGAGCATTTTAATATGAGCAGTAATGTTTTGCTTGATGTTGGGTGCGGGGTTGGAAGTTTGGCTGAATATATAGATAAAAACAATATCAACTTATACTACATAGGTATAGATATTATGCCAGAGATGGTTGAGAGAGCTAAATCAAAAAATTATAAAAATATTAGCCCGCAGTTTATGACTATGGATTTCTTTAAAAAGACTGATATAAAAGATGATGTTGATTATATATACACTTCTGGAATATTTAATTTAAATTTAGGAAACAATGAAGAGTTTTTAAAAGAGGCTATAGAAGCATTTTTGTTGGCAGCAAGAAAGGGAGTTTGTTTTAATTTACTTGATATATCTTGCAAAGAAAAATACGGAGATAAATATTATTATTATAAAAAAGATGATATACTTCTGCTTACTCAAGATATATTAAAAAAGCTTAATTTAAGTTATAAAATACACATAGAAGATAAATATTTACAAAACGATTTTTCTGTGTTTATAGATTATTAAATTAAATCTATTTATAGTAAAAATTTTTAAGTTTCTTAATTGATGCACTTTAATAGAATTATCAACTTTTTTGCCACACAAAAAAGTTTTTACCCTATGGGTACGCTTTGCGAAAAACTCAATTACTAGAATTTTATATTAAAAATATATGTATTAAATGTAGGATATGACCTAAATTTATACTAAAAATGCAGTTTTTTTGGTTCTTTTATACCAATAAAAGAACTAGGGTCTGGGGCAAAGCCCCAGATATAAAAACAAGAATATAAATTTATTTTTGACAAAATGTAGTTGTTTAGGTATGTAATTTTATATCAACTTTTCCCGTGGCAAAAGTTGCAAAAGCACATATTATTTTTTATTATACAGTGAAATATTAATAAAAAATTAATACCCCAATAAAAACAATGATTATACTAACTTCAGCTTTCTAATATTTTTTATATTAATAGTATTCTTTAAAAGATAGCTCTTAATATCTCTGATTCTTATAGGTTTATTATCATTTTGAAGTATAGTTATAAATATTTCATTATCTTTTTTGTTTAATATATAATCTCCCAAACGCTCTTCACTTTCTTTTAGTGTTTCTTTATTTGAAAGTAAATTAAATGCTTTATCATTATCATTCGTATTCATTTTATATAAAATATTTTTTGGAAGAGTTTGTATTTTTTTTAAGTTCGTAGCTATAAAGTTAGCTTCTAATATTTCTATTCCTATATGAGATAGCAAGTTATTAATTTTGTTTTGTAATAAATCTATGTCTATATTATCTGTTAAACTTACTTCCATATATTCAGCATCACTTTCGCAGGCAAAAGGAGTAGGGGGTGTAAACACTATTTTTTCAAGAGGGTGAAAGCCTCTGCTTAAAGATATACTAGCCCCTGCGATTTTAAAAGCACAAACCATAACACGTGATAAATCATGCATACCCAAAAGAGATGATATGCCTTCTTTTTTAAACTTTATAAATACTTTATAGTTTACAGCAAATATATCTCTTTTCTTTAGAGTTTTTAATTCTTCAACCATTTGAGTAAAGTTTGTATTTAAAACTTCTTTTTTGTATTTATGGCAATATTGTTTATAATCTATACCGCAGTTTTGGCAGTTTCCTGTAAAGCAGTAGTCTGTAAACTTTCCGTTTTGAAATCTTTCGTATTCCTTGTCAAAGAATTGCTGACTTACAAGAGTGTCAATGCATTTCCAAGGCATATTTATTTTTTTGCTTAATAGTTCTTTTATGGTGTATCCGCTCTCTTCTATCACTTCCTTCCAAACATCATATTTGAAATGTTCAACCCAAGCATCAAATCTAGCACCTTTTTTATATGCCTTATAAATAATCTCTCCTATTTTTTTATCGCCTCTTGATATTATTCCTTCAATCTCTGCCATTCTAGGAGGGTGATATTTGATAGCTACCTTACTTCCTCTAAAATGGTCTCTTACCTTTCCTATATAGTAAATAGCTTCTTCATCTGTAAGCTGATTATTATTTTCTAAAGGTGTATGAGGCTTTGGTATAAACACATTAATAGCAGCATTTATTTTTACTTTCTTTTTTGATACTTCAAGCATTTTTTCTAATGCTTCTATTATTTCATCGGCTTCTTTTTCTGGATTATCAGTAAAACCTATCATAAAATAAATCTTTACTATCTTCCAGCCCATTTTCTGAACATCAGCAAGTATATTATAAATTGCATCTTCGTCCATTGATTTATTTATCTTTTCTCTAAGCTCATGGCTTCCTACTTCTAATGCAAATGTTAAGCCTGTTTTTCTAAATTGTGCTATTCTCTCGGCAGTTTCTTTATCAAATGAATCAATTCTTAATGAAGGGAGAGATAGAGAAAAACCTTTATGCTCTCCGAGAGTCTGTAAATATTCTATTAATTCTCCAATATGCGGATAATCATCAGCAGAAAGAGAAAATAAATTTAAAGTATTTGCCCCTGTTGCCTCTAATGACTCCATTGCTATATCAACAATTTTTTCTATAGTGCGGTTTCTTACAGGTCTATAAGTAATTCCTGCCAAACAGAATCTGCAGCTATGAGTACAGCCTCTAGCTATTTCAACTGATATTCTATTTTGTATACCCTCAACAAGAGGAACTAAAGGTTTCTTCACATAAGGCATTTCATTAATATTTTCGACAAATATTCTTTTTACATGCTCTCTTGGATATTTCGGCACATAAGCATATTCAAGTTTTGAAAGCTCTTTTAATATATCATCTCTTTTAGCACCATTTTTTTTGAGATTATAAATTATATCCACAAAGTTTTTCATCTCAAAATCAAATTCGCCGAATAAAAATACATCAATAAAGTCAACCAAAGGAAAAGGATTAAATACACTAGGTCCGCCTGCAGCTATTATAGGTACATCTTCTCCTCTTTCATCTCTATGTATAGGTATCTGACTTAATTCCAAAACTTGAAGTATATTCGTATATATAAGCTCATACTGCAAAGTAAATCCCAAAACATCAGCATCTTTTACTTTGCTGAAAGTCTCCAAAGTATAAAGCGGTATATTTTTTTCTCTTAAAAGTTTTTCAAAATCTTCTGCAACAGCATACACTCTCTCGCAAGAAGTATATTCAATAGAATTAATAACTTCATAAAGTATAGAAAGCCCCAAATTGCTAATAGCTACTTCATACATATCCGCAAAACACATAACAAATTTAAAAGGCATATTAGGTTTTATTATAGCGTTTATCTCACCGCCTAAATATCTGGTAGGTTTTACTATGTCCTCGCTTTTTACAAGTTCTAGTATTTCGTTTTTTAAATTATCGCTCATTATTTTATATTATCCCGATTATTATTTTGAAATAGTATTATATAGGAAAGTTTATTATAATACAAATACCATATTAATTTTATTGATAGTATAAATATTTAATTTATAATAGTGTTATAAATTAGTTTTTAAGAGTATTTTATGACAAAAGAAAATATTGATAAAATAAATAATTTAATAGATAAAAAACAATATGATGAAGCATTAAGATTTTCTGAAGAACTATTAAAAGAAAATGACAAAGATGCAGAAATATATTATTATATTGGTAATATATATTCCAGTTCAAAAAAGTATGATAAATCTATAGAATATTATGATAAAACAATAAAATTAAATCCTAAACATAAAAAAGCTTATAATAATAGAGCATTATCAAAGAATGATATAGGAAAATACTATGAGGCTTTAGAAGATATAAAAAAAGCACTTGAATTAAATACAGTTAAAGAAGATTTATATATATATTATGATAATTTAGGATTAATAAAATCTAATATCGGTGAACATGATGAAGCCATAAAATATTTTAATAGAGCAATAGAATTAAATAACAAATATGATAATGTTTATAATAATAGGGGATATATTTATTTTATATTAGAAAAATATGATGAAGCTGTAAAAGATTTTACTAAAGCAATAAAATTAAATAATAAATTTAAATGGCCATATTTAAATAGAGGTGTAACTAAAAATAAATTAAGACAATATAATAAAGCCATAAAAGATTTTTCTAAGTTAATAGAAATAGATTCTAATTATCAAGAAGCATATTTAAACAGAGGAGTATCAAAATTTTTTTTAGAAAAATATAATGATGCAATAGATGATTTCAACAAGGCAATAGATATAGATATTGAATATGAAGAAGCTTATTATTATAAAGCTTTAAGTTATTATGCTTTAGATAACTATAAAGAAAGTTTATGTAATTTTTCTATGTTGTCTAAACTAAACTATAATTTTTCTGCTAGTAATTTACTTAATATTATTACTAAATATTTTAAGTTAAATTATAATAGTATATTAAATATAATTAGTTTATTAGTAGAAGATAAGTCATATATTGATATATGGAAAAGAGATACAACTTTATCTATTATAAATAAAGAAATAGAAAATATAGATTATTATCTTATAAAAAACATAAAAGAAATATTATTATTTGAGTATTTACTTATTGCATTATTATCATTTAAAAGTGAATTATTATGTAATCATTATAAAAATGAAGTTTCTATTGTACATTATACTTCTTTAAAAACTTTGAATTCTTTACTAGACAATAATACAAATAAATTGAGAATAACAAGTATAACTACAGCAAATGATAGGAATGAAGGTAAAATATTAGAAAATATTTTTAATAGAAATAATGTCAATATAAAAATAGTAAATGATAATAAAAATAATTTAATTTCTTTTCAAACATCTTTTAGCAGAAATAAAGATTCTTTAACTATGTTTAGATTATATGGGAAAGATAAAAATACTGAATCTACTGGAATATGTTTAGTATTAGATGAATCTTATTTTGATGATAATCCATTTGGAAATATAATTCCTGTAAATATGAATCCTCATTATTTAGATATGAAAAATAGTTATATTAATAATGAATATAAAGAAAATTATTATAATAAAAAATCTTTATATTGGGTTTTATATTATAATGAGCATAAAAATCAATTAGTTTTTAATCCAACTAATTCAAAATATAAAAGTATAATAATAAATTTAGACAATATATATAAAGCAGAATTAAAAGAAAAAGAAAAGAATATAGAAGTTGTAATAAAATTTATATTTAGAAAAATATTTGAAGCATCAAATAATATAAATAAAAAAGCAAAAAATAAAGTAAAAAATATTATATTTAGCTATTTATTTGAAAATATAAGATATCTTATTAAACATGAAGCATTTTTTGAAGAACAAGAATTAAGAATTATTTCAATAAATAATATTGATTCTCAAGATATAAAAAGAGATTTAAGAACAAAAAGATTATATATGGACTACACTGAATTATTTAATAAAGATGAAAACTATATCAAAGAAATTATACTAGGCTCTAAAATATCGAATTTACAATCAATGGTAGAATATATAAGTAAAATGTTATTAGAAAAAGAAAATAATAAATTAAGAAATATAAAGGTTAGTATATCTAAAGCGCCACTAAGATAAAATATAAAGTAAATAAATAAAAAAGGCTTGCCAAAAAAGCAAACCTAGTTTTATAGTTATTGAATAATTGTTAAAGTTATTAATAATTCAGTGTGTAATTTTATATATTTCTGTTTAAATTATTATTCATAAATACCCTTTAATTAAAACTCTTCAGATTCATTATTTTCTTTGCTTAAAAAACCTTTTATAGTAGTGCAATTAAATAACTCTTTTAAAATACTTTCAAGCTCATCTCTAGCCTCTATTACTTTTTTATCGTTAACCCCAACAAAGCCATCTATTGGAAAAATAATATTAGTTGTAGTCTCTACAATCTTTCCGTATTCGCTTTGTCTCCATATCCATCTTCTTGTTCTTATATCATTACCGCAAGTATATACAAGTTCATTATCTTCTAATAATTCTATTTCAGTCTCCCCAAAAGGTAAAAACTTATCTCCCTTAACAGAATATCTCACACAAAAATCATCATTCATAGAATCAATATCATGCGAACCCATAGGGAGTCTGTATTTTATAGATAAAGCATTAACTAAATCTACTATTTTATTTATATGAGGGAAACCTTTACCTTTTGATACCCTTGTAAGTATAGCTTCTATTGAAGATAAAAACTTATTAGGGTTAATAGATAATTTTTCAAAAGCATTTCTATAACATAATATTTCGCTATATTCTTTTATCTTTATATTTTCTAATTCTTTTTGAGCTTTTGATAAGTTATTATCAAGCAAATCCATAACATACTTATCATTTTCTCTGTTGTCTATATTTTTAGCTACGACAAATGCTATGCATAAATTGTCTAGAGTGTTAAATACTTTTTCTTCTATTTTGAATTTCATATTAATCCTTTATGTAATTATATTTATTATAATCTCATAAAGAATATAATAAAATGCTTCATTTGTCAAAGTATTAAAAAACATAAAAAAATATAAAAAAAATAATTTTTCGGGAACTTTTTTGAATATCAATCGTCTAATATAATACACAACTTAAGAATAATTACTCATAATTTACTCAGAAACTCCGTGTAATGTTTTTCATTATGCGGAGTTATTGAATTTATTTTTACTATTTGTATAATTAATATATACGGAGGTAAAACAATGAAGAAATTATTTTGTATATTTTTTATACTATCAATTAATTTATTTTCACAATATTATTATTCTCCAACACCAAGAGTAGGTAATGTAAAACCATTAATACCTAATCAGAGAATACCAATGTATCAGCCTCGTTATGATTTGTATAATCAAAGATATAAAAATTATGGATACACAAAAACATATTATAAAAATGGAAGATTCTATAAATTTGGAAATGGATATATGACTTATCAGGAGAGAGAAAAACTAAAAGCAATAGATGGCAGATATTCTCCAAGAATTAGAATGCTTGAAGATAGAATGAGACTAAATAATTCTAAAATACTATCAGAAATATATCAGAAATCTCCAAATAATAATTCTGTAAATAGTGCTGTTAATGATAATTTTAGAATACAGATGCAAATACAGATGATAGAAACATTAAGAAATCTAGATATAGACAGAAATTTTAAATAGATATTTTACTATACAAAACTATTTGCAAAAAGCCCTTTGCTATATTATAATATATCATCTAAATATAATTTTATTATCAAAAATATTTTAATATATAAGGATATATTTTAATAAATGTCATACGCAGAGAAAATTAGGAATTTTTGTATTATAGCACATGTTGACCATGGAAAAAGCACTTTAGCCGATAGAATTATAGAACATACTAAAGCTGTATCAAGCAGAGAGATGAAAGCACAAATTTTGGACTCTATGGATATAGAAAGAGAGAGAGGAATAACAATAAAGAGTCAGGCTGTAAAACTTTCTTATCAGGCAAAAGACGGAGAAGTGTATACTCTCAATTTGATTGATACACCAGGGCACGTTGACTTTAACTATGAGGTTTCTCGTTCGCTTGCTGCTTGTGAGGGTGCTATACTTGTTGTTGATGCTGCTCAAGGGGTTGAGGCTCAAACTATTTCTAATTTTTATCTTGCTTTTGAAAATAATTTGGAGATTGTACCTGTTATCAATAAAATAGATTTGCCTGCTGCTAATATTGAACTTTGTAAAGAGCAGATGGAAAAAGAGTTTGGTGTTAATAAAGATGATATAGTTTTAGCGAGTGCAAAAAATGATATTGGAATAGATGAGATACTTGAAGCGGTTGTTAAGATGATACCAGCTCCTAAGGATAATACTAATAAAAAAACAAGAGCTTTGATATTTGATTCTTATTATGACCCTTTTCGCGGTGCTGTTATGATAGTGAGAATATTTGACGGCTCTATTAAAAAAGATGATAAACTACTTTTAATGGAAACTAAAGCAGAGTATGAAGTTGAAGAATGCGGTACACTTTTGCTTGGGCTTAAATCTGCTAATGAACTTAAAAGTGGTGAAGTAGGATACATTATTGCTGGTATTAAAAATATATCAGACATAAAAATAGGAGATACTATCACACTTGAAGAAAATCCTTCTGATGAACCTTTGATAGGATATAAAGAAGTTTTACCAATGGTATTTGCTGGTATTTTCCCTGCTGAAGATGAAGATTATACAAATCTACAAAAGGCATTAGAAAAATTAAAACTTAATGATGCTTCTTTGGTTTATGAGCCAGAGCGTTCTATAGCTTTAGGGTTTGGATATAGATGCGGATTTTTAGGGCTTTTGCACTTAGAAATTGTACAGGAAAGACTTGAGAGAGAGTTTAATCTTAACCTTGTAATAACTAGCCCTTCTGTAGAAGTAAAATTAAAACTCACAAATGGAGAAGAGAAACTCATCGATAACCCTGCAGATTTTCCTTCTGCACAGTATATAGAAAAATGTTATGAGCCTTTTATTAATGCTCTTATAATAGTGCCTACTGATTATTTAGGAAATATTATATCTCTTTGTATAGATAGAAGAGGCACTCAAACTTCTCTTACTTATTTAGATGATAAAAGAGCAGAAATAAAATTTGACTTGCCTTTAATAGAAGTTGTATATGATTTTTATGATAAATTAAAATCTATATCAAGAGGCTATGCTTCTTTCGATTATGATTTTTCAGATTTTAGAGAAAGCCAAATAGAAAAAATAGACATACTTGTTCATGGTGAAGTAGTGGATGCATTATCATTTATGGCTCATAGAAGCAATGCAGAAAGCAGAGGAAGACAAATTATAGAAAAATTAAAACATCTTATACCAAAACATATGTTCCAGATTCCTTTGCAAGCAGCAATTGCAGGACGCATAATAGCAAGAGAAAATATAAGTGCATTAAGAAAAAATGTTACAGCTAAATGTTACGGCGGAGACATCACAAGAAAAAGAAAATTATTAGAGAAACAAAAAGAAGGTAAAAAGAGAATGAAAGCTATTGGAAGTGTAGAGATTCCGCAGGATGCATTTATTAGCGTACTTAAAACTGATGATAATAACAAATAAATTTATTTAATTTTTTAACCGCACGGTAAACATATTCTTATTCATTATTTAGATTATAATTAAAATATTATTGATATTTTCAATTTTACTCTGCGTGCGGGATACAAGTATTATTTAAATAATATAAATAATTTTTATTTTTTGTTTAAGAAAAATTTTATTATCGCAATTAATACAAAACTTATCACACTTATTAAAACTATAGTAGAGCCTGGTTTTAATCCTTGATAATATGAAATAAATATTCCTAAAATAGTAAAAAGTAAATTAAATAACACAGCATAAATAATAGTTTTTTTATAGCTATTAGCCACCTGCATAGAACAAGCAACAGGAACCACCATCATAGATGATACAATCAAAGCACCAACAGCCCTCGCAGATATAGAAACTACTATTGCTGTAAGTATTGTAAAAATAAAGTTTATCCTGTTTACAGGAACACCAGAGAGTTTTGCAAGCCTTTCATTGAATGTTATATAAAAAATCTCTTTGTATAAAAATATAAATATCAATATAGAAATAATACTTATAATTACGACTAGCTTTAATTCAAAATCACTAATAGCTACAATGCTTCCAAATAAAAAACTATTAAAATTAGCATTATTAGAAACGAAACCAGATAACAACCCAGCAAGACCAATAGCAAAAGACATAACTATCGCTATAGACATCTCACCATATCTTGCAATTTTTTTTCTTATAAACTCTATAGATAAAGCAGATAAAACACAAAATATCATAGAAGCAAGTATTGGATTAATATTAAACACAAGTCCAAAAGTCACCCCAGCAAGAGAAGTATGTGATATAGCATCTCCTATCATAGAAAGCCTTTTTAATACAACTACAACCCCAATAGAAGGTATTATAATAGCTAAAAGTACTCCCACCGAAAAAGCCCTACGCATAAACTCATATTGAAATATTTCCATTTATAAACAACCCTTTATATATATTAACAAGAACAACTGCTTCCATCTGGATGCTTGTGCTTATGTGATAATTCCATGTTTATTTGATTTTTATCAAGTTCTACTAATGTGCCGTTTTCAAAACAGAACACTCTATTTGAGATTTTTGACATTCTCTCAATATCATGTGTAACCATTAGAATAGTTATTTTTTTATCTTTATTTAGAGTTTGAAGCAAATCATATAAAAAATTAATAGTTTCAATATCAACACCATTAGTGGGCTCATCTAATATTAATACATTAGGCTTTTGTACTAAAGTTCTTGCCAAAAAAACTCTCTGTATCTGTCCGCCTGAAAGTTTTGATATAAGTCTATCTTTGTAATCATACATACCTAAAAGTTTTAATGCTTCAAATACTTTTTCTTTATGCTTTTTATTTGGAAACTTAAATAAACCAATATCTGCAAACATATTAGACATTACTATCTCATAAACAGTTGCAGGGAAATTTAATATTTTGTAGTATGCATTCTGCTCTAAATATCCAATCTGCTGCCAATTCTTAAATTTCTTAATATCTTCACCGTATAGTTTTATTTCGCCTCTGTATTGATTAATTTCACCTAAAATAAGTTTTAATATAGTGCTTTTTCCCGCTCCATTAGAACCTATAATAGAAACAAAGTCTCCTTTATTTATATCAAAACTTATGCACTTTAATATATCCTCTTGAGTGTATCCGAAATGCACATTCTTAAAACTTATTATATTTTCCATTATAGAACCTTAATTATTTAATTATTAAGACCATTTGTTATAGCTTCTAGATTCTTCTGCATTATAGAGAAATAGTCCTCTCCAGATTTAATATATTCTTCACTTAAAGACTCTATAGGGTTTAATGCACTCACTTTTACTCCTGTTTCTTTTGCAATAGAATCTACAAGCTTAGAACTTGAGAAGTCTTCATAAAATATAGTTTTAATATTATTGTTTTTTATAAAATTAATTGTTTGAGCCATGGCTTTAGCGTCAGCTTCATCTCTTGCTATTGCAACTTGATTAAGATTATATTCTTTGCAGAAATGTCCGAATGCAGGGTGAGTAACAACCAAATTAGTATTTTTTATGTTTTGTAAATTATCTCTAAAACTCTTATCAAGCTCATCTAATTTAGCAGCATATAAATTGTAATTAGAATTATAATAATCAGCGTTTTTACTGTCTAATTCTGCAAGTACATTTTTTATATTTTCCATTTGAACTTTTGCTTTTTTAGGTGAAAGCCAAAAATGAGGGTCTAATTCTTCGTTATTGATATTTGAAGAAGCCTCTAAATATTTTAAATCTTTTATTGTATCTTTAACAGTGTCTGCCCAATGCTCCATTGAAGCACCATTATATATAAATAGATTAGCCTTGCTTAAATTAGCCATATCTTTTGATGTAAGCTCAAAGTCATGAGGCTCTGAACCTGCTGAAGTTATATTATAAATATCTATTTTCTCTCCGCCGATTTTTTTAGCAAAATCATAAATAGGATATATACTTGCATATACTTGAAGTTTGTCAGTTGTGTTTTGATTATTATTATTGTTACAAGAGATTAAAGAAAGTAATATTAGTAATAAATAAATAACATTTTTCATCTGTATTTATCCTTATAGTATTATAATGTTTGGATATTATAATACTATAAAAATAAATTTCAATGTTTTAATACTATAACAATTATTCTACCTTTTCAAAATTGCTTTTAGGCTCTCCGCATATAGGGCATTTCCAATCGCTAGGAAGCTCTTCAAATGGAACACTTCCTTTATATTCAAATCCGCAAGTTTTACATCTATAAACTGCTTTAGGTTTTTCTGCTTCTTCTTTTTTTTCTTCTTTGTTTTCGTATGCATTTGCAGTAGAAGCGTTAGGAGGAGTTTTTCCTTTTATTACTGTATGATAATAAGAATAAGTCATAGAGTTAGTATTATTATCAAATATATTAGCATCTACCAATTCACCTATAAATAAAGTATGAGTAAATACATCGAAACTATTTACAACTTTACATACAAAATAAGCATTAGTATCTTTTATAACAGGAAGACCTTCTTTCATCTCATAATTAACATTTTCAAATTTATTAGCATCTCTTGAACTTCTAAAACCAAATCCGCCTATTAAAGCAGGGTCGCTTTTTTCTGAAAGAACTGATAAAGCAAATTTACCGCTTTTTTTAATGCATTCATTGGTATAATTATTTTTGTTTACACTAATCATAATTGTAGTTGGAGTTGATGTTATTTGTGTAGAGGTGTTTATAGTACAGCCTACTGGCTTATCACCGTCCATTGTAGTTAAAATATACATTCCATAAGATAGTTTTGTTAATGCAAATGTATTCATAGCTTTTACTCCTTATTAGTAATAATTATTATTAATTATACAATATTAATTTATTATATCAATATTATATTATGTTAAATATTATCATTTTTGTATAATTTATATCTGTTTTCTTTGTATCTAATTGAAACATTTTGCTTGAAAAATCTAAATCTTATGTAGTTGTATTTGTATTTGATAATAGAGTAGTATTCTTTAATTGTATTTGATTCTATTAAACATATAAACTCTTTAGAAAAATATTGATAATCATCTTTATTAACATTAATCATTATTTTTTTTAATATATTTTTCATCATATCAAAAACTTTTCTCTCATCATCTTGAGTAAAGTTTTTTGTTCTAAATGCCAAGAAAGCTTCTTGCTCTACAAACTTAGCAAAAGATAATGATTTAGTTTGCCATAGATTATTTTTGGTATAAAACTCATCTAAAATATCAAACCACTGCTTTATAGCGTTTAATAATATTTTTGGTTCTTTTACTGCTTTTGATGAATCTTGTCCTTCTCTTTTAATGTAATGATAATGAGTATTATATTCATAACTTATATTTTTTGTATACATTAAAAGTTCATGAGAGAATATACCGTCTTCTCCAGGCTGAACATTTAGAGGATATCTTAAATTATTATTATTTTTAAGAATACTTGTTTTTATAAACATAGAACAAGTAGGAAGAGCTGAATGATATTTGTTTGTAGCTCTTTTATCAAGTCCCCAAAAATTACTTAGTATAACCAAATCACTGTTGTTTTGTTTGGTATTATTATAAAATACTTCCAAAAAATCTTTATCTAAATAATCATCGCTATCTAAACAAAATAAGTATTCACCAGCTGATTTTTCTATTCCGTCATTTCTAGCAGCGGAAACTCCAGCATTTTTTTTATTTATTATTGTTATCCTTTTATCTATTTTTGCATATTCTTCAAGTATAGAAAGTGAGTTATCTGTAGAACCATCATTAATACATATTATTTCTAAATCTTTATATGTTTGACCTATTACACTATTCAAACAATCTCTTAAATATTTTTCTACATTGTATACTGGTATAATTACACTAATCATAAATATATATTATCAAAACAATAAAAAAACTCAAGTTATGTTATATTAATTATTCTATTTATAGTATTGTTTTTTTTGAAATTAATTTATAAAATATAATAAAATTATACTGCTATGGATAATTTATGAAAAGAATAGGTATTTATATAGATTTAGAAAATATTGCTCATTTAAAATTTAATGTTAATTTTAAATTGATTCTTGAAGATATAATAAAGTTTTATAGAAGCAATTTAAAAGATAAAGATATTTACTATTCAATAAAAAAAGCCTATGGAGATAATAAATCTATAAAGCTATACGAAAAAGAACTTAGAGATTTGCATATAGATATAATTCATTCTGTGCATATAAATAAAGCAAAAAATATGTCTGATATGATTTCTTCTATAGATGCTTTTGAAGATTTTGTTTTTAATAAGAACATAGATATAATAGTATTTGTAAGCAGAGATGTTGATTATACTATTGTGATGGAGAGATTAAAAAGGCATGGTGCTATAGCTGCTATAGTTACAACTATTACTAATGCTAATAGAGATATTTTTCAAAATGTTTCTAATAAGATTTTTAAGATAGAGAAATATAAAGCTAAAGAAAATGATAAAACTAATCAATTAGATGAATATAGTTTAGAGTATTTAAAGTTTTTTTATAACAGGGTTATTGAAGTTTATAATAATAATACAGAAAGTAAGAAATTTTCTATATCTGATATATGTAATAAAGTAAATATGGATTTTAAATTAGAGCAGGGAGAGAGTGCTATAGAAAAGACTTATTTTAAAAAGATAAAAAAGTTATTTAAGTATTTAATAGAAAATGATATAGATATAAAAGTAGATAGAGATTATTTTAGTATAGATGATATTGAAAAGCTTCACTATTTTTTTAGAAGTTTAGATTAGATATTATTGAGATGTTTATTATCAATGAAGTTATAATATATATTAGGAGATTTGTTTATGATTAATATTGCTGTTATTGGTTTGGGTTTAATGGGGGGCTCTTTAGTTAAGGCTTTAAATGGTTATAATGTATGGGCTTTGGATACTAATAAAGAAGCAGTAGATAATGCGTTGAAAGATAAATATATACAAAAAGGAAATTATGATTATTCAAATATAGAAGAGATGTTTTCTTGGGCTCATATTATTATGATATGCACTTTGCCTTCTATAGCTTTGGATATTATAAATAAATATTCTTCATTTATAACAGATGATAAAATACTATCAGATTTCTGCGGGGTTAAGACTGATATATTTAATGCTGCAAAAACAAAAAAGTATGTATCACTTCACACTATGGCGGGTAAAGAGAAAGGCGGCTATAATAACTCAAGCGAATCACTATTTAAAAACTCTAATGCCATAATAATAGCTAATGACAATGCTAATAAAGAAGATATAAAAAAAATAGAAGATTTGGCTTTAAATATAGGCTGTAAAAATATAATTGTATCAACAGAAAAAGAACATGATAAAATGATAGCATTCACTAGTCAGCTTATGCATATAATAGCCTGTTCTATAGTTAATCATAAAGATTTTTTAGCTTCACTTGGTTTTGAAGGAAATAGTTTGGGGGATCATACAAGAGTAGGTACAATAGATGCCAATATGTGGAGTGAACTTTTTGCAAGAAATTCAGAGTATTTATCTTTATCTTTAGGTGAATATATAAAAAGATTAGAAGATTTTCAAAATGCATTGCAAAGTAAAGATAGAGAAAAACTTAGAGAATTAATGCTAAGTTCTAATAGCATAAAAGAGAAATGGAATAATTTTAAAAGCAAATAATTTTTTTATATATTGAAAATTTTTAAGTTTGTCAATTCTTTAGTCTATATATTTTATTATTTTCTAGGACTAGTATCTGAAAACATTAACAATATAAAAACTAAATTTAAACAAACTTAAAAATTGTTAGTATTTATAATTCAAATCAAAAATCACTTATTTTTAAATTTTTTAGCAGCATCAATAAAGCCAACAAATATAGGGTGTGGATTTGTTATTCTTGATTTCAATTCTGGGTGAAACTGAACTCCTATCATAAATGGATGGTCTTTTACTTCCGCTATTTCAACTAAATCAGCATCTTTTGTTTTACCTGTAATCATAAATCCTGCTTTTTCCATTTTATCTATATATTTATTATTAAACTCATATCTATGTCTATGTCTTTCACTTATTGTTGTAGAATTATAAAGTTTATGAGCTAGAGAACCTTCTTTTATATTACACTCAAAAGCACCAAGTCTCATAGTACCACCTTTAAGCATAATCTTTTTTTGTTCTTCCATCATAGTGATTATTGGATTTTTGCAATTTTCATTCACTTCTATAGTATTTGCATCTTCAAGCTTTAATACATTTCTTGCATATTCTATACTCATAAGCTGCATACCCAAACATATTCCAAAATAAGGCATTTTATTTTCTCTAGCATATTTTATTGCATTCATTTTACCTTCAAGTCCTCTCTCACCAAATCCGCCAGGTATAATAAGTCCATTAACATCTTTGAAATATTTAGATATATCATCTTTGTGTTCTAATTCTTCAGCATTTATCCATTTTATATCAACATTAATATCATTATATATTCCGCCATGATTTAATGCCTCTATTAATGATATATAAGCATCTTTCATAGATATATATTTTCCAACAACAGCAATAGTAACTTTTTCATTTTGTATAGCTATATTTTTTTGTTTAGCTACCAATTCTGTCCAATGAGATAAATCTATTTTAGCCGTTTCCAATTTGAAATGTTTACATACCACATCAGAAAGTCCTTGTGCCTCAAGCATTAATGGTACTGCATATATATTAGGTTCATCAAAATTCTCAAATACATTTTGTTTAGGCAAATTACAGAATAATGCTATTTTAGATTTATGAGATTCTTCTAAATGTTTATTTGTTCTGCATACTAATATATCAGGTATAATACCGCTTTGCATAAGTTCTTTTACACTATGCTGAGTTGGTTTTGTTTTTATCTCTTCAGATGAACTTATAAAAGGTATTAACGTAACATGTATATATAAAACATTATCCTGTCCTAATTCTGTTTTTACTTGTCTTATAGCTTCAATATACGGCAATGATTCTATATCTCCAATAGTTCCGCCTATTTCTGTGATTACTATATCAGTTTTTTTAGTATCATTTTCTCTGTATATTCTTCTTTTTATTTCATTTGTAATATGAGGTATAACCTGAACAGTTTCTCCAAGGTATTTACCTTCTCTTTCCATATTTATAACATACTGATATATTTTACCAGTAGTAACATTGCTGTATTTATTTAAATTTTCATCAATAAATCTTTCATAATGCCCAATATCCAAATCTGTTTCAGCTCCGTCATCAGTAACAAAAACTTCACCATGCTGAAAAGGACTCATAGTACCCGGGTCAAGATTGATATAAGGGTCTAATTTTTGTATAGTTACACTTAAACCGCGAGCCTTTAATAGTCTTCCAAGTGAAGCAGCTGTTATACCTTTACCAAGTCCAGATACAACTCCGCCTGTTACAAATATGTATTTAGTATCCATAGTTTCCTCTGTTATTCCTTTAATAATTTTGATTATAAACAATATCATTAAAAAAACATAAAATCAAGGTAAATTTTTTATTAATTTTAATATTTTTTGTTATATATTAAAAATAAAAAATAATTATTTTTAAGAGGTGTTAGTTATGATGAGATTGTTTATTAGTTTAGTTACAGTTTTGTTTTTAGCTTCTTGTACAGCTTCAAACAAGAAAGAAGAAGATAATACTGTTGCAGAAGTTGTTGCTGATTATGTTCAAGTGGATTCTCCAAACTCTTTTATTCCTTTAGGCATAGGTATTACAGTAACTCCTCCGGAACATGGGCAAAATGCTAAATATTTTATAGCTAATAAAGATGTTGCCGAAGTTAATTTTGACTATATGAATAATAATTATACTTACAGAGCTTCAAAAAATACTAATAATTTACTTTCATTTTATGGTGATTATATTAATAGCGGAAAAAATTTTACAGAAGAAGAAAAGAACATTGTTGTAGAATATAATACCACTTCAAATAATGAAAAGTTTACCTTATGGAGAGTAGATGATATTTATTATATATTGTCAACACAGGCAGAAGATGATAAGGATTTAACTAATCTTTCATCGCTTTATATAAAGTCTATATATTGGCATAAAGGCAAATAAATATAAATAAACATAATAAAATATAAAATTAGGCATATGGATTTTTTATCTGTATGCCTTTTTTATTGACATTTTTTATAGTGTAAATATAATATAACTATGTGATAAATATATTAACCAAAAATAAAAAACATTTTTTTGTTTAAATTAATTATTTTTTATGAGGGGTTAATATATGTTTGTGAAATTCAATAAAGTTTCTTTTTCTTATGATAGTTCTGATAATATATTAAATGATATTTCTTTTCATATAGATAATACCTGCACTGCAATAGTAGGCGAAAACGGATGCGGTAAAACTACACTTGCTAAACTTATAACAGGAATATTAAAGCCCAATTTTGGAAGTGTAGAATATTCAAATAAAAATATGATAAGTGCTTACTGTAATCAAGAGTGTATTGATTTGCCTGACAATGCTGAAAATTTATTTTATGATGACAGTTCATATTCAGGATATTTAACATCAATATTTAAAATAGATTATAGTTATTTATATAGGTTTGATACTCTTAGTTTTGGAGAGAGAAAAAGGTTTCAAATAGCTTCTGCATTATATTCTAATCCTGATATATTAGTATTAGATGAACCTACTAATCACATTGATAATGAATGTAAAGATATACTTGTTAATGTTATAAAAAGGCTAGATTGTATTGTTATAATTATTAGTCATGATATTGATTTTCTTGATGAATTAGTTTCTAAATGCATATTTATAAGAAATGGGGAGTGCAAAGTAAGAATAGGCAATTATACGCAATGCAGATACTATGAAAAAGAAGAGGAAAATTATAATTTTAGTTTATATGAAGAAAGTAAGAAAAAATCTAAAATATTAGAAAATAGATATAAAAAACTTCAAAATGAGTCAGATGCTAAAAAAAGCAAATTTGGAAGTAAAAGACATATAGATAAAAAAGACCATGATGCTAAAGCAAAAGTTGATGCTGCAAGACTTACAGGAAAAGATGCAAAACTTGCTGCAAAAGCTAAGCAGGCAAAAAGTTTATATAATAAAAGTATAGTAGAAAAAGAGGCTATATATATAAAAAAGAGAGAAGTTATGAATATGGAGTTTATAGGAGAAAAATATAAAGGGAAGTTTTTATTTTATCTTGAAGCTGGAGAAACAAAAATAAATAATATAGTTTTTAAAAATCCTGAACTTATAATAAAGAAAGACAGCAGAGTAGGTATTGAAGGAGTAAACGGTGCAGGCAAAACTACTTTATTAAATTATATACTAGAAACAATGTATGATAATTCTATAAGTAAAGAGAAAATAGTATATATTCCTCAAGATATAGACAGAGACGATTGGAATGACACTTTTAATAATATAAAAGCATTAAATCATGAATCATTGGGCTTTTTAATGAGCTTTGTAAACAGACTTGGAAGCAATGCTAAATCTGTTATTAATTCATTAAATCATAGCCCTGGTGAAATGCGTAAAATAATGCTTGGTATGGCAGTTATAAAAAATCCGTATATTATAATATTAGATGAGCCTACTAATCATCTTGACATAGATTCTATAGAGCGTTTAGAAGAATCTTTATTTTCTTTTAATTGTGCTTTGCTTATAGTAAGTCATAATAAAAATTTTTTAAAGAGAATAGTTGATACAAAATGGATATTAAATAAAACTAATGATTATACTATTATTAATATAGAAAATAAATAAAATGTGTCATAGCTATTATATTTTGTTGACATTTATTTCTTATGTTATATATTATGTTAAGTTGTATTATTGCATCTAATTGGGGATTAAAATGAAATATAATAATAAATTCTTTTTTTTAATAATATTCACTATATTAATTTCATGTTATAATAATAATCAAGAAGAAATAAGCGAGATAGATAGAGGCGGAGCATTAATAGATAAGATAATATACGAAGTGAGAACCGACATGACAATAGCTATTAAAGATGTGGCAGATGGACGTGCTGATTTAATGGCTAGCGGAATAGATGGAAGCACATATTTATCATTAAGTGAAAGCGATTTGGAGAAACTTGATACTTATGCTGTGCCTTCTGGTTCTTGGTCTTTGCTTTTTAATCCTGTTCCAAATAAAGCACCATACACAGTTACTACAAGAGACGGCAAAACTCATTTTAATCCTTTAGCTATAAAAGAAGTAAGATTCGCAATGAATTTTTTGATAGACAGAAAAAAGCTTGTTGATGAAATTTTAAGAGGGGCAGGGGAGCCTTCATTTACTCAGGCAACACCAGGTCAGCCAGGCACTTATAGATATAATCTCATTCCTTCAAAAATGGGTATGACAGCAAACGGCAATGAAGAAAAAGCAATTAATGATATAAATAAAGCCATGGAAAAAGCTGCTAATCTTCCAGAAAACAGAGGAAAGCTAAAAAAAGAAAATGGCTGGTGGAAATATAATGGTGAAGTAGTAACTATTAAATTTGTTATAAGAGTAGATGACCCAACAGGAAGACTTCCTGCAGGCAATGCAATATCAGACTTAATAGAAAAGGCAGGCATAAAAGTAGAAAAATTATTATACGACAGAAACAAATCCACCCAAGTTGTGTATGGTTCAAACCCAAAAGATTATGAATGGAATATTATAACAGAAGCTTGGGGGGCAGGGGCTACAAGAGCTTGGTGGGACGTTACGCTTAGGCAAATGTATGTAAGAGAAGGAAACTATATGCCTGGCGGAAACATTGCAGAGTTTTGGAATTATGACAACAAAGAAGCTTCTAAAATAAGCGATAAAAATTCAAACGGCTGGTTTTTAACTGCTGATGAATATTGGAATGGTAATATGCGTTTGCAAGAGATTGGGCTTGAAGATGCTGTGCGAATATATTTAAACTCTCAAACACAGTTTTTTGTAGCAAACAAAGAAAGATTTAACAGAAGAATGCTTTACGGTGTTGGCGATGGTGTTAATGATTGGTCTATAAGAAGTGCCGACATAAAGCCAAATAGAAACGGTGAAAAGGTATTAAGAGTTCTTCAGCATTCTGCTCAGGGTTCATTATTTATAAGCCCATGGGACCCTGTAGGTGTAGGCGGATTTTCTGATGCATATTCTGCTATAATGATAGGTCCTTGTTCTGATGCGGGTGCTACATTTGAATCGCCTTCCACCGCAAAGACAGAGTTTATACTTGGCGAGGCTGATACTAATAGTTTGGAGATAGGTGTAACTGCAGGAGATAATGGCATACCAGTAGGTACTGTGAAAGTTCCTAATAATGCTAAAATGTATAACCCTTATACTCAAAAATGGGAAGAAGGTTTAACTACAAAAGTTGAAAATGGTGAGATAATTTATAAAAAGGCTGATAATCTTACTGCTTATGTAAAATGTGATTTTAAGCCAAAAAGCTTTAAATGGCATCATGGTATAGATTCATCTTTAGTTGATTTGATGTATGGAAGTGTGTTTATTGCAAACATAATAACTAAAACAAATGAAAATGATAAGTATTATGATTCTGCTATGGCTGGAAGATATACTTCTGCTATGGATAATGCTGTTGGAAGCGTAATAAATGAAGATGGAAGTTTTACACTTTATGGTAACTATTATTGGCCAATGGATATGAATAGGCAAATTGCTATTGCTGCCGTTGGACCAAAAATAGGCAACCCTAATAGAAATACAGTCATTCCTTTTGAGATAAATGAAGCTATAATGAAAATGGTTCTTGAGGGCTCTAAATCTGGTAATGTTTATACTATTTCACAAGACCAATCATTGACAGCTATAGATGTAAAAAATCCTATATGTGTATCTGATATAAAAGAAAAGTTAATTGAGATGAGAGACAGTGAATATATACCTCTTGGAATAGAAGATTTTATTACAAAAGAAGAGGCTGTTAAAAGATATCAGGCTGCTATTGATTTTATAGATAAATATGGGCATGCTTATATATCAAACGGACCTTTCTTTATTTCAAGAATAGATTCAAAGGCTAATTATATAGAATTAACTGCTTTTAAGGATTATGCTTACACTGCTGAATATTGGATAGAAAAATTATCAACAAAAATGAGCAGAATAGAAGATATTGAAATGCCTGCAATAGTAAACAGAAATAACGATATGAATATAGATATTTATGTTTCCTCATATAATTATCCTAATAATGCTTTAGAGATGCCAGACCCTAATACAAAAGTAAAAGTGCTTCTTCAATTACAAAATGGAGGAGAAAGAGAGTATAATGCAGTTTTAGAAGATGATGTGTTTAAGCTCACTATAGCAAAAGAGGAATTAATCGCTCTTCCAAAAGGAAATTATATTGTTGTAATAGAGTCCTATATTGCCGATGAAACGCCTTACATAGAAACAAGAAACTTTATATTACAATAAATATTTTAAATCTCATTATATGAATTATCATTATTCATTTTATATAGTTTTATGTTTTCATTTTTTAGTATGCATTTCATGAGGTTTATATCAGAATCATCAAAGCTATATGATAAATACACCGCTTTTACTTTTAATTGTAACTCTTTTTTATATGATATTATTTTATCTCTATCTTTATAAAAAATAGAAAGCAAATTGCCGTATTCTATATTTTTATTAGATGATAAAAACTTAGCCTTTTTAGCGTATATGTTAATGTTATCGTTTTTATGAGCAATGCATATATTAGGGTTTAATAATTCATATTCTACGCATATAGTATCAGTATTCCAATTATTAATATCATCTATATTTTTATAAAACGAAATTATATCTGTCTTTTCTAATATAGGTTTTAATGCCCTTAAATGATTTTCTGTAAAGTTGTCTTTTAATATAGTATTGATATCTTCAAATTGTATTCTGTTTTCAAATATGGTTTTTAAAGTGTTTGTATCATATTTGAAAGTTTGATATATTGTTTTTGTATAATTTGTATATGTGATGCTTTTCTCTAAACATTTATCTGCTAGTTTTAAAAAATCATTATAGCTAATTTTTTTGTTTGCAAGTAAACTATATGAAAGCAAAAATATACTATAACTTGCTAAACTATTATTCTCTAAATATTTTAAATAAGTTTCTACAATAGAAGGGTAGTCATTTTTTAAGAAAAACAAAATAGCAATATTATTATAATAAATAAAATTGTCTTTATTTGTTTCTAAAAGTTTTTTATAGTATTCTATGGCTTTATCATAATTTTTTGTGTAGAAGTATGAATTAGCTATAATCTCATTATTAACTAGATTATTATTGTTTTCTTCAAATAAAGTGATTATTTTTGAATATTCTTTTTTATCATACAAAATATTTATAAGCTTATCATAATATTTATTATTTTTTCTAACGCATACAATTGCCTTATCATAATCTTCTAAATCTATATAAATATTAAAAAGCATATCTATATAATTTTCATTTATATTATCAATATTTTTATTTAAATAATATGCAGAAGTCTCTTTTTCGCCTTTACTATAATAACAAATAGCTATTCCATAATAAGCTTCATCGCTATCGTTAATATCTATGGAAGATTTAAAATATTTTATAGCTTCATCATAATCTTTTAAATTTAAATATGCATTGGCTAAATTATTGTAAGCCTTATAATACATATCATTTATTTCTATAGCCTTTTTAAAATATTCTATAGATTTGTCATATTCTTCATTTGATAAGTAGCAAAGCCCGATAAAATTATAAGCCTTATATGAATTAGAGTTTCTTTCTATAACTTTTTTAAAATACTCTATTGCTTCATAATAATATTTTTTTGAATAATAGCTAATCGCCAATTTATAATAATCTGTAAAAGAATCCAAATCAAACTTTCTTGCTTTATCAAAATATAATGCTGCTTTATCGAAGTTTTTTTGTTTAAAAAATATTAATGCTAGATTATTATAAGCGTTGGCGTATTTGGGGTTAATTTCTATTGCTTTATTAAAATACTCTATTGCTTTATCATAATTTTTTAGATAAGAATATATTGCTCCTAATGTATTTGATATTTTATAAGAGCGGCTATTGCTTTGTAAATATCTGTTTAAACATTCTATTGCTTTATCATAATTTCCAATATTATAATAACACATTCCAAGCATATCATAAGCTTTAAAAAGCATTTCGTCCATACTTTTTGAGTTTTCAAAGAAATTTATTGCTGCTTCATAATTTTTGCTTCTATAGTGGTATAATGCTAAGTTGTTATAAGCTTTATCATATTTAGGATTAATTTCTATAGCTTTATTAAAACATTCTATAGCTTTATCATGTGTGTTTTTTTTGTAATAACTTATACCAAGTAAATTGTATGCGGTATAAGATTTTGGAATTATTTTTAATGTTTCATAAAAGCATTCTATTGCCTTATCATAGTTACCTATTGCATGATAGCTTATGCCAAGTAAGTTGTATGATTTAAATGTGTTAATATCTACTCTTTTCGCTTCTTCAAAATATTTAATAGCATCATCAAATTTTTTTATCTCAACACATAATTGTCCTTTGTATAAATTGGCTCTATAATTTTTTGGTACTTTTTTTAGAATATTATCTAATGCTTCTAAAGTACCTTCATAATCTTCATTTTTTATATTATAGGATATATGATTTAAAATATTATCCATAGAGTTTTGCATGCGTAAAACCTCAAAAATTATAAAATAATAATATATTATATTGTATAGTATATATGTATATTATGTCAACTAAAAATATTTTTTATATGTATTAAATATATAATAGGGTATTGATTTATATGAAAAATAATATATAATTTTATGACTTTTTGATTTATGGCTACTATTTTTAAAAAATAGTTAAAGGAGCGAAAAAAACTTTTATTTATAGGGGAGAATTATGAAAAGGATTGTTATCATTTTTAGTATAATACTGTGTGCTGCCAATTTGGAAACACATAGTTTCAATATCAATAATTATTCTTTTGTTACAAATAATTGGGTTAATTTAATACAAGACATTTCTAATCATTACAATCAAGATTTTTGGTTTATTAAAGATATTTTCGACATATCTCAAAGCTATGATATAGACCCGCTGCTCATGGTAGCATTAATAAAAATAGAAAGTGATTTTATACCGACTGCATTGTCTAAGAAAAATGCCTATGGTTATTGTCAAATTACGCCTATAGCTAATGAAGATGTTGATCCTACTCTTAATAGATATAATCATAGAGAAAATATCATACTTGGCACTAGATTTATAGCTAAACTTTTAGATAGATTTAATGGAAATATAATACAGACTCTTAGATATTATAATGCCGGAAGCAATTATGATGAAACAAGGCTTTCTTATTCTGAAGATATTAAAGAAGAGTATGATATGCTTACATCTCTTTATGTTAATAAAAAAGATGTATATGGTGATATATATAAAAAAGAGAGCTTTTAAAAATTTAAAAACTCTCTTTATTTTTTGTTATAGAATTAAATTATCTTTTTAAATTTACAACAGTAGCTAATAGATTATCGCTAGTTTGTACAGCTTTAGAGTTCATTTCATAAGCTCTCTGTGCAACTATCATATCTACCATTTCATCTACTACTTTAACATTAGACATCTCAACAAAACCTTGATGTATTCTAGGAAAACCTTTAGAACCAGCTTCACCTTCAAAAGCAGGGCCGCTTGCTATAGTTTCTTTATATAAGTTATCACCTATAGAAAGTAGTCCGGCTTGGTTTATGAATCTATGTAATGTTATGTTTCCTAATTCAACAGGTTCGTTTTCATCGCCTATTGTAACAGAAACAACTCCCTCTCTTGATATATTAATTTTTTCTACAAGGAAGTTTTCTGGAAAAATAATTTCTGGTACTAATTTGTATCCATTAGAAGTTACAAGCTGACCATTAGCATCTACTTTAAAAGAACCATCTCTAGTATATGATACGCTTCCATCTGGCATAAGTACTTGAAAGAATCCTTCTCCTTCTAATGCTAAATCTAACTTATTTCCAGTAGCCTGCAATGAACCTTGGTCAAACATCTTTTGTGTAGCAGCACTTTTTACACCCAAACCAGTTTGAAGTCCAACAGGTGTTACAGTATCTTCTGTTGCAGGAGTGCCCTGTATTTTTAAGTTTTGATATATTAAATCTTCAAAATCAGCTCTTACTTTTTTATATCCAATAGTGTTAACATTAGCAAGGTTATTTGCTATTGTATCTGTTTTAAATTGCATACCATTCATACCGCTTGCAGCAGTCCATAAAGAACGTAACATAATTTATTACTCCATTTATTTATGATATTATATTTTCGGTATATACTAAATTCGCTTTATAAATTTTTATACTAATAAAAAAGAGGCAATTGTAAATTACAACGCCTCTTTATTTATTTTTTTTGATACAAAAGATTATTTATTTAATCTTGCTTTTAATTCTCTTCCCATTTTCTCATAGCCTTTTTTACCAAGCATAGCAAACATATTTTTCTTATAAGCCTCAACACCAGGCTGGTCAAATGGATTAACTCCAAGTATATGGCCAGATATACCGCAAGCTTTCTCAAAGAAATACATAAGCTCTCCAATAGTAAATGGAGTAATCTTGTCTATATCAACTATAATATTAGGAACTCCTCCATCAACATGGGCTAAAACAGTAGCCTCTAATGCAGATTTATTTATTTGATGTAAAGATTTTCCTTTTAAGTAGTTAAGTCCGTCTAAATCAGCTTCTTCTTTTTTTATTTTCAAATCTATCTCTTCTTCGTTTACTCTTATAACAGTTTCAAATAATCCTCTTCTTCCATCTTGTATAAATTGACCTAAAGAGTGTAAATCAGTAGAGAAATCTACAGAAGCAGGGAATATTCCTTTTTTATCTTTACCTTCACTTTCTCCGTATAATTGTTTCCACCATTCAGATATATAATGCATTCTTGGTATATAGTTTACCATTATTTCTGTATTAAAACCTTTACTGTAAAGTGCGTTTCTTAGCATAGCATAAAGCATAGAAGGGTTTTTCTTGTAGTCTGATTTTTTTGTAGCCTTAGCCATAGAATCAAAGCCTTTTATAAACTCTTTAATATCTATTCCAGCAACAGCTATAGGTATAAGTCCAACAGGAGTAAGCACAGAATATCTTCCTCCAACATCATCTGGTATTACAAAAGTTCTATATTTATTTTCTGTAGATAATGTTTTTAATGCACCTTTTGATTTATCTGTAGTAGCTATTATTCTTTTTGCAGCTTCTTCTTTGCCGTATCTTTTTTCAGCATATTCTTTTAATATTCTAAAAGCTATAGCAGGTTCTGTTGTAGTGCCGCTTTTTGATATAACATTAATATAAAAATCTTTATTTTTTAAATAGTCTAATAAATGTTTAAAATACTCACCATTCATATTATGACCAGCATATACAACTTGAGTATTACCTTTTTTAGCTTGAGCAAAAGGATTTAAGAAAGATTCTATAACAGCCTTTCCTCCAAGATATGAACCTCCTATACCAACAGATACTAAAACTTCAGCATTTTCTCTTATTTCTTTTGCTAAAGTTTCTATATCTTTTGCCATCTTCATAGCTTCAGTTGGAAGATTAACCCAACCTAAAAAATCATTGCCAGCACCTTTTTTATTTTCTAAAAGCTCATTAGCATACTGTGCTGAGCTTGCTAAATATTCTAATTCATGCTCTTGCAAAAAACTCAATACATTTTTATAATTTATAGATAGCATTTTTTACACCTCATATTATAGTTTTATAATACATAAATTATACAATAATAATACCGAAAAATAAAGAAAATAAATATAAAAAAATAAGGTACAAATAAAATGATTTTGTCTGGACTTGAAATAGAAAAGAATTTAAATAAAAATATTATAATAGAGCCTTTTAACAGAAAACAATTAAACTCAAATAGTTATAATGTAAGGCTGCATAATAAACTTTTAGTATATAAAGATAATGTACTAGATATGAAGAAGCCTAATGAAACTAAAGAAATAATTATACCAGAAACAGGATATCAGTTAGAGCCTAATCAGCTTTATTTAGGAAGAACTTTAGAATATACCAAAACAAAAAAATATGTGCCTATGATAGAGGGTAGGTCATCTATAGGAAGGCTTGGTATATTTATACATATTACTGCTGGGTTTGGAGATGTTGGTTTTGCGGGTTATTGGACATTAGAGATATTTTGCATTAAGCCTATAATAATATATCCGGAAGTAGAAATTGCTCAGCTTTATTATCACACTATAGATGGTGAATATGAAGAGTATGCAAGCAGTAAATATCAAAACAACACTGATGTTCAGCCTAGCATGCTTTACAAAGATTTTAAATAATTATAAATAAAACCAAATTATGAAAAAATCTAAAAATAAACTCCATTCTACTAATAAAGAATTATATGAAGGTGCTGTTATAAGGAAGTGCCGTATCGAAGAAGATATTGAATCTATGCGATTAGATAAATATATGGGAAATAGGTTTTCTTATTATTCCAGAAACAAGTGGCAGGATTTGATAGGCGAGGGGCTTGTATTAGTAAACGGAGAGAAGATAAAATATACTAGAACTATTTCAAAAGGCGATGAGATATCATACTATTTTAAAGATATGAAAGAGCCTGAAGTAAATAAAGATATAGAGATAATTTATGATGATGGCGATTTAATTATAGTGAATAAGCCTGCTAATTTGCCTGTTATTCCATCTGGAAAATATTATTACAATACTTTACACACAATCATGCAAGAGAGATTAGGCTGTCATTTAAATATGATTAACAGAATAGACAGAGAGACGAGCGGGTGTGTAATACTTTCTCGAGGTTCTTTGGTTGCTTCAAAGTTTTGTGCTATGCTTGCAAATAAAAATAGTAATAATATAAAAAAAACTTATATTGCCATAGTGGAGAATGCTAAAGATATAGAAGATTCTTTTACCGTTGAAGGATATATGCAAGAGGTAGGCGATAAACTTTATAGAAGATATCAAATACTTCATAAAGAAAATGTTGAAGATTCAAAATATTCAAAGACAAAGTTTAAAACTGTAAAAAAAATAGGCGATTATGCCATACTAAAAATAAGACTCTACACAGGACGAATGCATCAAATAAGAGTGCATCTTCATTCAAAAAATCTTTATATGGTTGGAGATAAAATATATGGTAAATACGGTCCTAAAGTTTTTAATTCTTTTATAGAAAAAAGTATAATACCAGAAGGATTTTTTTATAGGCAGGCACTTCATTCTTATATGTTGGAGTTTAATCACCCAATTACTAATGAGCGTATAAAAGTAAAAGCAAAAATACCAAAAGACTTAAAAGATTTTATTGCTAGCATATAGTGAAATGATTGCATTTTATTTATTTTTTATAAATTTGTTATCAACTTTTTTGTAGCCTTCACACCTAAAGGTACTCCCTTCTGTCGCCCTGAAGGACTCCTTTCAGTCGCGGTGCGGACTTTGTCAAGGTTTTTACACTTCGGGTACGCTTCGCGAAAGTGCAAATATTTTAGTTTTTATATAGGAAATATATAAAATAATACTATATGTTTTTAACCATACTTTATAAAAATGCAGTCTTTTTGGTTCTTTTGGCCATACCTAAAGGTACTTCCTTCGGTCGCAAAAAGAACTGGGGGGTCGGGGGCTAGTCCCCGAAAAAAATAATAAAAAACTAAATTTTTACAAAACGCAAAATTTTTAGTATATAAAACCGTTCTTTATTATAAATACATTCTTGCCGTCTGAGGCTATTGATATTGCTTCGCTGCTGTAGGCATCTATTTCTGATATATAATCATAGCCGCCTAACTCTTTTCTTGTAGCTGTCTCTTTATTCCATATGAAATAATACTTCCTTCCAAGTCTCTCTGCTGTAAAAGCAAAAGAATCTCCATAAAACTTAAATGAAGTTACAGTGTTGTATGAAGGGCTTTCAAAGTTGTCAGATATAATATATTCTCTGTCATTTTTTGAAGCGTTGTATACTAATTCATTATTGTCAGAGAAGTATATATTATTTATTTTATTGTATTCTTCATTAATTTTTTTGTTATTAAGAATTATAAAAGATATATTATTGCTGCTTACTCCATAGGCGAAGTTTTTTGAGTCTTTGGAATATTGATAAGTATATATATTATCATAGCTTCCTAATATATTTCCTTTAACATATAATTGCATCATATTGTTTGTGTCTATATTAATAAATACCAAACTTTGACCGTCTGGAGAAAAACTCATATTTGTAATTAAATTAAACCCTCCTATATTTCTATTGTTTATTAATATGCTTGTGTTTATAAATTCGTTTGTAATAATATTTGTATCTCCGAAATTCAATGTGTTTTCTACTATGTTTGTAATAATATTTGTAACCATCATTAATGCTATAGTGTTTGATTGACCTTTTACAGTTATTCCTTCTTCATTTGTATAAACACTTATATTAGATAGATTATAATTTGTAACAGTAGATATATTTGTAAGAATAGTATCATTTGTGTTAATATTTGTAGACATCATATTATCATTTGTTGTTATTAAATTAGTGTCTATTTGAGGCATTAATTTTACAGCAAAGGCTTGATTTTGTAAGCTGTATGAAGCTAAATCATCAACAGATATAAAACTTTCTGTATCATTATTTCCATTGTATATAACAGCACTTCCTTCGCTATTTATAACATATATTAAAGTTCTTCCGTCAATACCATATTTCATCTTTTCTGCTTTTCCCGAAACGGCTTTTTCTTCTCCATTGATATTAACAAAATATTCTCCGTCTCTAGAATAAGAAAATGCATAGTTATTATTATTTATAACATATTCATATAATTCAGAGTATTGAGTTGCTGCTTCTCCATTAATAACTGCAATACCATAATCCATAAGTCTTGCAAATATTATAGAATTGTTCTCAGCAAAAGCAGAAGCTTCTATAGAATCAAATTCCTGTTCTTTATTGCCGTATATAACAACCCACATATCTTTACCGATAGAAGGTTTTAGCATAGTAGCAACTAATGTGCCATTTGGTAATACTTTTATTATACCAGAATCTTTGTATCCTTCTAATCTGCTGTTTTTATAGAGTATATCATATGTTTTGTTATTAGCGTTATTTTTCTCTATGATTATGGCATAGTTTGTATCATTTAATATATGAGCATTCTTTAGAGTTTCATTGTTTTGTAATGTGTATATTTGAGGGAATAGTAAATTGCTTATTAATATAAAATAAATAGGTATGTATTTTTTCATAGTAAATTCCAATTGTTTTTATAAAGAAAATTATTTATATACTCGGTAATATTATAAACTAAAATTAATAATATACAAAATTATCTTATTAAAAAAAACTAAATTTTTACGATTATTTTTTATATAAAATACTTGAGGTTGTTATGAGATATTTTATTATAATATTGCTTTTTATTTATTCTTGCAGCTCTGTAAATACTAATTCTAAAACACTTAATAATGGTTGGATTAATGAAAATAAATTTAGCATTAATTCTATAGGCTATCCAAATAGTGATAATAATGCCACATTAGAAGAAAATAAAAATAGTGCTTATAATGCTGCTTTATCTCTTTCTATTGTTAAAATTGAGAATGCTTTTTCAAAAGAATTGCCTCAAAATTATAAATATTATGATGATTTAAAAAGTTTTATATCTAATAATGTGAAAGTAGAATATGCAAATTATGTAGATAATAGATACTATAATATAATGGTTTCTATAGAATATGATAATTTATTAGATAATTTAAGAAAAGGTAAAAAAATAACAAAATAGTGTAAATTTTTTTTGTTTTTATTTTACTTTTAAATTAAATATGAGTTATTTATAAGAATAAAAATATATACAATAGGAGAAAAGTATGAAGTCTACTAAATTGATTGCATTTGTAGGTTCAATTGCATTATTATTTGGTATGATAGCTTTTGCTCAAACTCAAATTGATTTGGCTAAGATACCTGATGGTACTTATTTGGGCAATTACAAAGCTACTTACAAAACTAAACAAGGTGACTACCAAGCTAAAGTAACAGTTCAAGGTGGTAAATTAACTAAAGTTGTAATGACTAAATGTGCTCATTCAAGCGGTCCTGCTAGAGCTAAAGCAGCTTATGACCAAATGATTAAAGCTAACAACATTTATGTTGATGGTGTTACTGGTGCTACTTGGAAAGCTCTTGTTGAAGATGCTTTAACTAAATTAACTCCAGCAAAATAATCTTAAAAATAGGTGAAAAATTGTATTAGAAAGTGTATTCAAATATGAATACACTTTTTTTATATACTTTTATTTATTTTTATATTTAATAATAATCCTATTAGCATAATGACAAAAGTAATAAATATTGCTATATACATATTTAATTCAAAATTATATCTTAAGTATTGAAAATCAGAAATTCCTTTAGATAATTCTATTAAAAGATTTGCAGCAAACTCTGTTGTTTTTGCTGGGTATATTGATAGACTATTAAATATTTGATATGTGAATATAGTTATTAATGATGATGAGAGTATAATAAAAGATAATGGTACAGCGAATATATTTGCTATTATTGAGTTAAGATTTAAAATTTTAAAATGGTATATATTTAATGGAAGTATTGATATAAGTGATATTATATTAATTGCCAAAAATCCTAATATGGTTATAAATATATTTTTTAAAAAAGTATTTATTTTCAAGTTTTTAATTTTTGATATTATATAAAAATTATAAATAGGGTAGTATAATATTATGCCTAATGTTGCTAAAAATGAAAATTGAAAACTTATTTCTTTTATAGAGTTTGGTTCTATCAGTAATATTATTAATGCTGCCAAAAATAGAGAGTTTACATTGTTTCTGTTTCTGTCAAAGTAGTAGGATATTAATATACAAAGAGCCATTATACTTGAACGAACTATTGAAACAGAGAATATACTTACAGTTGGGTATATTATTATAGTTATGATTGTAGAGATGAATATTTTGTTATAAAAGTTTATTGGAAAAAAAGATAATGCTGTAAATAATATAAAAAGTATCATAGATATATGAAGACCTGATATTGATAATATATGAGATATTCCAGAGTTTATAAAGTATTGATTAATATCTGCCGGTATAATATTCTTATCTCCTGTAATTATGCATTGAGCAACTGAATAGCTTATTGGTTCTATATGTTCAGCTAAAGATTTTTTTATTGTATTTCTAAAATATAGACCGATTCTATTTAGAAAGTTTAATATTGAAAAAGCTTCTTTTTGTACAGTAAAATTAATATATGGATAAATACTGCTTACACCATAGAGCATTTGATTTTCTAATGCTTTTACTATATTGATGTTATTTGTAAGTAAATTTTTATATAGATTAATTTTTGTGTATACTGTAATAGTATCATTTATATATATTGGTTTTGCTGAGTTATGATATAGTCTAATTTTTCCAGCATAATTATACCAATTCTCTCCGTCATAAACTTTATCAACATAGGCAATATATCTGTCTCTAAAATTAACCACTCCATCATAATCTATTATTTTACAATTATATGCTTTAATTTCTTTGTTAAATTCTTTTAATGGCGATAAAAATATATTGTAATATCTAGAAATTGTATAACTATAACCCAAAAAAAATACTGAAATTATTAAAATAAAAAAGCTATTTTTGTTGCATACAGCAAGAATTATTGATATCACTATTAGAATAAAAGATATTATTAATGATATATAAAAAAAATAATTGCTGTTAAACTTTAATGCAATAGATATACCAAAAGCAAAGCTTGTTGTGATATAAAGTATATATGTAATAGGATAGGGTATTTTCATCATTAATAATTATCTTTTTACTATTCCATAGAAGATAATATTAATTATGATATCTAAATCTTTTTCATTATTTTCTATATTTTTATTTTTTGCCCACTCCATTTCAAAACCCTTAATGATTGCTAGTATTGATTCTGTGGCAAGTCTTAAATCTATATTAAATAAACCCTTTTTTACACCGCTTCTTAATATCATTTTTATAGTATCATATTCTTCTTTATGATATTTAGCTCTCATATGTTCTATTAATGTAAAATCTTCAAATATTTCACTATGAAGTGCCTCATAAAGATTAGCTAATTTAATATATCCCTTTTGCCTCGTAAGTATATATGCTCTTATTTTGGCTTCGGCGGTATCTTCTTTTTTTATTGCCTCGTATATAGACCTTTTTAAATCTGATGCTTCATTTTCAGCTATGGCAAAAAAAATTTCTTCTTTACTTTTAAAATAATGATAGATACTGCTTTTAGATTTGTGAACCATTAAAGCAATATCACTCATAGATGTTTTTTTAAATCCATATTTTTTGAATAGCTTTTTTCCAGCATTAACAATTTGTTCTCTTGGATTCATTTCTATCCTTCATATAACTTTCTTCTAATAATTATATATAATATTTTTTATTTGTCAAAAGTTATATGAAGATAGCAATATTATATAAAGTTTTTAATTTATTTTTCTATAGTAGATTGATTAACATTTATTACTGTATTATCAGGTAAAGTTACTATACTTCTATAAAAATTTACTTGAGTAACATTATTAGCATAAGGCATATTAATTATTTCATTTAAATAACTTTTAATATTTGCATTCAAAACTATATTGCCTGTAGTTATTTCTGTATTTGATATATTAGCCTGCATAAAAGTACTAAGTTCTGTATTATTATTAATTTTAGCAGAACCAGATAACACTTTAACAGTAGTTATACCATTATTGTTGGCTATTATAGCAGTACCTCTCATAGAAATATTAGCATTTGGAGTAATTATATTGATTGAATCAAGTTTTGTAATTGCTATAATTTCTCCGGAAGATAATGTGAATTTTATATTATTATTTCTATCTAATGACTCATCTATATTTAGAGAAGTATTTTGTTTTAGTTTAAATAAAGAATTATTTTGTATATAATAAGTTAAGTAAGAATTTCCCTGCAATGTTAATCTATCATTACTAAATAATAAATCTCCAATATTAGCAGGTTTAGCTATTATATCTTTTGATGTAATTTTTACTTCACCTTGAACTGATACTACTTCCATATAATTAGCATTATATTGGGCATTTAAAGCAAAAGCACATACAAATATTATAGCAATTATTTTTTTATACATTTGTAAAACTCCATAATACATTTTGGTATATTATCGGAAATATTTTTTATATATACATAATATTTTTTATTGTACAAATATATTTACTTTTATACTGTTTAAGTTTTGATTTTCTTTATTTACTGCTTTTATATAAAAACTATGCTCTCCTTCTTCTAATTTCCATCTAATATTTCCGCTTTTTAATTCTTCTATGCCAGCTATAATTTTATCATCACAGTATAGATTTGCTGAGACAATATTTTCTGGTATATATGTTTTTATAAATATGTTTTGATATTCTTTGGGAAGGGTAGAATCTATTTTATATACGGAGTTATCTGTAGGTGATGTAATCATTATATTTTTTGAGTATTCACTTTTTTCTCTGTAAGTTAATGTTCTATTATAAATATTATCAGCTTTTATCCAATCTCTTGTTGGAGTTTCTATTTGCTGTTCTTTTATCCAGCCATTATATTCTGAAGGAAGGTTTACAAATACTTTTTTGCTTATGCTTCCATCTTCATTATTTTTTATATATAAATTATGAACATCGCATTCTTCTGTTGGTACATGTTCTTTAGAAAACTCTTCATTTCTATATTCTTTACAAAACTCTCCTCTTAGTTTTCCGCTTATTAAGCATATATCTCTATTTACTATATTTTCTGGCTTATTCCATTTTGTTTCTTTTTGACTTTTATTAAGCATGATAAATAAATCATATATTATAGGAACAGCACCGTTTCCGCCTGTAATATTTATCATCTCGCTTCCCTTAAAATCTCCAAGCCAAATACCAACTATATAGTCTTTAGTGTATCCAATACCCCAAGCATCTCTCGAGCCTTTTGATGTACCTGTTTTTATGGCAACAGAAAAAGGATAAACAATTCCTCTATAGCTTCTAAAAGAACCCATTCTTGCATTTCTGTCTGATAATATGCTTGTTATAAGGTAGGCACTTTCTTTTGATATTACCTGCCTTGTGCTTTTTTTAGGTATATTTATTATTTCTCCATTTTCTTTTTTTAATGATTTTATAGAGTAGTGATTTATAAATTTGCCTTCATTTGGAAATATGGTGTAGGCTGAAACCAAATCAACTAATCTCACCTCAGCACTTCCAAGCACGAGAGAATAACCATAATAATCTGGATTTTTGTTTATAGAGCTTAAACCAGATTTTAATAATATATTTTGAAAATCTCTTATACTGTATCTTGCAAGCCATTTTACAGCTGGTATATTTAGAGAATTAGCAAGTGCATCTCTTATTGTAACAGGGCCATGATATTTATGATTAAAGTTCTCTGGTATATAATCTCCTCCAGGTGAGTTTATATAAGTTTTAACATCGGCTATAACAGAGGCAGGAGTTTCACCTTTATCAAATAAATATCCATACAAAAAAGGTTTTAAAGTGCTTCCTGCTTGCCTTAAAGAAGTAGCTCCATTAACAGCCCCATCAACTTCTTTATCAAAATAATCCATAGAGCCTATCATAGATAATATTTCGCCTGTTTTGGCATTTAATATAACGCATGAAATATTTCTTACATTGAATGTGTGAAGTGATTGACTTGCATTGCTTATTACTGTTATTGCTTCTTGTTGAAGTTTATAGTCTAGAGTGGTTTTTATTTCTGTTATGTTGTTGTATTTTAATTGTGCTAATGATTCTTTTGCATACATTGTAAAGTGCGGTGCTTTGAAAGTGTATTCATCTTTATTGTTGTATACGTCTATCTTTTTATTAATATTTTTTTGATATTCTGCATCATCTATATAGCCGTTATTTTTCATTTCATTTATAACATATATTCTTCTGTCATTTAACCTATCTTCATATTTGTATGGATTAAACTTTGTGCCTGATTTTATAATTGAAGCTAGTATTGCTGATTCATTTACATTTAAATCTTTTGGCTCTTTTTTGAAATAAACTTGAGAGGCAGCTCCCACTCCATAGCAGTTATTGCCTAAAAAAACTCTATTTAAATATTCTGTAATAATTTCTTCTTTTGATAGGTTTATTTCTAATCTTATAGCGTCTAATGCTTCATAGAATTTATTAATATATGTTCTCTCTCTTGGTATTATGCTTTTTGCTAGCTGCTGAGTAATAGTGCTCCCTCCAGATACCACTCTGCCGCTTATTATATTAGCTAAAAATGCCCTTACTATTGCTTTATAATCTATTGCATTATGCTTAAAAAAGTTTTTGTCTTCAGCACTTATAACTGCATTTATGAGGTTTGTTGATATGTCGTTGTATTTTACTTCACTATAGAAACCGCCATGCTTTGGAAAGAGTGTTGATATTAAAATATTGTTTCTGTCATATATTTTTAATACTCTCTCTTCGTCTAAATTTAATTCATCTTTTGTAAATGGTATATTTATATAATCCTTACAAAACTTATAAAAATCATATCCCTTTGGAATAAATATTACTGATAATACTAAAACAGAAATTAATAAAATATATATTATAGCTAATGATGTTCTTCTAATTATTTTTTCCATAAGCTGTTTTCCATAAACCTATATTTTTATTTTACAATAAAATGAACAATAGTCAATTTTTTGTTATATATCTAAATTACTATGTTTTAATATATAAGTTTTTGTTTTATTCAACTTTTTCCCGCCTTCGCTTTGCGGACTTCGTCAAAAGAACAACAAAGTGCGAGTGTTTTAACTTTATCTTTTTGGAATATGTACATCTAAAATAAAGTTTATATTTTGTTTGTACATAAAAAACTATACTTTATTAAATGCAGTTCTTTTGGTTCTTTTATACCAATAAAAGAACTGGGGTGCGGGGCAAAGCCCTGCAAATAATTAAAATAAAAAAGTTAAAAATTTTAAGAATATATTAAAATAATAATTTTCTATCAACTTTTTCCCGCGGCTACGCGGTGCAGACTTCGTCAAAGTTGCAAAAAACGCACATACTATATCTGATATTTTGGGAATATGTAGCAGAAACATAAAAGTTAAATCAAACAAAGAATTCTATGACAAAATATAGTTGTTTAAATAATATAATCCATAAATGCTTTACAATTTGCAATTATAATTTATAATTCACTTTCAAACGTTAATATACCTACAGAGGCTATCTCAATATGTCTGAAAATAAATTAATTAATAATAACACTAAAAAGATATTATATTTTTTATTAGTATTTACTCTTATGATGTTTTCTTCTATTCCTATGGATATGCAAATATTATTGTTTGATACTACATATGATTCTGAAAAATTAATTTATAATATAATTTTTAATAGTTTTTATTTTCAAGTATTTTACTTTTTTTGTTATTCATTTTTATTTAGTATAAACAGTAATTTTGAAAATGTTAATAAAAGAACTGTATTAATAACATTTTTATCATTTTTACTTGTGCTTTTACTTGGTATATTTACTTCAGCTCCGTTAAAAGATGAAATACCTAATATGCTCGATTTTTTTATGTCTAATATAATGATTAATAAAAGCATACTATCATATATAATATTTTTTATTATAATAGTTTTGGCAGATAACAATTTTAAAAATAATATATCTAATAGTTTTACTAAATTAGGAGATATAATTTTCTTTTCTGCAATAGCTGCAATTATTGCATTTGTATTTTGGATATTTATTGTTTTTTTATATGACAGATTTATTTTTAGAACTAATATAGCAAGTGATTTAGAGCCGTTAATTGAAAAGCTTATTTTTATGTCTATTATATTTGTTCTTTCTATAATACCTTTTATATTTTTCTTTATTCAAAAGAGATTTAAAACTGTTTTGTCAATATATATTTCTAGAGTCTTATTATTTATATATTCATTTTTAATATTTATTTTGTTTTTTGCATTATTATATGAACCTATAAGACCTTTTGAAAATATGAAGTCTTTTATAGTTTATAATATATTATTATATTTGTTTGTATTTACTTTATATTTTGTTAGGGCTGATTATAAGGCCGGAATAATAACAAAAGCAATTTATATAATATTTCCAATACTAGCATTTTTATTTAATATATTAGTATTAGGTGCAAGCATATACAGAGTGATTATTTCTGAAGTGAAAATAAATGAAGTTTCTATTACAGTTCTTAATACTATAATAGCTGTTAATTTAACATACATAATAGTGCAAAATATAAAATCCATAATAACAACTTTAAAAAACAATGTGAATATAAATGAAGCAATAATTGGAAATAATAAAATATATAGTTTTATTTATGTTTATGGTATTTACTCGTTTATTTTTTCTTTTATAGCTCCTATTGTAATGATATTTCTAAAAAATAAATAAAAGTTTAATAATTTAAAGAGGTTTATGAATTATGAAAAAGTTAATATTTATTTTATTTCTATTTAGTCTGTGCTTATACGGTCAAAATAATAATAAAAGCAAAGTTTCTGAAAAATTAATAGATTATGTTAATGAAGGCAATATTAAAGAAGCTGAAAATATTCTTAAAAAATATAATGATTATGTAAATAATCGTAATTATGAGGGATTTACATTGTTATCTCTTGCTGTTATGGATAATAATATAGAAATGGCTGAGCTTCTTTTGAAATATAAAGCAGATGTTAATGAGACAGTATATCTTACAGATAGTGTATTAATACTTGCAATTGATAATAATAATATGGAAATGGTTAAACTTCTTTTAAGTTATGGTGCGGATATTGATTATCAGGGTTTTAGAGGAAGAACTGCATTATTTTCTGCTTTAGAACATAATAGAAAAGAAAATATTGAAATGGTAAAACTCTTAATAAAAAATAAAGCCGATGTTAATATAGCTTATGACGGAGATGATGAAAACGAAGAAACACCTTTAATGTATGCTGCTATGAAAGGCTATAAAGAAACTGTAAAAATATTAATTGAAAATAAAGCTAATATAAATAAAAGAAACAGAAATAATGCAAATGCTTTGATTTATGCTTATATGTATGGACATGATGATATAGCAGATATTTTACTTCAAAATGGTTCTGATTCTTTGGATAGAAGTTTGAAAGTTTGTGATCTTAATCAAGAAACTTTGCTTAGTTATAGTGTTCCATTAATAACTGCTGCAGTGTATTCTACTAATGAAGTTTTTTTACAAAAGCTTATTGATAATGGTGCAAATGTAAATTATAAAAATTATGATGAAAAAACCGCATTGATAGAAGCAGCTTCTTATAATAATATCAATGCTGTGAAAGTGCTTATTAAAAATAATGCTGATCTTAATGTTCAAAATAAACAGGGCAAAACTGCATTAATGTGGGCTTGTCATAGCGGAAATTTAGAAATGACAAAAATGCTTTTAGATGCTGGTGCTGATAAAAGTATAAAAAGAGGTAATTATGATGCATTGTATTATGCCAGAGAATACGGAAAAAATGAAGAAATAATAAAACTTCTTACACAATAATAATATTGATTTTTTAATCTTTATATAAAAATTTACTCCAATCTACAAAATCATAATTTTTGTATACTCTTTTTATTTCATCTCTTGCTTCCATTAAAGCAAAGCCTAATAAATTTTCTCCTTTCCAGCAAAAAGGATTTTCTATATTCTCATCATCATATTTCATTTTTATTCCCCATACTTTATCATAGGGACTTGCTTCAACTAATACTTTGTTTTTTGTACTTAATAAAAAATTTCTTAAATCAATGTTTTGTGAAAATTTATAATAATTACCTGTAAATACTATTTTGTATTTCATTTTATCCCACAATTCATCATTGAAATTTTTAACTTTTCTTCCAAGTTCTTTTATAGCTTTCGGCTGATTAGTATTCAAAATTTCATTAGCAATATCTTTATCATCAAATAATAATGCCTTATTGTACATCATATATTTTTCCATACAATTAAATAACAAGTCATTTTCTTTAAAATCTTTAATATACCATTGACTCAATGATGATTTAGTAACTTCTTTTTTATCATTAGTATGACCATAGAAAAATAAAAAGTCAATTTTCTTTCCGGAATTAAAATCTTTTCTAAGTTTTTCTAAAGAATATTTTTGCTCTCCTGCCCCATTCGTTAAATTATTATCATAAAAGCCTTTAAATATTATAGGCTCTTCAAAAAGTTTCTTATACTCTTCTTTGTCATCATTTGAAAGTTTATTAAAATAATTACTGAATACTTTATTATAAGAACTACTATTTACAAACCATATAGGAGGCATTATATTTTGCATAAAAAATCCTTGTAAAAGTTTTGCAAAAGTATATCATTATATTATTTGAATATCAACTATTATAAATTAGGAAATGAATATAAAAGGCTTAGTATATTTAGGAAATAATAAAATAGAATTAAAAGAAATAGAAAATCCAAAAATTACAGATAACAAAGATGTAATAGTAAAAGTTATATTATCTAGCATATGCACAAGTGATTTTCATATAATAAACGGAGCGGTACCAAGAGCAAAAGAAAAGATTGTGCTTGGGCATGAATTTGTAGGTGATATTTTAGCAAGCATATATTTTGGTGCTGAGCTTTGCGAAATAAAAAATAATTTACTAATAAAGCAAAAGATTATTTATAATCAATTGCTTTATTAATAAAACTATAATTATTTTGAAGATATAATTCTTATTATTTCAAGAGTAGTTTCCAAACTTTTATAAAATGATGGTATAGGCAAAAACTCATATATAGAGTGGAAATTATGTGCACCTGTAAAATAATTTGGTGTTAGTAGGCCTTTTACAGATAATGCTGAGCCGTCTGTACCTCCTCTCATTGATAAAGTTTTTGCTTCTATATTTAAGTTTTTCATTGCCTCATAAATAACATCTATAGGAAACTTATCTTCTTTAACGGAGTCAGCTATATTGCCGTATACATCTTCAATAGTTAATTCTATTTTCGCTCTAGGCTCTAATTTTTGATATTTTTCAACAGCCTCTCTAATTTTAGCTTTTTTCTCTTCATAGAGTTTTTTGTTATGGTCTCTAATATTTAATTTTAAAGAAGCATTTCTCTGATTTCCGCTGATTCCTTGTACCCAAATGTATCCTTCTTTTTTTTCTGTACATTCAGGAGTTTGCTTTCTATCGAATTCATTAGCTATATCTATTGCTATAAGTATAGGATTAACCAATACACCTTTAGCACTCATAGGGTGGGCAGTTACTCCTTCTATCTCTATAGAAGCACTTCCTGCATTAAATGTTTCATATACTACTTCTCCTATTTCGCATGAATCTATAGTGTATGCAAAATCAGGCTTAAATACATTCAAATCTAATTGCTTAGAACCAAGAAGTCCTATCTCTTCATCTGGCACAAAAGCTATATATATGTCACCGTGTTCTATATTATTATCTTTGATATATTTTAATGCAGACATTATTGTTGATATTGCTGCTTTGTTATCTGCTCCTAATACACTTGTTCCATCAGAAAATATAATATCATTATTTATATAATTTTTTATTTCAGGGTGTTCTGATACTTTAAACATTATATTTTTTTCTTTGTTTAAGCATAAATCATTGCCTTCAAATTTAAGTATCTGAGCATGAACATCTCCTGTAAGTCCAATATCAACAGTATCAAGATGTGCTACAAATCCAATAGAATGTATATTATCTTTATTTTTTGGAAGCAATGCTGTAACAATAGAATTATCATTTACAACAACATTTATTAAACCTAAAGCTTTCAAATCTTCTGCTAAAACTTTTGCTAACTTCATCTGTCCTTCAGAGCTTGGAAGTGTTTTTGAAGATGCATTGCTTTGACTTGGTATAGAAGAATATTTAAAAAAACTGTCAATTTGAAATTTTTTAATATCATCGTTTAACATATTATTTTACCTCTTTTAAGTTAATTATTTAATGAACTGGCGGATAAACATAACCGCTGTTAAATCCTATAGGTATATTTAATCCCCAGAATATATAAAGCATTATCATAAGAACAATTAATAAACCTATACTATAAGGAAGCATCATAGAAGATAATGTTCCCACACCTGTTTTATTACAGTATTTCTGACAATAAGAAATTATTAACGGATAGAATGCAAACATTGGAGTTACAACGTTTATAGCAGAATCGCTTACTCTAAATGCTGCTTGAGTTAATTCTGGAGATATGCCAACAGCCATAAGCATAGGTACAAATATTGGTGCTAATATTGCCCATTTTGATGAAGCTGAAGTTATTAATAAATTTAGTATTGCTGTAAGTAAAGTGATGCCTGCTACTGTTATTTGCGGTGCCATATTTAAAGATTTTAAAAACTCAGCACCAGATATAGCTATCAATGTTCCAACATTAGAGTTTCCAAATACATACAAAAACTGAGCACAGAAAAATGAAAAAGTTAAAAATGAAGCTAAATTTTTAACACTTCCAGCCATAGCTAAACTAAACTCTTTTGTAGTTCTAAATTTGTTAGTAAGCTTTCCATATATATATCCAGGTATTACTAAAAATAAAAATAGTATAGGTACTATTGCTTGCATTACAGGAGCATCTGGAGTAGTTAATTCACCGTTTGGAGATCTTAATAAAGAGTTCTCTGGAATAAGTAAAACTACTAAAAGCACAATCATTAATATTAAAACAGAAAATGCTATTTTAAATGCTCTATTTTCTTCTTTTGTTATTGAAGAAATACTTGTATCTTCTGGTTTAATGCCTTCATCAATAGGCATAGTTTTCCATAAGAAAGGCTCTACTATTTTATCTGTTATAAACCAACATACTAAAATTACAGCAAAAGTTGATGATATGCTTAAAAAATAATTACATAAAACATTTACTGTATAAGTAGGGTCTATGAGTCTTGCTGCTCCTTGAGTAAAACCTTGCATTATAGGGTCTATTGTAGAAGGAGTGTAACTTGCAGAAAAACCTCCGGCAAGTCCTGCAAATGAAGCTGCTATTCCTGCTAATGGGTGTCTTCCTACTGCAAAAAACATTATAGAAGCTATAGGCATTAGTATTACATAAGAAGAATCTGAAGTTATATGGCTTACAACAGAAATAAATATAATTGCTGGTGCTATTGCTTTTTTGGTATAATAGCTAGTAATTTTATAAGAATCATTCTAATAAATCCGCTTCCTTCAGCTGCTCCTATTCCGAGTGTAGCTACAATTGTGATACCTAATGGAGGGAAGTTTATAAAGTTGTATGTCATCTTTGTTATAAACTTTGTTATTTCTGCTGGAGCAAGCATATTAATAATTTTTATTTGCTCTCCTGTGGTAGGGTGAAAGTAATTAAATGTAAAATGAGACAATATCCATGACACTATAAGCATTATAAAAAATGCTATTAAAAATAAAATAGTGATATCTGGAAGTTTGTTTCCTACTGTCTCAATGACATTTAAAAAACTTTCAAACTTATTTGACTTTTTCACGTCTTTAGTATTCATAATAATACTCCTGTTATAAAACTTTATAAATAAAATAACTATAAAATTAAATATTTATAATTATATAGTTGAAATAAATAACATAATTTGCCGGTTTTAAAATAAAAAAGTATTATTTATTTTATTAGATTAAAATAAAAGAAAAAGCAATTATATTAAAATTAGACATATTATACTATTAAATTATCTATTCATCAATAGTATTATGAAAATTTTATATATAATATTATTATTTGTAATAA